>Ga0310037_10000206_pt1 | contig 45029 bp, 39 predicted proteins | sample Sb_taG_11_FD_200239 | JGI IMG/M metagenome (GOLD analysis project Ga0310037, IMG submission 200239) | Peat soil microbial communities from Weissenstadt, Germany - Sb_50d_3_AS metaG (v2) (version 2) | ecosystem: Environmental > Terrestrial > Soil > Wetlands > Peat | place: Germany: Weissenstadt... | reverse complement strand
CGGTGACGTCATGCTGGTACTGGCCGACGCCGATGGACTTCGGGTCGATCTTGACCAGCTCGGCCAGGGGATCCTGGAGCCGGCGCGCGATGGACACGGCGCCGCGCAGCGAGACGTCCAGTTCAGGAAGTTCGTGCGAGGCGTAGGCCGACGCCGAGTAAACGCTGGCGCCGGCCTCAGAGACCACGACCTTGGTCAGCTCGAGCTCGGGGTGCCGCTTGATCAGGTCCGCGGCCAGCCGGTCGGTCTCCCGCGAGGCGGTGCCGTTGCCGATGGCGATGAGCTCGGCGTGGTGCTGTCGCGCGAGCCTAGCCAGGGTATCGAGGGATTTGTCCCACTGACGGTGCGGCTCGTGCGGGTAGATGGTCGCGGTCCCGGTCACCTTGCCGGTCCGGTCGGTCACCGCGACCTTGACCCCGGTCCGGAAGCCGGGATCCAGGCCGATCGTGGCCCGGGCGCCCGCCGGGGCGGCCAGCAGCAGGTCCCGCAGGTTGGCCGCGAACACCCGGACCGCCTCGTCCTCGGCCGCCTGCCACAGCCGGACCCGGATGTCGACGCTGAGGTGGGTCAGGATGCGGGTGCGCCAGGCCCAGTGCACGGTGGCCCTGAGCCAGGCGTCGGCCGGGCGGCCTTCGTCGCGGATACCGAAGCGATCGGCGATGGTGTCCTCGATCGCCGGATCGTCGGCCCCGGGGTCGAGGGTGAGGTCGAGGACCTCCTCCTTCTCCCCGCGGAACAGGGCCAGGACCCGGTGCGCGGGCAGCCGGGCGAACGGCTCGCTGAACTCGAAGTAGTCGGCGAACTTCGCGCCCGCCTCCTGCCGGCCCTCGCGGACCCTGGAGATCAGCGTGCCGCGGGCGGCCATGGCCTCGCGCAGCGGCCCGATCAGGTCGGCGTCCTCGGCGAACCGCTCGACCAGGATGGCGCGGGCGCCCTCCAGCGCGGCGGCCGCGTCGGGGACGCTCTCGTTGACGAAGCTCGCTGCCTCGTGTTGCGGGTCACGCGTGGGATCCCCGAGCAGCAGGTCGGCCAGCGGCTCCAGGCCCGCCTCCCGGGCGATCTGGGCCTTGGTGCGGCGCTTGGGCTTGTACGGCAGGTACAGGTCCTCCAGCCGCGCCTTGGAGTCGGCCGCGCGGATCTGGGCCTCGAGCTCGCCGGTCAGCTGGCCCTGGGCGGCGATCTCCTTGAGGATCGCGTCGCGGCGCTCGTCGAGCTCGCGCAGGTAACGCAGCCGCTCCTCGAGCGTGCGCAGCTGCGCGTCGTCGAGCGTGCCGGTGGCTTCCTTGCGGTACCTGGCGATGAAGGGCACGGTCGCGCCGCCGTCGAGCAGCTCGACCGCCGCGCTGACCTGCCGGACGGCCACGCCGAGCTCGTCGGCGATGCGCTGGTCCACGCGGCGGGTCTGATTCGCAGTCACCACAGCAATTGTGCCAGTGAGCCGGGCGCGCGCGGCTTCCGGGAAAATCACCCGTGCCGGGCGAGGCGCCCGGAGCCGCGCGCATGTGACCATTGCGGGCATAGATGCTGCCGTGGCGCCCGACAAGCGCCGTTTCCGCTCATGGAGCCGATATGCCGCTCGCGAGTTCCTACTCCTATCCGCTGCTCGGGGCGTTCTGGACGATCCTCGAGATCTTCCTGTGGGTTATCTGGATCTGGATCCTCATCTACGTCTTCATCGACATTTTCCGCAGCCGTGACCTGTCCGGCTGGGCCAAGGCGCTGTGGTTCTTGTTCGTGCTGTTCATCCCGCTGATCGGCGTCCTGGTGTACCTGATCGCCCGCGGCGACAAGATGCACGAGCGGGCCGTGCAGCAGGCCCAGCAGCAGGATGAGGCGGCCCGCCGCTACATCCAGCAGGCCGCCGGCGCGCCGAACACGGCCGACCAGCTGGCCCAGCTGGCTGACCTGCGTGACCGGGGCGTCATCACGGCCGACGAGTTCGAGCGCGAGAAGGCCAAGCTTTTGGCCACCTGAATGTAGAGTGCCCGGCCTGAAGGTAGAGTGCCCGGTATGACCGGGGGCCTCGCCGAGAGGGAAAGTTCCATTCCGGAGCGGCGCCTATTGCGTGACTGGCGCTCGGTCATTTTCGCCCCGGTCGGCAGCGGCCAGCGACGCCGTCGGGGAAGCGACGGCGTACGGCTGGCCGTCGCCGTCCTCGGCCTGGTGTGCTGTCTGCTCGTTATCCGCTACGACTCCCGTGTCGACCGGGCTATCGCGCAGGTGATCCATCCGCCGCCGTGGAGCATCACCTGGCTGGTGACGGTGGTCTACCAGGCGGGTTCGTTCGGTGTCGTGATCTTCCTGGTGATCCTGGCGCTGGTCGCCCGCCGGTGGGAGATCGCGCGCGACCTCGGGCTGAGCGCGGCCGGGACGGCCGCGGTGTGCGGGATCCTGATCGCCGTGCTGGGCAGCCGCGGTGGCCGGCCGGCCGGGATCGTGATCGGTGACTACCGGATGAGCTTCCCGGTGCTGCAGATCGCCCTGTTCATGGCGGTGGCCACGGCGGCGCTGCCGTATCTGGCGCGGGGCGTGCAGCGCATCATCGAGACCTTCATCGCCCTGGTGGCCCTGGCCGCGGCCGTGGGGGGTCACGGGCTGCCGCTCAACGTCCTGGGGAGCCTGATCATCGGCTGGGGGGTGACGGCGGCGGTCCGGCTCGTCTTCGGCTCACCACTCGGCCTGCCTTCGGCTGATGACGTGCGGTTGCTGCTGGAGGAGTTCGGCATCCGCGCGGGCGGCGTGCGCCCGGCGGCGCGGCAGGTCTGGGGCGTGGCCAAGTTCGAGGCGACCGAGGAGGCTGTCCCGCCCGGCCGGCTCGGCGTCGCGGTCTACGGGCGGGACGCGGCCGACGCCAGGCTGCTGACCAAGGCGGGCCGGTTCCTGCTGTACCGGGACTCCGGGCCGAGCCTCATGATCACCCGGCTCCAGCAGGTCGAGCACGACGCCTACCTCACCTTGCGGGCGGCCCGGGCCGGCGTCGCCGTGGCCGAGCTGGTCGAGGCGGGAGAGGCGGGGCCGTCCCACGACGCGCTGCTGGTGTGCCGGCTGCCGCCGGGGATGGCGCTGTCGGAGGCGGACGCCGCCGAGGTCAGCGACGCCATGCTCGATGACCTGTACCGCCAGCTGCTGACCCTGCGGCGGGCCCGCATCGCCCACGGCGCGATAAGCGGTGACGCGGTGCTGGTCGACCCGGCCGCGCAGACCACCGTGCTGACCGACTTCCGCAATGCCTCGGCGGGCGCCTCGCCGGATCAGCTCGACCGCGACCTGGCCGGCGCCCTGGCGGCCACGGCCGTGGCCGTCGGTGCCGAACGGGCCGCCGGTTCCGCGGCCCGCTGCCTGGAGCCGCCGATGCTGGAAGGGGTGCTGCGGCAGCTGCAGAAGCCGGCCCTGGATCCCCTGGTCGGCCGGAGCCTGCGGGGCAGGCGCGGGCTGCTCGAGGAGGTCCGGCGCCTCGCCGCCCAGGCCGGCGCGATCGAGCTGCCCAAGCTGGTCGAGCCCCGCCGGGTGAGCTGGCCGACGCTGATCATGATCATCGGCACGCTCATCGGCGGCTGGGCGCTGATCGGGGTGCTCATCGACGTGGCCGCTTCCTTCGACACCGTGATCGGGGCCGAGTGGCTGTGGGTCATCATGGCGCTGGTCCTGTCCCAGCTGGCCTATGTGGCCAGCGGCCTGGAAGGCGTCGGCAGCGTGGCCGGGCCGCTTCCGTTCGGCCGGGCGGTGGCCGTGGAGTTCGCCAACGCGTTCAGCGCGCTGGCCGGCGGCACGGCGGCGGTCTTCGCCACCCGGGTGCGGTTCTTCCAGAGGCAGGGCTACGACTCCACGGTGGCGCTGAGCTCGGGTGCCATCATGGCCACGGTCAGCTGGATCGCCATCGCGGTGCTGACCCTGGTCTCGCTGCCGTTCGCCTGGGGGAACATCCACCTCGAGGTGACCCCCGAGTCCGGCGGGGATTCGAAACTGGTCTGGATCATCCTGGCCGTTGTGGTGGCGGTCGCCGTGGCGATCGGCCTGCTGCTGGCCGTCCCCCGGCTGCGCCGGCTGGCCGCCAGCAAGCTGCGTCCCAAGCTGCGGGACATCTGGGGCAACCTCAAGCAGGTCGCCAGCTCCCCGCACAAGCTGGTGCTGCTGGTGGGTGGCTCGTTCGCCCAGGAACTGCTGGTGGTGATGGCGCTGTCGGTGTCGCTGCGGGCGTTCGGCGACCATCTCAACCTGCCCACCTTGTACGTGGTCGTCTTCCTGGCCGGCATCCTCGGGGGCATCTCCCCGTCGCCGGGCGGCCTGGGGGTGGTGGAGGCGGGCATGATCCTCGGCTTGACGGCGGCCGGTGTCTCGGAGGCCGATGCCACCGCCGCGGTCTTCATCCAGCGCCTGTTCACCTCGTACCTGCCGCCCATCTGGGGCTGGATGACCCTGGTGTGGATGCGGAAGAGGGAGTACCTATGACCGAGGAGCACCAAGGCGGCGACGCGGCCGGGCCGTTCGCGTCCTCGTGGCGGCGCAGGCACCTGACCGTGGAGGAGCGTGTCGCCCGGGGCCGGGCCGCGCGCACGGAGGCGCCGCGGTCCGGCCACGCACGGTGGGAGCCCGCCGCGGACCGCCCGGACCCGGTGGCGCTGCTCGAAGAGCAGGGGGCGAGCCGGGTACCCGAGCTGGTCCCGATCCGTTACGGGCGGATGCTGGCCTCGCCGTTCACCTTCTACCGCGGCGGCGCGCTGATCATGGCGGCCGACCTCGCGGGGACCCCGGTGACCGGGGTCACCGTGCAGCTGTGCGGTGACGCCCACCTGTCGAATTTCGGCCTGTTCGGCACGCCCGAGCGGCAGATGCTGTTCGACATCAACGATTTCGACGAGACCCTCCCCGGACCGTGGGAGTGGGACGTGAAGCGGCTGGCGGCCAGCTTCGAAATCATGGGCCGCGACCGTGGTTTCTCCCCGGCCGACCGCCGGGCCGTGGTCATGGCCGGGGTCCGGGAGTACCGGATCCGGATGCGCCGGTCCGCCGGGACGGGGAGCCTGAACGCGTGGTACGAGCATTTCGAGGCCGGGATGCTGCTCAAGCTGGTCCGCCAGGAGGTCCGCGTCAAGCGGGTCGGCCAGGACGAAGCCGAGGCGGTTGAGGAGATGGTGGCCAAGGCCAGGACCCGCGACAGCACCCGGGTGTTCGCCAAGCGGGCCGACAAGACCGACGGCGAGCCGCGCATCGTCGCCGACCCGCCGGTCATCATCCCGATCGAGGACCTGGTCCAGCCGGGATCGGAGTGGGAGCACCCGGCCCCGCTCATCAAGAAGCTGCTCAGCTCCTACCGGCGCACCCTCGGGCGCCACCACCACCCCCTGGAGGAGTACCGCTACGCCCACGCGGCCTACAAGATGGTGGGCGTGGGCAGCGTCGGAACCCGCTGCTACATCATTCTGCTGCTCGGCCGCGACCACAACGACCCGCTGTTCCTGCAGGTCAAGGAGGCGCAAGCCTCCGTGCTCGAGCGCTTCCTGGCCGCCAGCACCTACCGGCATCACGGCGAGCGCGTGGTCGCGGGACAGCGGCTGATGCAGGCGGCGACGGATATCTTCCTGGGCTGGCAGACCATCAGGGGGCTCGACGGGGTAACCCGGGATTACTACGTGCGCCAGTTCCAGGACTGGAAGGGCAGCGCGGATGTCGACACGCTCCTGGTGCCGGGAGCCACGCTGTACTCGCGCATCTGCGGGGCGACCCTGGCCCGGGCGCATGCCCGGTGGGGGGACCGGATCGCTATCGCCTCCTACCTTGGCAAGAGCGAGTCTTTCGACCGGGCCATCGCCGACTTCTCCGCCGCCTACGCGGACCAGAATGAGCGGGACTACGCCGCGTTCGCCGCCGCCGTCGACTCGGGACGGCTGACCGCCCGGACCGGCGTGTAGGCGCCTGTTCGCTAACCCTGGGCGCGGACTCTCGGCGTCGGCATCCCGGAGGCCGGGGCCGCCGAGCTGTCCTAGCTGGCGTTCGAGCCGACTCCGCCCAGGTCAAGCACGTCGTCCAGGATGCGGCCGATGCCGGACACGCCGATGGTCAGGTGGCCCTCACCAGGCATCAGGTGAGCACGCGCGCCGGGGATGTTGGCGGCCAGCCACTGGCCATGCGCGAACGGGACCATCCGGTCCTGGTCGCCCTGCCAGATGGCGACCGGCAGTGTGCCTTGCCCCGTCAGAGAGAAGCCCCAGTCCGCGACGAAGGCCAGGTCATCGTCGCGCCAGCCCGCGATGCCAGTGCTCACCGAGGCGCGTACGCTTGCGGCGAGGTGGTCGGCGTACGCGCCGGTGAGCACGGCCCGGTCCGCGTCCGCGATGAGCCCGCCCAGCGCGGCGGCCACGGCGGAGCCGGTGACGGCGCCGAAGCCGGCCGCCTCGCGGTCCAGGAACTCGGTCAGCGTCTGCGGCCCGCGCGCCGCGGCTCCGAATTCCGCAACGTTCTCCGGGCCCATGCCCGCGGTCCAGTCCAGTCCCTTCGCGTCGTACGGCGCGGCCCCGGAGACCGAGGCGGCCGCGAGGCAGCGTCCGGGCAGCAGCGCGGCGCAGGCCAGCGCGTGCGGCCCGCCGCCGGAGAATCCGGCCGCGACGAACGTGTCCAGGCCCAGCGCGTCGAGCACGGCGGCGACGTCCGCGGCCACGTCCGCCACCCGCCGGCCGGGCCGCGGCGTCGAGCGCTCGTAGCCGGGCCGGGCCATCAGGATCGGCCGCAGGTTGCGGTCCCGGGCCGCCTGCACCGTGGGCGGGTACAGCACCAGCCCGACGGGCGTGCCGTCGTGCACCAGCAGCGGCAGGCCATCGGCCGGGCCGGCCAGCAGGAGGTCGATCTCACGGCCGTCGGGCAGGTCGATGAGGCGGCGTTCGGTATCCATCCGGCTTCCCGGGCCTCAGGGCCGGGTCCGCTCCGGGGTCACCAGGACGGCGGTCCGGCGCTCCTCGGCCATGACCCGGTCGTAGGTGGGCCAGTCGTCGTGCGTCCCGCCCGCCGCGGTGAAGATCTCCCGCAGCAGCAGCCGCAGCCGTTCGGCGTCCACCCCCGGCATCGGGTCGTCGGGTCCGGCCAGCTCGGCCGGGCCTTCGGCCGACGCCCACTGCCAGCCTGCCCGGATCAGCACCGTGGCCCGCGGCCGGGCCCTGAGGTAGGCCAGCCGACGCGCGTCGCCCCGGCTGACCAGGCCGACTACCTGGGCGCCGGTGACCGGATGCGGCAGCACGCCCGCATTCACCACCGACGACTGGATCGTCCCGTCCGGCCGCAGCGTCGACACCACGACCAGGCCGTGATCGCCGTCGACCAGCCGCGCAAACTCCTGGAGTCCGCTCACTGCTGCAGCCTAACTCCCTCCGGGACGGTCCGGATGGCACGCTGCCGGACTGGGGTGCGTGTCCCCCCGGTTCCCTCTCCGGGGTCAGGGTGCCGCAGGGTCGTATGTGCTGCCGCCACCGCGATGCCCGTGCGCGGCCGTCGTCCCGCAGCCCCCAGGAGCGCGCCAGCGTCCCATTTGCGCGGAAGATCCGGCTCACGCGGAAGATCCGGGCAGCCCGGGTTGCCCAAATCCTCCGTATAAGCCATATCCTCCGCATAAACTTCCAGTGCTTCGAATATGCTGGTGAATTACGGGACGGGTGAGGTGCAAGCGCCGCAGGTGAGGTGCCAGCGCCGGAGGTGAGGTGCCAGCGCCAGGGGCGAGGTGCCCGGGCAGGCCGGCGGGACCGGCCCGCCCGGCCCGGGACCGCTCACCCGGGCCTCTGGCGCCTCGCCATCGGCAGGGGCTCAGCCCGGAGGCGGCCGCGTTCGCTTCCCGGCTGGGGTGTGATCGGATGGGTACCAGGAGGCGAGCGACGATGCAGGACCAACCAGGCTCGGCCACGGCGGTGCCCGCGATCGCCGATGAGGCGTTCGGCACGGACCTGTACCGGGTCCTGTCCGCGCGGGCTGCGGATACCGTGTTCTCTCCGGTGAGCGTGGCCGCCGCGCTGCAGATGGCACTGTGCGGGGCACGCGGCCAGACGGCGGCGGAACTGGCCGGCGCCCTGCACCTGGGCGGCTCGCCGGACGCGGCGGCCGAGGGACTGCGCACGCTGGCGGCACTGGTCAGCGACGTGACGGCCGACGGGGCCGTGACGTTCCGGGCTCCCGCCACGGTCTGGGTGCAAGCCAGCCTGCGGTTGCAGCCCACCTTCACCGCCCGGCTCCGGGAGGCGGCGGCCGCCGCGGTGGCCGACGCCGACTTCGCCGGCGCCCCCGAGGAGGCCCGGACGCAGATCAACCGGGTGATCGCCGAGCAGACCGAGGGCAAGATCACCGGGTTGCTGCCGTCCGGCGCCGTCGACGACCGGACCCGGCTGGTGCTCACCAGCGCCATCTACCTCAGGGCCGGCTGGGCCGAGACCTTTCCGGAACAGGCGACCACGGACGCGCCGTTCTACCCCAGCGGCAGGGACGGCCCGGGCCTGACCGTGCGGATGATGCGCGGGACGGCGGCGCGGCTCTATCTGCGGGGCGACGGGTACCAGGCTGTCGTGCTGGCGTACCGCGGCGGCCGCCTGGCCATGGCCGTGGTGCTGCCGGACGGGCCGTTGGCGGCGCTGCGCCCGGCGATCACGGCCGGCGGCATGCGCGGCCTGCTGGCCGGCGCGTCCAGGTACCAGGTCACGCTGTCCCTGCCGAGATTCCGGGTGGAGGCCGCGTTCGATCTGGTCCCGGTGCTGAGGCAACTGGGCGTGGCCGAGGCCTTCACCCGGCGGGCGGACTTCAGCGGCATCACCGCGGCCGAACGGCTGCTGATCAACGCGGTCGCGCACAAGGCCTACGTCGACGTCGACGAGCAGGGCACCGAGGCGGCGGCGGCTACCGCGATCGTCTTCCGGCCCACGGCCGCGTTCCGGGCCCCGCCCTCGGTCACGCTGACGGTGGACCGGCCGTTCCTGTTCGCGATCATCCATACCCGGACCGGTCTGCCGTTGTTCGTCGGCCAGGTCAGCCACCCCCGGACGCGGTGAGAGCCAGGCCCGGGGTCGGGGAGCGCGAGCGCGCTGGCGCTGTACCGGCTGCGCTGGACGCTGGATGACATCTCGTCCTTCGTGAGCCGGCTGCGCACTGGGCACCGCCGCACGGCGGACACCGAGCACGCCTGGCTGGCCCTGAAGGAGACCGGGGAGGCGTGATTGTTGACAATTTTGTGGACATATTTTTAGGATCGCCTCGTGCGAGCGCAGGCGGGCGCGGCGCCGGTGCTGGCCGGCGAGCCCGGACGGCGATCCGCGGCCGAGCGGCTGCGGCAGGCCATCCTGGCCGGGGACGTGGCCCCGGGGCAGCGTCTGGTCGAAGAGGAGCTAGCCGGGCTGCTCGGCGTGACCCGGGCCAGCCTGCGGGCGGCGCTGTTCGACCTGACCGCGGAGGGGCTGGTCGAACGGATCCCGAACCGCGGCGCGAGGGTGCGGGCCGTCACCCTCGACGAGGCCGTCGCCATCACCGAATGCCGGATGGCGCTGGAGGGACTGTGCGCGGCCAAGGCCGCCGAGCAGGTCACCGAGCCGCAGGCCGCCCGGCTGCGTCAGCTGGGCGAGGAGATGGAACGGTGCGTCGCGGACGGCGAGCCGCTGAAATACTCGGCGCTCAATCACGAACTGCACCGGCTGATCAGGGAGATCTCGGCGCAGCCCGTCGCTGCGGACATGCTCGAGCGGCTGAACGCGCAACTGGTCCGGCACCAGTTCCAGCTGTCGCTGCGCCCGGGCCGCTCCCAGGCCTCGCTGCCGGAGCACCTGGCGATGATCTCGGCCATAACCGGGCGGCGGCCGGCCGAGGCCGAGGAGGCCACCCGGCGCCACCTGCGCAGCGTCATCATCGCCCTGCGTGAAACCGAGGAGATACGGTGAGTACACAGGAGTCAACGCTCGTGGTGAGCGCGCACGCCGCCGACTTCGTCTGGCGCGCGGGAGGCGCGATCGCGCTGGCCACGGCGCGAGGGCACCGGGTCACGGTGCTCTGCCTGACCTACGGCGAGCGGGGCGAATCGGCGAGCGCCTGGCGGGCGGGCCAGACGCTGGAGGAGATCAAGGCGCTGCGCGAGGACGAGGCCTCCCGCGCCGCGGCCGCGCTCGGAGCTGACATCGTATTCCTCGACGCCGGGGACTACCCGCTGCGCGAGTCCGACGAACTGGTGCACCGCATCGTCGGCGTGTACCGCCAGGTGAACCCGTCGGTCGTGCTGACCCACGCGCTGGCCGACCCGTACAACCAGGATCACCCCGCCGCGGCGCAGATGGCACTGCGGGCCCGGGTGCTGGCCCAGGCGATCGGGTACCCCGCCGAGGGTGAGCCGATCGGCGCGCCGCCGGTCTTCCTGTTCGAACCTCACCAGCCCGAGATGTGCGGGTTCAAGCCGGAGGTCCTGCTGGATATCACGCCGGTGTTCGAGGCCAAGCGCAAGGCCATGGAGTGCATGGCGGCCCAGCAGCACCTGTGGGAGTACTACACCGACCTGGCCAGGCGGCGCGGCACGCAGCTGCGGCGCAACGCCGGGCCCAACCTCGGGCTGCCGCAATCCACCTTGGCCGAGGCCTACATGCGGGTCTTCCCGCAAGTCACGGACTGGCTCGCCTGATGCGCAACGTGATCGTCACCGGCGTGCCGCGCGCGCAGCTGGCCATCGTCGACCAGCTCGCCGGACTGGGTGTGGCTACCGTGCACGAGGCGATCGGACGGGCCGGGTACCTGGGGCCGGGACTGCGCCCCATTCAGGACGGGGCGCGGATCGGCGGGACCGCGGTCACCGTGCTGTGCTGGCCCGGTGACAACCTCATGATCCACGCCGCGGCGGAGCAGTGCCGGGCCGGGGACCTGCTGGTGGTGACGACTACCTCGCCGTCTACCGACGGGATGTTCGGCGAGCTGCTCGCGACCTCGCTGGCCGCCCGCGGCGTCCGCGGCATCGTGATCGAGGCGGGCCTGCGGGACGTGGCCGAACTGCGGGCCATGGGCTTTCCGGCCTGGTCGGCAGCTGTCAGCGCCCAGGGCACGGTCAAGGAGACGCCCGGTGCGGTCAACGTGCCGGTATCGGTGGGCGGCCAGATCGTCCGGCCGGGCGACGCGATTATCGCCGACGACGACGGCGTGGTGTGCGTACCGCGAGACGAGGTGAGCCAGGCGCTGGCCGCCGCCGCGGCCCGGGCGGTGAAGGAGGAGCAGACACGCAAGGCCCTGGCCGACGGCCAGCTCGGCCTGGACCTGTACGGCCTGCGGGCCAAGCTCGCCGCCCTCGGCGTCGAATGGGTCAGCGCCGCCGATAAGGGAGACGTCCATGGGTGACGGGGTCCGGTGCATGCTCATGCGGGGCGGCACGTCGAAGGGCGCTTATTTCCTGGCCCGGGATCTGCCGCGGGATCCGGCCGAACGCGATGACATGCTGCTGCGGATCATGGGCAGCCCCGACGCCCGGCAGATCGACGGGATCGGCGGGGCTCATCCGCTGACCTCTAAGGTGGCCGTGATCTCCCCCTCGGAACGCCCCGACGCCGACGTGGACTACCTGTTCCTGCAGGTCGGCGTGGACCAGGCTATGGTGTCCGACCGGCAGAACTGCGGCAACCTGCTGGCCGGCGTGGGGCCGTTCGCGGTCGAGCGAGGGCTGGCGGACTCGGCACCGGTCCGGATCCACATGGTCAACTCGGGCAGCGTGGCCACGGCGAGCTTTCCCGGGGCCGGCGGTGCCGTGGACTACGACGGTGAGGTCGCGATCGCCGGGGTGCCGGGAACGGCCGCGGCCGTGGTGCTCGACTTCGCCGACACCGAGGGGTCGGCCACCGGGACGCTGCTGCCGACCGGGAACATCACGGACGTCGTCGACGGGATCACCGTCACCTGCGTCGACAACGGCATGCCGGTGGTGGTGGTGCCCGCTGCCGACCTCGGCCGTACCGGGTACGAGACCGTGGCCGAGCTCGAGGCGGACCCGGACCTGAGCCGCCGGGTGCAGGAGCTGCGGCTGGCGGCCGGCCTGCTGATGGGCCTGGGGGACGTGGCCGCGGCCCCCGTGCCGAAGGTCTCGCTGATCGCCGCGCCGGCGGACGGCGGAACGGTCTGCACCAGGACCTTCATCCCGGTCCGGGTGCACGATTCGATCGGGGTGCTCGGCGCGATCAGCGTGGCCACTGCGCTGCTGATCGACGGGGCGGCCGGAGCTGACCTGGCCGACGTCAAGCCGGGTCAGACGCGGTTCGACCTCGAGCACCCGACCGGTCACCTCGAGGTCGAGGCCGAGGTCGACACGACGAGCCAGCCCCCCAAGGTGATCCGCTCGGGAGTGGTGCGCACCGCGCGCAAGCTCTTCGACGGCACCGTCTTCCCCCGGAGGTCCCGGTGACCAGCCCCCAGGACCCAGTGGCACAGCACCCGGCGGCGACGCGGCCGCCGCTGCACGATGTCGCGCACCTCGGGCACATCGAGCTGCTGACGCCCAAGCTACGCGAGAGCCTGTGGTTCTTCGTGGACGTGCTCGGCCTGACCGAGACCTGCCGCGAGGGCGACTCGGTCTACCTGCGCACCTGGGATGACTACGAGCACCATACGGTCAAGCTCACCGCGCACGAAACCTCGGGCATCCGCCGGGTCGGGTTGCGGGCCTCGAGCCAGGCCGCGCTCGAGCGCCGGGTGGCGGCGATCGAGGCGGCAGGGCTCGGCGTCGGCTGGAAGGACGGCGATCCGGGGATCGGGCCCACGTACCTGTTCCGCGACCCGGACGGGCACGAGCTGGAGCTGTACTGGGAGAGCGAGTGGTACACGCCGCCCGACGAGCTGAAGCCGTCGCTGAAGAACCAGGCCCAGGCCTACCCGGGGCGCGGCGTCTGCGTCCGCCGGCTGGACCACGTCAACTACCTGGCCCGGGAGGTACCGCCCAGCGGGGACTTCGTCCGTGACGTGCTGGGCGGGCGGGTCACCGAGCAGATCATGCTCGACGACGGCACGATCTCCGCTCAGTGGCTGCACTTCACCAGCAAGGGTTACGACTTGGTGTACACGCGGGACTGGACCGGCAGCACCGGCCGGCTGCACCACGTCGCGTTCGCGCCCGACACCCGGGACGACATCCTGCGCGCCGCGGACATCTGCCTGGACCACGGCGTGTTCATCGAGACCGGCCCGCACAAGCACGCCATCCAGCAGACGTTCTTCCTGTACGTCTACGAGCCCGGCGGCAACCGGATCGAGCTGGCCAACCCGGTCGCGCGGCTCGTGCTGGCGCCGGACTGGCGCACGATCACCTGGACTGAGGCCGAGCGGGCCAAGGGCCAGGCCTGGGGGCTGAAGACCATCGAATCCTTCCACACGCACGGGACCCCGCCCGTCGGGTAACAAACGTAGGGCCGAAGGGGCCGCGCGCACCACGGCCCGTTCGGCCTGAATGGTTTAAAGGGCCTAGCTAGCGGGCGGGGTGATCAAGGAGAAGACGGCACCGTGGTTGTCGGCGACGACTCCGATCCGCCCGTACGGGCTGTCCCTGACGGGCTGTACGGCGCTGCCGCCGAGCTCGGTCACCTTGGCCACCGCGGCGTCGGTGTCCGTCACGGCGAAGTACGCGGCCCAGGCGGCGGGCATCTGCGCGGGTGTCCCCTCCGGGTACTCGCCGATGCCGCCCACCTCGTGGCCGCCGACCATGAGCATCGCGTACTTGAAGCCGTCACCGCTCATGTCCTGGTAGTCGTAGCCGAAAACGGCCTGGTAGAAGGCCTTGCTGCCGCCGAAGTCCCAGCTCATCTGCTCGTTCCAGGCCAGCGTGCCCGGCTCGTTGGCCACGCCGAGCCCGGTGGTGTTCCCGCCCTGCCAGAGCCCGAAGACGGCGCCGGCCGGGTCCATGGCCACCGCCATCCGGCCCTCTTCCATGACGTCCATCGGCCCGGCCATCACCTGGCCGCCTGCCCCCTTGATCCTGCCCGTGGTCTCGTCGACGTCGTCGGTGGCCAGGTAGGTCGTCCAGGCCGACGGGGCGTCGGGCGAGCCCATCTTGGGGCTGACGGCCGCGACGATCCGGCCGTCCTGATGAGCGATGGAGTAGCCTCCGACCTCGGGCCCGCCGAGCTGGATGTCCCAGCCGAACAGGGCCTGGTAGAACGCGATCGCCTTCGGCACGTCGTCCGCGAGGACATCCACCCAGCAGGGTGTACCGGCAGGCCACCGCGTATCGCGCGTTACCACTTGGATTACCTCCCCATGGTTGATCCCGTTGCCGCCGACGTTAACACAGGGCACCGTCAGCAGAGCCTCATACACTGGGCGTTCATGTACGCCAAGACCAACCCGAGCGCGGGGCACCTGTCGCCGAGGCAGAAGCGGGCCTTCGCGATCGTCGGCGTGCTGGTCATCCTGCTTTTCGCCGGGCTGGGCACCTGGGCGGCGCTGGGCTCGGACAGCTACGGGAGTTCCGGGCACGGGTGCGTGAACGTCACCGTGCCGAGTTCCACCGGAGGGGCGACCCTGCACTACTGCGGCGCGGCGGCCCGGTCTTTCTGCCAGAAATCCTTCCAGTCACAGGACCAGATCTCGCTGCGGGCCCGGCCGCAGTGCGTGCTGGCGGGCCTGGCGCCCCCTTCGGCTTCGGCGTCAGCGTCGGCGTCGGCGTCGTTACAGGTCGATGAGGATGGTAACGGGGCCGTCGTTGACCAGCGAGACCTTCATCTCGGCGCCGAAGACGCCGGTCTGGACCCGGGCGCCGAGGTCGCGGAGGGCCTGCACCACGGCGCTGACCAGGGGCTCGGCGACCGGACCCGGGGCCGCGGCCGACCAGGACGGGCGGCGTCCCTTGGCCAGGTCCGCGTAGAGCGTGAACTGGCTGATGACCAGCAGCGGCGCGCCAATGTCGGAGCAGGACTTCTCGCCGTCGAGGATCCGCAATCCCCACAGCTTGGCGGCCAGCTTCGCGGCCAGCCCGGCCGTGTCGTCGTGGGTGACGCCGACCAGGACCAGCAGGCCGGGCTCGTCGATCACCCCGGCCACCTGGCCATCCACGCTGACGCTGGCCCGGCTGACCCGCTGCACCACCGCTCGCATAACACGGCAGAGTACCCGGCGCGAAGGGTGGCCGGACGGGGCAACCTTCTGTATAGGAAACTGCGGACATGACGATCAACGCTGAGGTGAACCCCGTCGTCGCCGAGGTCGTGCGGTCCGGCTTCACCGAGTCGCGGCACCGCGGCACGGTGGCCGGCCTGGCCGCCGACGGCCGCCAGGTTATCGGCGTGGGCCGGACCGACGTCCCGTTCCTGCCCCGGTCGGCCAACAAGCCGCTGCAGGCGACGGCGATGCTCCGCTGCGGCCTGAGCCTGGACGGCGAACTGCTCGCCCTGGCCGCGGCGAGCCATTCCGGCGAAAACTTCCACGTCGACGGGGTCCGGAAGATCTTGTCCGGAGCCGGCCGGAGCGAGGACGACCTGCGCTGCCCGGCCTCCTGGCCGTTGCACGCACCGACCGCGCACCGGCTCATCGCCCGGGGCGAGCCGGCGTCACGGATCCGGATGAACTGCTCGGGCAAGCACGCCGCGATGCTCGCCACCTGCACGGCGAACGGATGGCCGACGGCCAGCTACACCGACCCCGGTCATCCGCTGCAGCAGGCGATCCGGCACACCATCGAGGAACTGGCCGGGCAGAGGTCGACCGTCACCGGGGTGGACGGCTGCGGCGCGCCGCTGTTCGGGCTGACGATGGCCGGGCTGGCCCGGGCGTACCGCACCCTGGTGCTCGCCGTGCCCGGCACGCCGGAGCGCCGGGTGGCCGAGGCCATGCGCGCGTACCCGGAATGGACCAGCGGCACGGACCGGGACGAGCGCCGGCTGATGAACGCGGTGCCGGGACTGCTGCTCAAGAGCGGCGCCGAGGGCGTGGACGCGTTCGCGCTCGGTGACGGTCGCGCTGGCGCCGTCAAGATCGACGACGGGGGCCAGCGGGCCCGGATCCCGGTCACGGTGACGGCGCTGCGCCTGCTCGGCGCCGCCGTGCCGGACGACCTGGCCACCGTCCCAGTCACCGGCGGGGACGCGGTCGTCGGTGAGGTCCGCGCCGTAGGATGGCGCGGGTGAGCAAGAAGACCCGGCCGCGCCGTCACCCGGCCCCGGCCAGCGCCGCTGGGCGCGAGGATACTGGCACGCTCGTTGAGCGGATGATGGGCAGCCTGTGGCGGGCGGTGGCCGCGGGCGACCTGCTCCGGGCCGAACTCGAGGCGGCGACCTGCATGGCGCTGCCGCGGGTGGGTCAGCTGGCTCCCGAGGACGCGCAGGCCTTCATGTCCAAGGTGCTGGTCGACGAGGCGATCCGCCAGCCCTCGGCGGAGGGCGCCGCGATGCTCCGGCTGCTGGTGTCCCTGGGCTCGCCGGCCACCAAGAGGTCGGCCAGCCAGGCTCTGGCCCGGCTGACCGAAGCAGACATCTACCCGCCGGACTGGGTGACCGGAGCCGGCCGGGCGGTCCCGGTCCAGGCCTGGCGCCGGTACGACGTGTTCGGCGACGACGAGGCCATCGCGGTGACGTTCCGCTACGGCGAGGCGGAGCACGGCATCGTGGGGCAGATCGACCTGACCGGCATCCCGATCGCGATCGCGGTCGGCGTGGCCGCCGACGCGGCCAGCCTGATCGAGGCCATGAGCCGCGAGGACGACCCGTTCGACCGGGTCGAGCACATCGGCCTGGCCGAGGCGCGCCGCCGCCTGGAGGCGCCGCTGGCCCGGTGTGACGAGGAAGCCGACCCGGGCCTGCCGGTGGATACCCTCGCGTACCTCCCGGTGGCGCGGTCCCGGGTCCGGCGGCTGCCCGCCGACGGCGCCGGGCTGATTCCGGTCTTCACCGCTGCCGATCGTGCGGCGGCGGTGGACGACTTCCTGAAGAGCCCGCTGGCCGCCGAGTCGGTAGCGGCCGACGAGGAGGCCACGCGGTTCTGGGCGGAGGTCCTCACCGGGTACAGCAGCCGCATCCCCGGCGAGCCCCCCGCGCAGGTCGGCCCGCGCAAGATCGCGCACCTGCTGCTCGGCCACGTGCCGAACACCTTCAGTCCGTCTGCCGCGCAGCGACAGCACCTCGAGGCGGCGGTGACCGCGTGGACCCGCTGGTCGGCGGGGCATCGCGGCCTGGACGAGGCGGCCACCGCGCGCCTGGCCGAGAGCCTCCCGGAGGTGTTCGGCCGGTTCGGGCCGGCCTACGACGACCCGGGCGCCGTGACCGCGCGCAGCTACCTGGCCGATCTGGCCGCCAGCGACGCCGACGTGTCCCAGCTGGCCGGCCATGTGGCACGGCGCATGTTCGCCGTGCCGATGCCGCCGGTGGCTCCGGACGGCGGGGCGGTGGATGTCAGCGACCCGGCGGTCCGCCGCGCGCGCACCGAGGCCGAGTTCGCCGGGTGCACGCCCCACGCCGGCCCGGCCGGCGAGGAATTCCTGGCCGCGGTGCACCGCGTCGTCGCCGAACTGTGGGACGACGATCCGGCGGAGACCTTCGCCGGCGCCCGGCGCCTGTTCGCCTCCGGTGCCGACCGCCACGACATCATCCACACGCTGGCCGAGAGGCCCGGCTCGCCGGCCGGCCGCTGAGTCCGGTGCCGCCGCGCCGTTGTACTCATGTCCAGCTTGTTTCGAGGAAGGCCAGCCGCCGCCCCCGATGGGCGGGTGAGCCCGGGCGGCTCAGGAATCGAGCACCGCGCAGAGCCGGGCGAGGGCCGTGGTGTAGGCGTGCTCGGGCGGGTGGCCGTAGCCGATCACCAGGCCCGCCCGGTCGGCGCTCGTGCCGGGGACCCGGAAGCTCTCCAGTCCCTGAAGGGCCAGGCCGTGCCGGGCGGCCCTGGCGATGAGCTGCCGCTCGCCCTCGGCCCGGGGCACGTCGAGGACCGCGTGCAGGCCGGCGGCGATCCCGGTGATATCCCGCCCCTGGCCGCGCAGGGCGGCAGCCAGGCGGTCGCGGCGGCGGCGGTAGGCGAGCCTGGTCCGGCGGATCTGCCGGTCGTAGCCGCCGGAGTCGATGAACTCGGCCAAGATGAGCTGGTCCAGCCCCGAGGGGCCCGCGGTGAGCTGGGCCGCTACCGCGTCCAGCAGCTTCGGCGGGACGACCAGCCAGCCGAGCCGCAACGTCGGCGCCAGGCTCTTGCTCGCCGTGCCGGCGTAGACGACGTGATCGGGCGCGAGCGCCTGCAGCGCGCCCACCGGCTGCCGGTCATAGCGGAACTCGCCGTCGTAGTCGTCCTCGATCACCACCCCGCCCCAGCGCGCCGCCTCCCGGCGGCGCTGGGGATGGAGGGTCACGCCCAGCGGGAACTGATGCGCCGGGGTCAGCAGGGCGGCGTCCGCCCCGGCCGCGTCGCCGATCACGGCGCCGCTGCCGTCCACGGGCAGCGGACGCAGTCGCAGGCCCTGGGCCTGCGCGAGGTCGCGGTGGGCCTGGTGGCCGTAGGCCTCCACGGCCAGTGTGGCCGCGCCGGCCGCGTGCAGTGCGGCGCAGGTGACGGCCAGGCCGTGCGCGAAGCCCGCGCAGATCACGATGCGGCCCGGGTCGGCGGCCACGCCCCGGGCCCGCGCCAGGTAGCCCGCCAGCACCGCCCTCAGCTGCGGCAGCCCGCGCGGGTCCGGGTAGCCCAGCAGCTGGCGGGGAGCGGAGGCGAGCACCTTCCGGGCCGTGGCCAGCCAGGCCCCGGCCGGGAAGGCGGACAGGTCCGGGACCCCCGGGCGCAGGTCGTAGCGGGGAACGGCGACCTCGGAGCGGGCCAGCAGGCCCGGGGCGGGATCCGCGGCGCGGCGTTCGGCGACGGAGGTCCCCGAGCCGGTCCGGGCGGTCAGCCACCCCTCCGCGACCAGCTGGCTGTAGACCTCGGCCACCGTGTTGCGGGCCAGGCCGAGGTCGGCGGCCAGGGCGCGCGAGGACGGCAGCCGGGTACCGGGACCCAGGCGTCCGGTACGGACCGCCTCCCGCAACGCCGCCTCCAGGTCGCGGCGGACCCGGGTCCCGAGGTCCAGGTGCAGGTCGACGCTGGCCTTCGCGGCCCCGGCGGCGGCGCGGGGCCCGCCCTCGGCCGCGCTCTTGGCCCATATTTCTGCCATAGAACTGGACCTTATCTCGGGCCGCTCACCGCCATAGGGTCAGAGTCATGACAGTGACGAACGAGACCACGCAGATACCGGTCCGGCTGGATTTCGACGGCCTCGCAGCTGGCTTCGCCCGCGCCATGGCGCACCTGGACCAGGCCGCGACAAAGGAACTCGACAGGGCGGCGATCGATCCCCGGCTCCGCGAGCTGATCCGGATCCGCGCCTCGCAGCTCAACGGCTGCGCCTACTGCATCGACATGCACACCAAGGACGCGCGGGCGATCGGCGAGACCGAGCAGCGCATCTACGGGCTGGCCGCCTGGGCCGAGACCCCGTACTTCACCGCCCGCGAGCGCGCCGCGCTGGCGTTCACCGAGGCGGTGACGCTGCTGGCGGACACGCACGTCCCCGGCGAGGCCTACCAGGCCGTGGCTGCGGAGTTCAGCCCGCAGGAGGTGGCCGCGCTGGTCAGCCTCATCGTCACCATCAACGCGTGGAACGCGATCGGCGTCAGCACCCGGGCCTGGGCTCCCGGCTCCTACCAGCCCTGACCCAGCTGAGCGGGAGGGCACGTCAGCTGGTGTGCGGGGCAGGGTGCGGCCGCCAGGCCGGCGTCGTGAGGCCGGGCAGTTCGGTGCGGCCGCCGGTCCAGAGCAGCGACGTCCACGGGTCGGCGTGGGCGAGGTCGGTCGGGGCGTGCGGGTACAGCCGGGACAGGACGCGACGGCACACGTCGCGTGGCGGGTCGAGGCTGAGGCCGAAGCCCTGCGCGATGTCGTTGCCGTGCAGGAGCGCCTCGTTGCAGCCCAGCGCGGCGAAGCCTTCCGGATCGGCGTTGCCGGCCGGATGGAAGGCCCGGACGTGCGCGGGTGACGTGCGCACCATCGAGGCCAGGACCCGCCCGCCGGTGACGGCGAACTCCAGCACCTCGGCCGGGGAGGCGTCCTTCTCGGCCGTGGCCACGGCCCGCACATACCGCGCGGTGGGCTGGACCGCGAGCTGCCAGGCGTAGGAGAGCAGGCAGTCCCCGATGTGCTCGGCGGTATGCCAGCAGTCCCACTCCAGGGTGCCCGCCCGCACCGACCAGTCCCGGTCCGTCAGGGGCAGCAGGCCGCTCATCATACACGAGATCGCAGCGTCCAGATCACTGGCGGTTAGTGGCATGGTACTTCGAGCTTACGATTATGAACGGCCGGGCAGGAGGGGTTCGCCAGTAGTGACCCCGATTCGGGCGTTCTGGTCAGGACTGTCCGGGTCAGCGGCCGTACTCGTCGTGACGGCGAACCCAGAACTGGGGATTGCCCCCGGCGGGTTCGTCGCGGCCCCTGGCCGTGAGATCAAGGAGCTGATAGGTGCTGTTGACTGGATCGATGCCGCGCGCGTACGTCGAGTACGTATGGAACACCTGACCCTGTTCGTCCTGAACAAAGGTGCTGATGCCTTCGCGGTCCTCGAGTCCGGGCGTGGACACGTAGTTGTAGACCGCGGTCCCGTTCGCTACCGCGTCCGCCGGGAACGAGACGCCGAAGTCGTAGTTGAAGTCTGTCTCGCCCGCTGAATACCAGGGGAAGGACCAGCCCATCCGCTGCTGGTAGGCCGATAGTTTCGGCAGCGGGGCCCGGGAGACCGCGGCGAAGGCGGTGTCGCGAGCCCGGAGGTGGACCGGCGACCCGTTGAAGCTGTCCGCCCAGAACGAGCAGTGCGGGCACCCCGCGTCCCAGTCCGGCGGGAACATGAAGTGATAGACGATGAGCTGACCGTAGCCCTCGAACAGGTCGCGCAGGGTACGCTTCCCGGTCGGGCCGTCGAAGACGTACTCCTTGGTTACTGCCTCCCACGGCAGGTCGCGGCGGTCGTGGGCGAGAGCCTCGCGCTGGCGGGCGAATTCCTTCTCCCGGACGAGGAACGCCTTGCGGGCCTCGATCCACTCGTCATGGGGCAGCACGGTGTGCTCGGCCGGCATCGGATCTCCTGGTGTATCGTTCAATGATCTCGTTGAATATATACCATTATGGTGACACTGGGCATGGTCAACACGATGATTGACGATCAGTCGCTGGACCGGAAGTACGCGGCGCTGGCCGACCCCACCCGGCGCGGCCTGCTGGTCGCGCTCCGGGACGGCCCGGCGCGGATCACGGACCTCGCGGCGCCGCTGCCGATCTCGTTCGCGGCGGTCGCCCGGCACGTGGGCGTGCTCGAGTCCGCGGGCCTCATCGATCGCGAGGTGCGAGGGCGCGAGCACTGGCTGAGCGTCCGATCCGGTGGGCTGCGGCCGGCCGAGGAGTGGATCGCGGACCAGGTCTCGTTCTGGTCGGCGCGCGCGGACGCCCTGGCGGCGCGGCTTGAACGCCGGAAGCGGCAGCGGTGACCGCGGAGCGGACGGTCACGGTCCGGCGGGTGCTGCCTGCCCCCCCGGACGTCGTGTACGACGAGTGGCTCGACCCGGTGGGCATGCTCGAGTGGATGTGCCCGCGCCCGGCCCGGGCGGTGAAGATCTCACTGGAGCCTTCAGTCGGCGGGCCGCTGCGTATCGACATCGAGGACAGCGGCTTCTCGCTGTACGTGGCCGGGACGTTCGTCGAGCTGGACCGGCCGCGGCGGCTCCGGTTCACCTGGAGCTGCTCGGCCTGGGCCGATCCATCGGTGCAGAGCCTGGTCACGGTCACGCTGGAGGATCACGGGGCGGACCAGACGATGATGACCATCGAGCACGAGCAGCTGCCGCCGGAGGAGGCCGGCCGCCACCGGCGCGGCTGGGACACGATCGCGGTGCAGCTCGGCGAGGCTCTCGCCGACCGCGGCTAACCGGAAACGGGAACCGGGCGTCTGTCCGGGCCGTCCGCAGGCGTCTCGTCGCGGCCGTTACGGCGATCGATGCGGGCGAGCGCGGGCAGCGCCAGGATTCCGCAGATCAAGGTGGCCAGGCCGCCGATGACCAGCGCCCACCGGGCTCCGGCGTCCTGGCCGACCCAGCCCACGATCGGACCGCCGATCGGCGTCGACCCCAGCCAGGCCAGGGCCCACAGGGCCATGACCCGGCCGCGCATGGTCGGCTCGGCCGCGAGCTGGAGGGTGGTCTTGGCCAGGGAGTTGAAGGTGATGCTCCCGTAGCCGACGAAGACCAGGGCGGCCAGCTCGAGCGGCAGGCTCGGTGCGGCCGCCGCGGCCAGGATGGCGATGCCCCACCCGATGGCGGCCAGGCACAGGGCGCGCGCGCGAGGCCGGGGGCGGGCAGCGGAGATCAGCCCGCCGAAGACCGCGCCGAGGCCCATGACCGAGGCCATCACGCCGTAGGCGGCGGCCCCGCCACCGAAGACCTTGTTCGCCATCAGCGGCAGGGAAACCTGGAACTCCCAGGCCAGCGTGCCGATGACCGCGATCATGAGCAGCGGGATGAGCAGTTCGGGGGTAGAGCGCACGTAGCGGAGCCCTTGCCGGACCTGCCGTTTCCTCCGGGGGAGCCGGGCGGCGGGGAAGAGCTCGGACTGGCGCATCGCCGCCAGCGAGATCAGGACGGCGCCGAACGACACCGCGTTGCAGGCGAAGCACAAGGCCAGGCCGATGGCCGCGGCGATGACTCCGCCCAGCGCGGCGCCGAAGACGCGGGCCATGTTCATCGACACCGAGTTGAGCGTCACGGCGTTCGGCAGGTCCTGCGCCGTCACCATCTCGGATATGAAGCTCTGCCGCGCCGGGTTGTCAAACACGTTGACGAAGCCGAGCGCCAGGGCCAGCAGGTAGACGAGCCACAGCCGGATGGAGCCGGTCGCGATCAGGGCGGCGAAGGCCGCCGCGAGCAGCCCGGACAGCGTCTGGGTGACGTAGAGCACCCGCCGTTTGTCCATCCGGTCCGCGAACACCCCGCCGAGCGGGCCGAACAGGAACATCGGCAGGAACCTGGCCGCGGTGGTCAGGCCGAGCTGGGTTCCGCTGTGGGTGAGGTCCAGCACCACGAACGACTGGGCCACGGTCTGCATCCAGGTCCCGGCCACCGAGACGAGCTGCCCGAAGAAGAACAGCCGGTAGTTGCGCTGCCGGAGCGACGAGAGCACCTGCCGCGGCTGGAGCCGCATGCGGCGGGCCGGAGAGGTGAGGTGCACGGGATCCCGATCGCCGGAGATGAACAGCGCTTTTACTTGCCTAATGGCAAGTATATACCCTTAGCTGGGCTAAGGGGTTTCGCTGGCGCGCAGCCGCGCCTTGATCTCCGGCTTCAGGACCTTGCCGACCTTGGAGCGGGGCAGCTCCGGCCAGACCTCGACCTGCTTGGGGGCCTTCACGCCGCCGAGGCGTTCCCTGACGAAGGCGCGCACGTCATCGGCGGCGACGGAGTGGCCGGGCCGCAGCTGGAGGACCGCGGTGACGCGCTCGCCCCATTTCTCGTCCGGCAGGCCGATGACCGCGCAGTCCTGGACGGCGGGATGCGCGAGGAGCACCTGCTCGACCTCGGCCGAGTAGACGTTGAAGCCGCCGGTGATGATCATGTCCTTGGCGCGGTCGACAATGAAGAGGTAGCCGTCCTCGTCGAGGTAGCCGATGTCCCCGGTGTGGTGCCAGCCGTGCCGGGCGGCTTCCGCAGAGGCCTGCGGGTTCTTGTAGTAGCCGGCCATGACCAGCGAGCCGCGGATCACTATCTCGCCCCGCTCGCCCCGGCCGAGCAGGTGACCCTCGTCGTCCATGATCGCGACGGTGGTGAGCGGGGTGGGCCGCCCGGCCGAGGACAGGCGCTCGGTGGCGATCGAGCCGTCGTCGCGGAAGTGCTCGGCGGGGGCCAGGGTGGAGATCATCATCGGCGCCTCGGTCTGGCCGAACAGCTGACCCATCACCGGGCCGATCCTGGTCAGGGTCTCCTCAAGGCGGCTCGCCGACATCGGGGCCGCGCCGTACCACAGGCACTGCAGGCTGGCCAGGTCGGTGCCCGCCAGGCCGGGGTGGTCGAGGAGCGCGTAGATCAGGGTGGGCGGCAGGAACGTGTGGGTGATCTTGCGTCTCTCGATCAGGGCCAGGAAGTCGGTCAGGTCCGGCTTGGGCATGATGACGATCTCGCCGCCCAGCGTCATGACCGGGAAGCACAGCACCCCGGCCGCATGGGTAAGGGGCGCCAGGGCCAGGTAGCGCGGGCGCGGGCGGAACGGGTAGCTCATCAGCGTCAGCGCGGACATCGTCTCGATGTTGCGGCCGGTGAGCATCACGCCCTTGGGCCGACCGGTGGTGCCCCCGGTGCCGACCAGCATGGCCATGTCACCGGGCGGGTCGGCCTGCCACGGTTCGGCCGGCTCCGGGCCTATCCACAGGTCGAAGGGCGTGGCGCCCGGGAGCTCGCCGTCGAGGCAGACGAGGGTGGTGAGCCCGGGCAGCTCGGGCCGGATCCTCGCAACCAGCGGGACGAACGCGGCCTGGGTGATCAGGCACGTGCAGTCGAAGAAGTCCAGCAGGTCGCGGTTCTCGGCCGCCTCGTTGCGCGGGTTGACCGGGCACCATACCGCGCCCGCCCGGGAGATGCCGAACACGCAGGCGAACGCGACCGGGTCGTTCGCGGACAGGATGGCGACCTTGTCGCCTGGCCCGACCCCGGACCGGTCAAGGGCGCGGGCGATCCGCCAGGACAGCCGCTGGACGTCGAAGTAGGTCAGCGTGCGCCCGGCCGTGGTCAGGCAGGGCGCCTCCGCGCCGAGGGAGACGCCCTTGTCGAGGTAGCCGGTCAGGCGCACGCTGTAGGTCCTCAGTGGTGGACGGTCAGCTCCTTACGTACCCATTCCGCCGTCGACGGGCAGGCCGGCGCCGGTGATGAAGCGGGCCGCGTCGGAGGCGAGGAACACCACCGCGTCGGCCATGTCGGCGACTTCGCCGAGGCGGCCCTGCGGGGTGAGGCCCACCACGGTCCCCACGGCTTCCTCGACGCTGGGGAACAGCCCGATCGTCACCACGTCCTGGGCCAGCTGGTTGCCCATGTCGGTGGGGACCAGGCCGGGATAGATGCAGTTCACCCGGACGGCGTAGCCGAGCTTCCCGGACTCCATGGCGGCCACCCGGGTCAGCCGGTCGATAGCGGCCTTCGTCGCGGAGTAGACCGCGATGCCGGGGAAGGCGATCGTGGCGGCGACCGAGGCGATGTTGACGATCGCGCCGCCGCGGCCCGCCGGGCCGCCCGGCCGCATCGCGCGGAAGGCGTGCTTGATGCCCAGCGAGGTGCCGAGCACGTTGACGTCGAGCATCCGGCGGACCTCGTCCGGGTTCAGGTCCACGACCAGTCCGGTGATCTCGATCCCGGCGTTGTTGACCAGGATGTCCAGGCCGCCGAGTTCCCTGATGGTGTCGGCGACGGCCAGCTCCCAGCTCGCGTCGTTGGTCACATCGAGCGGGAGAAAGGCCGCGGTGGCGCCGGATTTCTTGAGCTCGTCGGCGGTCGCCTGGCCGGCGTCTTCGAGTATGTCGCCGATGACCACGGCCGCCCCGGCCCGGGCCAGCGCGGCGGCCATCCCGGCGCCGAGACCGCGAGCCCCGCCGGTGACCAGGGCCTTGCGCCCGGTCAGGTCGTACATGCTCATGGGCATCTCCTCCTCGAGGCGGCGCTGGCCTGGGCTATGCGACGTAGGTAACACGGTCACGAGATTACTACTTCAGCGACGAGCAGGACCTGCTCGGCCGCTGCGTACGCCAGTACGAGGCGGCCGCCAGGCCCTAGCGATCGATGTGTATTTTCGCCAAGCCGGAAACGCCCCGAAGGACGTAGAGGTTTCGGGGGCGCCGTGCGACTTGACCGGGTGACTCTTGGCTGTCCCGGGGCGATCCCGGCGACCTTCGACTACCTTGGCGCCCGTGACCGGTGCGGCGGTCTGGCCGATACGGCGGCGATACTGGTGGTCATGGGCGCGGAGGTGGGCGGTGGGTGATGATGGCAGAATCACGCCCCACGACGCCGACGAGCTCGCCCGCTGCTTCAGGGCGCACGCGCCCAGGCTGTTCGGCCGCGCCTGCGTGCTGGCCCGCGGCGACCGGGCGCTGGCCGAAGGCCTGGTGCAGGCCACCTTCGAAGCCGCGGGCAGGTCCTGGCCGACACTGCGAGGCCTGGCCGCCGAGCAGCTCCGCGCCTGGCTGTGGAGCACGCTGGCCAATATCGCGGCGAGCAGCGTCCGCCGCGAGACCGCATTCCGCGACCGGCTCCCCCGCATCGAGGTCCGCTACCGGAAGACCCCGGCGGACCCGTCGGAACAGGCCTTCTCGGCCATCGTCCTGGAGCGCTGCTGGCAGATCATCCGGGACATGCCGGAGCGGCAGCACATGGTGGCCATGCTCCGCTGGCAGCTGGACATGAAGGAAGCCGAGATCGCCACGGTCCTCGGCGTGACCGAGAAAACGGTGAGCGCGCAGCTGCACCGGGCGCGACGTAAGCTGATCGCACAGCTCGGCCCGGACCATCCATTCACCTGTGACGACCCGGAAGGAGCATCGTCATGAGGGGCGGCGGGGGAACCAGCAGCTCGCATGACGACGCCGTGCTGTCCGGCATCTATCAGCAGGTCACCGAGGCCCAGGAGCCGCGGTTCGCGGCCGGGTACGACCTCCAGGCCGGCCTGGACCGGTACCGGGGCTGGCTGCGCGAGCAGGCCCCCGTCCCTCCCGCCGCTCCTGCCGCTCCCGCCAAGCGGACGGAGTGGAGCCCGGACCTGGCGGTCCTCGAGCTGTACTCCATGCACTACCCGGCCCTGGTGCGGCTCGCGGCCATGCTCGTTCGGGACACGCCCACCGCCGAGGAGGTGGTCCAGGACGCGTTCATCGCGATGCATGACGCATGGGACCGCCTGCGGGACACCGACAAGGCCCTCGCCTACATGCGGCAAGCGGTGGTGAACAGATCACGGTCGGTCCTGCGGCACCGGATGGTGGTCGAGAAGAACCTGCAGAAGCCGGCGCCCGACATGCCGAGCGCCGAAGCGGGCGCAATGACCTTGCTCGAGCGGTCCGCCGTCGTCGCCGCCCTACGCGACCTGCCCGGACGCCAGCGGGAGGCCATCGTCCTGCGGTACTACGCGGACTTGTCCGAGGCTGAGATCGCGGCCGCCATGCATATCAGCCGTGGTGCGGTGAAAAGTCACACGTCGCGCGGCATGACCGCCCTCCGTGCGGCCCTGGAGGAGGACGGCTGATGAGCGAGGGCCGGCCCGAGCAGCGGGGCCGCGCCGACGAGACGGAACTCCGGGCCATGGTCGACCGGTATGCCAGCGAGCTCAAGGCGGCGGGCGCCATCGAGTCGGCGGCGGTGGAGCGGGCCTTCCGGACCGTGGAGCGGCACCGGCTGCTGGAGACGTTCCACCACCGCGGCGCCGAGGGCACCAGGACGCTCGAGCACGACCCCGGGCATCCGCGGCGGGATCATCTCGCGCTCATCTACGCCGATACCGTGCTGGCCACCCGGCACATCGACGGCCGGCCGGCCAGCTCCACCTCGCAGGCGTCGCTCGTGGCCAGGATGCTCGAGCTCCTGGACCTCGGCGAGGGCATGAAGATCCTCGAAGTCGGGGCGGGCACCGGCTACAACGCGGCGCTGCTGGCCGAGATCGTGGGCGACCAGCGCCTGGTGGTCACCGTGGACGTGCTGGCGGACGTGGTGGACCAGACCCGGCGGCTGCTGGCCGGCGCCGGGTACCCGCGCATCCAGGTGCTGCTGCGCGACGGTTTCGAGGGCGCCGCGGAGCACGCGCCGTTCGACCGGATCGTGGCCACCGTCGGTTGCTCTGATCTGTCGCCGCGCTGGGCCGGTCAGCTGGCCGACCACGGGGCGATGCTGGTGCCCCTGGAGCACGCCAGCGGTCATCCGCTGGTACTGCTCAGCCAGGACGGCGAGGAGCTGCGCGGCCGGCTGGTCCTGCGCACCGGGTTCATCCCGGTGCGCGGGCCGCTGCACATCGAGGACCTCTGGGCGCCGGGGGTCTGCCTGCCGGACCAGGCCGAGGTGGCCCGCGAACCCGACCCGGGGCCGCGCTTCACGGCACGGCAGCCAGACCAGCCGATGGGGCCCGACGACGAGGACGACTTCCTGTTCTATCTCGGTCTGCACGACCGCCGGGCGTGCCACGCGCCGGAGGGGCCCGCGCTCAGCGCCGGCCCGGACGGCTGGGCGGCCCTGGCGCCCGACGGGATGCGGTGGTGGAAGGACGTGTCCCTGGCTCGTGAGCTCGACCGCCGCTACCGCGAGTGGGACGCCCGCGGCCGGCCGGGAATGGGGGACTACCAGATCTCGTTTGTGCCGATCAACTCCGGCGGCGATCCGCCGCCGGGCGGATGGCAGATCGAACGGCGGTTCTACCGCGAGCGGCTGACCCTGGGCTGAGCGCACGCACCACGATCCGTTCGGTTGAAAGACAAAGGGGCCGACCTACTATGGGCGTTATGACCCCCCAGGACGAGACGAGCCGCCCTGCGATCCTCACCGTCGACGACGACCCGGGCGTGTCCCGTGCGGTCGCCCGCGACCTGCGGCGACAGTACGGGGCACGGTACCGGATCGTGCGGGCCGAGTCCGCGTCGGCGGGGCTGGACGCGCTGCGGCAGATGAAGCTGCGCGGGGACGTGGTGGCGGTGATCCTGGCCGACTACCGGATGCCGGAGCTGAACGGTATCGAGTTCCTCGAGCAGGCGATGGACATCTACCCCGGCGCGCGGCGGGTGCTGCTGACCGCGTACGCCGACACCGGGGCCGCGATCGACGCGATCAACGTCGTCGACCTGGATCACTACCTGCTCAAGCCGTGGGACCCGCCGGAGGAGAAGCTGTACCCGGTGGTGGACGCGCTGCTCGATGCGTGGCTGGAGTCCGACCACCGGCCGGTGCCGGAGACCAAGGTCGTCGGGCACCGCTGGTCGGCGCGGTCGTCGGAGGTCCGCGAGTTCCTGGCCCGCAACCAGGTGCCGTACCGGTGGTACGCGTCCGATGAGCCCGAGGGGCAGCGGCTGCTGACCGCGGCGGGGGCCGACGGGCTGGCGCTGCCGGTGGTGATCACGCCGGAGGGCGAACCGCTGGTCGAGCCGGGGGATGCGGAGCTGGCGGCACGGGTGGGCCTGGCCACCACGCCGTCGAAGGACTTCTACGAACTCATCGTCATCGGCGGCGGGCCGGCCGGCCTGGGCGCCGCGGTGTACGGGGCGTCGGAAGGCTTGCGCACCGTGCTGGTCGAACGGCTCGCCACCGGGGGGCAGGCCGGCCAGAGCTCGCGGATCGAGAACTACCTCGGCTTCCCCGACGGGGTCTCCGGGGCGCAGCTGACCGACCGGGCCCGCCGCCAGGCCACCAAGTTCGGCGCCGAGGTGCTGACCGCGCGCGAGGTGGTAGGGCTCGAGGTTCGCGGGTCGGCACGGCGGGTCACGTTCGCCGACGGCACCTTCATCGACGCGCACACCGTCATCCTGGCCACCGGGGTGTCCTACCGGCGGCTGGGCGCGCCCGGGCTGGACGAGCTGACCGGGCGCGGGGTGTACTACGGGTCAGCCCTGACCGAGGCCACGGCCTGCGACGGGCAGGACATCTACGTCGTCGGCGGGGCGAACTCGGCCGGGCAGGCCGCGGTGTACCTGGCGCGGTTCGCCAAGTCGGTGACGATCCTGGTCCGCGGGCCGTCGCTGGAAAAGTCGATGTCCTACTACCTGATCAGGCAGATCGCGGACATCCCGAACATCACGGTGCGGACCTGCACGGAGGTCACTGAGGCGGCCGGCGAGGGCCACCTGGAGAGGCTGACCCTGCGGGACACCGCCACCGGGGCGACCGAGCACGTGGACGCGCAGATGCTGTTCCTGTTCATCGGGGCGGCGCCGCTCACCGACTGGCTCAATGACGTCGTGATACGGGATGCCCGGGGATTCGTGGTGGCGGGCCCGGACCTGGGCACGGACCGGCCACCAAGGTGGGATCTGGAGCGGATGCCGTATCACCTGGAGACCAGCGTCCCCGGCGTATTCGTCGCCGGGGACGCGCGGTCCGAGTCAGCCAAGCGGGTCGCTTCGGCCGTCGGGGAAGGTGCACTTGCGGTCATGCTCGTGCACCGTTACTTGGAGAAGAGTTGACGCTGATGAGCGATGCGGCGCTGGAGTGCGGGCCCGATGAGCTGCGGACCCTGTTCCTGTTCGAGAAGCTGACCGAAGCCCAGCTTCAGTGGCTGTGCGAGCGGGGGCACGTCGAGATCATCGAACCGGGGCCGGTGTACGCCGAGGGCGAGGCGGCGACCTGCTTCTACGTCCTGCTCGAGGGCACGGTGATCATGTCGCGGCGGGTCGGGGCCGACGACGTCGAGGTGGGCCGTACCTCGCAGCGCGGCTCGTACGCCGGCGCGTGGCAGGCCTACATGGGCGACCGCGTCCCGCAGACCTACAACAGCTCGATGCGGGTCACCGAGCCGTCGCGGTTTTTCGTCATCGGCGCCCCGGCGTTCGCACAGCTGATGAACGAGTGGTTCCCGATGGCCGTGCACCTGCTCGAGGGGGCGTTCTTCGGCAGCAAGAACTGGGCGCAGGTGACCGGGCAGCGGGAGCGGCTGCTGGCGCTCGGCTCGCTGTCGGCCGGCCTGACCCACGAGCTGAACAACCCGGCCGCGGCCGCGGTCCGGGCCACGGCGGCGCTGCGCGAGCGGGTGGCCGGGATGCGGCACAAGCTGGGCATGATCGCGAGCGGGAAGTGGGACCGGACCACGCTGGTCACGCTGATCCGCCTCCAGGAGGAGGCGGCCGACCGGGTGCCGAAGGCGCAGGCGCTGACGCCGCTGGACGCCTCCGACCGGGAGGACGCGATCGCCGACTGGCTGGAGACCCACGACATCGGCGACGGCTGGCAGCTAGCGCCGGCGTTCGTCGCGGCCGGCCTGGACACCGACTGGCTCGATCACGTGGAGGCGACGGTCGACCCGGGAACGCTCGAGAGCGCGCTGCGGTGGCTGAACTACACCGTCGACACCGAGCTGCTGATGAACGAGATCGAGGACTCGACCACCCGGGTCTCGACGCTGGTGGGCGCGGCCAAGCAGTACTCCCAGCTGGACCGGGCCCCTTACCAGGTCGTCGACGTACACGAACTGCTCGACAGCACGCTGCTGATGCTGTCCGGGAAGATCCCGCCGGGGATCACCGTGGTGAAGGAGTACGACCGGTCGCTGCCGTCCATCCCCGCTTACGCCGGCGAGCTGAACCAGGTGTGGACCAACCTGATCGACAACGCGGTGTCCGCCATGGGCTCGTCCGGGGTCCTGACGGTGCACACGGGGCTGGACCGGGAGTACGTGTTCGTGGAGTTCGGCGATACCGGGCCGGGGGTGCCGCCGGAACTCCGGGAGCGGATCTTCGAGCCGTTCTTCACCACCAAGCCCGTGGGTGAGGGGACCGGGCTCGGGCTCGACATCAGCTGGCGCATCGTGGCGAATAAGCATCACGGCGATATCGCAGTAGAGTCGGTCCCCGGCGACACCCGGTTCCGGGTACGGCTTCCGATCACCCCGCGGGAGGAGAGCTGAATGACGGAGATTGACGGCATCGACCCTTCGGTGCCACCGAGCGGGACCGGCTGCGTGGAGTGCAACGCCACGGGCGGCTGGTGGCTCCATCTGCGCCGGTGCGCCCTGTGCGGCCACATCGGGTGCTGCGACAGCTCTCCTTCGCGCCACGCGTCCGCGCACGCCAAGACGGCGGGCCATCCGGTCATCCGCAGTTTCGAGCCCGGTGAGGACTGGTTCTGGAACTACGAGACCGAGGATTCCTTCGACGGCCCGAGGCTCGCCCCGCCGGAGCACCATCCGCTCGACCAGGGCGTCCCGGGACCGAAAGACCGCGTGCCGCGCGACTGGCGGTTCCACGTGCACTAGCCTGGCGTCTCGTGGAACCCAACGGGAACGCACAGGTCGCCGTGTTCGTGGATTTCGAGAACCTCGTCCTCGGCGCGGTCAAGGAATTGCCCGACCAGGCCAACCCGGCGCCGTATGAGGCGATCACCCGGCTCTGCCGGGGCTACGGCAACGCCTCGGTGCGCCGCGCGTACGCCGACTGGGCCAATCCGCGGTTCGGCGGGCATCAGGACGACCTGGCCATGAACGGCGTGGACCTCATCCAGGTCGCCCGGGTTGGCATCCAGAACAAGAACGCCGCCGACATCCGGATGGCCGTCGACGCCATGGAGACGCTGATCGTCCATCCCGAGGTCAGCGTGTTCGTCCTGGTGAGCGGGGACGGCGATTACTCGCCGCTGGTGCAGCGGCTGCGGGAGTTCGGCAAGTGGGTGGTGGGCGTCGGCACGGAGGCCAACGCCAGCCGCAAGCTGGTGTCGGTGTGCTCGGAGTACAAGTACTGGGGGACGCTGGTCGCCGAGGTGGAGCCCGACGCGCGGCCGGCGGCGGCGTTCGACATCAGCGAGGCGGAACAGCTGCTGGTCCGGGCGTTCGAGGAGTCCAGCTCCGAGACGCTGACGGCCGGCGGGCTGAAGAGCAAGATGCTGGCCCTGGACCCAGCCTTCGACGAGCACAACTACGGCGCCCGGAGCTTCCGCGCCTTCCTCACCCTGCTGCCCAAACGGGTCCAGGTCGTCGAGACCTCCGGCCCTGACATCACGGTCAAGCTGATCGAGAAGCCCGCCGCGCGACCCGCCCGCACGCGGGCCCGCAAGTCCTGAGCCGAATGCGGCCTCAGCCGGTGCTGACGGCCAGGACCAGCGGGAGGACGGCGGGAGCGCCGGCCTCCCGGAGATGTTCCGCTGCGACGGTCACGGTCCAGCCGGTCTCGATGCGGTCGTCGATGAGCAGGAGCGGACCGGTGAGCCGGCTGAGTGCACCGCGAAGGTCGTCGGGGACGGTGAGCGCAGGCCACAGCGAGCGCAGCCGCTGGGCGCTGTTGTGGCGGCGCGGGCCTGGGCCGTCGGGACTGGCGTAGCCGAGCGAGCCGAGGTAGGGCAGCCTGCCGACCTGCGCGATCCGCTGGCCGAGGCTCGTTATCAGGACCGGCCTGGTGCGCGACGGCAGCGTGGCCACGCCGGCCGGGCGCTGGTCCCAGTCCCATGCGGCGAGGACTTTGATCACGGCCTGGGTGAGCTGGTCCGTGACCGGCTCGTCGGGAGCCTCGTCGGCGAGCAGGGCCCGGAGCGTGGTTCCCCAGCCGAGGTCGGTGAGCCGGCCGAGAGCGCGGCCCGGCTCCGCCGTACGGTCCGCGGGGATCTTGCCCGAGGCACCGGGGGTCCCCGGCGGCCACATCCGCCGCGGCTGGACCTCGACACCGGGGCGGAACAGCCGCTGCCGCGCCGCGTCCGCGCTGGCCTGCGGGACTTGCTGATCCTGCGGCCGGCCAGTGCAGTTGTCGCAGCGACCGCAGCGGGCCGCCTCCGGGTCGTCGAGCTCACGACGCAGATATTCCATCCGGCAGGCATCGGTCGTCTGGTAGGCCAGCATGGCCTGCTGTTCGCGGATCCGCTCCTCAGCAACCCGCTGGTATCGCTCCTGGTCGTAGGCCCAGGGCTGGCCGGTGGCCTCCCATCCGCCCGCGGTGCGGCGCACCGCGCTGTCGACGTCGAGCACCTTGAGCATGGACTCCAGCCGCCCCCGGGACAGGTCGACCCTGGTCTCCAGCGCCGTGGTGGACAGCGGCCGGCCCGCTTCGGCGAGTGCGGCCAGTGCCGCCCGGACCTGGTGCTCGGGCGGAAACGCGAGCGAGGCGAAATAGGCCCAGATGTCCCGGTCCTCGCGGCCGGGCAGCAAGATCACCTCCGCGTTGGCCACGCCCCGGCCGGCCCGGCCGATCTGCTGATAGTAAGCAACCGGGGACTGAGGGGCCCCGAGGTGCACCACGAATCCCAGGTCGGGCTTGTCGAAACCCATGCCCAGCGCGCTGGTCGCCACCAGCGCCTTGACCCGGTTGGCCAGCAGGTCGTCTTCGGCCTGCAGCCGCTGCGCCGCCTCGTCGCGGCCGCTGTACGCGGCGACCTCGATTCCCTGGTCGCGGAGGAACGCCGCCGTCTCGTAGGCCGCGGCGACCGTCAGCGTGTACACGATCCCGGCTCCCGGCAGGCCGCCGTCGGCGAGACGGGCCGCCAGCCAGGCGAGCCGCTGATGGGCGGTCGGCAGGTTCACCACCGCGAGGTGCAGCGACTCCCGGTCCAGCGAGCCGCGCAGCACGAGCACGTCGCCCGGGTCTTGGCCCGCGCCGAGTTGCTCGGCGACGTCGCGCGTCACCCGGGCGTTCGCGGTCGCGGTGGTCGCCAGTACCGGGATCCCCGGCGGAAGAGCTTGCAGCAGCGTGCGGATCCGCCGGTAATCGGGCCGGAAGTCGTGACCCCAGTCGGAGATGCAGTGCGCCTCGTCGATCACGATCAGGCCCGCCGCCGCGGTGAGCTTCGGCAGCACCTGGTCGCGGAAGCCGGGGTTGTTCAGGCGTTCGGGGCTGACCAGCAGCACGTCGGCCTGGCCGTCCGTGACCTCCGCGTAGACGTGGTCCCACTCTTCGATGTTGGCGGAATTGATCGTGCGCGCCCGGATCCCGGCCCGGCTGGCCGCCTCGACCTGGTTGCGCATCAGCGCGAGCAGGGGTGAGACGATCACCGTCGGCCCGGCGCCGCGCGCCCGCAGCAGCGCGGTCGCGACGAAGTACACGGCCGACTTCCCCCACCCGGTGCGCTGCACCACCAGGGCCCGGCGCCGGGCGCCGACCAGGGCGCTGACCGCCGTCCACTGGTCGTCGCGCAGCCTGGCGCCCTCGCCGGCCAGCGCTCGCAGGTACTGCTCAGCCTCGTTGCGCAGCCCCTGGTCGTTCTGCTCCGGTCCCGGTCGGTCTGTGTCGGCCATGCTCACATTGCTACCAGGTGGATACGACATCCGGTCCGCTGAGGCGGCTGACACCCGGAAAGTCCGGCCAGACCGGCCGGGCGACCGGTATCGTACGGTTCCGTGCTGGACGGCGAGCTTCTCTTCGTGCCGGGTGAGATCCCGCGGCGGGGCGTATTCGCGCACTGGGGCAAGGGATCGGGATCGGCCAAGCTGGAGCTGGTCTTTCCCGGCGGGAGATACGGCATCCGCAAGCGCCTGGTGTCGGCGGATCTCATCCCACTGGCCGAGGCTCTGCCCGCGCTCCTCGTCATCGATCCAGATCAGAGCGCCGGGCGGCCGATGCGGCGCAGCGCCCGGGTCTGGGCCGCGGCCGCGGCCGCGGGCGTGGGCCTGGTGGCCCGGGGCAGGCTGCTGCCGACTGTGGGAGCGGACGACACGGACATCTGGCGGGCGGGCCCGCTCGATCCGTCCGACCTCAGCTGGCTGCGCGAGCTCGCCGCCGTCTTCCCACCCACCGCGCACGCCCTGGCCATCCCCGGCTCGCGCCCGATGCGGCTCCGCTCTCCGGAGGCGCTGATCCGCGACCTGTGGGATGCGATCGCCGACCTGATCGCGCGCTCGCCCGCCGCGGCGCGGACCACCGCCTCGACCGCGTTCGCCGCCGCCGAGCCGACTCGGGTCGGCGATCTCGCCGAGTGGCTCGCCGACACCACCGACGGCCTCGCGGCCGGGGCGCGTCTCGGCCTGCGAATCGAAACCGTCCCGGCGCCGCAGGTGGCCGGGGACGAGGACGACCTCGCTGGCGCGGTCGAGGCGTATGAGGCAGGAGAGGCCGACGGGGAGAACGGGAAAGGCGATGCCGAGGAGGAGGCCGATGGGGACCGGCCGACGTTCCGGCTGGTCTTGCAGCTGCGGAGCAACGCCGATCCGAGCCTGATCGTCGACGCCGCCGCGCTGTGGAACCAGCCAGAGACAGTGCTGTCCCGGTTCGGCCCGGAAGCGGAGACCGACCTGCTGCTGGCCCTTCGCCGCGGAGCGCCGATCTGGCCGCCGCTGGCCGAGGCGCTGGAGCAGGCCAGCCCGTCGGTGATCGGCCTGGATGACGACGCGCTGACCAGCCTGCTCGGCCCGGCGGCGGAGGAACTGGCGAGTGCCGGCATCGAGGTACTGTGGCCGTCCAGCCTGGTGGACGGCGGCCTCAAGCTGAGAGCCGTCCCCACCCCGGCCCCGGGGAAGGTGACCGAGGCTGGGTTCGGGCTCGCCGCGCTGCTGGATTTCCGGTGGCAGCTCACTCTCGACGGGGCGCTGCTCGACGCCGACGAGGTCGCCGCGCTGGCCGAGGCGAAACGGCCGCTGATCAGGCTGCGGGGCCGGTGGGTGATGCTCGACGCGGCCCTGCTCAGCCGACTGCGCCGGCCGCCGCGGACGCGGATGCGGGTGTCCGAGGCGCTCGGGGCCGTGCTCGCGGGATCGGCGGAGATCGACGGGGAGACCGTGACGGTGGTCGCGGAAGGGCCGCTGGCCGACCTGGCCGCCCGGGTCGCGGGCCTGGCGTCCGCCCCGGTACAGGTCGAGCCTCCACCCGGGCTGGTGGCCACGCTCCGGCCCTATCAGCGGCGCGGCCTGGCCTGGCTGGCCGGAATGTGCGAGGCGGGGATCGGCGGCTGCCTGGCCGACGACATGGGACTTGGTAAGACGATCCAGGTCATAGCGCTACACCTGCACCGGCGGGAGGCTAAGGCGGGACCGACGCTCGTGGTCTGCCCGGCGTCGCTGCTGGGTACCTGGGAGCGCGAGGTACGCCGGTTCTCCCCCGACGTCCCGGTCCGCCGCTACCACGGGGGCGCGCGGCACCTGGAGGACCTGGCCGCCGACGAGATCGTCCTCGTCACCTACGGCGTGGTCCTGCGGGACTCAGGTCTGCTGGCCGAGGTCGGCTGGGGACTGGTGGTGGCGGACGAGGCGCAGCACGCGAAGAACCCGCTGTCGCGGACCGCACGCGAGCTGCGAGCGGTGCCCGCGCCCGCCAGGATCGCACTCACCGGGACGCCGGTGGAGAACCGGCTGTCGGAGCTGTGGGCGATCCTGGATTGGACGACGCCCGGGCTGCTCGGCCACCTGGAGGCGTTCACCCGCCGCGTGGCGGTCCCGGTCGAGCGGTACCGCGACACGGAGGCGACCACCAGGTTCGCCGCCCTGATCCGGCCGTTCCTGCTGCGGCGGCGGAAGACCGACCCGGGTATCGCGCCGGAGCTTCCGCGCAAGACCGAGACGGACGTGTTCGTGCCGCTGACCGCCGAGCAGGTCACGCTGTACGAGGCCATGGTTCGCGAGACGCTGGAAGCGATCGAGAGATCCGAGGGTATCGAGCGGGCCGGCCTGGTGTTCAAGCTGCTGACCGCGCTGAAGCAGATCTGCAACCACCCGGCCCAGTACCTGAAGCAGCCCGCTCCACTGCAGGGCCGGTCAGGGAAGCTGGCCGCGTTCGACGAGCTGACCGACATCATCTTGGCCGGCGGCGAGTCGATGCTCGTCTTCACCCAGTACACGCAGATGGGCACGCTGCTGCAGCAGCATCTCGACGCCCGCGGGATCGGCTCGCTGTTCCTGCACGGCGGAGTTCCGGTACCGCGCCGGGAGGAGATGGTGGCCCGGTTCCAGGCGGGTGGTGTACCGGTATTCCTGTTGTCCCTCAAGGCGGGAGGTACCGGGCTGACGCTGACCCGTGCCACCCACGTGCTGCACTACGACCGGTGGTGGAACCCGGCGGTGGAGGACCAGGCCACCGACCGGGCCTACCGGATCGGCCAGGACCGGCCCGTCCAGGTGCACCGGCTCATCGCCGAGGGCACGCTCGAGGACCGGATCGCCGCCCTGCTGGAGACCAAACGCGAGCTGGCCGACGCCGTGATCGGCTCGGGCGAGGGCTGGATCGCCGAGCTGTCCGACGCCGAGCTCGCGGATCTGGTCAGCCTGCGAGCCGCGCCATGAACGACGGGAGCGACGGCATGGGCGGGACCGGGCCCGGCGGGCCGGAGTTCGGCCGTACGTGGTGGGGCCAGGCCTGGCTGGAGGCGCTGGAGCAGCGGGCACGGCTGGACCCCGACCGGCTGCCCCGCGGCCGAGACTACGCGCGTTCCGGCACGGTGGGAGAGCTCACCCTGGCGCCGGGCGAGGCCCGGGCCCGGGTCCAGGGCCGCAAGACCGAGCCGTACGAGGTCAGGATCCGGGTACGGCGGTTCACCGATGACGAGTGGGACCGGGTGCTGGCCGCCATCTCGGCCCGGCTCGGTCACGCGGCCGCGCTGCTGGATGGTGAGCTGCCGCCGGAGATCGCCCGTGACGCGGCCGCCGCCGGGCTCGACCTGCTTCCCGGCGGCGGCGAGCTCGGGCCGCGCTGCAGCTGCCCTGACGATGCCGACCCGTGCAAGCACTCGGCGGCAGCCTGCTACCTGATCACCGACGCGCTGGATGCCGACCCCTTCACCCTGTTCCTGCTGCGCGGCCGGACCCGGGATCAGGTGCTGGCCGGGATCCGGGCCCGCCGCCGAGGCGCCGTACAGGCGATCAGGCCGGGAACCGAGGCCGGTGATGACGCCGATGCCGGAGCGGACCAGGGCGTGGACGCGAGGACGGCGTTCGGCGCGCCGGAATCCGTGCGGCCGGTCCCTTCCGTGCCGCTACCGCCCCGACGGCCAGGGGCGCCCGCCGCGCTTCCCGTGGATCCGCCCCCATGGCGCTCTGGCCTGCGTGAGGACCTGCTGGAACTGGCCGCGGACGCGGCCAGCCGGGCCTGGGAGATGGCGGTGGGCCTGTCGGCCGACGCCGGGCTGAACCTCGACGCGGACGCCGATCTGGCCCGCAGGGCGGCCCGGGCCCTGGGCACGCAGGCGTTCGGCGCGCTCGCGGCGCGCTCCGGAGTCGGCGAGCGTGACCTCGCCCGCCAGGCGCTGGCCTGGCGGCAGGGCGGCCTGGCCGGGCTGGACTCGCTGCACGCCGAGTGGGACCCGGCCGCGGACGACCCCGACGACGCCGGGCTTCTGACCGCGGCGCGAGCCGCGCTGCGGGCCAAGACCGGTGCGGCGCAGGCCGCCGTCCAGCGCAACCGGGTCACCGCGGGACGCCTGCAGCTCCGCCTCGGCCGGGACCTGCGCTGGTATCCGTACGCGCGGTCCGACGACGGCTGGGAGCCCAGCGGCACCCCAGACGCTGATCCAGTCCAAGCCCTGACGAACCTGTGATGCGGGGGCGGCGCGGACGGTCAGGATTAGCCGGATCGCGGCTGACGCTGATCGCTAGACCGGCTGGGCCCAGGCGGCGAGGATGCGGTCCACGGCCGGGCGGATCCGGTCGCGCGCATCCTCGCGGTTGACGCCGGACATCAGCAGGGAGTCGTACTCGGTGTCCTCGTGGCGCGCCGACGCCACCACGGCCAGCGTGATGGCCTCCTCATCCAGCGACCGCCCGGCCGCGGAACGGCCCACCCGGCCGCTGCCCCGCAGGCTCGTGTGCCGGGCGATCGCCTCCGCGCGTCCGGCTGGGCAGCGGGGGAACAGCCGCCTGATCTCGCTGGCCGTGCTGGCCGCCAGATCGACGTCCTCGGCGGCCCGGCGCTCCCGGTCCCGCTCCCGGCGGCGCATCCTGGCTTCCTCGTCGGCCAGGCACTGCTGCTCCGCCTGCTCCAGGGCCATCTCCTCCACCAGCAGGCCCTGCCGCTCGTACCGCTTGCGGGTCCGGCTCCACCGGACGACCACGGCCGACAGACCGCTGGCCTTCTTCGCCCGGCGGGTCAGCGCCGTGTCTCCGGCCGGGAGGAATACCAGGTGATCCAGGTCGGCGCAGGCCAGGCACAGCGGGCCAGGCTCGTCCATGATCAGCAGGTCCCCGGTGCCCTGGCATTCCGCGCAGGACCAGTCCCTGACGGGCTGGATGACCAGCAGATCCGGTGGCGCGTCCTGGGCTCTCGTGATGCGTTCCCGTTTCGGGTCCTCCAGAGCCGCCGCCTCCCCGGATTCCAGGCTCCGCTGGCTGTTTGGCTTCACGAGGGTGAGCGTAGTAGTCGCTCCGGCCGGGCGGGCGCACGTTTCCGAGGAACGGCGGACAGGACGGGGCACGAGAGGAGTCAGCGGGAGCATGACCACACGCAGCCTCTGCCAGCCCCGCGCGCCGAGATCCACGGGCGCCTCGGCTAGCGGGGCCGCCTGAAGGCTCAGGCCCGGAACAGGGCGAGGTTGACGGCATCCGCCATGGCCTGGTAGCCGGCGTCGTTGGGGTGCAGGTGGTCACCGCTGTCGTAGGCGGGCCGCAGCCGCAGCGGATCGGCTGGGTCCCGGACGGCCCGGTCGAAGTCGATGACGCCGTCGAACGCGCCGCTGGTGCGGATCCAGTAGTTGACGGCTTCGCGCTCCGCTTCCCTGGCGGCGGAGTAGTACCCCGAGCCCTGGAAGGGGGTGAGCGTGGCGCCGAAGATCTTCAGGCCCGCCGCGTGGGCGGCGGCGATCAGGTTCTCGTACCCGGCGATGATCCGCGCGGCGGGTGTCCCGGTGAACCCGATGTCGTTGATGCCCTCCAGCAGGATGACGTACCGGGCTCCGGACACGCCGGCTGCGTCACGGAGGAACCGCGCCAGCGCGTCCTCTCCGAAGAGGACCGAGCCGGCCAGGATCCGGTTACCGCTGATGCCCTCGTCGACGACGGGGTGAACCTCCCCGGGCCGGCGCGCCAGGTCGTTCGGCCAGCGGTCGTCGGCGCCCACCGCGGAACGGTAGCCGTCGGTGATGGAATCGCCGAACGCGACGATCGTGCCGCCGGTCGCGGGACCGGCCTGGACGTCCACCCCGTCGAGGAAGTACCAGTGCTGGCTGGTGATCGTGAAGCCAGCAGCCGATTCGCTGCCGGCGTAGTCACCGGACCCGGATACGTAGTTGATCTGCTGGGCGTCACTGTGATAAGTCGCCGGTCCCGTTGGCCCGCTGGTGTACAGGCTGACCGCGAGATTGGCCTGCGCCGGGACGGTCATCATCACGGGGTCGCTGACGGCGGCGGCGCCCGGCGCGATGGTGACCGACGTGCTCCCGGCGAACGTGACGCGGTGACTGGTGCCGGTGACGATGAACGGACCGCCTGCCGAGATGCCGATGTCCACCTCGCTGAACGTGACCGGCCGCGTGCCGAACTGATTGGACAGGCTGACCCGGACCGCCTGTCCCCCGGTGCTGGCCCACACGATGTCCCTGATCGTCTGGTCGTCGAACCCGGCCGGGGAGAAGTCATCCGGGGCCGCCAGGCGCGCCGGCGCGGCCGCCATCGGGCTCGCGGCCCAGGTGGCCACCCACCTGCAGGAGATGCCATGAGTGCCGCAGCCGGCCGCGGCGTCAGGGGCGGGAATTACGAGGGCGGCGGCCAGGGCCGCCGCCGAGGCGACGCCAACCGCCAGGCGAAGGAGATGCCCGACACGCATTCTCGCCCTTTCGTCCAGGCGGGTCACCTCCATGGTGCCTTCCCCAGGCCCATCCGCGCCACCATGCCGCGTGGCCCTAGGCTCAGGCGGCGGCCCGGGCCGGCCCGAGGCTGAACCCCCAGTTCAACATCTGCGCGGCGTCCTGCGCGCCGGCGGCCACGCCGGTCGCCGGACTGTCCAGCACGACTCCGATCAGGGTCCGGCCATTCCTGACCGCCTCGAAAAGGAGGCAATGCCCGGCGTCGTCGGTGTACCCGGTCTTGATCCCGACGGCGCCCTGATAGGAGCCGACCAGGTCGTTGGTGTTGTCCCACCAGTACTGGTGGTGTCCCGGCCCCTTCGGCAGGTGGAAGAACTGCTGGTCCACGATCGACCGGAACGCCGGGAACCGCATGGCGGCGAGGCCGAGCGTGAGCAGGTCGGAGGGCGTGGAGTAGGTGGACGTCTCGGTCGGGTACGGCAGCCCGTCGGGCGAGGTGAAGTGGGTATGCGTCATGCCCATCCGCGCCGCGGTCGCGTTCATCCGCGCGATGAAGGCGGGCAGGCCCGGGCCGTACGCGTTCGCGAGCGTATACCCCGCGTCGGCCCCCGAGGGCAGCAGCAGGGCCTCCAGCAGCTCCTGCACGGTCAGCTCGTCGCCCGGGTGCAAGCCCGCGGTCTCCCCGCCGTATTTCCAGGCGTAGTTGAACGCCGGCCGCGGCACCCGGATCTGCTGATCCAGGCGGCCGCTGTCGAGTACCACCAGGGCGGTCATCACCTTGGTGACGCTGGCCATCGGGCGTTCGGTATCCAGCCCGCGGTCCCACAGCACCTGGCCGGTGACGGCATCGGCCAGCACCGCTCCCTTGGCCTTCACCCCTCGCGGCGCACCGGTCGCCTCGATCACCGGACCAGCCGGCGGGCGCGGCCGGGCGGCGGGCGGCCGCGGCCTGCGCACGACCATCGCGGCATGCTGGGACGCCGGCCGGGCACCGGACCCGGTACCCGCGACCGCCCACACGGCCATGCCACCACCGATGACGGTGGCAGCCGCGGTCACCGCGGCGATCCGTGCCGTCAGCCGCATGGCGTGCTTGAACTCCCGCTACCGTCGATCGGTGGGCCCGCTGGCCTACTCTACCGGCAGCGGCAGAGCCTGGCCGTCCTGGAGGCCAGCGAGCGCCCGCTCGATCGCGGCGAAGCCGACGCGTAGCCGCCAGCACGTCTCGGTCTGGGAGAAACCGGCCGGCTGAGGAGGGTTCAGCCAGTACTGTCGGCGCTGACGAGCTGGCGCTGCCGGCGCGCGTCGCCTTCGGCCAGATCGGGCAGCGGGATCGCGACCGGCTGCTCGCCGCGGGCGGCGATGACGGCCTCGCCTGCGGTGAGGTCGGCGACGAACGTGCACAGCGTGATGGCCGGGTCCCCGGGTCCCTTATCGCGGCGGACGCCGTGCGGCAGCGGCGCCTCGGCCAGGACGCGCAGGAACCAGGCCGGATCGGGATCCTTGTCCGGGACGGCGAGCGCGCACAGCGTCTGCCCTCGCGCCACACTGCTTCCTCCCGGGGTCGGCTCGGCACCGGGGAGGTACCGTCCGTGATTGGTGTGCCACAGCAGCGGGCCCGACTGGGACCCGGCTTCCACGGCGGCGTGACGTCCGCCCATGGCCTCCACGTTGACGATCCGCCCGGCCCGGTTCCCGATCGTGTAGGCGAACCCGCCGGCCGAGGGATGGGCCCTGAGGTAGTCAACGGCGGCGTCGAGTGTCCTGGCCGATCGCTGCAGCCCGCGGCCCACGAAGTGCCGGGCCGCCCCGTCGCCCGGCGAGGCGACCGGGAGGTGGTCGATGGTCCACACCAGCCCGTCGGCGGTGACGGTGAACGCGTTGGCCGGCAGGAAGCCGGGATACCAGAAGGCGGTCACCGTGGGCAGGCCGTCGAGGGCCATGGTGAGCAGGGCGCACTGCCCTACGTTTTCCGGCGCGCCGTCCTCGTTGTGACCGATGAGGGATCGCTCCCGCCGCCAGGCCAGGTCGCTGCACCCGATGCCGCCGGCGACCGGGCCGAGGTCGCCGCGGAAGTTCATCAAGGCCAGATCCTCGAACGCGACCGCGCAGCCCTCGGCGAACGCGGCCAGTTCCGCCCAGGCCTCGGGGAAGCCCAGCGCGCTGGCCTGGCGGACGCTGGCGAGGCGGTCGCGGCCCGGCGGGCCGGCGACATGTCCGCGGAGCTTGGCCAGCAGCCCCCAGGTCCTGGTCAGCGCGGCCATCTCGTCGCGCATGTGCTCGCCCAGCGCACGGAACGCCTCGCGGTCCGGGCCCCGCAGGACGATCCAGCGCAACCCGCCGAGCCTGTGCTCATCCAGCGAGACACTCATGCCGCGGCTCCTGTCGACCCCCCCAACCTACGCGGCGGCGTCACGGCCAGCCGGCCCCGGGCACGTCGACGTCGGTGGCGAGAACCTGGCCGCTGCCGGTCGCGACCGGCTCCAGTTCGGTCATGCCCCGCCAGCTGGCGGCCACGATGAAGAGCGTGCTGCGGCCGGGCCCGCCCAGCGCGCAGGCGAAGCCGCCGCGGTCCAGTGTGACGGTCTGCAGCACCGCGCCGCCCTCGGCGACGCGCACGCACCTCTGGTTGGGCACATCGGCGTACCAGACGGCGTCCTGCTCGTCGGTGCAGATGCCATCCGGGACGCCGTCGCCCAGGTGGGCCCAGATGCGCCGGCCGGACAGGCCGCCGTCGGCGCCGATGTCGAAGGCCACCAGGTTGTGCCGGTAAGAGTCCGCGACGATCAGGGTGGAGTTGTCCGCGGTCACCGCCATCCCGTTGGGAAACGCGATGTCGTCGGCCACCTGGTACACCAAGCCGTCTGCCGCCGCCAGGAATACGAAGCCCGGCCGGAACTCCTCCCCCGCCATGGGGTTGAAGCCGGCCCGGTTGACGTAGACGTGGCCGCGCCCGTCCACCACGATGTCGTTCCAGCCCGGCTGGCCGAGGTCGGCGTGCGTGACCAGGGACCCGTCGGGCTCGCGGCGCAGCAGCCGCCCGTCCGGGGACGAGACGATCACCAGCCGCCCGTCCGGCAGGAAGGCGGTGCACAGCGGCAGCGATTTCACCTGTGCGACGACCTCGCTGCGACCGGCCAGATCGACCGTGACCACCTCGCCCGCGGACCAGTCCGAGAAGTACAGCCGGTCAGCCTGCCAGCGCGGCGACTCGACCAGACCCCGCCCGTTGAGCAGCACCCGCACCTCGTCCATGGCCACCCCAGCCTTCCTGCCTGACGGCAGCGTGTACCCCGGTCTCACCGTCATGACGAGCGGCAGCGGGCGGAATCATCGGCGCCCCGCCGGACTTTTTCATCGCGCGCAGATGTCGTCCAGGGTGATCAGGGCCGAGCACACGGGCCGGGGCGGCTCTGCGGATTGAGCAGGGTCCGGACCACCCGGGCGCCGAAGTCCGCAAGCGCCGCCGGGATATCAAAGGCCACGAATTCGCGCCGGTAGGCGGGGGTGCCGCCCACCACGGCGTGTCAACGATCGCCGGGAAATCTGGTGGCAGTCCTGTTCTCTCCAGGGTTCCCGGGCTGGTGGCCGACCGCCTTACCCGGGGCGGGCGGCTGGCGGGCTGTGGCTGTGGAAGGTTTTGGTGCCGTCGGGGCTGCGGGCGGTGGTGGTGCCGTCGGGGTGCAGGGCGACGGTCCAGCCCCACTGGTGGATCGCGACGTGGTG
>Ga0310037_10000204_pt1 | contig 45138 bp, 35 predicted proteins | sample Sb_taG_11_FD_200239 | JGI IMG/M metagenome (GOLD analysis project Ga0310037, IMG submission 200239) | Peat soil microbial communities from Weissenstadt, Germany - Sb_50d_3_AS metaG (v2) (version 2) | ecosystem: Environmental > Terrestrial > Soil > Wetlands > Peat | place: Germany: Weissenstadt... | reverse complement strand
TCGGGGCGGGTTCGGGGCTGGTCCGGGGCTGGTCCGGGGCTGGTCCGGGGCGGGTCCGAGGCCGGGTCCGGGGGGCTGCTCCGGCGCGCGCTGGCCGACAAACGCGGTTGGACTACCACGCCCGGCGTCTTAAGGTAAGTACTGCTGTGGGAGACAACGAGGTCATTGAGCGGATTGACGCGTTCTGCGACGCTGTCCCGCGTCGCCGGACCCGGGCCGAGGAATACGGCCCGCTCGTGATCTTTGTTCCGGCTGGCTCCGGATGGCCGTACTACGCGCGCCCGAGACAGGGCTCACGGCCGCCGGTCACCGCGGCCGACATCCGCGCGGTGCGCGCCCGGCAGCGTGAGCTGATCATTCCCGAGTCGTTCGAGTGGATCGAGCAGACCGCGCCCGAGATGGCGGCTGCCGCCGCGGAAGCGGGCCTCGAGGTCCAGGCGCACCCGCTGATGGTGCTGGCCGGGCCGGCACAGATCCCGCCGCTGCCGCCGGGGATCACGGTGCGGATCGTCCCACCCGAAGACGCCGAGCTCGACCGGGTCTGGGCCGTCCCGGCGGTGGCGTTCAGCCATCCGGGAACGGGTGCGGGCGAGGCGGGTGCGGCCGAGAGGGACAAGATCGCCGCGGACCACGACGGCGGCACGATCGCGATGCTGCGCGAGCGGTTGCGGTCGGGGCAGTCGGTGCTGGCCGCCGCGTTCGGCCCGGATGGCCCGCTCGCGGCGGGAAGCTGCCAGGCGGTGGGCAGCGTCGCCGAGATCACCGGCGTCGGCGTGCTGCCGTCGGTTCGGCGGCAGGGCCTCGGCGCGGCTGTCACCGCGCTGCTGGCCGCGGACGCCCGCGACCGCGGGGTGGAGACCATTTTCCTGTCCGCCAGCGACGCCGCGGTGGCCCGCATCTACGCCAGGATCGGCTTCCGCCGGATCGGCACCGCCATGATCGGCGAGACTGCCCGCTAGCCGCACGGGCTGATCCGCGGCGTATCCCTGGGGTGGTGCGTGTCCCCCCGGTTCCCTCTAGGGGGTGGGGGTGCCGCAGGGTCGTATGTGCTGCCGCCACGGCGATGCCCGTGCGCGCCGTCGTCCCGCAGCCCCAGGAGTGCGTCAGCGTCCCATTTGCGCGGAAGATCCGGCTTACGCGGAAGATCCGGGCACTTGGGCTCAGCAGCTATAGTTGCCCAAATCATCCGTATAAGCCATATCTTCCGCATAAACTTCCAGTGCCTCGAATATGCTGGTGAATTACGGGACGGGTGAGGTGCCAGCGCTGTAGGTGAGGTGCCAGCGCCGGGGGCGGGGGGCCTGGGCAGGCCGGCGGGACCGGCCCGCCCGGCCCGGGACCGCTCACCCGGGCCGCCCGCCCGGCCCGGGACCGCTCACCCGGGCCGCCCGCCCCGACCCTGGCCTTAGCACGGCAGGCCGACGGCCACGACAGCACCACGGGCCACGGCGGTCACAGGGTAACCACGACCTCCACGGTCAGCCACCGGGCACAGTTGGCATCGCGCTCCCCTCTCGGCGGTCAGGGTGCCACGCGTCCCGGATACTGGCGCCCGCAATTGGGGGTGCGTGTGCCCTGGTCCCGCCTTACGCAAGGCCAGGATGCTGGGAGCACCCCCGGCCCAGGCTGTTTCATGGGCCAAAATGGACCGTATTTGGCCAAAACGGCACACGATCATGATTGGTGCCCGAAATGTCTCAATGTGGGATTTAGGCATAATGGGACATAACCGGATCGCTTCCGATTCCGCGTCGCGTCAACGTCTCCCTCGCTGTCAGCCGCGCACCGCTCGCGCGCCAGGCCAACCGCCGCAGTCCCCGCGGTACCTCAGGCGCTTCGGCCCAGATCGCCTCCACCCAGTCACGCCGCTCGGCCGGCATGAGAAGCGCCGCACCGCGCCACATCGCGGCGCCTACCCGGCTCAGCCCGCTCACTGGTGCACCGAACGCGCATTCACGGGCATGGCTCTACATAGGTAGAGATAATGCGTCCAGGCCTGGTCACAGGGTGATGGTGTCGTCAACAGCCGGGCCAGGCCACGCCGCTGCACTTGGCCGTCGGGCTGCTCGCGCCGACCTCCGGCACGATCGAGTTTCTGGGGTGAGCGCCCGGGAGCCGGGCCGACCCAGCTGAAACGCTCGCCCGCCCTCGCTATGGTCGTGGCGTGCTGTCACGCTGGCTGGGCGGGTTCGCCGCGATCATCGTCACGCTGCTGACGGGCGTGCTCGTGGTCCTGGAGAGCACCGACGGGGCGATGCACCGGTGGTGGTCCGGCCACTCGCTCACCACCGATACCGTGTCGGGACTGCTCGTGCTGCTGATCACGCTGCTGGTGGTGGACCAGGTGGTCAGGCTCCGCCAGCTCAACAACCGGGCCCGCGCCGTGGCGTCCCAGGCGGCCATCATCATGACCCAGGCCGAGCGCACACTGCGTTCGGTATCCCAGGCGGTGGCACCGGGCGCGGGCGATAGTGACCGTGACGCGGCCTCCGGCGACCTGCGAACGTACATGATGATGCTGCTGGTCGGCGCGCCAGTCCTGATCGACGCGCAGGTGTCGAGGAATTTCCTGGAGCAGGCCCAGATCGTGGGCGGGCTGATGGCGGTCTCGCTGGGAGTAACGGCCAAGTCGTCCGGTCCGGCGGCGTCCAAGGACGCCCGGCTCGACGACGCGGTGCAACGGCTCCGGGATGCTTCAACCCCGCTGCTGGCAGTGCTCGACCCGGAGACCCAGGCCGCGGTGCTCGGCGACGAAGCCGCCTTACCGGTACGCGAACGGTCACACTACGCCAAAGTTTCCGCTCCGTCGCTGCGCCGCCGGCTAGGCTGCGCCCGTCTTTGGGGCGTTATGGGCGGGTGGGGGTGGAGGGATTGGGCGACTTCGAGGAGGTCGTGCGGCTCCAGGCGGGCATCCGCGAGTGGCTGCTACGGGCGGCCAGGAACGGCCGCCACGAACTGCGCGGCGTTCCGGCTGCAGCGGTACTGCCGCTGCTGTGCGCGGCCGCGTTCGGGCCGGCGCTCGCCGAGGCCGCCGATCTGGGCGGCGCCGCGGCGGTGGCCAGGGTCGGGGTCCTGGCATCGGTCGGGGCCAGCGCACTGGGCGGTGTCCTGGCCGGAGCCGTGGACCGGGTGCGGTCGGCGCACCCGTCCGGAGACCTGTCGCGCGGTGACGTACAGCGGGAAATCAGCCGGGCCGTGAAGGAGATCCTGTCTGCCGGCGATACGCGCGCGGGCGAGGTGCGCTCCGATATCGCGATGGTGCTGCGCGAGATCGACGCCGGCGGCACCGTCTTCCGTGCCGCGATCGAGGCGGGCGATGGGGAACTGCAGCGTGAGGTACTCGCCGCGACCGGGGCGGTGAGCGCCGAGTTCGGCGAGATGGAGTTCATGCTCGCCGACCTGGCGCGCGCGGCCGGGGAGATCCAGGACAGCCTCGGCGGGCACAGCACCGAGCTGCGGATCGCGAGCGAGCAGGTCGCGCGGCAGTACGCCGATGTGCGCATGATCCGCGAGGCGCTGACGGTCATCGAGCAGCGTACGCGGCAGTGGATTCCCGGCACTGGCGGACCGGACCAGAGCCGCCCGCGGTGGACGGGCGGCTGTCCGTACCGCGGGCTGCTGCCCTACGAGCAGGCCCATGAGACCGTGTTCTTCGGCCGCGAACGGCTCATTGCGACGCTGGCCGGGACGCTGGCGCAGGCCGGCATCGTGATGGTGACCGGCGCCTCGGGCGCGGGCAAAACCTCGCTGCTGCAGGCGGGCCTGGTACCCGCGCTGGCCCGGGGAGTGCAGGTACCGGGCTCATCCTCCTGGTCCCGGATCAGCATGACCCCGGGGACACACCCCCTCACCGAGCTCTCGACCCAGCTGGCGCAGCTGGGTGACCGTGATCCCGCGGTCGTCCGCAAGGGCCTGGCCGACGCACCGCAGGACGCTCACCTGCTGGTCAGCGACATCCTCCGAGCCGCCCGGCTGGTCCTGATCATCGACCAGTTCGAGCAGGTCTTCGCGGCCGCGGGCGAGGCAGGGGCGCTGGAACAGTACGCGTTCATCAAGGCGGTGTGCGGGGCGGCGACCAGGCCGGCCGGGGCCCGGGGCGAGCCTCCAGCGCTGGTGGTGCTCGTGGTTCGCGGGGACTACTGGGACCGGTGTGCCGGCTTTCCTGAACTCGTGCAGGCCATGCGGGATGGCCAGATCGTCGTCGGTCCAATGGCCGACGCCGACTTGCGCCGCGTGATCACCGGGCCGGCCGAGGCAAGCGGGCTGGCCGTCGAACCGGACCTGGTCGACACCATCCTGGCCGATCTGCGCTCGGCCACAGACGGAGGCCGCAGTAGCGCCGGGGCTCTCGGGCCCCTGCCACTGCTCTCCCAGGCCATGGTGCTGACCTGGGAGCGCCGCGACAGCGACCGGCTGACCAGGCGAGGCTACGAGGACGCGGGTAACCGGGAGGGGATCGCCGGGGCCATCGAGACTACCGCCGAGACGGCCTACCGCGGCCTGACCGAGGGCCAGCAGGCGATCGCGCGGGAGGTAATCCGGCGAATGACGGCCATGGGCCCTGACCGCCGGCCCATCCGCCGGGCGGTGACCAGCCGCGACCTGCGTTCCGGGTGGCCCAAGAGCGAGTGGCCCGAGGTAGAGGCGGTCCTGGAGGCATTTGCCCGCCACCGCCTGCTGGTGCTGGACGCGGACCATACGCAGATCGCGCACGACGTCCTGTGGCAGGCGTGGCCGCGGCTGCGGGGGTGGCTGGAAGAAGACGAGACCAGCATGATCCTCTACGGCCAGCTCGCCCAGGACACGGCCCAGTGGCGCGCGAGCGGAGATGACCAGACGCTGCTTTACCGGGGAGTCCAGCTGGCCGCCACCCGGCAGGCCGCGCGCGTCTGGGAAGCGGATCCGGCACGGTACCCAGCGCTCAGCCCCAGCGAGAATGCGTTCTTGCAGGCCAGCGGGCGGGCCATGGCCCGTGGCCAGTGGCGGCGCCGGGTCCTGGCCGGGATGGCGGCCGTGCTGGTCATCGCCGCACTGGCCGGGGCGGGAATCGCGGTCAAGAACGCGAGGACCAGCGCCGCCCGGCAGGACACCACGAACGTCGCGCAACGGCTGGCCGCGCAGAGCACGGCCCTGGACGTCTCCGACCCGGTCACGGCCGCGCTCCTCGCCGGAGCCGCCTGGCGGCTGGCCCCGACCGCACAGGCCCGGTACAGCCTCCTTCAGTCGCTGGCGCAGCCGGTCCGCGGCGTCTTGACCGCGCCGTCGGGCGTGGTTACCGCGCTGGTCTACAGCCCGGACGGCAGCACGCTGGCGGCCGGCTACTCCGGCGGGGCGATCCGGCTGTGGGATCTTGCCTCACACCGCACGATCAGCGCCACCAGCTTGGGGGCCACTCCGCTCGCCCTGGCCTTCACCAGCGGCGGCAAGAGGCTCGAGGTCGCGGACGCCGGGGCCGTGGGCACCTGGAACCTGGCCGATCAGGACCGGATCACCGCGCGGCCGTTCGCCAGCCCGGCGCAGGGTAACGCGGTGGCGTTCAGCCCGGACGGCAAGACCCTCGCCACCGGCGGCGCCGACGGGAACGTCCGGCTGTGGGATGCGGCCACCCAGCAGGAGATCGGCCCGCCGATGAGCTCGGACGCCAAGCCGGTGGCGGCCGTGGCGTTCAACCCCGATGGCACGCTGGTGGCGGCGGCCAGCTCGGATGGGAACGTCCAGCTGTGGAGCACGGCCAGCCAGCAGGTGGCGGGACCTGCCCTGGTCCCCAACGGGGCGGAGGTTGACGCGCTGGCGTTCAGCCCCGACGGGAAGCTGCTGGCCACCGGCGGCCAGGACGGCACGGCCCGGCTCTGGGACGTCACGACGGGGAGCCAGAGCGGTGCGACGATGGCGACTGGCGACGCGGTGAGCGGTCTGACGTTCGGCACCGGAGGGACCACGCTCGCCACCGCCGAGAGCGACGGCGCCACCGAGTTGTGGGATGTCACCACCCAGACCCAGACCGGAGCCGCGCTGACCGTACCGGGCTCGGCCGGCGTGAGCGCGCTGGCCTTCAGTCCCGGCGCGGACGCCCTGGCCACCGGGAATGGTAGCGGCAGCATCCAGCTATGGAACCCGGTGGGCTTCCACGAGCCGTCGGCTCCCCTGGGCATCGGGCCGGTCAGCCCGGCCGCGGCGGCGTCCGGGCACACAGCGCCGGCCACGTTCAGCGCCGGCGGCGGCCTGCTCGCGACCAGCGACGGGCACGGGATCGTCCGGGTGTGGGACATCAGCGCGCGACGGCTGGTGGGCGAGCCACTGGCCAGCTACCACACCCTCACCGGGCTGGCCCTCAGCCCGGACGGGAAGACACTGGCCGTGGCCGGAAGCGGCGTGCAACTGTGGCAGACGGCAACCGGCCAGCGGATCGGCAGCGCACTGCCCGCGGTCGGCCACGGGCGCTACCGGGCGGTGGCGTTCAGCCCGGACGGCACCCTGCTGGCCACGCTCGGCGCGGACGGCACGGCCCGGATCTGGAACGTGACGACCCAGCGGGAAATCGGCGCGCCGCTGACCGTCGACCAGCCCGGCGCGCTGACCGGAGCCGTGGCGTTCAGCCCCAGCGGCCAGACGCTGGTCACGGTGGGCGCGGGCGGACAGGCCCAGCTCTGGAGCGTGGCGACTCATCGGGCACTCGGCCAGCCCATGGCCGCGGGCCCGGCCACGACCGTGGTGACGTTCAGCCCGGACGGCACGAGGCTGGGCACCGCGGGGAGCGACGGCAGCGCCCGGCTCTGGGACGTGGCCACCCAGCAAGAGATCGGCACGCCCATGACCGCCGACGCCCAGCCGGTCTACGCGGCAGCGTTCAGCCCCGGTGGCGGCACGCTGGCCACCGCCGGCGGCGACGGCAGCGCCCGGCTCTGGGACGTAGCCACCCAGCAAGAGATCGGCACGCCCATGACCGCCGGCATCCAGCCGGTCTACGCGGCAGTATTCAGCCCCGGTGGCGGCACGCTGACCACGGCCAGCGGCGACGGCAGCGCCCGGGTCTGGGACGTGGCCTTCCCGGCCAACCTCCCGCAGGCCGCCTGCGGCATCGCGGACATATCGTTCACCCCTCAGCAATGGGCTGACTACGCTGGAAGTCAGCCATTCCAGCAGGTATGCCCCGCGGGGTAACCGGTAGCCAAGGGGTTGTCATCGGAACGAGGGGGCGGCACTCGCCGGGAGTGCCCGCAGGTACCCGGACGGTACTCGCGATCGCCGGCGCTGGCCTGCTCATAGCCGCGGGCCTCGTCGCGATCCTCACCTTCCGGGGGCCGGGAGCCCAGCAGCCCGGGAGCAATGCCGCCGTGGCGACCGAGCCTGGCTCATCCCCCAGGCCGCTGACGGCGACCGCCGCGGTGACGGCGAGCCCGCTTGCTCCCCGGCCGTCGGCGTCCTCCGGCCCGGGCACGCACCAAGATCCCCTCGGCGCGGCAGCCTCCTACCTGTCGAGCCGGGCCGGCGTGGTCCTGGCCGCGGTCTACGACCTGCGCACGGGCCAGACGTGGCGGCTCGGGCAGGGGCAGCCGCAGGACGAGGCGAGCGTGGTCAAGCTCGACGTACTCGAGACACTGCTGGCCGAGCGGGGCCGAAGCGAGACCGGGCTGCCCGCTGGTGACCAGACGCTGGCTGAGCAGATGATCGAGGACAGCGACAACGACGCGGCGACCAGTCTGTGGTACGAGGTAGGCGGGGCCAGCGGTATCCGGTCGTTCAACTCCGCCGTCGGCCTGGCTGACACGGCTCCTTCCCCCTGCGTGAACTGCCCCGGCTTCCCCTGGCCTGGATGGGGGCTGACCACGACGATCCCCGGCGACCAGCTGACCCTGCTGCGGGCGCTGGTCGAGCCGAACTCGCTGCTGACGAACGCCGAACGAAACTACGCCTTGTCGCTGATGGAGAACGTGACGCCGACCCAGCGGTGGGGAGTCTCAGGCGGCGTCCCGGCCCAGGCCACCGTGGCGCTCAAGAACGGCTGGCTCCCGCTGAACAGCGCGGACAGCGACTGGCAGATCAACAGCGTGGGGTGGGTCTCGGGCAGCGGGCGGGATTACCTGATGGCCGTGCTGACCACGGGAAACCCGACCGAGCAGTACGGCATCGACACGATCGACGAGCTGGGCGCCATGGTCTGGAACAACATGGCCTGAACGGTCGGCGCGACCGATCAGGTTCAGAGCTGGTTCCACTGGTAGGCGGACAGCCCGTCGTGCGTCGCGATCGGATTCCATCCGCTGACGAACGTCTTCTTGTCGGTGGTCGCCTGAGCGTCGGGCCCGGCCGGCGTCGGAGCTATTCAGTCGTGGCTGGGCCTCGCTGCCTGACCAGCGCGGCCGGAGTCAGGCCCGCGAGCGCACGGCATTCCCGGGTCAGGTGCGCCTGGTCGGCGTAGCCGGCCTCGGCCGCGAGGGCGGCGAGGTCGTAAGCGGCCTGGCCGCCCGGCGGGCCGGCGTCGATACGGGAGACGAACCGGCGGAAACGGAGCACCCGCTGCAGGGTCTTGGGCCCGTAGCCGATGACCGCCTGGCAGCGGCGGCGCAGTTGCCGCGCGCTCAGCCCGATCTCCGCCGCGACGTCTTCGGCCCGGGCCCGCGGGTCGGCCAGCAGGACCGCGGCCCGGGTCGCGGCCGGGTCGGGGTCGCCGTCGGCGACGAGGGCAGCCGCCAGCTCGAGCGCGCGCATCGCCGCGGTATCCGGGTCCAGTGTTCCCGGCAACCGCCCCGCGTGGCGACAGCGCAGATCGTCAAGGTCGACACGCTGGTCGCGGACCTCGCTCAGCGGAACGCCGAGCGCCGGGCCGCCCGCCCAGGGCCTGAAACGGACGCCGAGGACGATTGTCCCGGCCTTGATCACGGTCGGAACCGGGCCGGTGTCGGGCCCGGCCACGTACGCGCCCCGGCCCTGCTCCCAGATCAGGTCGGTGCACGCATCGGGTAGTACCAGGCCGTCCCGGTCACCGCAGCCGTCCGGGGTGACCTGGGCCCACAGGCACGAGATGGCGTGCCGCAGCCCGGCCGGGGCCGGCCACTCCAGGTAGCCGGGCGGCAGGTCGTGCGCGCGGACAGGCTGGTAAGCCACCAGGCCAGCATGCCACGGCGATGGCCGTTTCGTTCAATACGGGACGGCCCGGCGGTGATGTGATGGAGCCATGAACGCTCCTGACTTCGATGCGGCGGCGGTCTACATCGCCGCGAACGCGAGGGTCATCGACCGGCGCCGGTTCCAGCGACTGTTCGGCGTCGGCGCCGCCGAGCCGGTGCGGGATGCGGTAGCCGCGTACCGCAACGATGACGGCGGGTTCGGGCACGCCCTCGAACCGGATTGCCGCGCCCCCGGCAGCCAGTCCCTGGCCGTCGAGATGGCGCTACGGATCATGGATGAGGCCGACGCGTGGGATGAGGCCCTGGTCCGTGGCGCCTGCGACTGGCTGGCGGCAGTCGCGCCCGCCGAGGGCGGCGTGGCCTTCGTCGAGCCGACGCTGGCCGACTGGCCGCGCGCGCCATGGTGGATCGCCGAGGAGGGTCATCCCGCCTCGGTCATCGCCACCGCCCTGATCGCCGGCACGCTGCACGCCCGCGGGGTCAGCCATCCCTGGCTCGACCCGGCCACCGAGCTGGTGTGGACACGGATCGATGCGCTCTGTAGCCACGGGGGGACGAGCCCCAAAGCCCCCCTGGCACCCCCCGCAGCCGACCCGGGCCCGTACGACATGCGCGCCGTGTTCAGCTTTCTCCAGCGCGTGCCGGACCGGGACCGGGCGCGGGAGGTGTTCGGCCGGGTCGGTTCGCTGATCCTCGACCGGAAGCTGGTGACCCTCGATCCGGAGGCACCGGGCGAGGTGCACTTCCCGCTCGACTTCGCCCCCGAACCGGATTCGCTGGCGCGCGAACTGTTCGACGAGGCGACGATCAAGGCGCACCTGGACCATCTTGCTCACGCCCAGCTCGAGGACGGGGGCTGGATGTTCAACTGGCTGGCCTGGTCGCCGGCCGCGGAGCGAGAGTGGCGCGGCTTCCTCACGGTCGATGCCCTGCGCATCCTGCGGGCCAACGGGTACCTGGCCTAGCCGTAGAACAGGGGCTCCATGACCGCGCGGGCGCGGCGTGCGGCCCGGCGGTAGTCTTGCTCGAGCGCCTGCGCGGCGTCGCCGGGCGGATACCCGAGTAGCCGGGCCACCGCGGTCAGCTCGCGGTGCCGGGTCGGCAGGGTGTCGGCGAGGCGGTCCCAAGAACCGCGGACCAGTACGATCGCGTTCCTGATCCGCGCGGCCAGCTGCCAGGCGGCCATGAGCGCGGCCGCGTCGTCGGCGGGCAGCAAGCCGTCCTGCACCGCCACCGCCATGGCCTCGCCGGTCCGGGTGGTGCGCAGCGCGGGAACCGCGTACGCGTGCTGCAGCTGGAGCAGCTGGATCGTCCACTCCACGTCCGACAGCCCGCCGGGGCCGAGCTTGACGTGCAGCGCCCGGTCCGCGCCGCGCGGGATCCGCTCCGCCTCGACCCGGGCCTTGATGCGGCGGATCTCCCGCACGGCCGCCGGCTCGATCCCGTCCAGGGGGTAGCGGAACTCGGCGATCATCCGGATGAAGCGGGCGATGAGCTCCTCGTCCCCGGCGGCCGGCTCGGCGCGCAGCAGGGCCTGTGCCTCCCATGGTGCGGACCGGCCGCGGTAGTAGGCGCGGTACGCGGCCAGCGTACGCACCAGCGGGCCCTGCCGGCCGTCCGGCCGCAGGTCGGCGTCCACGACCAGGGCCGGGTCGGGCACCGGGAGGGCGAGCAGCCGCCGCAGCTCGGCGGCCACCGCGTGGGCGGTGTCGGAGGCTTCCCGTTCCGGCTGCCCGGGGATCGGATCGTGTACGAACAGCACGTCGGCGTCGCTGCCGTAGCCGCACTCGTGACCGCCGAACCGGCCCATGGCGATCACGGCGAACCGGGTCGGCAGCGGCCGCCGCAGCTCGGCGGAGACCTTCCGAATGGCTACATCCAGCGCGGCCTGTACCGTAGCCCGGGTGACGCCGGTCAGCGCCTCGCCCGTGGCATCGAGGCCCTGCAAGGGGGGTCCGGGGGGATGGGTCCCCCCGGAAGAAGGAGAAACAGCGGGGGGGTATGGGGGGGTCGTCCCCCCGGGGACACCGAGGACATCCGCGGCTGCGATCCGGAGCAGCTCGCGGCGGCGAACCGACCGGATCGCCGATACCGCCGCCTCCGCGTCGTCTTCGTAGCGCTGGGCCGCGGCCATCATCTCGGTCCGCAGCGCGGTCAGGCTGCGGGGCGCGAGCTCGGCGTCGTCGGCGAACATGGCGACCGCGTCGGGCGCGCGCAGCAGCAGGCCCGTGACATAGCGGCTGGACGCCAGCACGTGTGCCATCCGCTCGGCCGCCTTGGTTTCGTCCCGCAGCAGCCGCAGGTACCACGGGCTCTCCCCCAGCGCCTCGCTGACCTGGCGGAAGGCCAGCAGGCCCGCGTCGGGCTCGGCGGCGCCGGCGAACCAGCCGAGCAGGACCGGAAGCAGCGTGCGCTGGATCGCCGCGCGCCGGGAGACGCCCGTGGTCAGCGCGTCGATATGGTGCAGTGCGCCGGCCGGGTCGACGTAACCGAGCGCCTCGAGCCGAGCCCGGGCCTCGGCCGGGGTCAGCCGGGCCGCGTCGGACGGGAGCCGGGCCACCGCGTCCAGCAGCGGCCGGTAGAACAGCTTCTCGTGCAGCCGCCGGACCTGCCGGGCGTGCAGGCGCCACATGGCGTCGAACTCGACCGCCGGGTCGGAGCGGTTGCCGGTGGCCGGGGGCTGGTACCACGGCCCGTTCGGCAGATCAAAAGATCTCATCGCCCGGCCCAGCCGGCGAAGTACGGCGGGATCCTCCGGCAGGATGTGCGTCCGGCTCAGCCGGTACAGCTGGAGCAGGTGCTCGGTGCGGCGCAGGAACCGGTAGGCGGCGGCCAGTTCCTCCGCGTCGGCGCGGCCGACGTAGCCGCCCGCGGCCAGTGCCGCCAGGGCAGGCAGCGTCGCGGGCTCGCGCAGCGTCTCGTCGGTGCGGCCATGCACGAGCTGCAGGAGCTGGACGGCGAACTCGATGTCGCGCAGTCCGCCGGGACCGAGCTTCAGCTCGCGCCCGGCCTGCCGGGCGGGCAGCGACTGCTCCACCCGGCGGCGCATGGCCTGGGTGTCCTCGACGAAGTGCTCGCGACGCGCGGCCTGCCAGACCAGCGGCGCGAACGTGTCCGCGTAGGCCTGGCCGAGGGCCATGTCGCCCGCCACCGGCCGGGCTTTCAGCAGCGCCTGGAACTCCCAGGTCTTGGCCCAGCGCTCGTAGTAAGCCCGGTGGCTGGCCAGGGTGCGGACCAGAGGGCCCTGGCGGCCTTCGGGCCGGAGGTTCGGGTCGACGGGGAAGATGCTGCCCTCGGGCGTGGACCGCGCGCAGACGCCGATCAGTCCCGCGGCCAGACGGCTGGCGGTGGCCAGCGCCGCGGTCTCGTCCCCGGTCCCGGACGGGCCGGTGACCGGCTCGGCGACGAAGATCACGTCGACGTCGCTGGCGTAGTTCAGCTCGCGAGCGCCGCACTTACCCATGGCCACCACGGCGAGTCGGCACGGCGCGGACCCGGGGGGCAGCTCGGACCGGGCCACGGCGAGCGCGGCCTCGAGCACCCCGGCGGCGATGTCGGCCAGTTCCTCGACCACATCTTCCACGGTGATGACCGCGGTCATGTCGCGCGCCGCCAGATGCAGCAGCCGCCGCCGGTACGCCGCGGCCAGTGCCGCCGCTGGCTCGGCGCCGGGTTCCTGGCTGGCCACCGGCTCGGCCAGGCGAGGGTTCGCGCCGACGGCCCGCAGCATTTCCTCACGCAGTTCGGCCGGGTCCGGGCGGCGGATGGCGGCGCGCAGCAGCTGGGCGTCGCCGGGGTGCCGGGTCAGGTGGTCGGCCAGCCCGGTGCTGACGCCGAGGACGGCGGTCAGCCGGTCGCGGAAGTCGGGTTCGTCGCGCAGTGCCTGGCGCAGGGCGGCCGGGTCGTCCGCGACGCCGCACACCCGGGCCAGCCCGGTCAGGGCCAGGTCGGGATCGGCCGCGGCGGCCAGCGCGGTCAGCAGCGGGTCGCTGGCCGGATCGCTCTCCGCGCCGTCCGGGCCGAGGCCGCCGAGATCGGTGAGCAGCAGGCGTTCGGCCCGTGCGGCGTCCGCGAAGCCCAGCCGGGCCAGGCGCCCCGCCAGCGTCGTCCGCGAACCGCTCACCCCAGCAAACTAGCTGATCCCGGAGGGAGCGTCATGGCCGCCCACGGCCCGTCTAGAGTCGAAGCGTCGATCGGCGCGGCCATGGGAGCAGGCATGAAATTTCTGCACATCGCGGGCAAGTGGATACCGGCCGCGGATGAGGGCACGGCACAGACCATCAATCCCTTCGACGCGGAGCCGCTGGAGACTCTGGCTGAGGCGTCGCCGCGGGACGTCGACGCGGCCGTCGCGGCGGCCCGGGAGGCGTTCGACGAGGGCCCATGGCGCCGGTCGACGATCACCGAACGCACCGCGTTGCTGGCCAAGATCGCCGAATTGCTGCAGCGGGACCGCGAGCAGCTGGCGCACACCGAGAGCCTGGACACCGGCAAGACACTGAACGAGGCGCGGGCCGACGTGGACGACACGACCGCGGTGTTCCGGTACTACGCGGGGATGGCGGGCTCGCACGCCGGCCGCGTGGTCGACCCGGGCCGGCCTGGCGTGGTCAGCCGGATCACGCACGAGCCGGTCGGCGTGTGCGCGCTCATCGCGCCGTGGAACTACCCGCTGCTGCAGATCTCCTGGAAGCTCGCGCCCGCGCTGGCGGCGGGCAACACGACGGTGGTCAAGCCCAGCGAGCTGACCCCGCTGTCCACGGTGGCGCTGGTCGGGCTGTTCGAGGAGGCCGGGATCCCGCCGGGCGTGGTGAACCTGCTGCTGGGAACGGGCGCGATGGTGGGCCAGGCGCTGGTCGCGCACGCTGGGGTGGACCTGGTCTCGTTCACCGGCGGCCTCGCCACCGGCGAGAAAATCATGGCCGCCGCGGCGCACGGGGTGCGGCGGGTCGCGCTCGAGCTCGGCGGCAAGAACCCGAACATTGTCTTCGACGACACCGACTTCGACACCGTGGTGGACAACGCGCTGACCGCGGCGTTCCTGCATTCCGGGCAGGTGTGCTCGGCCGGCGCCCGGCTGATCGTGCAGGACAGCCTGCACGACAGCTTCGTGGCCGAGCTGGCCGCCCGGGCGGACCGGATCCGGCTGGGGAGCGGCCTGGATCCGGACACGGAATGCGGCCCGCTGATCTCCGAGGCGCACCGGGCCAAGGTGGAGCGGTACATCGCGCTGGGGCTGGCCGAGGGGGCATCGCTGCTGGCCGGAGGCCAGCGGCCGTCGTCGCCGTCGCTGGCACGAGGCTACTTCCTGCGGCCGACCGTGTTCGCCGGATGCCGGCGCGAGATGGCGGTGGTGCAGGATGAGGTGTTCGGGCCGGTGGTGACCGTGGAGCGGTTCAGTACCGAGGACGAGGCGGTCCTGCTGGGGAACGACACGGCTTACGGACTGGCGGGCGCGGTGTGGACTTCGGACGCGGGCCGGGCCGAGCGGGTCGCCGGCGCGCTGCGCCACGGCACGGTCTGGATCAACGACTACCACCCCTACCTGCCGCAGGCGGAGTGGGGCGGCTTCGGCAGGTCCGGCATCGGCCGCGAGCTCGGGCCCTCAGGCCTGGACGAGTACCAGGAGAAGAAGCACATCTACCACAACACGAACCCGGCGCCGGCGCGCTGGTTCTCGGTGTAAGCCCACGGCGAACCGGGCCCATGGCCGGACGGCACGCTGCTACCGGTGTGGTAGGCATTGGGCATGGTCGATCTCATCCCGCGCAAGGTGCTGTTCGGCAACCCGGAGCGCATCAGCCCCCAGATCTCCCCCGGCGGCACCCGGCTGGCCTGGATCGCACCAAACCACGGGGTGCTCAATGTCTGGATGGCCCCGATCGCGGCCGCAGGCGGCGCAGCGGGTTCAGGCGTCGACTGGGATGCCGCGCAGGTGATGACCGACGACGCCGAGCGGGGCATCCGCGCCTTCGCCTGGGCCAGGGACGACCGACACCTGCTGTACATCCAGGACACCGGCGGCGATGAGAACTGGCGGCTGTACGACGTCGACATCCAGACCGCGGCGAAGCGTGACCTGACGCCGTATGAGGGCATCCAGGCGCGGATCATCGCCACCCGCAAGAGCCATCGCGACGACATCCTGGTCGGGATGAACCGGGATAACCCTCAGCTGCACGACGTCTACCGGCTGGACCTGAAGACCGGCGAGCTGACCAAGCTGATCGAGAACCCGGGGTACGCGGGCTGGCTCGCGGACGAGGACATGACGGTCCGCGGCGCGATCGCCCCGCTGCCCGACGGTGGCTACGACCTGCTGGTCCGCGACGACGCCGAGAGCGACTGGCGGACGCTGCTGACCATCCCGGCCGACGACGCCCCGGCCAGCGACGTGCTCGCGTTCACCGGCGACGGGAAGTCGCTGCTGGCCATCAGCTCGCTCGGGGTAAACACCGGCCGGCTGGTCCGGGTCGACCTGGCGTCCGGCGACACCAGGGTGCTACTCGAGGATCCCGAGGCCGATGTCGAAGGCGCGATGCTGCACCCGGACACCCGGGAACCGCAGATCGTGGAGGTGGTCAAGGACCGCGCCGAGTATCACGTGCTCGACCCGGACGTGGCGCCCGACTACGAGGCGATCCGGGCGCTGGACCCCGGCGATCCGGGGCTGACCGGGCGGGACGAGGCCGACACAACCTGGCTGGTCTCGTTCACCGAGGACGCAGGCCCGGCCCGGTACTACGCCTACGACCGGGCCAGCCGGGCCGGCCGGTTCCTGTTCGAAAGCCGTCCCGAGCTGTCACGGTACGAGCTGGCGCGGATGGAGCCGTTCTCCTACCCGACCCGAGACGGGCTGACCGTGCATGGGTACGTGACCTTCCCGCCGGGCGGCGGGCGGTCCGGCCTGCCCGCGGTGCTCAACGTGCACGGCGGGCCGCAGGTTCGCGACGTGTGGGGCTGGGATCCCGAGGCCCAATGGCTGGCCAACCGTGGCTACCTGTGCATTCAGGTGAACTACCGCGGCTCGACCGGGTACGGCAAGGCGTTCGTCAACGCCGGCGACCGCGAGTGGGGCGCCAAGATGCACGACGACCTGATCGATGCGGTGCGGTATGTGACGGGTCAGGGCTGGGCTGACCCGGACCGCGTCGCGATCTACGGCGGATCCTACGGCGGCTACGCGGCGCTGGTCGGGGCGGCGTTCACGCCGGACGTGTTCCGCTGCGCGGTCGACATCGTCGGCCCGTCGAACCTGCAGACGTTGCTGGAGACGATCCCGCCGTACTGGGCGCCTATGAAGGCGCAGCTGTATAAGCGGGTCGGGAACCCCGAGACGGACAAGGAGTTTCTCTGGTCGCGCTCACCGCTGTCCCGGGCCCATGACATCCGCATCCCGCTGCTGATCGCCCAGGGCGCCAACGACCCGCGGGTCAAGCAGGCCGAGTCGGAGCAGATCGTCGCGGCGCTGGCCGAGGCCGGGATCGACTACGAGTACATGCTGTTCCCCGACGAGGGCCACGGGTTCGCCAAGCCGGAGAACCGGCTGAAGTTCTACGCCGCGGCCGAGCGCTTCCTGGCCAAGTACCTGGGCGGCCGCTTCGAGGAGTGAGGCGTCCCCGGGGCCGGGGTGGGGCACGTCTGGATCGCTCAGGGGAGCCAGCGCGGCCAGTCCGCGGTCGGGATCACGAACCCGAGCGGTTCGGGAAGCGGGATGTCCGCACCGTACGCGCCTTCGGCGACGATTTGGTAGCGCTGCCAACCCTGCGCAAGCCCATGCAGTGTCCACCGGGCAATTTCCTGGTCCACGAGCAGGTACAGCGGTACGCCGGCCTTCGCGTACTCGACCGGCTTGACGGTCCGGTCGTTGTAGACCGTGTCCCGTGATGTCGGCGAGGTCACCTCGACGATCAGCACGATGTTGGCCTGCTCCTCCTGGGCCGTCACTGCATCGGGATGGATAAATACGAGGTCGGGAATGAAAAAGCGGCGCGCCTTGTCGTCTGGGATCTCCCACTGGTAGTTCTCGTACGTTTCCCAGTTGACATTGATTCTTCCGGCGTCGAAGGTCTGCTGCGCCGTCTTCACCATGCTCCGGACGATACGGCGGTGCTCGATTCCGGCCGGGTTCATGATGAGCAGCGCTCCCTCGTCCACGTACTCGACCCTCGTGGTCTCGAGCAGGCGGTCGGCTAGATCCCGCATATCCCGGTCAAAGTCCCCTAGCCGAAGCGCGGGCTCGCTCATCTGCCGGTCACCTCCCGGGCACAGTACGTGCCTGCCATCTTACTGGTCAAGGCGTCAGAGCATCGGGAGGTAGCGGGCTAGCTCGTACTCGGTGACCTGGCGGCGGTATTCCTGCCACTCCTCGCGCTTGTTGCGCAGGAAGAAGTCGAAGACGTGCTCCCCCAGCGTCTCGGCGACCAGCTCGCTGTCCTGCATGACCTTGATGGCTTGGTCCAGGTCCTGGGGCAGCGGGCGGATGCCGAGCGCGCGGCGCTCGGCGGAGGTCAGCGCCCACACATCGTCCTCGGCGCCGGGCGGCAGCTCGTAGTCGCCTTCGATGCCCTTCAGGCCGGCGGCCAGGATCACGGCGAAGGCCAGGTACGGGTTGCAGGCGGCGTCCACCGAACGGAACTCCACCCGGGTGGCGTTGCCCTTCTGCGGCTTGTACATCGGCACCCGGACCAGGGCCGAGCGGTTGTTATGCCCCCAGCACACGTAGGACGGGGCTTCCCCGCCCGCCCCGGCGGTCCGCTCCTCCGCGCCCCACAGCCGCTTGTAGGAGTTCACCCACTGGTTGCAGACCGCGGTGATCTCCGGCGCGTGCCGCAGCAGCCCGGCCATGAAGGCCCGGGCCGTCTTGGACAGCTGGAGCTCCGCGCCCGCCTCGTAGAACGCGTTCTTGTCGCCCTCGAACAGCGACACGTGGGTGTGCATGCCGGAGCCGGGATGGTCGGTGAACGGCTTGGGCATGAACGTGGCGTACACGCCCTGCTCGATCGCCACCTCCTTCATCACCAGCCGGAACGACATGACGTTGTCGGCCGTGGTCAGCGCGTCGGCGTAGCGCAGGTCGATCTCTTGCTGGCCGGGCGCGCCCTCGTGGTGGCTGTACTCCACCGAGATGCCCATGGATTCCAGCATCGTGATCGCGGTGCGGCGGAAGTCATGCGCGAGGCTGTGCGGCGTGTGATCGTAGTAGCCGCCGTAATCGATCGGCCGCGGCCTGGCGCCCGGCTCGGGCCTCTCCCGGAGCAGGAAGAACTCGATCTCCGGGTGGGCGTAGAAGGTAAAGCCGAGCTCGGAGGCCCGGGCCAGGTTGCGCTTGAGCACCCAGCGCGGGTCCGCGTACGAGGGCGACCCGTCGGGCAGCAGGATGTCGCAGAACATCCGGGCCACGCCCGGGTACTCCCCGCGCCAGGGCAGCAACTGGAACGTCGATGGATCCGGCCGCGCGATCATGTCGGCCTCGTAGACCCGGGCGAAGCCCTCGATCGCGGAGCCGTCGAAGCCGATCCCGTCGGCGAACGCTCCCTCAAGTTCGGCCGGGGCAACCGCCACCGACTTCAGCGTGCCGAGCACGTCGGTGAACCAGAGCCGGACGAACCTGATGTCCCGCTCCTCCAGCGTGCGCAGCACGAACTCTTCCTGCCTGTCCACGGTTATCACCTTAGACGTTCCGTAGCGCCTGACCGTCCTGGTGTGAGTGTGCCCGGCCCGTGTTTCGGCGCTGTTACAGCACGAACCACGGCCCGTTCGGCTTCAAAAATGACTTAACCCCGGGCGCGGAGGGTCAGCGAACCTACGGCCTACGCTGGGAGGGTGACGAAGCTGAGGATCGCGCTGGCGCAGGTTAACGCCACGGTCGGGGACCTGGACGGGAACGCTGAGCTGATCGTGGCCCGGACGCGGCGGGCCGCGGAGCGCGGGGCGCGGGTCGTGGTGTTTCCCGAGATGATGCTCACCGGGTACCCGGTGGAGGACCTCGCGCTGCGGGCGTCGTTCGTGGAGGCGTCCATCGCGACGCTGCACGCCGTGGCGGCCCGGCTCGGAGCCGAAGGGCTGGGCGGGACCGCCGTGGTGACCGGGTACCTGGACCGGCGGACCGACCTGGCGGCGCGCACCGGGCTGCCCGCCGGCGCACCCCAGGACGCGGCGGCGCTGCTGTACGGGGGGCGGGTGGTCATCACCTCGGCCAAGCACCACCTGCCGAACTACGGGGTGTTCGACGAGTTCCGCTACTTCGTGCCGGGCGACACGCTGCCGGTGTTCCGGGTGCTGACGGCCGACGGGGAGAGCGTGGAGGTCGCGATCGCGATCTGCGAGGACCTGTGGCAAGACGGCGGGCCTGTTTCGGTCTGCCGACGGTCGGGAGCGGGCCTGCTGGCGGTGCCGAACGCCTCGCCCTACGAACGGGGCAAGGACGACGTGCGGCTGGACCTGGTGGTCCGGCGGGCCCGCGAGGCGGGCGCCGCGCTGGCCTATGCCAACATGACCGGCGGGCAGGACGAGCTGGTCTTCGACGGCGACTCGATCCTGGTCGGCGCGGACGGCACGCTGCTGGCCCGCGGGCCGCAGTTCGAAGAGGCGCTGGTCGTCGCGGACCTGGACCTGCCGCCCGCACCGTCTAGGGAGGTGCCGGGCGGGGAGGTGCCGGGCGAGCAGCCGGTGGACGCCGAGGACGGCACGGTGATCACGATCAAGCGTGTGACGCTGCCGGACGTCGGCCCAACCGTGGCCGCGGCCACGGATCCGGGCGAGGCGTTCTGGCCGCGGCTGCCGGACCCGGCCGAGGTGTACGCGGCGCTGGTCACGGGGGTCAGGGATTACGTGCGCAAGAACGGGTTCCGTTCGGTCATCCTGGCGCTGTCCGGCGGCATCGACTCGGCGCTGACTGCGACGATCGCCGTGGACGCGATCGGCGCGGACAACGTGCACGTGGTGCTGATGCCCAGCCGCTATTCCTCGGAGCATTCGGTGAGCGATGCCGAAGACCTGGTCAAGCGGCAGGGCGTGCACGCGGTGACGGTCCCCATAGCCTCGATGGTGGACGCGTTCACCGAGGAGCTCACCCCGGCCGGGTTCCCGGAGACCGGGCTGCCCGCAGAGAACCTACAATCCCGGGTGCGCGGGGTGGTGCTGATGGGGCTGTCCAACGCGGGCGAGCACCTCGTCCTCACCACGGGCAACAAGAGCGAGCTGGCGACCGGGTACTCCACGCTGTACGGGGACTCGGCCGGCGGGTTCGGGCCGATCAAGGACGTGTTCAAGACGATGGTCTGGGAGCTGGCCCGGTGGCGCAACGCCGAGGCGTCACGGCTGGGACTGACTCCTCCCATCCCGGAGAACTCCATCACCAAACCGCCGAGCGCCGAGCTCGCGCCGGGCCAGTTCGACACCGACTCGCTGCCACCGTACGAGGTGCTCGACGCGCTGCTCGACGACTACGTGGAGAACGACATGGGCAGTGCCGAGCTGATCGCGGCCGGGCATGACCCGGCGCTGGTCGAACGGGTCATCCGGCTGGTCGACGCGGCCGAATTCAAGCGGCGGCAGTACCCCCCGGGGCCGAAGATCAGCCAGAAGAACTTCGGCCGGGACCGGCGGCTGCCCATCACCAACCGGTGGCGCGAGCACTGCGGGCCATAGGTTCAGCTTCGCGCGCACAGGCCGAGCAGCAGTCCGTCGACCAGGCGGATAGCGAAGTCGCCGTCGAGCGCCCCGTCCGGGGTCTTCTCCTGCGCCATGATGGCCCCGGTCAGCGTGAGCATGGCGATCTCGACGTCGGTGTCGGGGCGCAGTTCGCCGGTCCGCACGCCGCGGCGGATGACCGCCCGCATGGTGTCGCGCCGCGGCTCGACGATCGTCTCCTTGTACCGGGCCATCAGCCGCGGGTACTTCTCCCCCTCGCCGAGCAGCAGCGCGTACCGGCGCGACTTCCTCGGGTCGGCCTTGTCCGCGCACATGACCTCGACCATCGCGAGCAAGTCGTCGCGGACGGAGACACCCTCGGGCTCGGGGAACGGCGACTTCAGCGAGCTGAACGCGGCGAGCAGCAACTCCTCCTTGTTCGGCCAGCGGCGGTAGATGGTCGCCTTGCCGACCCCGGCGCGGGCAGCGACGGCCTCGACGCAAACCCCCTCGAACCCCTGCTCAGCGAACAGGTCGAGCGTGGCCTCGATGATGGCCTGCTCGGCCTGCTCGCTACGCGGGCGGCCGGGCCGGCGGCTGGTCTCCCGCCCCGGCCCGGCCTCCGTGTCAGTGCTTTCGGTGTTTGGGCCAGGCCCCTGATCCATGATCACGGGCTGCATGGCTGCTCATCCCTCTCGATCCGCGGTCTTGAGCATGTCTTCTTCCATTATGGCCAGCTCGGCCTCGTACGAGCCCTCGCTCGCCGGGATGATTTCCGCGGCAGGACGCGGGCGGCCCGGCATCCAGCGCAGGACCACGAACCCGCCGGCCAGCGCGAGGACCGCCGCGACCAGCGTGGTGATGTGCATCGCGTGGACGAACGCGTCGTTCGCGGGGACGAGCAGCGACCGTCCGGCGCTGCCGAACTGCTGCGCCACGGCCTGGGTACCGGTGATCGAGGCGGAGGCCGCCCCGCGCGCCGCGGCCGGCAGTCCGGCCAGCGCCGGGCTGAGCGCGTTCCGGTAGAACTCGGCCAGGATCGAGCCGAGGACCGCGACGCTGAGCGCCACTGCGACCTGCCTTGCGGTGTTGGTCAGCGCCGAACCCGCGCCGGCCCGCTCACGCGGCAGCACGTCCATGACGGCGGCGGTGGCGGCCGGCATGCTCAGGCCGATCGCCGCGCCCTGGATGCCGAACAGCACCCCGAGCAGCCAGATCGGCGAGGCGGTGCCGAGGCTGGCGTAGCCCGCTATGGCGCCGGCCATGACGAACATGCCCGTCGCTCCGACCGCCTTGGCCCCATAGCGCTGGACCAGGCGGGCGCTGCGCGGTGACATGAGCAGCTGCCCGGCCGCGAACGGCACGGTCAGCAGGCCCGCGGCCAGCGGGGTGTAACCCCGGACGTTCTGCAGGTAGAAGCTGGTGAAGAAGAAGACGCCACCCATGCCGAAGAAGACCAGGCCGAGCGACCCGACCGAGGCGGACAGCCGCCGGTCGCGGAACAGCCGCACGTCCAGCGACGGGTGCTCGATCCGCGCCTCGTACCAGGCGAAGGCCGCGAGGATCACCAGGCCGCCGACGATCGGGCCGAGTACGCCCAGGCTCAGCCACGGGTCGCCGTCACCGCCCTGGACGATCCCGTACACCAGTGACACCAGGCCTGCGATGGAGAGCAGCACGCCCACGTAGTCGATCCCGCCGGCCTCGCGGTTCCGGGACTCCGGGACCAGGATCGCGGCGGCGATGATGCCGACGGCGGTCACCGGCACGTTGATCAGGAAGACCGAACCCCACCAGAAGTGGTCGAGCAGCAGGCCGCCGAGCACGGGGCCGGTGGCGATGCCGAGGCCGACCGCCATCGCCCACAGACCGATGGCCCGGGGCCGTTCGGCGGGCTCGAAGACGTTGGAGATGATGGAGAGCGTCTGCGGCATGACCGCCGCGCCGCCCAGGCCCATCGCGGCCCGCGCGAAGATCAGCTGTTCGGGCGTGCGTGAGTAGGCCGAGAGCAGCGAAGCGATGCCGAACAGCGCGAGCCCGATCATGAGCATGCGCTTGCGGCCGATCTTGTCGCCGATCACGCCGAACGTGAACAGCAGGCCGGCGAACACGAGAGTGTAGGAGTTGATCGCCCATTCGAGCTGGCTCTGGCTAGCGCCGAGGCCCCCGCGTGGCTCGGCGATAGTCTTCAGCGCCACGTTGAGCACCGTGTTGTCGATGACAATGGCGAGCAGCCCGACGATCAGCACGCTGAGGATGACCCAGCGGCGACGGTAAATCGTCTGCGTGTCCATGTGTCCCTTTCCGGATCACTTGGTGTGTTGCCCGCGGGGGCGGCCCCGCGGAAGTCTGTGCGCGGAACCGGGAAGGCCACCGGCCATCGAGGTGTTGCCATGATCGAGGCGTCCGGGCACCGCAGCTATCAATACGGAACAGTCTCGTATCGGAATATATTTCCGGGCCCCGCATGTGATCCAGGTCACATCTGGGCTCGCTGCGGGGTCCCGCTGGGGTGCTCTTCTTGATTGGGCCGAACGGAACGTGGCGCGTGCTGGCGCCATCATGATCGTGGCCAGAAAGGGACGCTATCCGGCCCAAACTGGCCAGGATCATGAAACAGGCCGCTCAGCCCGCCGAGCCGCCACCATGATCATGGGCCAAAATGGACCGTCTTTGGCCAAAACGACCCATGATCATGGGAGAACGTCGGCCTGGCGGAGCGCACCGGAGGCGGGGTCGACGATCAGGGCCAGGGTGAGCGTGGCGTGCTCGCCGACCAGTTCGGCGGCGGCCGAGGCGGTGCCGTCGCCGGCCCGGTACGCACCGAGATGGCATGGGCCGACCCAGACCGCGGCCATCCGCAGGCGGCGGGCCAGCAGTCCGGCGTCCGTGGTCTCGGCGACCGGGATCGCCTTCGGCCAGTCGCGGTCGGTACCGTTCAGCCAGGCCAGGACCGCGGCCAGCGTGTCGGCCAGCGGCGAGCCCGCGGCCGGCGGCACGGCCAGCGTGAGGGACTGGACCCGGGGCAGGCGCTCCGGGTTGAGCTGGATCTGCGCCTGGACCACGCCGCGCTCCCCCGCCAGCCACCACCGGCAGTGGGCAGGCGTGTCGAACTCCGGTGGGCGGCCCTCGTCGTCCCGGAAGTCCCCGATGCGCTCCCGGATCATCGCGATGACCTGCTGCCGTTCGTCGAACGGCGCGTCCATGGCCACGTTGGGCGAGAACAGCCGGGACGCCTGCGCATCGTCCCAGGATCGCAGCAAGCTGCCGGCCGCCTCCCGGGCGGCCAGCGTCTCTGGCCACGGCCCGGCCTCCTGGCGCGCCGCGGGGGCCAGCGCCACGCCGTAACCGGCCGCGGGCGGCTCACGGTGCCTGAGCACCACCTCCAGCAGCCGGGAGGCCAGTGTCATCATCGGAGCGTAGGTGCTGTTGCCGAGCGCGATGACGCCGGTGCCCGAGGCCGGATGCCAGCGCATGTTGCTGCCGAACCCCGGGTATCCGCCGCTGTGGCTGACAATCCGGCCGAAGCCGGGATGATCCTCCACGAACAGCCCGAACCCGTAGGCCGACAGCGAGGGAATCGCATCCCCGGGGAAGGCGGCCGGTTTGTCCCATCCGGTCAGCACCTGCGGGAGCTGCATTTCCCGCCGGGTGGTGCGCCGCACCGGATGGGCCCCGCCGGCCTCGGGCTCGCCCGGCGGGAACGCGGCGGCGAAGCCGGCCACCCAGTGGGCTAGGTCCCGTACACAGCTGAAGACCCCGCCCATCGGGGCAAACGCGCCGACCTCGTCGAAGGCCACCTCGGACCACCCATCGGGCGTGCGCCGGTAACCAAGGGCAATGCCGGAGGGCTCGGTGCTGCGCTGACCCGGCGTCTCGAACTCCTCGGCCTCGAACCCGGTGCGGGTCATGCCGAGCGGGTGCAGCAGGCGGCGGCGGACGTAGTCCGGGTACGGCGCGCCCGTGACGGCGGTGATCAGCCGGCCCAGGATCGCGTAGCCGAGGTTGGAGTACTCGAACCGGGTGCCCGGCGCCCAGTTGAAGCGCACGCCGCCGGACAGGAAGGTGTCGAACTCCTCCAGCGGCAGGCCCTGCTGCCGGTCACCCCACGGGTCGTCGGTCGGGAACCCCGCGGTCATGGTGAGCAGGTGCCTGATCGACACGCGGGCCGAGTCCGGCGTCACCGACGGCCACCCGCGCAGTTCGGGGAGGTACTGCTCGGCCGGGTCGTCGAGCTTCAGCAAGCCGTCGTCGCGCAGGGCGAGAATCGCGGACGCGGTGAAGCTCTTCGTCATCGAGGCGATCCGGAAGACCGTACCGGAGTCCGGCCGCGGCCCGCCGAGGTGCCGCTCGCCGAGGCCTACCGCGTGCACGAGCTCGCCGCCCAGCACGATCCCGTAGGCCAGCCCGGGCTGGCCGCCACGCTCCTGATGGCTCGCCGCCAGAGCGTCCACGTCCGCGAAGTCGACCATCGCCCTAGTCTTCCAGAGTCGAAGGGCCTGTACCGCTAATCAGGCTGGCGTGCGATCATTGATCGCGTCCGGGTACGCCACGAGGGCGACACGAGACATGGAGGCTGGTGATTATGTCGTACGACCCTTCCGCATCCGTGGCCGCGACAGGACGGCGGACCACTCCCGAACCCCTGTACGGTGGGACCGGCACCGGGCGCCGGGTCACGGTCCGGGATATCGCCGCCGCGAAGGCTCGCGGCGAGAAGTGGCCCATGCTCACCGCGTACGACGCGCTCACCGCCGGGATCTTCGACCGGGCCGGGATCCCGGTGCTGCTGGTCGGCGATTCGGCGGCGATGGTGGTCTACGGCCACGACAGCACGATCCCGGTCACCGTCGATGACATGATCCCTCTGACCGCCGCTGTGGTCCGGGGTACCAGCCGGGCGCTGGTCGTCGCCGACCTGCCGTTCGGCTCCTACCAGGCTTCGGCGGGCGCGGCCCTGGCCTCCGCGAGCCGCTTCCTGAAGGAGACCGGCGCGCAAGCGGTCAAGCTCGAGGGCGGCCAGCGGGTCGCGCATCAGGTCGAGGAACTGGTCGCGGCCGGCATCCCGGTGATGGCGCACCTCGGCCTGACGCCGCAATCGGTCAACGCCTTCGGCGGCTACCGGGTCCAGGGCCGCGGCGAGGACGGGGAGCGCCTGCTGCACGACGCCAAGGTGCTGCAGGCAGCCGGGGCGTTCTCCGTGGTGCTCGAGTGTGTGCCGACCTCGCTGGCCGCCCGGGTGACCGAAGCCCTGACCATCCCCACCATCGGCATCGGGGCCGGCCCGGCTTGCGACGCCCAGGTGCTGGTCTGGCAGGACATGGCCGGTCTGTCCCCCCGCACCGCCAGGTTCGTCAAGAAGTACGCCGATCTGGCCGCCATCCTCGGCCAGGCCGCGACCGCGTTCGCCGAGGACGTCACCTCGGGTACCTTCCCGGACGAGGAGCACTCCTACCAGTAGCGACGAGCTCGACCTCGGGCAAGGCCCTGGTCCTGGTCGCGGTCCATTACTGTCTCACGGGTGTGGCACAGTTGCGGCAGTAGCGGACGAGGAGAAGGGGGTCAAGCGGATGGAGCCGATGCCGGAGGACTGGGACCGGGCCGTCGCGGTGGTCGCTCACCCAGATGATCTGGAGTACGGCGTGGCGGCGGCCGTGGCGCGCTGGACCGGCCAGGGCAAGCACATCACCTATATGCTCGCCACCAGGGGCGAGGCTGGTATCGCGGGCATGCCCCCGGACCGGGTCGGGCCGCTTCGGGTGGAAGAGGAGCGGCGCAGCGCCGCGGTGGTGGGCGTGACCGAGGTCGAGTTCCTCGACCATCCGGACGGGCTGGTGGAGTACGGGATACCGCTGCGGCGCGACCTGGCGGCCGCGTTCCGCAGGCTGCAACCCGAGGTGATCATCACCATGAGCTTCGACCTCACCTGGGGCGACGAGGGCCCGGTCAACCATTCAGACCACCGGGCCGTCGGGCTGGCCGTGCTGGATGCCTGCCGGGACGCCGCGAACGGGTGGGTCTTCCCCGAGGCCGGATCGCCGTGTACCGGCATCCGGGACGCCTACGTGGCCACGGCCGGCGCACCGACTCACTTCGTGGACGTGACCGCCACCATCGAGGCGGGCGTCGCCTCGCTACGCGAGCACCAGGCCTATATCGACGGTCTCGGCCGCGACTTCGATCCCGACGAGTTCCTGCGCAACATGGCGGGCTACGTCGGATTGGGCGCCGGGTGCGAATACGCCGTCGCTTTTCACCGCTACCCGATGGGGTAAATAGACGGGCAGGATTGAACGGGACCCCCCTCCATGTATGAGATGGAGGGGGGCCCCGTCGGCCCTGCCGCACCAGGGCAGCCAGTCACCTGGCCAGTTGGCACTTTGGGCCGCCCGCCAGGGCCAGGCACCGGTGTGAAAGCCCGGTTTCCCGGTCTTTCCCACCTTCCGGAGTTGCCCCCGGGTGGTGCCCGTTTCCGACGGTGAATGTATTTCTACCCCTTCGGCGAGTGCGGGCGCAAGAGTTTTTCGCGGATTATTTTGTTATTTGAGTATATCCACATTATGTCCACAGATGGCGGGCAGTTATCCGCAGTTCGCGATCGTTATCCACGACCAATTCACAACCTGTCCACAGACCGCCGTGAATAACTCGAGAAATATCCCGATAGCCGGGTGAGGCCCAGCCACTGTCATCCGGAGCGACGCGAGCCTGCTATTGAGGCACGCGTCACGAGCAGGCCGACGCACCGGATCCGGCCCAGCGCGGCGACCGCCATGACACCCCGTCCCGCCGCGGACCCGGGGCACGGGGGCACGGGGGCACGGCCGGCTTAGTCGCGGCCGCGGCGCCAGCGCGGCTTGCGCTTGTCCAGGAACGCCCGCATCCCCTCCCGCGCGTCGGGAAGCTGGCTGGTGGCGGCCATGACCTCGATGGCGTAGGCGTAGGCCTTGGGCTGGTCCAGGTCAATCTGGGCGTACAGGGCCTGTTTGCCGATGCCCTTGCTGTCCGCCGATCCGCGAGTGACCCGCTCGAGGAGATCCTGGACGGCGGTGTCGAGCTGCGCGGCCGGCACGACCCGGTTGACCAGGCCCCAGTCCAGCGCGGTGCGTGCGTCGATGACATCACCCGACATGGCCATCTCCGCGGCCCGCTTGCGGCCGACGTTCCTGGCGATGGCCACCATCGGAGTGTGACAGAACCAGCCGCCCTTGCCCCCGGGCGCGGCAAAGCCCGCGTCTTCGCTGGCCACGGCCAGGTCGGCGCTGGCTACCAGCTGGCATCCGGCCGCGGTGGCCAGCCCGTGCACGCGCGCCACGACCGGCTGGGGCACCTGCTGCATCAGCGTCATCAGCTCGGTGCAGGTCATCAGCAACGAGCGGACTCCGGACAGGTCGGCCTCGGCAACATCGGCGAAGTCATGTCCGGCGCTGAACACCGGCCCGTTGCCGGCCAGCACGATGCCCAGGGCATCGCTGTCCCCGGCGTCGGCGAACGCGACGATGAGCTCGCGCATGTGCTCAAGCGACAGGGCGTTGCGCCGCTGCGGCCGGTTCATCGTGATGGTGGCGAACTCGCCGGGCCGCTCAACCAGGATGTGCTCGAACCCCATGACCAGCAGCCTACGCCGCCTCCGAACCCCTAGGGTCAGGCGATCGCCTCGGCCAGCAGGGATACCTGGTCGAGCCGGGACGCGGTGGGGACGAAGATGACTTCGTCGCAGCCGCTGGCTTCGAACGCCGCGACGTAAGACTTGACCATCTCGGGGCTGACCGCCGCGCCCGCCGCGATCTGGCCGGCGAAATCGCCAAGCCAGCCGTAGTAGTGCAGGAGGTAGCCCTCGGCCTGGCTGCGTGCTTCGGGTCCGAGCCCGAAGTAGGCCAGGGTGAGCTTACGCGGCTGGCCCGGGCGGCCCGCGTCCTGCCAGGCCTGATCCACGCCCGCCGCGCCCTGGGCGAACATGTCGGGGGTACCGCCGCCCATGATCCAGCCGTCGGCGATCCGGGCGATCCGGCGGAAGCTGGCCTCGGTGCCGCCGCCCAGGATGATCTCGGGGCCGCCGGGCCGGGCGGGCTCGGGCCCGATCCCGCCGGCGTAACCGAACTCCTCACCGGCCCAGACCCGCTTCATCATCGCCACCTGCTCCTCCAGCCGACGTCCGCGGCCTTGTGTGCTGACCCCGCTGGCGGCGAAGTCGTCCTCTCGGCCGCCCAGGCCGAGACCCAGCACCAGGCGCCCGCCCGAGAGCCGGTCGAGCGAGGCCGCCTGCTTGGCGAGCAACGCGGAGTTCGTGTAGAGCGGGGCCAGCAGCACGCCGGTGGTCAGCCGGATCTGGCTGGTGACCGCCGCGGCGGCGCTGAGGGCGATCAGCTCCTCGTAGTTCGGGTACACGAGGCGGCCGATCGTGCCCAGGGTGCTGAACCCGGCTTCCTCGGCGCGCCGGGCCCAGTCGACGAGCGTCCGGCCTTCGGTGCCGGGAACCGTGTTGGGCAGGCCGATTCCGATGTCCACGCCGTACCTCCGCTGGGCCGTCGAATGAGCAGGTTTTCAAACTAATCCAAGCACTCCCGTCACCTGCCGGTACGGGCGGCCCGCCAATCCGCCGGGCTAGCCCGTGATCAGCAAGACGATGCCGGCGATGAGCGCCAGCGCGGCGATCGTGCCGGTCACCCGGCGCCCGTAGCGCCATACCCGCGGCTCGGCCCGCAGGCCGAGGATGAACTGCCGGCACAGGGTATAGGCGGCCAGCCCGACGACGGCCACGGGGCCGGACCGTGCGAGCCCGTCGGCCAGCACGACGGCCAGGACCGCTCCCCCGCTGATCAGCGCGGACAGCGCCTCGAGCAGCTGCGCTGGCGCGCGGCGGCAGCCGAGCCGGCGGTCGGAGGACCAGATTCCCCAGCGGGCCGCCATGGGCCGGCCGGTACAGCAGCCGGCCCAGAAGCATCCGGGCCGGCCGATGGCCATGCCGATGAGCAGGGCGGGCGCGGCCGCGGCCAGGTAGGCGCCGGCCGGGATGCCCGGCCCCGCGAGCGCGGCCGCGGCGACCACCACGGCCGCGCCGGCCACGAAACCCTGGATGCACCAGCCGTCGGCCTTCTTGCCGCGGTGCACGGCGATGTACCATCCCTTCCCGCCGATCACGCCCGCCACGATCGCGATCACCGAGAACAGCATCGGACGGAACAGGGAGTAGTGACCGTGGCTGAGGAGCAGCGCTTCCAGGCCCAGCCCGACCAGGACGCCCAGGCTGACCAGGGTCGCGTAGGCGAACCGGACGACCCCGGGCACCTTGCTGCGCAGCAGTGAGGAGGTATGGATGGAGGCCGCGGGCTCCGCCGGGATTGCCACCCGCCGGGGGCTGGGCACCCGGTACACGCCGTCCGGGTCGTGCCCGGGCGGCGGATAGGACCGGTAGGGCCGGCCGCCGACCCGTGCCACCGATCGCGCGGTCACCGTCCACTGGCCCGGGTTGATGCCGCGGACCTCAGCGGTGACGGCCACCGGCCCGCTGCCCGGGATGATCCCGTCGACGGTTTCCTCCTGCCAGAAGGAGTCGCGGGGCTGGGGCTTCCCGGTGACATCGGTCCGGCGGCCGGAGAACCGGATCGTGGCGCTGAACGGTTCGCCGGCCTCGCCGGGATCGAGCCAGTAGGTCGGCGTGAGCAGTTCCTCGACGGCCTTCGCGGCCCACTTGGGCACGTCGTCCGCGGTGCTAGCGGGCGGTTCCCCGGGCTCGGCGGCCGCCGGTGGTCGTTCAGCCTGCGCGGTACCGCGTGGCCGCGCCGGCCCGGCCTCGGCCGGGCGGGCGGGGGCGGGGGCCAGTCCCGCGGGAAGGTTCGGGCTTGGCGGTGTGGCCGGCACCAGGCCGGGAGGCGTCTTCTTGGCGGAGGTGAGGCCGGGCGGGACGTCCTGGGCTGGGCCGGCCGGCACGGACGGGGCGGACGGGGCGGACGGGGCGCTGGTGCGCCGAGCCTGCGGCTGGGCCGTCCTGGCCGCGGGGTTACCGCGCCGGTTGCCCTTCTTGTTCTTCTTCGTCGGCGGCATCGTCATCCTTCCCCGGCTGGCATCACATGCTCGCCGCCGGGACGGGCCGCATGCTGGACAGGTCGTGGCGTGCGCATGATGTCTGGATGAAGACCACGGACTACCGATTTTATCGGTATACGCCCGAGTTGACCGGGGGCGGGAACGGCGGTCCGTTCGGTAAAAAATGTCTCCTAGATGTCGGTAATCCGGAGCCCGGCGTGCGCCTTGTAACGGCGGTTGATGGCGACCAGGTTGGCCGTGAGGGCCTCGATCTGACCGCAGTTCCGCAGGCGGCCCGCGTAAACGCCCCGCACCCCGGGGATCCTGGCCGCCAGGGCCTGCACCAGGTCGGTGGCGGTGCGGTCATCTCCTAGCACCAGCACGTCCAGGTCCACGCTCTCCACCCCGGGATCCAGCAGCAGGACCGCCGAGACGTGATGAAAGGCCGCCACCACCCGGCTGTCGGGAAGCAGCGCGGCGGCCTGCTCGGCGGCGCTGCCTTCGGGGACGCGCAGCGGGTAGGCGCCGCGGTCATCGAAACCGAGCGGGTTCACGCAGTCGACCACGATCTTGGCGGCCAGTTCGGGCGCCAGCGAGGCCAGCAGGTCGTGGTGGCCCTCATAGGGAACCGCGGCGATCACCACGCTGGCCTCCCGGGCCGCATCCCGGTTGGCCATACCCTGGACGTGGTGTCCGAGCAGATCGGCCACCATCCTGGCCCGCTCCGGCGCGCGGGAGCCGATGATCACCGGATGCCCGGCCCGCGCGAACCTGAAGGCCAGGCCGCGGCCCTGGTCGCCGGTGCCGCCGAGGATGCCGATGACCAGGCCGTCGACGGACGGGGTTTCGCGCTCAGTCATGCTCTGATCCTGCCAGACCGCCAGAGGGGCCGAGGGGGCCAGGGGGGTTTGGGGGGATGGCATCCCCCCAAGAGCAGGGGGGGTCTGGGGGGATCGTTCCCCCCGAGATAACAGGGTCTGGGGGGATCGTCCCCCCGGGGAGAAACAGCGGATCGTTCCCCCCTGAGAAAACACCCTCCGTGCCGATATGGCTGCGCGGAAGTACCTTCAGGAGGCACCATAGGTACGTGGACGCGAACCAGGTGGCCACTCTCCGTGCGCTACTAGCCCCCACGGGATGGCTCGACCGGACCCGCGCCTTCGCGCGCGGGCTGCGGAAGGCGACCCGGGCGCCGGGAGGACTGCTTCTGGTCGGCACGCCGGCCGAAGAGCCCTGGCACCTTACCGCGCACCTGGACGAGGAAAGCCGCCTGTCCGGGATCCCCGAGCTGACGCCCACGCTCGTCCGCTGGGAGGTCCCGGAGAGCGCGCCGCCGCACCTGCGGTTCGGCCTGGAGCGGCTGGAGGCGGCCCGGCGCGGCGAGACGGTCTTCGTCGTGACGTCGGCCAGCGCGCCGGTCCCGCTGCTCGAGCGGGTCAGCGACGCGCGGCGGGGTGGGGCCACGGTCTTCGCGCTCGACCAGGGCGATCCGGAACTCGACGCGCTGGCCCACGAGGCGATGACGATCGCGCCCGGGCCGGGCCTGCCGGGCCTGCTGTCGTTCGGGGCCGCTCAGCACCTGATCAGCACGGCCTGCGGTGAGCTGGGTCGGGACGGAGAGTCCGGGGCCGGACGGCCGGGCACCCCCGGCTACCAGCGGTACCGTACCGGTGTACGCGGGCTCAAGGACCGGGTCGCGCGCCTGCTGGACGTGGTGAGCGGGCCGGCCCCCTAAAGTCCCGTAAACCCGCCTGAACCCCCTGAATGCTCCTAACTATTCCGCCAGGTCAGGCGTCCAGGGTCAGGACCATCGTGGGACGCTCGATGATGTGATCGGGGCGCAGCGGGCGCACGGCCGTGCCGATGGCGAAGAACTCGGTGGTATGGGAGCCCCAGGTGTGGCTGTGCTGCCGCAGCTGGACGCCGACGATCCCTTCCGCGTGCAGGGCCTCGGCCTCGGCCTGCATCCGGCTCATCGCGAGCTCGCGGGCATCGTACAAGGCCTGGGTGAACTGCTCGATCTCCACGTTCCGGCCGATGTTGCCCATCTTGGCGCCGAGCTTCTGGTGCGCGATGTGGTACACACACGAGCCCATCACCATGCCGAGCGGCGCGTAGCCGGCCCGGATCAGAGTCCAGAAGTCCTGGCCGGACAGGTCGGAGGTGAACGGCTGGTTCTTGTTGTTGCGCCAGTTGTCCACTCCCCCGCCGCCGGCGCCCTCCTCGGCCTTGACCGCGGTGCCGACCGCGATGAACTCGGCGATGTCCGCACCGAACTCCTTCATCTCCACGTCCAGCCGGACACCGACGATCCCGTCCGCGCGCAGCGCGTCGGCCTCGGCCTCCATCCGGGTCATGGCCAGCTCGCGCGCGTGATACATGGCCTGGGACAGCACGTCGAGTTCCTGGTTGCGGCCCCAGCGGCCGACCTGCAGCCCGACGTGGTAGATCGAGCTGCCGAGCACCAGGCCGAGCGGCCGGAACCCGACCTCCCGGACCAGCAGGAACTCGTTGACCGACAGGTCGGAGGTGAAGATCGAGCCGGCCCGGCCCGGCTGCAGCTCGGCCAGGCGGCGCATGGCATCCTGCGGGACCCCGGCGGCATCCAGCTCGGAGGCGATGCTAGCTCCGGAGGGGGCAACGCTACTGGCCTGGCCGCCTGCGGTGGCGCTGCTGGCCGGGCTGCCTGTGGCAGCGGGCCCGAGCCCCCCCGAACCTTCGGCCAATTTGCCCTGGTCGGTCATTGGTCTGTCTCCTATATACGGATGCGCGCCGCCTGGCGGCGCTGCGGGTCGAGCGACATGATGGCCAGCGTGGGCCGGCTGTGCTGCTGCTCCGAGCGGGCGAACCGGGCGATCGCGGTGCCGATGGTGGTGGCCTCCACGATGTGGTCGCGGCGGCCCTCCATGGCCGGGCATTCCCGCTCCCGGACCCGCATCTCCATGGCCGCGATCACCACCCCCTCGCCGCCGAGGCGCCGGACGTCCCGTTCCAGTTGCTGCCGCGAGTCGTGCCGCGCGTCGTTGACCAGCTCGGTGTAGCCGGTGACTTCGGCGTTGCCGGATCCCCACCGGGTCTGGCCGACGGTCAGCCAGTCGTCGTGCCGGGATCCGATCGAGATGCCGAGGGCGAGACCGGCGGGCACCCAGCCCTTCATGATCAGCTTGGCGAAGTCCTGGCCGGATAGGTCGGAGGTGAAGGGCGCCCGGCGGTGGCCCGAGAAGTCCTTGTTCCAGTTGGCCATGGGGGGCACCCCAGGCGCGCGGATGGCGGTGCCGATGGCCTTGAACTCCAGCCCGCCGGCCGGGAACGACCCGATGCTCAGCCGGACGCCGACCACGCCATGACCGCCGAGTTCGTCGCACTCGGTGGTCATCCGGTCGAGGGCCTTGTGCCGCGCGTCGTACATGGCCTTGACCAGCGGGGCGAACGAACCGAACCCACCCTGGCTCGAAACCTGGGTGACGGTGCGGGCCGGGATCCCGTAACCCCACGACCCCCAGGCGCCCGGGCAGTTGTAACCGCCGGTGTAGCCGATGTTGTACACGGCGGCGCCGAGTACCTGGCCGACCGGCTCGAAGCCGACGCTGCGGATCGCGGCGAACTCATCCGACGTCAGGGCCGAACCCCACGTGCCGCTGCGCCGGATCTCCTGCATCCGGGCTTCGGCGATGGGAGGCAGCTTCTCGCTCACCCCTCCAGCCTAGTCCTGCGCGTCCCATTCCTCGTTCCTGCGCTGCACGGTCTCCAGCGCACTGGCCGCGGCCTCTGGGGTGGGGAAGGGGCCCAGCCGGTCCTTGCCCGGGGTGGGTCCGTCGTCGTCTTCCACGGTGTGGCGGGTAAGGCTGTACCACCATCGCTTCTCGTTGTCCATGCACATTAGACTCGCAAAGCATGGCGACAGTGCTTCATCCGGGCCGGCTTTCACCCACCCGCCAGGTTCCCGCGGACATCCCGCGGCCGGAGTACGTGGGCCGCAAGCACCCCAGGACCGGGGAGCCGGACGTCAAGACGCCCGAGATTATCGCGCGGATGCGGATGGCCGGCCGTCTGGCCGCCCAGGCCCTGGAGGCGGTCGGTGCCGCTGTGGCGCCGGGCGTGACCACCGACTACCTGGACCAGGTGGGCCACGACTTCCTGGTCAGCCACGGCGCCTACCCGAGCACGCTCGGCTACCGCGGTTACCCGAAGTCGCTGTGCACCTCGCTGAACGAGGTGATCTGCCACGGGATCCCCGACGACACACTGATCAACGACGGCGACATCGTCAACGTTGACATCACCGGGTACATCGGCGGCGTGCACGGGGATACCAACGCGACGTTCCTGGCCGGAGACGTGGACGAGGAGTCCCGGCTGCTGGTCGAGCGCACGCACGAGGCGATGATGCGCGGCATCCGCGCCGTCGCGCCCGGCCGCCCGCTGAACGCCATCGGCCGGGTGATCGAGTCGTACGCCCGGCGGTTCGGCTACGGGGTAGTGCGGGACTTCACCGGGCACGGAATCGGCCGGACGTTCCATTCGGGCCTGATCGTGCCGCACTACGACGACCCGCACAGCGACGTGATCATGGAACCCGGGATGACGTTCACCATCGAGCCCATGCTCACCCTGGGCACGATCGACTACGACGTCTGGCCGGACGGCTGGACGGCGGTGACCAAGGACCGGCGGCGCACGGCGCAGTTCGAGCACACCATCCTGGTCACCGAGGACGGCCACGAGATCCTGACCCTGCCGTAATACATAGACATCAGGCGTCACGCTTGCGGAACAGCACCGCGCCGATCACGAGCAGGACCGCGGTGTAGATGAGGAACACACCGAACTGGGTCCAGGCGGAGAACAGGTGCGGCGGCGGCGGTCCGACCGTGACCGACAGGGCCCGGCCCGCGGCGTCAGGCAGCCACCGCTCCACATCCTGGTACCAGCTCTGCGGCAGTACGTGGGCCAGAATCGGGATCACGAACAGCAGCCCGATCACCGTCGTGATGGTACCCGCCGTGTGCCGCAGGATGGCCCCGACCGCGAACGCGAACAGACCGCACAGGGTCACGTACAGCGCGCTGCCGACCACGGCGCGCAGTACGTTCGGCTGGGACAGGGTCGCGGTGTCGTGCGTGCTGGCCAGCAGCGCCTGGCCGAGGAAGAACGAAATGAACGCGGCGGCGAACGTGACCACGAGGGCGACGACGGTGAAGACGGCGGCCTTGGAGATGTAGACCACGGGCCGCCGGGGCATCGCGGTCAGCGAGGTGCGGATCATCCCGGTGGAGTACTCGGCGGTGAGCGTCATCGCGCCGAAGACCACGATGACCAGCTGGCCCAGGTAGAACAGCCCGGCCACGCTGGCCTGGGTCGGATCGAACGTGGCCTGGTCCGACGGTGCCATGTGCGACCAGTTCGCCGCCGTCCCGGCGGTGATGGCCGCCCCAATCCCGACGCTGACCACCAGCAACACCAGCAGCGTCCAGTAGGTGGAGCGGACCGAGCGGATCTTGGTGAGCTCTGAGGCCAGCGTGCCGCGGAAACCGGCTCGCCCGGAGGCCGGCGGCAGCGTGGTCAGGAGCGGCTGGGACAGGGTAGTGGCCGCCATCAGATCCGCCCTTCCACGGTGTGCAGGCGTTGGGCAGGGCCCTCGTGGCTCGCGGCCGCGGGTTCGCCTCCTGGGCCCTGGCCGGCCCGGTATTCCACGCTGTCAGCGGTCAGCTCCATGAAGGCCGCCTCCAGCGAGGCGCGTACCACGGTCAGCTCGTGCAGCCGCACGCCGTGGTCGAACGCGAGGTCGCCCACCTGGGCCGCGGTGAGCCCGTGCACGATCAGCGAGCCATCGGCCTCGGCGGTGGCCGTGGGCCTCGCTCCGGCCGGTCCCGCGGTACCGGCCGCCGTGCCGTCTCCCGTCCCGGCCCCTGGTCCTGCCTCCGACACCGCCTTGGCCAGCAGGTCAGGCTGCGGGGTGCGCACCCGGACGGTCTGGCCGGAACTGCGCGCGATGAACTCGTCCATGGTGCAGTCGGCGAGCAGGCTGCCGCGGCCGATCACGATCAGGTGATCCGCGGTGTTCTCCATCTCCGACATCAGGTGGCTGGACACGAACACCGTCCGCCCCTCGGCCGCCAGCGCCTTCATCAGGTTCCGGATCCACAGGATCCCCTCGGGGTCCAGCCCGTTGACCGGCTCGTCGAACATGAGCACCGCCGGATCGCCGAGCAGCGTGCCGGCGATGCCGAGCCGCTGGCTCATGCCGAGCGAGAAGCCCTTAGCGCGCTTACGCGCCACCTCGGTCAGCCCGACCAGCTCGAGCACCTCGCCCACCCGGCGCTTGGGCAGGTTGTTGGTCTGGGCCAGGCAGAGCAGGTGATTGTAGGCGGACCGGCCGCCGTGCACCGCCTTGGCGTCGAGCAGCGCGCCCACCTCGCGCATCGGATAACCCAGGCCCGCGTACGGCTTCCCGTCGATCTTGACCGTGCCCGCTTCCGGGTAGTCGAGGCCGAGAATCAGCCGCATGGTGGTGGTTTTGCCCGCACCGTTCGGGCCGAGGAAGCCGGTCACGTGACCCGGCTCCACATCGAATGACAGGTCGTTGACGGCGATTTTCTCGCCGAACCGCTTGACGAGCCCCCGTACCTCAATCATCGGATAAGTCCTCTCCAGTGGCACCGTTCGGAAAAGTGCCACCACGGCCCGTTCAGCCTATTACCTCTTTATGGTTTATGGCCGGCCGGTGAGCACGGGCGTGCAGGCTTACCGAATATCCCGAACCCCGGCCGTGCAGCCTGTGCCGCTCGCCGTGCACCCGCACCGGGCCGGGACGCAGCACCGCGCTGGCCGGCGTTCCCTCGGTCGCCTCGCCGGCGATCATCGTCGCCACGTCGCAGTCACAGCTCTGCCCGGAGTCGCCAGGCGGCAGGACCACGAGCCAGGCACGGCAGGCCGCATCCTCTTCGACCGTTATTTCTACCGAACGGCCCGGCTCGAAGCGGACCAGACCCCACCAGCGCTCGGGGGTGGCAGCGATGGACCGCAGACGGCGGGCGAGAGTGCCCAGCGTCAGCTGGTGGCCGGCGCCGTGCGGCCCGGTGGCGGGCGGCGCGGGCGGCTGCGCGGGGACGAGCAGCCCGGACTCGGCGAGCCTGGCGATCTCCGGGGCGACAGACATGTCGGCGGTCAACGGAACATCCTTCGTGGGCTTCAAGGGCCTTCAGGAGATCAGGCCCAGCGGCGACAACGGTCAGCTGAGAGTTCGTTGTCAGCGACAACACGAAGGACAGAACACGCGCAGCATCAGGGAGGAGGCACCCACGTGGTTACCGTGGCAGCGCGCTGCGTGGCCTGGCATGGCCGATAGCATACACGGCTGGTGACGGCACGGTGGCGGTATTCGGCGGGCCGACGTCTCAGCGGGCGGGTGCCTCGGCGGGCTCGGTGCCTCAGCGGGCGCCGTCCAGGCGCTGGGCCGCGGAACGCGCCGACTCCGGGCTGGGGCCGTCGCCCGCCCAGGCCGCCGCGCACGACGCCCGCAGGCCGTCGATACGGTCCCCGCCGTTACGGGGCCCGGCCAGCTCCAGCCGGTTCCCGTCCTGGCGCGCCGTCCAGCCGCCGCAGAGATAGGTGCCATCCTGGCTGGTCACCTCGGGATGCGGTTCGAGCAGACCGGCCAGATCCTCGGCCAGGTAGGTGGGCCGCTGCGAGGGCGGCGCGAGGATGGCCTCGGCCGGGCTGGTCACCCCGGTCAGCACGAGCAGGCTGTCCGCACCTACGCGTTGTGCGCCCTCGATGTCGGTGTCCAGCCGGTCCCCGACGACCAGCGGGCGCTCGGCCCCGGTCCGTAGCACCGACTCGTGGTGCAGCGGCGGCTCGGGCTTGCCCGCCACCAGCGGCCGCACGCCGGTCGCGGTCGCGATCACCTGGATGAGCGATCCGTTCCCGGGCTGCCGCCCGCGACGGCTCGGCAGCGTGACGTCGCCGTTCGAGGCGACGAACAAGGCGCCCGCGGCGACCGCGAGGCTTCCTTCGGCCAGGATCGGGTAGCTCACGTCCGGCGCATAGCCCTGGACTACGGCCTGCGGCCGGTCAGCGGCCGTGCTCACCGGGCGGAGACCGCGTTCCCGCACGGCCATCCGCAGGCCGCTGCCGCCGATGACCAGGACCGCGGCACCCGCGGGCAGACGCTCGGCGAGCATGCGCGCGGCGGCCTGGGCGGAGGTCACGACGTCCTGGGGGGTAGCGGGGACGCCGAAGCCGGTCAGCAGCTCGGCGATGGCGGCGGGCGTCCGGAAGGCGTTGTTCGTCACGTAGGCCAGCCGAAAACCCGCAGCGCCGGCCTTGCGGAGCGCCTCGGCCGCTCCGGGAATCGGGGCGCCGCCCAGGTAGACGGTTCCGTCCAGGTCGAGCAGCGCGACATCGTAGGCGGTATCGAGGGGCTCGGCACTGCCGCGCAGCGGCCGCGGACTGCTCGTCATCGGGTGCTGTCCGTCCTGTCCCGCTGGGCGCGCAGGGTGGCGCGGACCGACCGCAGGGCCTCGGTGTAGTGCGCGGCGTCGGGTCGCATCGCGGCGGCGAGGGCCAGGTACTCGGCTGCGGCGGCGTAGTGCCCGGTCCTGGCCAGGGCCAGCCCGAGGCCGAAGTGCGCGTAGTCGTCCGACGGGCTCGCCTCCACGATCATCCGGAAGTTGTCAGCCGCCTCCGCGTACCGGCCGGCGTCGAACTGGGCCCGCGCCAGAGCCTCCCGCACGCTGCGAGAGGCGGGCTCGGCTGTCGAGGCGCGCTGCAGCACCTGAGCCGCAGCCGCGGGGCTGCCGCGGCCGAGGAGCTCCATGCCACGCCGGTACCAGGCGTGCACATCTTCTTCGGGAAGGGCCTGGCCAGGGAAGTTTTGTTCCGGACGGGAATCACCGCTGGCGCTTGATCCTTCTGACATGGTGTGCAGACCCTTCCGTCCGACTCTGGTTCCGGCCTCGTGCTGGCACCCTTCCGAGGCATCCGTTATGCCCGTGACCGGGTGAGTGGCATCGCAAATGTCACATCCCCACCGTACGACGTGATAAGCGGCGGCAGCCTCGAACACCTGCGAGCGGCTGACCCGCATAACGTTGTCCGTCTCATCCTGCCAGGCGAGGGCGCCCAGGCGAGCCGGGCCGCAGCCGGCCTGCTGCGCGAGTGGCTGTCGGCGGGCGTGCTGATCAGGGACCGGATGCCCGCGCTGTACCTGTACGAGCAGTCCGACGAGGCGTCGTCGTGGCTGCAGCGCGGCATCATCACCCTGGTCCGGCTGGGCTCGCCCGCCGCCGCGGGTATCCTGCCGCACGAGGGGGTTATGCCCGGCCTGGTGGCCGACCGGCGGGCACTGATGGCGGCGACGCAGGCCAACCTGGAGCCGATCTTCCTCATCTACGACGGCGAGCAGGCCGGCGAGGACGCCGGTGCCGCGACCGAGACCATCGACACGGTGGCGGCCGAACGCGCACCGCTGGTCACGATCACGACCGAAGACGGAGTAACCCACCGGCTGTGGCGGCTCGGCCATCCCGGCGAGCAGGCCGCCATCATCGCCGACCTGGCCGGACGCAGGGCCCTGATCGCGGACGGCCACCACCGGTACGCCGCCTACCTGGACCTGCAGGCCCAGATGCGAGCGTCTGGGCTCGGTGCCGGGCCGTGGGACTACGGTCTGGCGTTCCTGGTCGACTCCGACGCCTACCCGCCGCGGCTGGGCGCGATCCATCGGGTGCTGCCTGGCCTGCCGCCCGAGCGCGCGGCCGAGCTGGCCAAGGCCGGATTCACCGTGCAGGACCTGCCCGCTGACTGCGGCCTCGCTGGCGCGCTCGAGTGCCTCGACGCGGCCCGGCGGGAGGGGACCGCGTTCCTGCTCGCCGGAGGATCCGGCTTCTGGCTGCTCAGCCAGCCGGACCCGGTGCAGGCCGCGGCGTCGATGCCGGCCGGCGCCTCGGCGCCGTGGCGGTGCCTGGACGCATCGGTGATGCAGCAGCTGCTGATAGGCCGCCTGTGGGGCATCGCCGACAGTGAGCGAGACGTCTTGATCAATCATGACGCGGCCGATGCCGTACGCGCGGCGGCCAGCACCGGGACGACCGCCGTCATCTGCAATCCGCCCTCGTTCGAGGACGTGATCCAGATCGCAGCGCAGGGCGAGCGGGTGCCGCGCAAGTCCACGTCGTTCGGCCCCAAGCCGCGTACCGGGCTGGTCCTGCGCACGTTCGGCCCGGCCGACTGAGAGCGTTATGAGCGGCCAGCAACAGAAGGGGGGAAGGGGAGGCGGGTGGGGGGTTCTTTGCATAACGCGAACTTTGCCAAAAACCCTGAGGCTGGCTGTCTGCGACAATGACCGGGTGGACGAAAAAACAGCAAGCCCGGACATCATCACCCCGCTAGGGCACGAGGTGTTCCAGATCGACACCCGCATGGCCGGATACGAGGGGATCACGGCGGGTTACCTGATCCGGAGCGACCGGCCGTGCCTGGTGGAAACCGGGACCGCGCCGTCGGCGCCGGTGGTCCGTGACGCCCTGGCCCGTCTCGGGATCGGCGCCGATGATCTCGCGACCGTGGTGGTGACGCACATCCACCTCGACCACGCGGGCGGCGCCGGCGACATCGCCGCCCTGTACCCGGGCGCCCAGATCGTCGTCCACCAGCGTGGGGCCCGGCATCTCGCCGATCCGAGCAGGCTCATGGCCGGCGCCAGGGAGGTCTACGGCGACGCGCTCGACCGGCTCTTCGGGGTGCTCGCGCCTGTCCCGGCCGATCGCATCGTGGCTCTGGAAGATACCGGAACTATCGATCTCGGCGGCGGCCGGCGGCTGGACAGTTACTACTCCCCCGGCCACGCCAAGCACCACGTCGGCCTGGTCGACTCCGACACCGGGGACCTGTACACCGGCGACGCGGCCGGGGTCTACATCCCGGAAACGGGAGACGTCCGGCCCGCCACCCCGCCACCCGACTTCGATCTCGAGGTCGCGCTCGCCACCGTGCGGAGGTTCGCCGCGCTTCAGCCTTCCCGGCTGCTGTTCAGCCACTACGGGCCGGTCACCGAGGTCGCTGCGACGCTGGACCGGTCCGCGGAGGAGATCCGGGTCTGGGTGGACGAGACACGGCGGGCGCGCGCGGCGGGCCTGGACCTGGACCACGCCGTCGCCATGGTGGTGGAACGCACCAAGGCCCGCTACGCGGCGTTCGGCCCAGAGGCCGACCCCGCTCTGGGCCTGAGGTTCGACCGGATCAGCGGAAGCGCGTCCAACGTCAGCGGGATCATGTACTGGCTGGATAAGACCGAGTCTCGGGATTCGGCTTCGGCTTAAGCGGCCGCTTGCCCGCGCTCGGTACGGGACGGGAGCAGCAGGTCGCTGACCGGCCGCCGCGCGCGCGGCGCCGTCTCGCGAGCGGCGAGGGGCTCGGGCAGCTCGGCCGTGCCATCACGACGGCCGATGGCCAGGACGACGACCGGGGTGAGGGTGTCGCCGAGACCGAATTCGGCGCGGACGGCGGCGCTGTCGAAGCCGCCCATTTGGTGCACGGCGAGCCCGTCGGCCTGCGCCTGGGTGACCAGCGCGGCCACGGCCTGCCCGGTGTCGTACAGAGCCCACGGCTGCGGGCCGCTGTCGTCGCCGACGGTACGGGCAGCGACGAGGACCAGCGCGCTGGCCGCCCCGGCCCAGGCCCGGTTACCGGGGGCGAGGGCGGCAAAGAGCCGACTGTGGGATTCCTCGCCGCGCCGGGTGACCAGGAACCGCCACGGCTGGCTATTCTGCGCCGACGGTGCCCAGCGGGCGGCTTCCAGCAAAGTGCTCAGGGCCACGTCGTCGAGCTCGTGCGATCGGTCGAAGCCACGTGGGCTCCACCGCTCGGCGAGCAGCGGGTGAACTGGAACCGCCGTGCTGGCGGTCTTGTCCAATAGATGACGTGTCATGCGCCTGGTAACATGCATGACGCGTCATTAATTCCGGGGTAGCATGGAGTTGTGGTCGTCCAGTGGCTCACCGCGGACGAGCAGCGCGCCTGGCGCGCCTACGTGCGCGCCGGAACCCTCCTGACCGCCCGGCTGAACCGGCAGCTGCAGGCCGACTCCGGACTCTCGCTGCCGGAGTACGAGGTGCTCGTGCAGCTCAGCGAGGCGCCGGACGGCCAGCTCCGCCCGTTCCAGCTCGGCCTCGCCCTGGATTGGGAGCAGAGCAGGCTGTCGCACCTACTGGCTCGCATGATCCGCCGCGGGTTCGTCATCAGGCAGGACTGTCCCGGCGACCGGCGGGGTGCGCTGGTCGTGCTGACCGGGGCCGGCCGCGCGGCGATCGAGTCCGCGGCCCCCGGGCACGTGGCGGCCGTCCGGTGGCTGATCTTCGATCAGATGGACAGCGCGCAAGCCGCGGCGTTCGGGCAGACGTTCGAGGCGATCCTGACCGCGCTTGATGACGACACCCAGCAGTTATCGCGCGCGGCTTACGCCTCCGCTACCCCGTCGGCGTCCTCCGGGTCATCGGATTCGGCTAGATCCTCGAACTCGACGCCATCGAGCTCATCCAGACGGTCGGCCGCATCGGTCTCGCCGTCGGCGTCGGCGGCGGCGGCCCGGGCGAACGCTTCCCTGGCCTCTTCCGTGCGCCCCGCCGCGAGCAGCGCGTCGGCGTACGCGTAGAACAGCCGGACGGACCAGGGACGCGGCCGCCCGCTGGTCAGCTCGGGCACCTGCAAGGCGACGACGGCGGCCTCGGCGAGCCCTTGGTCCCGGCGGATGCCGGACTCGACAATGCGAAGCTCGATCTGAGTGGCTCGATCGAGCGTGCTGGCGTTAACCTCGCGGATGAGGGCCAGCGCCCGGTCCAGCCGGCCAAGCGCGCGCTCGCAGTCGGCCATGACGGGGAGGTAATCGTCGCGCCCGTTCAGGCGCCGCGCGGCCCGGAGCTCCGACAACGCCTCGGCCCATCGCCCGGTCCGATAGGAGGCGATCCCGGACGCCTCCCTGACTACGCCGATGCGCGCGGCGAGGCGCCGCGCGACCTGGGCGTACTCGTAACTCTGCTCTGGGTCTTCGGCCATTCCCGCGGCGACCAGGTAACGGGCCACCGTGTCAGCCAGTTCGTTCGGCAGGCTGTGCAGCTGGGCCCGAGAATCGGGGTCGAGTTGCTGAGCGGTGATCGTGTCCGGCAGGCGGGGCCCGGCCTCCCGAGGCCGGTACGCCGCGGTGTCGCCGTCGCCGCCCGGCACCCGGGGGCCACGGTGCGGGGCCTGATCCGCCCCGGCCCGGGCGGGGCGGGCACGGCCGCCCGAGCCGGGGCGTCCGGCGGCCGGGTTGCCGTCTCGCGCGGCCGGGCGTCCGGTGACCAGGTCGCCGCCTCGCGTGCGGGCCGGACGCGCCGGAGTCCCGTCCCACGACCGGCGCTCGGCGCTGGCCGGCCCGCGCCGCTCCCGGCTCTCCCGGCTCTCCCGACCCCCCTGGCCCTGCTGGCCCTGGCCGCCGGGCCGCGTCCGCGCTCCTCGCTCGAAACTGGCGCTTCCCCTGGCTGGACTCCCACTCGTGCCCCGCGGAGCATCTCCGCGGAACGCGCGGGTCGTGCTTCGTCCGGCGGTGGTGCCGGCCCCTGAGCCGGACGACCGGGCCGCCGTCTGGCGAGGCCCGTCGGTCGCGGACGGCCGCGCGGTCCGGCGAGGCCCGTCGGTCGCCTCGGGACGCGCCGTTCGCCTGGCCGCTTCCCTGCCGCGAGCCGTCGTCAGCTCGCGCGCGCGGTCCGGTGACGTCCGGGTCGTCCGGCGTGGTCTATCGGTGGACGGGGTTCGCGGGGCACGCCGCGAGCCTTCGCCCGCCGCGCCATCGCGCCCCGCATCGTCGCGCCCCGCATCGTCGCGACCGGTGCCGGCCTGGCGCCTGTCGCGGCTGGTGCCCGCCGGGCGCCCAGCGCGGCCGGTGTGCGTTTCCTGTCCGGCGCGGCCGGACGCCGGCCGACCCCGGCCGCGATTTGCCGACCCGCTGGTTTCGCGGCCGTAGTTTGCCGACCCGCTGGTCCCGGTCGGCCGAGCGCCCCTTCTCGAGGTCTTCGCCGTACCGGAGGGTGTGCGCGGCGCCTTCGGGGTCTTCGGCGCACCGCCGCCCTTACGACCACTACCGCTTGCCTCTCGGCCCTTGGGCGTTCCGCGTCCCTCAGCCACGCCAACCAACCTCCAGCATCTGCCACCACTGTATCCAGACAAGCGAAGAGGGCCGCTCGACCTCATCGGGAGCGACCCTCTTCAAGCATGTCCGGCGGCGTCCTACTCTCCCACGCGGTCCCCCGCGCAGTACCATCGGCGCTGAAGGGCTTAACTTCCGGGTTCGGAATGGGACCGGGTGTTTCCCCTT
>Ga0310037_10000203_pt1 | contig 45144 bp, 38 predicted proteins | sample Sb_taG_11_FD_200239 | JGI IMG/M metagenome (GOLD analysis project Ga0310037, IMG submission 200239) | Peat soil microbial communities from Weissenstadt, Germany - Sb_50d_3_AS metaG (v2) (version 2) | ecosystem: Environmental > Terrestrial > Soil > Wetlands > Peat | place: Germany: Weissenstadt... | reverse complement strand
TGCGCTGAACAAATACGCCACTAATATAGGGATATATGGCTCCAGATTCTCTGCCCCAGTGCGAATTCGAGTCGGATAAGCTGGCCGTGCGGCTGCGCTTTTCGGGCCCCGCTGACGTGGCCACCATCACCCCGGTCGTCTCGTGGGTAATGGACTTCGTCAAGGAAATGGGCTGCGCGGCGGGCAAGGAATGGGAAGTCGAGATTGCCCTGCGCGAAGCGCTGGCGAACGCCATGGTTCATGGTTCAAAGCGCGACCCGAGCAAGAAAGTTGAGTTCTGCGTTGCGATCGACAATGACCGCGGCTTGCTGATCGTCGTCCGCGATCAGGGCGAAGGCTTCGATCCCTCGCAGATCAAGGAGCCGGTGGTCGGACAGAATCTCTTCTCCGATCATGGCCGGGGAATTTTCCTCATCAACCAGCTCATGGACGAGGTGAAGTTCGAGCGCGGCGGCACCGAAATCCACATGCGAAAGCGTTAATACCCTTCCGTCTCTCCAATCTTGAAATTCTGCGCGTCTGGCTCCAAGCTGGAAGTCTCGTATCTCGAGACTTTTATGACCGAACAAGATCCCAGCGCGGAGAAATTTAAAGTCGTTGAGCCGCAGATTCCGGGCGTCCCCGTCGCTCGAAAAACTGCGTCGGGGCCGTCGAGCGCCAAATCACTTCCCGTCGCCGTGTGGCTGACGATCGCCATCGGGGCCGTGCTGATGCTTGGCGCGTCATTTTTCTGGTGGTTCTCGTTGGCCTCGAAGCGGGCAGAACCCGCTACTGCGGAAGTTGCCCCGCCCGCGGCGAGTCCCGTTGCAGCCGTTGCGACCATCGAGAAAGTGCCGCATGGGCCGGGAGAAATTGGCTCGACGGGGGAATTCCCGTCGGCGTGGTCATCCAAGCAATTTGTGATGCTGAACCCGGTGACGAAAGAGAGCGTTCCAGCGACGGTGGTGCGCCTGCCGGGCGGCTCTTACTGGGGATTTTCGCTGATCGAGCCCTTCGGCCAATGCCGTCTTGAATATGTGACGGACATGAAGCGGCTGGCGACGTACTACGGATTCGAGGCTAAACATCCGATGGTAGGCGACCCGTGCAATCGGAGCGTTTTCGATTTGACGAAATATGGGCCGGGGATTGACGGTCTCGTTCGCGGCGAAATGGTTCAGGGCTCGGGTTTGAGACCGCCGATGGCCATCGAAGTGCGCGTCGAGGGAAGCAAAATCGTCGCGGTTCGAATGGAGTAGCTTTCCGGAATTCCTCCGAAGAAACATCCGGCCACTAGATCGCCGCTCTCGCTCTGCGCAACCCCGCTATCTCTCCGAACTTTCCTGCATCCGCGTTCGTCAAACAACAAGAAGCCGCTCCGAGCGGACTTGCGTCCGATCGGAGCGGCGTCTTAGTACATCGCGGCGTCGCGACGTGCAGCTAGGCTTAGTCGCTAAGCTCCTCGACTGCGCCAGCTACGAACACGGGCTGGCTCGTTGCAGGATTGATGAGAACGAAGCCCACGACCCGCAGTGAGATTCCGCTCTGTCCTTGCAGCGCGGAAAGGCCGCTGAGATTGATGAAGTTGGTGGCGTCCGTGGTCATCACCGTGAGTGGCTGCGGCAGAAGGACTCCGGCCGTCCAGTTATCGTTCAGTTGGAAGCTGCCGTTATTGCCGTTCTGGATGACGACGTTACCGGCGAGGGTGCCTGCCTGGCCCTGGCGCCGCAGAACGACGCGGTGCGGAGTCAGAGTAGTCGTGCCGTCGGTGGTGCTAATGTCACCGCCGATCGAGACGCGCTGACCTGCCGCCATCGCCGAGTTGTTGAAGAGCAGCGTGGTGAGCGGCAGTTTGATGCGGCCAATGCGATACTTCTCGGTGCCGTTCAGATCCAGCGTCGCGATGTCGCCCGGCGAGATGCCGTTAACTGCGGGCAGTTCGTCCCGGACGTAGAGATCGGCCTGAGTCGCCGGCCCCGAAGGCGGACGGACGCTGGTCAGCAGGCCGCTGAAGTAGAAGTCATCATCAGAGACGACATCGACTTCTGAGGCATCGATCGCGTGCGTGACGGGATCGAGCTGGCCGGTCAGCAACACAATCGTATTCGTTGTGAATCCGCTGATAGGCTCGTTCGGGTCATCGAAAACAGTGTTGTCGTCCGTCGAAACGTTCCACTGCCGCCCATGCGGCCCTTGCACTGTGAATGAACTATTGCCGGTGACGCCCACGACTCCCGCGGCAAAGTCGTCAATCGAGATTTGAGAATCGGTCGCGTCAAGAAGCTTCATATGGAAGATGGGATTAATCGTGCCGGTAACTTGTCCGCTGCCGTCAACGGCGAGGGACTTGCGCAGGTCGAATTCCATGCGCAGGCCTACGAGATCTCCGTTGTTGACGGTGAATGGATTCGCAAAGGTCACGGTGACCATGTTGGTGGCAAGCGTGCCATTCATCGTGTTGATCGCGGGCGGGTTCTGCGTGGTGTCGATGAACCCGATAACCGGATTCGCGATCGTGACCGTCGCGCTGACGTAGGTGCCCGTGGGAACCGAGGTCAGATCCACAAGTTGATGCAGTCCGCTCAACTGCGCGAAATCAACGAGTTCCGCCTGCGAGAGCACGCTCACGTCGGTGGAACCATTGTTGACTGTTACGCCGGTCACGTTTACCTGGCAGGACACGACACTGGGTAGAGGCGCGTCAGTGGCTACCGTAAAGATCGAGCCGGATTGCTGAGGCGGAGGCGTCGTAGAATTCATTGAACCGCCGCCGCTGCACGCCGAGATCAAAAGCAAAGGCAGAATCGCGAGAAAGCTCTGGGCACACTTCGACCATTTCATATCAGGTCTCCTTCAAATCTATGGATGATGGCTGAGGGCGGTGCTCTAGGTAGCCCCGTGCCCCTCTCCGGAATCAAACACCCAGGTGCGAAAAAAGTTTCGCACGCGATTGAAATTCATACAGCGCTCGGGCGATCGCAGACTCTGGAGCGGCGCGACAGTTTTCGTACCAGACGGAAAAGGGCAGCTATCCAATCCTTCGCGGCATCATAGTAGACTGGGACGCGGCCGCCGGTTACGCGCGTAGTTTGAGGATAGGCGGAAGCGATCGATCGGAGGGGAATTTGACGCAGCGAAGATACGCCCTGGCGCTCACGTTGATCGTTTTTTCATTCGGAATTGGCTGCGCGAAAGCGCCCAGTGATGCGGCAATGGCGGAGAGCATCAAGGCGCAAATGTTCTCGGATCAGCAGCTCAAGAATTCGAACTTGAACGTATCGGTCCAGAAGGGCGTGGCCACACTATCGGGTGAAGTCTCCGACGACTCAGCTCGCCTGGAGGCTTACAAACTCGCTGCAGGAACAGCCGGCATCAAAAAGGTCGATGATCAGATGTCTGTCGCGGCGCCTCAGGCAGCGCTAATTCCGCCGCCTCCGCCGGTAGCGACGCCGATACCAAACGCTAAGACGCGCAAGGCCGATCGAAAATCGAAGCGGCGCGCGACGATGACAGCGTATGCGGATTCAAGTCCGCAGGCGCCGGACGCCGCGACTCCGCCGGATTCAGCGGGTCAACCCGCTCCACCGACGCCTACGGCGCCGTCACCAGTTCCCTCCGACGCGACGCAACCAGCGAATCCGACGTCGGCTGTGGCGGCCGTTCCGGCGCCGGCTCCTCCTGAGCCCAAGGATGTGGAGATCGCCTCCGGGACAACGATTCGAGTGCGCATGATTGATCCCGTGAACTCCGCGGTGAATCATACCGGGGAAGTTTTCCACGCCTCGCTCGAAGAGCCTATCGTTGTCGATAACGAAACCGTGGTGCCGAAGGGCGCTGATGTGTACATCCGCCTCACGCGCGCGAGCACGGCCGGACACATGAGCGGGCGGAGCGAACTGCATCTTGAATTGGTAAAGCTCGATTACGCGGGCCGGTCGTACGCGCTGGTCAGCAGCACATCGAGCGTGGTGGGCAGTTCACGCGGCAAGAAAACGGCAACTGCGGTGGGAGCCGGCGCGGTGATCGGCGGCATCATCGGGGCAATTGCAGGCGGCGGTAAAGGCGCGGCGATCGGTGCCACGGTCGGCGGCGCGGGCGGCGGCGTCTATCAAGCCAGCACCAAAGGCGAGCAGGTGAAAGTGCCGGCGGAAACTGTCCTGGATTTTCAGCTCGAGCAGCCCGCGACCGTGACTGTGCCGTCGCACGCCAACGTCACCGGACTATAAGCGGTACGATTCGCGAATCAAGCTAACTTTGCAATTACTGCGAGGTGTGTTCCAGCTTCTGCAGCTTTGCTTTCGCTTCTTTGTTCCCCGGTTCAAGTTCCAGCGCGGCGCGATATTGCTCCGCGGCCTGCTGCCGTTTCCCTTCCTGCTCGTAGAGACGCCCCAGCCAATCGCGCGCTGAAGCATGCGATGGCCAGTCGCTACGATCCGGCGTGTTCGCGAGGTACGCTTTCAACAGCGGCTCAGCGGCGCTTGCCTGAGTGCCGGTAAGGATGTGCTCGATGGCGCGATAGTAGCCGATGCGCAGATCTCCGGGTTTCACTTTTTCGGCCGCCTGGATCGCAGCCTCCATCTCCGCGCCGCGCCCGAGTTCCAGGTAATAATCGGCAACCTCGAAATACGGCTCGACGCGATCTACCTTCGATTCCAGAACCAGCCGGTATTCATTCTCGGCCAACTCATTCTTCTTCAGCACCCCACGATAAAACGCCGCGTGGGCCAGGTGCCCTTCCACCGGATCGACGGCGGCGATGGCATCGGCCTGCTCTCGCGCGGCGTCTTTATTGCCACCCACAATCCAGGGCGCTTCGATATTGAATTCTTCCAACGCGCGTCGCGCCTGGAGATTTGATGGATTCAATCTCACCGCCTCTTCAAATTCTTTTTTCACTTTCCGCGCCAATGAAAAACTGTGTTCGCGGTCGGCCTGCTCGCCGTAAGCCCGCGCAAGCCACTGGTGGTAGAGAGAATTCTTCGGGTCAATCTGCGCGGCGCGCTCGGCGTGCGTGGCGGCATTATTGAAATCCTTCATTTCGTAATAGGCCCGTGCCATCCAGAACTGCGCTTCCCCATCGTTGGGATTCCGCGCCACGGCATTGCTCAGTGTATTCACCGCAGCTGAATAGTTGCCCAGTTCGATCTGGTGGCGCGCTTGCGTCACATCCGGACTCGAGTCGGCAAGCACGCGGTAAGCAGGCAGCGCGACGATCAACGCTGCGCACAAGCACGCGAGCCAAATGGAGAGAATGCAGGAGAACACTCGGCGGGTCATTCGGGTCCTCTCTTCTTGCGTCCGCGGGGCGGGCGACTCATTTCGCGTCCGCAGCGCGGACGACCATTCCATCCTTGAGGTCGGTTTCTCCCGGAATGGCGACGCGGTCGCCTTCCGAGAGGCCGGAGAGGACCTCGTATTTTGAAGCACTGGCAATCCCAACAGAGATGTCACGGCGGCGCAGACGCCCTTCCTCGAGCCGGAAGACATATCGCCCGGTGCCATCGGCTCGGACCGCGGCGCGCGACACGGCGAGCACATTCGGCCGCTCGCGCACCAGGATGCGCACTTCCACGTTTACGTTCGGGAGCAGCTCGAGCTTCTCGTTATCAACAGAACAGAGCACTTCGCCGACGCTGCGATTCCCGTGCGCCACCACCTGCTTTGGAATCTGCAACGTCTGTCCAGTCCACTCGCGGTTCGGCATCGCATCCCAGGTGATATGCACTACTTGATCCGGCGCCAGCCACCCAAGATCGGGCTCATCCACGAATGCGCGCACCTGGACTTTGTGCAGATCTGCCATGTCCGCGATTTCCTGGCCAATCGTGACGTAATCGCCCTTACGGACGGAAAGTGAATAGAGCGTGCCGTCAACGGGAGACGTGATCGTTGCGGAACGCACTTTCTCATCGAGCGCGCGCGCAAGCGCCTCGTCCTGATCAACCCGCAGCGTGAGTCGATCAACATCCAGCGACGCGCGGTGCGTCAAATCATCTTTCTTCTGCTGCAGAGTTTGAAGCGTTGCGCGCGCGGTCGACAGATCGAGCGCGTTCTTGTCAATCTCCGCCTGCGTGGCGGCCTGCTTGGCCAAGAGTTGCTGCAAGGCCTGCTGCGTGTGCTCGAGGTTCGCCACTTGCGCCTGAGTCTTATGGAGGTCGCCGTCCAGTTGAGCCACTTCGCTCGGCGGGCCGCCGATGCGAGCGTTGCGCAAATCCGATTGAGCCGTCAGCAAGTCCGCGCGAGCCGAAGCAAGCTGCGCCTGCGCATCGCTCGAATCGAGCGTGAGAATTCGCTGGCCCTTGTGCACCGGCTGGCTTTCGCTGGCATCTACGCTGGAGACAAAGGAGGCGATCTGCGCGCGCACAATATACGCGTTGACGGGCTCAACTTTTCCGTTGCTGGCGATCGCCGCGTTCAACTTCTCGCGCGACACCTGCACAACCTGCACTTCCGGCGTTCCGCCGCGGCCGGCCAACCCGATGAACAACACCACGGCCAACACCAATGCGCCGCCGCCCCAGACCCAGCCACGGCCCTTCCCAGGTTCCGAATTACCGTTTCGATTGTTCATTCCAGGGTGCTTTTTGCGATGTCATCGAATTGTAGCATCGCACATCGCGAATTGACTACGAAGCTCGCACAATGGAGCTAAACGTACCCCTATTAACAAGATGCCCGGCACCTCGGCCGAGATGCCAATTAAATCAGCCAGACGCGCTGTGCCTGCCGCGCTGGTGCGCGAGCAGCGCCGACTTTGCGGCCTCCGTGGTAAAATGCGCGCATGAGCGAAACACACGCCTCCCAGGGATCCGCCGATACCAAGCCGGACGCCAAGCCGAAGCCCAAGATTCATCGCGTCTGTATCGGCTGCAACAATATGTTTGAAGTCACGCTCGACAACTACGAAGCCAAGCACTGCCCCGTCTGCCACAAAGGCTAATCGCACCGCATGAAGATTTACAACGAGCAGCTCACGCTTCAGACGCAGGGCAAGCGCGAATTCGTGAACATCACGCCACAAGTAAAAGCCGCGATGGAGAAGAGCAGCTTCCGGGACGGCATTATCTTGGTCTCCGTTCCGCATTCAAATGCGGCGATCATCGTGAACGACGATGAGGCTGGCCTGCTCGAAGACTTGCAATCCTGGCTCGATCAGGTTGCGCCGGAGCGCGAGGACTACAAGCATCGCGGGCGATTCGAGAGCAACACCGGAATCCATCTCCAAAGCCTGCTCCTCCATCATCAAGTTATCGTGTCGTTTTCCGAGGGGCGACTTGACCTCGGGCCGTGGCAATTCGTGTTGTTTGCGGAACTGGACGGCCAGCGCCCGAAGCGAATCACCATCAAGGTGTTGGGGGAATAGAGCAGTCAGGATCTGAATTTCGAACCCACCACGAATTTCCGATCGCGGCCAGTGCGTAGTATCGTTCGAACGCAGTACTTTTGCGCTTCTCTCCACCCACTACAGCGCGAAGAATAGAGTCTGCACATGATCCAAGCGCAAAAGCTAAGCAAGGTCTTCCCGGCCACAAAGAAGACAAAAGAAGTGCGCGCCGTCAACGCCATCAGCTTCGAATGCAAACCAGGGCAGATTTACGGCCTTCTCGGCGCGAACGGCGCGGGCAAAACGACCACGCTGCGCATTCTCGCCACGATTCTCGAACCGACATCGGGCACGGCCAAAGTTGCGGGGTATGACATCGTCGAGGAGCCTGAGAAAGTTCGCGAAAATGTCGGCTTTCTCTCCACGTCCACCGCGCTCTATGACCGCCTCACCGCGCGGGAGTTGGTGGAATATTTTGGGCGCCTTCATGGCATGGATGGCGACGCGCTCCACAAATCCGTGGAGACTCTCTTCGCGGCGCTCGATATGAACGGATTCCGCGACCGGCGCTGCGAGAAACTCTCGACCGGCATGAAGCAGAAAGTCTCCATCGCTCGGACGCTCGTTCACGATCCCCCGGTCATGATCTTCGATGAGCCGACGATGGGCCTCGACGTCATGGCCGCGCGCGCCATCGCGCGATTCATCCGCCAATGCCGCGAGCGCGGCAAGACCGTGATTTTTTCCACGCACGTAATGTCCGAAGCGACAAAGCTATGCGACAGGATTGGTATCATCCACGGCGGAAACATTCTCGAAGAAGGCACGCTCGAGGAACTGCGCGCGCGGCACGCCACGCAGGATTTGGAAGACATCTTCGTCAAAGTAGTGGGAGATGAACAATGAGCTTGCGAAACATTGGAGTGGTATATCGCAAGGAATTAGTGGATTCACTGCGGGATCGCCGCACGGTGATCTCCATGTTCGTGATTCCGATTCTGCTTTTCCCCGCCCTGAGCGTTGGACTGGGCCTGCTCGGCGCAAGCATGATGAACAAGGCCAAAGAGGAAATTCCCCGCGTCATGATTGTCGGCGGGCAGGACTCCCCGCGAATTGTCGAAGCCCTCAAGAAGAGCGATAAGTTTCAGATCGTCCCCGAGTCGCCCGACTTCGAAACTCAGATTACCGACCGGAAGATTCGTGTGGCCGTTGTAATCCCACCCGGCTTCGATGCCGCTGCGAATCAAGGCGAAGCCGGCAAGGTTTTGGTGGACTACTACGAAGGCGACATCAAATCTGAGCTTACGCAAGATACAGTTCGTGAGTTTCTCAGTGACTACCGCGGTGAATTGGCCCGGTCCCTCTTGAGCGCCCGCAACGTGCCGAAAGGCCTGATGCGGCCGTTTGAGGTCAGCAAAAACAACGTCGCGCCGCCTGAGAAAGTCGGCGGCAGCGGTGTCGGCGGTATGGTTCCGTACTTCGTAATTATTCTCGCCTTCACCGGCGCCATGTATCCGGCGATGGATCTCACCGCCGGCGAAAAAGAACGCGGAACGATGGAGACGATCTTGACCAGTCCGGTCTCGCGCACTGATCTGGTGCTCGGAAAATTCTTTACCGTGGTCACGGCCTCACTGGCGACCGCGATCCTTGCCCTCACTTCCATGGGCATTTCCTTTATGCTGGCCAAGAGCACAATCGACAAGGCTTTGGCGAAGGGCGAGCCAGGATTTCATTTCGCTCTCGATCCGCGGGGCGTTCTCGCCGTATTCGTGATGATCCTGCCGCTCTCGGTGCTTTTTTCCGCGGCCATGCTGGCGGTATCGCTTTTTGCCAAAAGTTTCCGCGAGGCGCAGACCTACATCTCTCCGCTGACGTTCGTAGTGATCATGCCCGCGATCGTCGCCTTGCTTCCCGGCGTCGAGCTGAACACGCGCACAGCCCTGGTGCCGATCCTGAGCACGACGCTGGTCGGAAAGGAATTGATGGCCGGCAATCATCCGTGGGGCTTCATCGCGCTGATCTTTGCATCGTCCTGCATTTACGCGTCGATCGCCATCGGCGCGGCCGTGACGATGTTCAATCGCGAATCGGTGCTGTTCCGTTCCTAACCACGCGGCGCCTCCGGCGTCTAAATGGTAGTCGACTTCTGCGGCGTCGATGCGCCCCGCGCACTTTCGCAGCCTTCCGCAATGTAGAATAGTCGCTGACAATCAATGTCTCAGCCGCTGATCCAAGTTACCGATCTCTCCAAGCATTTCCGCACATTCCATCGCCGCGAAGGAATCTGGGGCGGCCTGCAGAATCTTTTCGTGCGTGAGTACAGGACCATCAAGGCGGTGGATCGCGTCAATCTCTCCATCGACCGCGGCGAAATGGTCGGCTACATCGGCCCGAACGGCGCCGGAAAGTCCACCAGCATCAAGATGCTGACCGGGATTCTAGTCCCAACATCCGGCGAAGCCATCGTGAACGGCTTCCTGCCCTACCGCCAGCGGCGCCAGTACGTTCGCACCATCGGGGTAGTCTTCGGCCAGCGCACGCAACTCTGGTGGGACATCGCGGTGATCGAATCATTCAAGCTGCTGCGGCGCATTTATGACGTATCGCAGAAAGATTTCGATGCGCGCATGGAGATGTTCGATCAGATCCTCGGGATCAAGGATTATCTCTACACGCCGGTGCGAAAACTCTCACTCGGTGAACGCATGCGTTGCGATCTGGCCGCGGCGCTGCTGCATAATCCGCCGCTGCTGTTCCTGGATGAGCCCACCATCGGTCTCGACGTCGTCGCCAAACATCACATCCGCGAATTTCTGCGCGCCATCAATCGCCAGTTTCAAACCACCGTGCTGCTCACCACGCACGACCTCGACGACATCGAAGAACTTTGCCGCCGCATCGTCATCATCGATCACGGCACTGTTCTCTTCGACGGCGATCTCCAACTTTTGAAGCAACGCCTGCTGCGCACCAAGCAAATCAAATTTGCGCTGAAGGATCGCGCGCAGGCTGCCGGGCTCGCACGCTTCGCCGGCAATGGCGTCAGCCTCGAGCCGGTGGACGAAATGACATTTCGCATTCGCTTCGACCGCTTGCAGGTCTCGGCCTCCGATCTCATTCGCGAACTCCTGGCGACGGCCGATCTCCGGGACATCGTCATAGAGGACGAACCGATCGAGGAAATCATCAAGCGCATTTATTCCGGCGAGGCGTCGCTCTTGCCCGCCACCGCGGCTCCCGCCATCGCAGAAAGCGAGTTCGGCCGTCGATGAACTCGTTCGCGGCGTATCTCGAATTTGCCCGCGTCGGCTTTGTGAATATTCTCGCTTTCCGCCTGCGCTACTACACCGGAATCATCACTTACCTCATCAACGTCAGCGTCTACTACTTCATCTGGCGCGCGGTCTTCGCCAATAGCGAACAGATCGTCGGCTACAACCTTGGGCAGATGGTGACCTACGTAAGCGTGGGCTGGATTTTGCGTTCGTTCTACTGGAACACGATCGATCAAGAAATGGCTTACGAAGTGATCGAAGGCAAGATCGCGATGGATTTGATTAAGCCGGTCTCGGTCCTCTGGATGTGGTTCAGCCGAGCGATGGGTGAATCCGCGTTCCGGCTTGGATTATTGACGCTGCCGACAGCCATCGTCGTCGCGCTGGTCTTCCCGGTGCAGGGTCCCGCCTCGACGCTTAACTTCGCGCTGTTCTTCATCGGCGCTCTCGGCAGCTTCGCGCTGATGGCCGCCATCAATTTCATGATCGGCACGTGCGCCATCCCGTTGAAATCCATTCTGGCGCTGATTCGGGCCAAATACTGGCTGATTGAGTTGCTTTCCGGACTTCTAATTCCGATCTCGTTCTTCCCGCATCGCCTGCAAATCATTCTGGACTGGCTGCCTTTCGAGCATATCGCCTATACGCCGCTACAGATTTATCTCGGCAAGCTCGACGCGCACGCCGCGGCATTTGCACTTGCGAAGCAGTGGATCTGGATCGTCGTTCTGTTCAAGCTGGCCGATGCATGGTGGAATCGCGCGGTAAAGAAAATCACCATTCAGGGCGGATGAGATGAGCTCACAAACAATCGCGCCGCCGGCCGCTCGCACCGGAGTTTTCCGCGAGATTCACCGGCATATCGCACTGCTCTCCGCCTATTTCTCGCAATACGCGAAAGTGCGCGTCAGCTACCGCGGCGATTTTTTCATTAGCCTCGCCACCAGTTTCGCCGCGACGATTTTCTCGCTCGGCTTTGTCGTCATTCTTTTCGAGAAGGCGCCGCTGTTGAAAGGCTGGCGATTTGAAGAAGTGCTCTTTCTCTACGGCTTTTCGCTGATTCCCTACGGCCTTTTCAACATCCTCAGCCTCAACCTCTACGACTTCGGCAACAACTACATCATGGAAGGAAAGTTCGATCGCGTTCTTCTCCGTCCGATTTCATCCCTCTTCCAGGTATTGTTTGAAGTTTTTCGCATCGAGTCGCTGCAGGAAATTGTGACCGGCTCAGTGGTGGTCTGGTATGCAGCACGGCATCTTCAAATTCACTGGACTGCGTTCGATCTCACGATGCTTTTCGTGTGGGCGCTCTCGGGCGGCGTAATTTATGTTTCCGTGTTTCTGTTCCTCAGCACGTTCTCATTCTGGTTCGAAGACCGCATCGGCATCCACCCGCCATTCTGGAATCTGATCGCCTTCGGCCGCTATCCTCTCTCGATTTACAGCGGCTTCATTCAATTTCTGCTGAGCTGGATCATCCCATTCGGCTTCGCGTCGTTTTATCCCACGGCGTGGATGTTGCGCCGCGCGCAATTCGCGCGCTATACGCCGCTCGCCCCAGTAGTGGCCGCGGTCTGCATAACAATCGCGATTCTCGCCTGGAATTTCGGCTCCCGCCGCTACACGTCCACAGGCTCGTAGAAGCTTTCGCTTCCGTACACGCAGGCTGCCAATGAAACATCTCATTCGGCCAGCGCGTACCACTAATAGTAATGAACACGATAACTAAGCGCCTCGTCCTCTTCTTAGCCGCGATTGCATTTCTACTGGCCAGCTCAGCAGCCGTCGGCGTCATGCTGGGAAGCGGAATTCTGCATCCCTACCGCAAGACTGTGACCGCCGATAATATCGCCAACGCAGATCGCGCGTTCGCCGAAATTCACGCCACGCGCGCCGATTTCGAGGTCTCAGCGCCCGATGACGCAAGACTACGGGGATGGAAAGTTCGCCCAGAAAATCCCAATGGCGACTGGGTGGTCATCTTGCATGGCGTCGGCGACAATCGCGCCAGCCAGACCGGCTACGCGCAATTCATGCTCGCCCGCGGCTACGGCGTGGTCATGATGGACTCGCGCGCCCAGGGCGAGAGCGAAGGCGCGATGGCCACTTATGGCTGGATGGAGCGAAACGACGCCCGCCGGATCGACGACGCTATTCTGGCCGCCGAGCCGGTGCGCCATCTTTTCTACTTCGGCGAATCGATGGGCGGAGCCATCGCTTTGCAATCGGCCGCGGCAGATGTCCGCATCGCGGGCGTCGTCGCCGAAGATCCCTTCAGCAATCTTCGCGAAGTAACTTACGATTACGCCGGCCTCCAATTCAGCCCGCTGCTCGGCAAAACTCTCTTTCGTCCCGCGGCGATTGTGGCTCTCTCACAAGCCGAAAAGGAGGGCGGATTCAGGGCGATGGATGTCTCGCCCGAAGACGCCGTGGCGGTTCGCCCAACTCCCATACTCCTGATCTGCGGAACTGACGATCATAAAATTCCGTGCCGCCACGCGCACCGGATCTTTCGTCACGCGATTGGGCCGAAGGAACTATGGGTTGTGAATGGCGCCGGTCACACGATGGCCTACGGTGTCGCCCACGACGAGTTCGAAAAACGCGTTCTTAGATTTTTCGCGAGCGTCGCGCGAAGCGACGGCAGGAATTCAGCGCAGCCAGTAGGGCCCGATTCAGCGGACGCAGCAAACTAGAGAATCTTCATCACCAGCATCACGCGGTCGTCCTCATGCGTCCCGCCGCGCGAAAAACGCTCCACCTCGGCCAGCGTCAAATCCACAATCTCCCGGGCCGAAGCATTGCGATGTTTCCTCAACAACTCGACGAGCCGGTCATAGCCAAATTCTTCATCCTCCGGATTGCTCGCCTCGGTGATCCCATCGGTATAGCCCGCCAGAATGTCGCCGGAATTCAGTTTCACGTTGCCGCGCTCAAATGGCACATTCGGAAACAATCCCACAACCATCCCGCCTTCGCGCAAATATTCCACGCTGCCGTCAGCGCGTAGCAAAATCGGCGGCACATGGCCCGCGTTCACGTAATGCAGCGTCTTGTTCCTTTGATCGAGGATGCTCAGATACATGGTCATGTATTTCTGCCCGCGCGTGTCGGCCAGCATCCGTTCATTCAACGCCGAGACCAGCCGCTCCAGCGAATGTACATGCGCGATCAGCGCGTGCAGCGTCGCCTGCAGATTCGCCATCACCATCGCCGAGCCCACGCCTTTGCCTTCGACGTCCGCCACCACATTCAACATCGTCTGCGGCCCGAGCGGAATAAAATCGTAATAATCTCCGCCCACTTCGAGTGAAGTCTGATGCGATGCCTCGAGTTCGAATCCCACGATCTGCGGCGAGCGCTCCGGCAGGAGCCCCAGCTGAATGCTGCGAGCCAACGCCAGATCCCTCTCCATGCGCTGCTTCGCCAACACATCGCGGTGAAGCTGCGCATTCTCGAGCGCCAGCGCCACATGCACGGAAAGCGAACTCAGCAGCGAGACGTCCGCATCCTGAAACGGACCGCCTTTCTTGTTCAAAAGCTGCAGCACGCCACTCGTCTGTCCATTCTTGTTGCGAATCGGCAAGCACAGCAGCGTCCGCGTGCGGTAATTCAGCCGGCGATCCACTTCCGGCTCGAATCGCGGGTCTTGATAAGCGTCAGCAAGATTCACAACCTCGCCGTGATGCGCCACCCAACCCGCAATCCCGCGCGAAGCCGGCAGCCGAATCTCTTCCTTCTCGAGGCCTAGCCCGACAAGCGACCATATTTCATCGCGCTCCCGGTCCAGTAGAAAAACTGTGCCACGATCCGCGCCCGTATAACGAGTCGCAAGATGAAGAATGATGTCGATCAACTCCGCGAGATCGAGCGTCGAATTCAGCCGCTGCGTTGCTTCCAGAACGATCGACAGCCCCGACACCGCGCTGCGCCGCTCGCAACTGACCAGCACCACGTCCGCATAACGCCGCACCAACCGCAACCACTCAAGCTTCTCTTCATCCAGCGCCGCCGCACCAAATACTTCGAGCGCGCCGCGGCATTCACCATCCGTTCCAAGCACCCACGCCGCATAGCTGCCATTCACGACTTCGCCCGCAGGCTCATCGCGAAGCACACGCAGCCGCGCCGCATCCGCAGCCGGCACTTGCCCGTGCTCGGCTGCCACCGCCGCCTGCTCGGACACGTCACGCCAAATTCGCGCTCCCTTTATGCCGTCCTCACCGGCCACCAATGCAGCGATTTGCGCAGCGAGTTCCGCAGGCGCTGCTGCGGTTTGAATCGATCGCAAAGCCGCGTCCAGCCGCTCCAGCGACGAGGCATTCTCCTTTCCGCTCGCGCTCGACGCGTTCATTTCGCCTCTCCGCGATACTGCAGCACGACCAGCGTGATGTCGTCCGATTGCGGCGCGCCGCCGGTAAACGCCTGAACTCCATGGCGGATAAGTTCAGCGAGCTCGTCCACGTTATCGCCCGAGAAATCCTGAATCAATTTGCGAAGCCCCGCATCGCCCAGGAGTTCGCCCTTTAGATTCGTCGCCTCGGAGACTCCATCGGTATAGATCACCAGAAAATCGTCCTTCTCAAGCTGCGTGTTTCCATTCACAAACTCGGCGTCCGGAAAGAGCCCGACGGGAAAATTCGAGGACTCCAGCGCCTCGAGCTCTCCCCCTTTCCGCCGCAGAATCGCCGGCACATGTCCCGCATTGATGTATTCAATCGCTCCGGCCCGCGTCAGCACGCCATAAAACATCGTCGCGTAGCGCTCTTCAATGCTGCGTTCGCACAGAAATTGATTCACGCGCGAAACAATTTCCGCCGGCGGCCGGTCCAGCGTGGCGGTCGTGAAAATCACGCCCTGCAAAAGCGTCGCCATCAACGACGCAGAAATTCCTTTTCCCGAGATGTCGCCGACGAACAACCCGTGCCGCCCATCGCCGAGGTCAATCACATCGAAGCAGTCGCCCCCGACGGAATGGCACGCCAGCGTGAAGCCAGCAACTTGCAGCTCGGGCAGCCGCGGAAAACTTTTTGGTTGGATCTGCCTTTGAATTTCGCTGGCGATTTCGATTTCGTGATCGAGCCGCGCCTTCTCGCGCGAGGCCGCAAACAACCGCGCATTCTCGATCACGTTCGCCGCTTCTCGCGCCAGCGTCCGCAGTACTTCGCGATCCAGTTCGGAGAACGCGCTCGATGGATTGTGGCTGTCGAGGTAGAGCACGCCGAGCAGTTCGCCCTGCCGTGTGGACACCGTCGCATCCAGCGCCTCAATCATCGGCAATTTTTCGATCGGAATCGCCACCACGGTATGCAACTCGAGCCGCGCAACGCTCTCCTGCGCTCCGACCGCCGAGTCCTCGCCCGTGTCGCTCACGATCAGTTCGCGCCTGGTGGTCATCACGCGCTTCAAAACGCCCGACGAAATCTGCACCGCTTTGTGATCGATCGCGCTCCGCTTGTCATCCCGAGCAACGCTCGTCTGCAGTTCGCCCTGCTGATTCACCAGCAATAACACCCCGCGCTGCGTGCGCGTCAGCGCAATGGAAGCGTCCACCACCGTCGTCAGCACGTCCTCCAGCGAAAGCCCGGTGCCCAGCGTGCGCGCCACTTCGAGCAGCACGCCGAGGTGATACAACTCGCGCGCGCCAGTGGCGGTCGGCGCCGGAATTTCCACTTTCTCGAGAAGCTCTTCGATCGATGCGGTATCGCCCAGGTAGATGAACCGGTAGGAATCGGTCATCCCGAAGTCGACGCTGTCCTTCGGCCGCAGCTCGTGGCGCAGAACTTTCTGGCCATTCACGTACGTGCCGTGACGGCTGCCCATATCCTCAAGAACGTAAACGCCTTCCGAAGTGATGATCTGCGCCTGCTGCCGGCTGATGCGGCTGTCGCGCAAAGTCAGCTCATTGCCCGCCTGGCGCCCGATGCGGAATGGCGTCGACGCAATTGGCACCTCACGGCGCACTCCGCCGGGCTCGATCAGCGCAATTCGAGGAGCTCGTGACATTCGAAAATGCTCCGCCCCAAGAGATGCACAAAATGCGCATCCGAGGGGTCAAAGTCACCGCTCATGGTAGGGAAAGATGCTTGCGATGTAAAGTGTGGCCCCGATGGGATGCGCCGGTGGGGTGCCATGTTCCCGGCGCTCGATGCGCATCGTTCTGCTATTTCGAAGTCGCGCCGCTGGAGTTGCCTTCTCCAACCACCAGCACGAGGATTCTTCCATCGGAATGAAAGCCGCCGCCAGTGGCCGTCTTTGCCTCGGTGAGCGCATTCTCGGGCGTGACGTGCGCCCACTGCGTCACCACACCTGATGCCACCAGCGTGCGCGCCAGATATTCTCGCTCCAGATCGATGTCCGGATCGATCTTGTGCGTGAGGCTGCCATTCCGCTGGTCCTTCTCGAATCCGATGTCATGCGTAGCCGCGCCCACCCACAGCGTCTCTCCTCCCACTTCGCTCGCTGCCTTCCAGACGCGCAAATGATGCCGCGTTGCGACCACCGCATAAGGATCCGCGTGCGCGAATCCGAAATCCTGCGGCCGCCCGAAGAGATAAAGCTCGCTCATCGGCATCTCCACGTACTCTTCCTTTGAGAGGGTCGAAATCAGGGTATGAACGACCGCGTCAGTCTTCGTGCGATCCACAAGCACCCAGCCGCCATTTTCGAAAGCGCGTTTCAGCCGTTCTTCCGACCCCAAAATCACGAAGTTCACCATGTCGCCGGGATGCCCGTCCTTGTCGGAAATCCGGCGCGGTATTCTGTTGAGAATGTCGCCTGTGAGCGCGGCCACGGAGCGCTCCGGTGGCATGACGTAGTTCGTCTCACTGCTGGATTTTGCAGTCGCGTCCGCAGCTCCGCTCGCCGGAATCTCCGAAGCCGATCCCGCCTCAAGAATCTGAATCTGCACGTCGAAACTTCCATCAGCCGTGTCGCTCGATTGCTCATTCACGCCAAGAAAAAGCCGCCCAGCAATCGGCACCACGACTTCAAGCTTCGCTCCAACCAGGAACGGCAGCGCCGCGTCAAAATCGCCAACACGCCCGATCAATGCCCCGCGCCCCGCATCCTTCACCGGCGGCACGCGCAGCAAATCCTTCCAGCCTCGCGGCAATCCCTCGGGTCCGCTCGCGACGGCGCCCGGATACTGAATCGTCCCCGTCGCCGCAATTCTAATTTTCTCACTGGCTCTCAGATCGATCTTCGTATCCGTCCAGACCTGGCTCGCCGGCACGGTCACTGAAAACGTCCTTAGCACGCCGGCTGTCGTACGCAGAGTCGCGCCTGCCTCGTAGAAAGCCAGCCCGCACAAAACGAGTAACCCTGTGTAGCGAACTCCGCGTGAGAACAGCCGCGACATTACGTCCTCTTCGAGCAAAATTGCGAAACGCGCCAAGCATAACCTCGCCTCACCGGCCGGTTCAATGCCCGCCGCGGACTCAGACCTTGCCTCTAGCCAAGGAGTCGGGTAAGGTGCCTCAGCGCTGCCCTATGAATCGCGAGGGCTGCAGGCGCAAAATTGCACTGCGCCACCGTTCGGATCGGCGCGCGGCGTCTTACCCAATAGCTCAGAAAATCACAGAAACGTCCGGCGTTGCCGGACAATCGGAGAAAAATCATGCTAAAGGGATTCAAGCAGTTTCTATTGCGCGGAAATGTCGTGGATTTGGCCGTCGGCGTGGTCATCGGCGCTGCGTTCGGATCCGTGGTCACGGCGCTGGTGAAAGACTTGCTGACGCCTCTGATCGCCGCGGTCGTGAAGCAGCCGGATTTCTCGGGCTTCGCCTTCGAGCTGAACAGCGCGAAGTTTCTCTACGGTGATTTCCTCAATGCCCTGCTTTCGTTCGTGATCATCGCCGCCGCGGTCTATTTCTTCGTGGTCGTGCCCATCAACGCGCTGATCTCCCGCGCACGCCGCGAGCCGCCCGCCGACCCGACTACGCGGAAGTGCCCGGAATGCCTGAGCGAAATCCCGCTGGGCGCGCGCCGCTGCGCTTTCTGCACGTCAACGATCACCGCGTAGGGGTCGAGGCGCTACCAGAATCGCGCGCCAACATCGAGCTGCCTCCGTGCACTGCGTCGCCGCAACTCACGCCGAGCGCACTTCCTGGCGCTCGGCCTCAATGGAATTGCTCAGACGCCGCGTGGCTTCCCGCAGGCGCACCGCCAGGTCCACGATTGTCTCCACGCGTTGCACCGCGGCGACCGGCAATCTCTCGCGATTGTGCGCCAGCAGAAGCTCCGCATTCCCCAAAATCCCGGTCAGCGGATTGTTGATCTCATGACGCAGAATCCCCGCGAAATCCGCGGGTAGCTCCTTCCACGGCGCTCCTGCTGCGGACTCCGCCTGCTCCGCCCAGCGAATTCGTCGCACCACAATCGCGGCCGCCAGCGGCGCAAAGTCCCCGACGCGCGAAATGAATTCAACGTCGCCGCGCGCCACCCAGCGGCTAACTTCGCCGCCTCTCTCCGGCCCGGCGACGAGTGCGACCGGTGCGAACTCGGTTAGACGCAGCAGCGTTTCCTCCAGCGGCGCACTGCCGAGCATACGGTCGTCCACCAGCACGACGCACGGCAGTCCGCGCCGCGTTGCTTCGTGCATCCCGCCAAGAGTGGCCGCTGGGACGAACCGGCACGCCTGCCCCGACTTCAGGATCGCTATGGCAATCCGGTGACTGACCGCGTCATCCGCCGTCCCCAATAGCACCACGTGCTCGGTCACTCGCGCGACGCTGGCAATTGCGCTCATGATCTCCTCGCAGCTTCGAATAGCTGGCCACCGCCGCTTCGGCTCGCCGCGGCGGGTACGTCCGCGCTGAATCGCCGATCGCGCTCAAGAATGGCGTGAACCGAAAGCTTCAACTCTTCCACCCGAAACGGCTTGTCGAGATGCGGCAGACCGCGCGGTTCAAGAAAATCCCGCGTGCGCGGCGCCAGCGTGTCTCCGGTAATGAAGAGAATGCGATCCTTCATCGCGCTACCGGCCTGCACCAGCGCATCGTAAAATGCCTGTCCGTCGAGCCGCGGCATCCGCAGATCGCACAGGATCGCGTCATAGTGCCCGCGCGAAAGTCTCGCCAGCCCTTCCTGGCCGTCCAGCGTCACTTCGACGTGGTGCCCTTCCTCTTTCAACACATCCGATATCAGGTTGGCCACCGAAGCCTCATCTTCCACCACCAAGATCCGGCTGGCGCCCACTGCAGTCGTCTGCACCGCGTTGGGCGATATGTCTTCGTGCGATTCCACCTCGGCTGCGGAGACCAGCGGGAGATCCACGACGAATCGCGCTCCCCCGCCGGTTTGGTTCTCGAAGTACACGTCTCCGCCGTGCTGCTTCACGATGCCGTACACGATCGATAGGCCCAAACCAGTCCCCTCGCCCGGCGCCTTGGTCGAGAAAAACGGATCGAAGATACGCGAGGCGATTTCGCGCGACACGCCCGGGCCATCATCCGCGACCTCAAACGCGACGCGCTGCACCGATGGCTGGTAGGTACGGATGGACACGCGCCCGCCGCCGCGGCTATGCAGCAGCGCCTGCTCGGCGTTGACCAGCAGGTTCAGAAAAACCTGCTGCAGCTGGTACGGGTCCGCCAGCGTCGGCGGCAAATTCTCAGCCAGCGAACAATCCACCGAGATGTTCTCAATCTTGAGTTCATACCCGCGCAGCGCCAGCGTGCGCTCGACAATCTCGTTAAAATTCGTCTGCGAGCGTTCTGGCTTGCTCTCGCGCGCAAAAAATAAGAGATTCTTCACTATCCGCCGCGCGCGTTCCGCTTCCCGGTAGATATGCTCTGCCTCCGTGAGAGGCCCTGGGCTCAGCCCGCGGCCCAGCAGAAGCTGCGCATAACCCATGATCGCGGTCAGCGGATTATTCAGCTCGTGCGCGATTCCCGAAACCAGTTGCCCCACCGCCGCCATTTTCTCGGTCTGCAGCAGCTTTGACTGAAAATGCCGCTGGCTGGTGATGTCTTGATAAGTCTCCAGCCAACCAACCGATCGCCCCTCGCGATCCACCACCGGCCGCGAATAGCGCTCCAGCACTCTCCGCGCCGGCTGGCTGATTTCAAGCTCGTCGCAGGTGGCGTCCGTTGAACCGTCGAGGCTCGCTCTCCAGCGATACGAAAACGCCTTCGCATCCCGAAACCGGCTCTCGACAATTCCGGCCAGTACTTTGTACTCCTTGATCGTTCCGATGCTTCCGAAATCGAGCCCAAAAAGCTGCGCGAACTTCTCATTCGTAAAGCGGATTCGCCCCGCAGGACTGATCAGCAATACGCCCGCCGGAACGGCATCCAGCACGGTGCGAAGCTCCGCTTCCAGGACCGCGTCGTCCGCGCCGTGCATCACTTCATCTTTCACTGCACTCGTTCCCATCATCTTCCTTAGCGTCGTCGCGGGCACTGCGCAAGAGGCTTTCGCCGCCGGCGAAGAGTCCGGCGTCTCTCCGCCCGGCAATTCAAAGAGCAGGGCTTCAGAAGTCTCGCGCTTCATCCCGATCGATCTCTTCATGCGTGCGGCTGCTAGCGTCCGTACACAATTCCCAATGCGCACAACACCCCAATCCAAATGGTGATGGCGTATTCGATCGTCACTCGGGCGAATCGAGCGGCTTTCCGTGCGTTCTGGCGTGTCACTGTGTCTTCTCCTCGCAAGAGACACAGCACAAGAAGAACCAAGCCTGTGGATAACTTAAGTGGATTTGAATCAGTGAGTTGACTTAGAAGATGAGAATTAAGAATTTCCCATTACGATGCGGCACCGTTCCCCGTCTAGGAATCGCGTCCCGCTGCAACTAGAGCTCGTGCTCGAACTAGTTCGCTACAGCCGACTGGGCATCGTACTGTTTTAGCTTCCGGTACAGCGTAGTCTTACCGATCCCCAGAAGCCGCGCCGCAGCGAGCTTGTCGCCTCCGGCCTCACGCAAAGCCCGCAAAATTGCGCGCCTCTCCAGCTCATCGAGTGGCAGGAACTCATCTTTATCCGGCAAGCGCTCCTGCGTGCCGTATTGCAAATTCGAAGGCAAGTCGCCGACGTGCAGAATCGGCCCGGATCCCAACGCCACCGCGCGCTCGACCGCATTTTCCAGCTCGCGCACATTTCCCGGCCAGTCATATGCCAACAGCCGCGCGACAGCATCCTCGGAGATCGTTCGCGCCCGTTCGTGCCCGTCACTGAATTTCTCGAGGAACCCATTCACCAGCAGCGGAATATCATTCTTCCGCTCGCGCAGAGGCGGCAGCTTGATCTGCACCACATTCAACCGGAAAAACAAATCCTGCCGGAACGTCCCAGCGCGCACAGAAGATTCCAGATCGCGGTGCGTCGCCGCGATGATGCGCGCGGAGATCGACACCCGCTCCGTCGAGCCCACCGGCTTCACTTCGTGCTCTTGCAAAGCGCGCAGCAGCTTGGCCTGCAAATCAATTGGCAAATCGCCGATCTCATCCAGAAACAGCGTGCCTCCGCCCGCCGATTCCAGCAGCCCCTGCTTGCTGTGGACCGCGCCTGTAAACGCGCCTTTCACATAGCCAAACAGCTCCGATTCAATCAGCGTGGGAACCAGCGCCGAACAATCCACCGGCACGAAAGGCTTGTTCCTCCGCTCGCCCAAATAGTGAATCGAGCGTGCCACCAACTCTTTTCCCGTGCCGCTCTCGCCGAGCACGAGCACCGGATAACTGTGATGACTTACCTTTTCGACCAGCCGGTACACGCGATTCATCTTCTGTGATGTCCCGATCAATTCCCCGAATCCCGGCCGCGTCCGCAATTGCTCGCGCAGCACGCGATTCTCCTGATCCGTCTCCAGCGAATGTACGAGCCGGCCCAACTTCGTTCGCAGTTCGGCCACGCGGAACGGCTTGGTCACGTAATCCGCCGCGCCCAGCCGAGTCGCCTCGACCGCGCTGTCAATGGTTCCGAATTGCGTCAACATCACCACCGCCGTTTGCGGATAGTGCTCGCGCACGCGTTTCAGCAACTCAAGTCCACCAAGCTGCGGCACGCGCAAGTCCGTAATCACGATATCCACTGGAAATTGATCCAGGATTTCGAGCGCCTCTTCCGTGGTCGAGGCGCCGCGCGCCCGAATTCCGGTGTCGGTGGCGACGTCGCAACACAAATCGCGCGCCGATTGCTCGTCGTCAACGACGAGCACTGAAACGGTCGTGGGGCGTTCAAGAATGCGGGCAGGCTCAGGTTTCGATGACACTTCGCAAACCCTCCAATCCTGGGAAATCAGGGATTCGCAGATTCAAATCCGATTGCATGGTCAAAGCCATTTTAGGAATGTCGGCTGATCTATCGAGCGCCCGATGACTTCATCCCTATCGGCAGCGATTCCCACGGAGTGAATCTATTCCCGGATTGGAATTCACCGCAATCCGCATTAATACGCAGAGGAGGTAAGTGCTTATTTCTCAGTTGAGTAAACGAGGGCGAGCATACGTCTTCAAAACTGAGGAACGTCAGATCACCACCGATTGCGAGGTTTTCGGAGCAGCCGCGGCTATTGGACTGCGATGTTTACCGAGCATGTCGCCGGGATTCCGCGCGGCCCCGCGTCCACTCGCGCGGTCAGCGTGTAGGTGCCCGCGGCGAGCCCTGCTGCGTCCCAGCGCGCTGACGGACCCGATTGCTCGAGCTTTCCGGCCGTCGCTGTCCATGAATAGTTCAGCGGGAGATTCAGCGAATCCTTGGCCATCACCGACGCGATGGCACGATCGCCCGAGCCGGCTCGCAGAGACGTCCGATCCATCGAACATGTCGCAGTGATCACATCGCTCGCGGATCTCGGAGCCGCTTCGGCGCCCGGCCAGCGCGCGGAATCGAATTTCAAGACAAATCCGTTGCGGTCCTTGTGATTCGTCAAATCCACCATGTAGCGATAGGCGATATCAATCGCGAAGTTCCGCCAGAAATACACACGAATGCCGCTCACTTGATCCACCGGATCGCGGGGCCCAAATGTGGTGTTCGGCGTATGCGTGCCAACGTACAGAATCGCGTTGTATTCCGAGATCACCTGAAATCGCTTCTGTGGGAAGAACAGGAACCCGGCGCCAAGCTGCACTTGATCCGCGAGTTGCACGTTTTGGTTCGCGCCCGCAACCGTGAACGACGGATCGAGCGTCAAGCGATATTCTCCGTTCAACGCCGCTACGATGCCTCCGTGAAATATCGACTTGCTCAATTCCGCGCCGACGCCGTAATTGAACCGCCCATTCTGGCTGCCGTTGCTGAGCAAGTCGCCGAGCGAAGTCTGCGTCGGAAGATAAAAATCATTCTTGATCGAAAAGCTAAACGGCCCGCCGCGCTTCTCGGAAACCAGATTGATCTTGAATCCCAGATCCACTTCGCCCACGCCCCCGCCGCTCTGCGCTGCGAAGGGATAATCCTCCACGTAAGCCGGCGCGGCTCCGGGCAACGGCACGATCGTCCGGTAAATCGTGTTTCCGAACTGCGGATTGCCAAGCGTGTTCGCAGAAAGGCTCAGCAGATCCGGCCGCCCCACGTGAACGTAATTGTAAGCATCAAAATTCACGAACGCCGAAATGTGCTTCGTGATTCCCGCCGAAAACGACCAGCCGTAATTGATTACCGTGATATTTCCGGGGTCGCGCGAAAACTTGTTGGCCCCAGCCGTAAACGCAAAACCACCGCGCGGCAGCGTCTCGCCGGTCTCGACCGTAAACATCCCTGGATTCCCGCTCCATGCCGGCATCGGCGCCCATTCTGCATGGATATCCGCGGAAGTCAATTTCGCGGGCGCCGGATCAGGCGTCGCGGATGTCGCAGCGGGCGCAGGCTGCGGCGCTGTCGCGGCATCAGCGTTCCCTGCCGCCGGCGAGTCCTTTGAGCCGGCATCAGCCCCCGTCGCGGCGCCGGCAGCGGCAGTCGTCGCAGGAGTGGCAGTCGCCGCCTTATCGTCCAGGCTGACAGCCCATGCGACTCGCGCGGCTGACGCGCCGAAGATCATCAATACCACCGCCCAGCGGACCCACGCTCTCATACCGGCCTCCGTCCAACTCGCGAACCCATCACAGGCACTCCTACCCGCGTCAAGGGCTGACTAGGGTAGTGAAGAACTCAGCGATTCGCAACAGGCCACTCTGGATCCGAGGAAACCAATCCGCAGCGCCCGCCAAATGTGAATCCGGCATTATATGCGTCCATCATGGCCATCGCGAAAAGCTTTCTTTGCCTCCATACCACCCTGAAATCTGTAGTAGCATCTATTTGTCCGTCGGCTTTTCACCGGCGTGGAATCCGGCAGACAGCCAAGCTGAAATCTATTGGGAGGATCCCATGAGATTCAAAACAGCTTGCTGGCTGCTTGTACTTTTCTGCGCCGCAGCCAGCTTGCCCGCACTTCTTACAGCACAGCAATCGCAGCAAAACGATAATTCTGCGCCGAGCAGCACGCAATCATCGCCGGAGCCGCAATCCGACTGGCAATCGCCGCAAGTGCCTGCCGGGACGCGATTTCTGGTCGGCCTCCTCGACGACCTCAATACCAAAACCGCGAAGCCGCATCAGCAGTTCACCGTGAAAACGCTCGAATCGCTGGACACGCCGGACGGCCACGCGATTCCTGCGGGCACCGTCATTCGCGGGCACATCAGCCGCGTCGAGCCCGGTAGCTCGACCGGCCGCGCGCGCATTTGGCTGAGTTTCGATGAAATCGAGACCCGCGGGGGCTGGAAGCCCCTGGTCGCCGATGTGACCGAGGTTCCCGGCGAACATTCCGTGAAATCCGGCGAGATCAAAGAAGGCGAAATCCAGGCGCGCACCAGCGCCGGCGACCGCGATCTGCAAGCCGCCGCCGCGGGCGCAGCCCTGGGCGCAGCCGCCGGCGCCGCCGCCAAGAACGGCAAAGCCGCGGCTATCGGCGCCGCGACGGGCGCGCTGACGGCGTTCCTGGTCTCCTCGGGCCTGGGCCAAGAAATGGACCTGGCAGTAGGCACCAAGCTCGAGCTGGAGCTGCACCGCCCGTTATACCTGGCGCGCCGCTAGCCGCACTCTTAGGAGGAGGGTTTGTTTGTCCGGGGGCTGCTTACCGGGGCCGAAGGACGGGCGCTCCCATCGTTTGGCTTTGCCTGCGGGAACTTTGATCGCGGCTTGGATCGGCCTGAGCTGATCGGCATGGCGAGGCTAAATCGCGTTCTGCAAACTAGCTGTTTTTTCCCGATTAGAGGTGGGTGGCGTCTTTTGTTTTCTTTGGGTTAGCTCCTGTTCTAATAATTTGGTTCCCGATTAGAATTCGGTGGGCGTGGGCGTGTGGTAGCCGGAGGAGCGATACGTCTGTGGTCCGAATTGCGTTGTGAAAAAGGCGTATTTTGTCTCGATTAGAACGTGGGCAATAATATACTTGACTAACCAACGCCATTCTGCTAGTATGGGCTTAGGTGAGCGACATGAAAAAGCCCAAAACACTCCAAGAAGCGATTCGGTATTTTAGCGACGAGCAAATCTGTATCGACACAATCGCTAAGATGCGCTGGCCGAATGGCCCTGTCTGTCCAGCTTGCAGCCACAAAGATCACTATTACCTAGCGTCTCAGCGCCGTTGGAAGTGCAAGGATTGCGGGCGGCAGTTCTCCGTCAAGCTCGGTACGATCTTCGAGGACAGCCCGCTATCTCTCGACAAATGGCTCTGCGCACTTTGGATGCTGGTCAACTGCAAGAACGGAATTAGTTCCTACGAAGTTGGCCGTGCACTCGGCGTCACTCAAAAGTCCGCGTGGTTTATGTTGCATCGTCTACGCCTCGCCTTGCAGGAAAAATCGCTAATCAAGTTGGGCGGGAGTAAGAAAGAAGTTGAAGTTGATGAAACCTTTATCGGCGGCAAGGCCCGGCACATGCACAAGGACGTGCATGAGCGCCGAATCGTGCGCGGAGGCCCGCACGACAAAGCCGTAGTCTTCGGGATGCTAGAGCGCGGAGGGAAAGTGCGAACGAAAGTGCTCCCGAATCGCCGGAAGAAAACGCTGCAAAGCGAAATCAAAGATCACGTGACGGTCAATTCCGTGTTGTTCAGCGACAGGCTGCAATCGTATGAGGGATTTATTCGAGATTACTCTCATTCGATGATCGACCACGCTGTGAAGTACGTGGACGGCGCTGTGCACACAAACGGAATGGAGAACTACTGGAGTCTGCTAAAAAGGGGATTGAAGGGAACCTATGTCAGCGTCGAGCCGTTTCACCTGTTCCGCTACCTCGACGAACAAGCATTTCGTTTCAACAATCGCGGAAACAAAGAGAACAAAATCACGGATGGGGAGCGGTTCGATTTAGCTTTATCGCAGATAGCGGGAAAGCGGTTGACCTTCGCAGAGGTCACTGGCAAGGTGGGAGAAACGATTAACTAATCCTTCGAGGTTGATGCGCGGGAAGAAGCGCGATGCTTCTTCCTCGCGTCGATCTTAGCTTGCACCTCTGAGTGAGGTACAGAAACAACCTTTCGTAGCGCGTTTTCGAACGTCGCATATTCGCTCCGCTCATTCTTGGCCGAAGGTTCGGGGCGATGCGAACGACGCGCTCCATTTTTGGCGCTTTCCGCCATAGGTAGCTGCGAGTGTATCACGGCTGCGGCGGAAAGAGCCAATGTACTACAGTTCGTTTTCAGAGGCTGCGCAGGGCAGCCATAGGTCAGCACAGGGGCGGTGTATCTACCACGCGATGATCTTCGAATACGAGTCCTATTTCGACGATAGTTCGGATGAAAAACGCAGTGAATATTGTGCGTGCGGAGGATTAATTGCAGGCCCTGACCAGTGGGATATTTTTTGGGGGCTTTGGAGTCAGGCGACATCCGTCCTAAGGGAACCGTTCCACGCTACCGATTGTGAATGTGGATACGGCCAGTTCAAGAATTGGGAAAAATCAGAACGTGACGCGCTGATGGCGCAGCTCGTTTCGATCCTGCTAAAAGCCCGTCTGATGGGATTCGGTTGCGTCGTTCCAGTGCCTTTTTACAGAAAGGCCTTCCCCGATTCGGGGGAATTTGATCCCTATTTTCTAGCATTACGACAAGTAATGATGAACGTCGCATATATCGCTGCTGATGGCGGGCGGGACGTGAAGGTTTGGTTTGAGAGCGGCTCGAACGATGCAGAGGCTCTCAGAATTTATGGCGCTATTTCTCGATTCTCTTTGTGGCCACCATCCAAAAAGATTCAAGCCGTCACGTTCAATACAAAGACACTTTATCCACTTCAGGCCGCAGACCTAGTCGCACGCGAGGCGTTTAAGCACGTGCAAAATCGTGGTCAGAGACGGACTCGTGTGCCCGTGAGGAGAATGCAGAACAATCTATGCTTTATGGAATGGTCACAAGAGAGTCTTTATTATTTGGCAGCGAATGGAGGCCCAGATAACTTGGCGCTTCTCGCGGAATGGGACTCACGCGTAGCGCCCAAGCTAACTCATTTCTGGAGCGGGCCTCGACAATCACAATGACTCACTGGCCTCTGGGAGGTTGCGGCTGTTTTTCGGATTCGCTGACGATCTCCAAGCGGATAATCTTAGCGATGCCGCGATTTTTGAGGTTCTTAAGCGTTTGCACGAAATCTTTAAACGCTAGATCTTGTGGGTGTAGACTCGCTTCCATCGCAACCAGCGGCTCCTTGCAATTGCTGCACTGGTTGATGGCGCGGTCGAATTTTTCAATTGGGATGTTATAGCGCGAATTACAGTGCGGACACTGATATTCGACGGCCAAAATATCTTCGAGGGAGATTGTGGTTCTCTTTTCGACGGTCACACTCTCAGACTACCATGCAAGTCAACATGAGCCTGCCTGTCACCTAGATAGTCTAGCAGATTTGGTTAGTCAAGTATATTATTGCCAGAACGTGGTGCCGTCTTTTGTTTTCTTGGAGTTACGCTTGTTTCAAATAAATTCGTGTCTCGATTAGAAATCGGTGGCTGGTGGCGTTGGCGTGGGGCGCTGATGTAGCTCAGGTCTTTAGACCTGAGGCCGTTGTCTTCGAGTTTGAGACTAAGTGCCAATTCACACCAAACTGCCTCACCTCTGAAGAGGTGAGCTACATAAAGATTCAATTATTCGGCGCGGACTACGGAGCCATGATAATTGCAGGAGTAACCAAAGGTCAATAGTACGCTGGTACTATATGTGCAGGGCTTGGGCGGGGGGAATGGAAAGTGGAGATTGGGAAAGGGTGGAGCAGGCATGCGAGCCCCGGGGAAGCTCGCGGAGCGGTGGGAGTCGCAGGGGATCGGGGGTAGGCGAGAACGCGAGAAGACGAACCTCAGCGGCTGAAGAGGTTGCGGAAAAAAGGCGAGAAGTTGTCATTCCGGTGAGGCCGCGGTTGTGCGGCGCGGTGATTTTACGGCGAGGTCGTCGGAGGGCGCAGCAAGCCGGCGCCCCTACGAAGGCAACATCAGAAAGCAGATCCCTCACCCCTAAAGGGGATTCGGGATGACAGCAGTTCGGCATTTTTCCGCAAACTGCGAAGCCGCGCTGATATTCTACGATTTATCAGCAACAAGAGGGTCCATGCTTATGACACGAGCGACTACGCAGGCGATTTCACCATTTTTCATCGTGAGCGATGTGGATCAAACCATCGCCTTCTACCGCGATAAGCTTGGTTTTGAGACGAGATTCAAGGAGCCGGATCGGAATCCATTTTTCGCGATCGTGGGCCGCGACGGAGCACAACTCTTTGTGAAGTCGGATAAAGACGCGTCGCCGCTGCCGAACGCCAAGCGTCATCCTTCCATGAGATGGGATGCCTTTGTCTACGCTGCAGACCCCGATGGCCTGGCCGCCGAATTTGCCGAGCATGGCGCAGCATTTAGCGTGCCGCTTAAGGATACGCATGACGGTCTGCGCGGCTTCGAGATTTGCGATCCTGACGGCTACGTGTTGTTCTTCGGGCGACCAAGGTAGCAGAGGCTCGGAAGGACGGCGGAGGCTTGCGCGGAAGATGTGCGGGGGCTGCGGCTGTGCGGACGAACGCCCAGCGCTAAAGCGCATTTTTTTAATGGCGAGGGTTTTCCGGAGCGCTAAAGCGCTCCTCCCCCCGCATGAATGCGGGGGCTGCCACCAAGATGCGGGGGAAGGGGAAGCTTCCGCATCCCGTGCGCCCCATCCCCTCGAGGCAACGGAGGAGAAAGTGTCAGGAATGTGCCCGGTCTAGAGTGTCAGACATGTTCCCGGCCGCACTCTCCCACCACCTAAGTCGACTTCGGATTAGAACGCGGCCACGAACCGTCCTCACTTGGCTTTCGTTGCGGCTGCTGATACATTCGCTGTTTAGCGATGGTTGAGAACAACAATTCTTTGCGGATCCTTATTGTTGAGGATGAGGAGAACGCGCGTAAGGGGTATGAGGCGCTTTTGCGGCGCTGGAATTATGAGGTTTTGGGCGTTGGGACTGGCGAAGATGCGCTGGAGAAATTTCCTGAGTTTCAGCCTGGCGTGATTCTTGCCGATGTGGAACTGCCCGGGATCAATGGGCTGGAGCTTCTGCAGCGGCTGGGCGACGAGATTCAGCGCATTCCTGTGATCATCATTACCGGGCGCGGTAGCGATGAGCGCGTGATTCAGGCTATCGAAGCTGGGGCTTTCTGGTACATCGAGAAGCCGCTTAAGGCGCCGATTCTGAAGGCGCTGCTGGACCGCGTGGTTGGGAAGCTGCGGGATCAGCGGGCGGTCGCGTCGCTGACGCGCGAGCTGCGCGACACCGGGAAGATGGGCTCGCTCATCGGCATATCGAAGCCGATGCAGGAAGTGATGCACCAGATCGAAATGGCCGCGCCTTCGACCGCGTCGGTGCTGATCACCGGCGAAACCGGCTCGGGAAAAGAAATCGTGGCGCGTACCTTGCACAAGCTTTCGCCGCGGGCGGAACGGCCTTTCGTGGCCATCAATTGCTCGGCGATTCCGGAATCGTTGATGGAGAGCGAAATTTTCGGACACGAGCGCGGCGCTTTCACGGGGGCCGCGGAGCGACGCATTGGCTGCTTTGAATTGGCCGATGGCGGCTCGCTGCTGCTTGATGAAATCGGCGAGATGCCGGCGCCGACGCAAGCGAAGCTTTTGCGCGTTCTCGAAGATCACAAAGTGCGGCGCCTTGGGAGCAAGACGGAAACACCTGTCGATGTCCGCGTGATCGCGGCGACCAACAAAGATCCGCAGCAGGCGGTCTCCAGAGGGCAATTGCGCCAGGATCTTTTCTTTCGCTTGAATGTTTTTCACATTCATCTTCCGCCGCTGCGCGAACACAAAGACGATTTGCCCGCGCTGGTTGAAAGTTTGCTCAAGGACATCAATCAAAAGCACGGCCGGCAGGTGACGGGCGTCGGCACGGAAGTTCTCGAGCTATTCAAGTCGTATCCCTGGCCCGGCAACATTCGCGAATTGCGCAATGTTCTCGAGCGGGCGGCCATCGCCGCGGATCGCGGGCCGATCGGCCGGCAGCATCTGCCGTCGGAATTCGGCCATGCGCCGGTGGGGGATAATCTCGAGCTTTCCGGCCTGCGCTTCCCTGTCGGCACGACGGTGGAAGCGGCCGAGCGCGAACTGATCCTGCAGACGCTCGAGGCCACCAATCAGAACAAGACGCGCGCCGCCGAACTCCTCGGCATCAGTCTAAAAACATTGCACAACAAGTTGAAGGAGTACGAAACGACTCGCAAGCATGCGGCTCAGTCTTAAAACGAAATTTACGCTGACGACATCGCTGGTGGTGCTGTTTGTCGTGGCGCTGGTTTCGTGGCTGTTCGTCGCGAGCTTGACGCGCCAGGTGATTCACGACGCGAATGACCGCGCGAGCTTCGTGGCGCATCAAGCGCTGGTGGCCAGCGCGCAGGCGCTTGCCGAATCCAACGAGCGCGGCGAGACACTCAACTCCGATAGCGCGGCCGACCTGCGCGAGTACGTTCAACATTCACTCGACAACAGCAGCGCGCTGAATTCGCTGCTGGATTCCGCGATCGGCTACGCACCGACGATCTACGAGATCACCATCACCGACCAGAGCGGCAAAGCGCTGGTATCGAGCGATTCCGCGTTGCGCGGGCGCGAGATTCCGGTGAAACCGAGCTCTTCGCTGCTCGACCATGCGAGCCTGCTGGAGCAAATTCGCACCTTGTATGGCCCGCCGAAGGTTTATCAGGTGACGCTGCCGTTCGACGTGAGCGGCGTGCCGTTCGGTGAGATTCGCGTGGACATGTCTACGGCTCTGCTGCGCGATGAAATTTCTCATGGGCTGTTGGGTGCAGGGCAAATCGCGCTGGGTGCTGTGCTTTTCGCGACGCTTTTGGCTGCGGTGCTCAGCCGCATTGCGCTCGCGCCTCTTGCGCGCATTTCCGATCAGCTGGATCGCATCTCCGCGGGGCAATTCGATGTCGAGCCTGTCGCGCAGGCCGACGAACTCGGCCAGGTGAGCACTAAGATCAGCAACATCGGCAAGCAGCTTCGTGATGTGCGCGAAGTTTTCAGCACGCTGCGCGAAAATTTGAATCACGTGATGGCAGGGCTCGAAGATGGATTGATGCTGTTCAATGCTGATGGGCGCGCGGTGCTGATCAGCCCTTCGATCGAGAAATTTCTCAGCGTTCTGCCGGCCACAATTCTCGGGCGGCGCGCCGGTGAAATTTTTCCGCAGGGCCATTTGATTCGCGATGTTCTGCACCTCAACGGCGATCGCATGCAGCCTGTGGAAGATGCCGAAGTGCAATTGGACAGCCCTGAAGGGCCGCGGCGCATCTCTCTTATATGTCAGGTCATCAGCGAAAAAGGCGAGCCGATGGGAACGCTTCTGACGTTGCGTGACCTCGAGTCCTACGAGCGCCTCGGGTCGCAACTGCAGGTTTCCGAACGGCTGGCGGCGATTGGCCGCGTTACTGCAGGCGTAGCGCACGAAGTGAAAAATCCGCTGAATTCCATGCGCGTGTGGCTGGAAGTGCTGAAGGGAAATATTCCCGGCGATCTCGAAGGGCAGCAAGCCGTGAAGATGCTCGATAGCGAAATCGACCGGCTGGATCGCGCGGTGAAAACTTTTCTTGATTTCACGCATCCTGTGGAAATCGATCTCTCGGAATCGGATTTGCCGGGGCTGCTGAACGAAATTCTGGAGAACGCGCGCCCGGCCATCGCCAAAGCCGGCGTTGTCCTGGCGACGCAGATTCCCGATCGCTTTCCGGCTGTGCGCATGGATCGGCGGCTGATTCATCAAGCTGTTCTCAATCTGGTGCTGAATGCATGCGAGGCTATGGGGCCAGGCGGCCAGCTTACCGTCAAGCTCGCGCAGGACGCCGACAACGCCCAGATTTTGGTGTCCGACACTGGAAAAGGAATCAGCCCGGAAAATCGCAACAAGATCTTTCAGCTTTTTTTCACCACGCGGCCGGGAGGTACCGGAATCGGACTGGCGAACACATTTCGATTTGTCCAACTGCACAATGGTTCGATAGAATTTGAATCGGAGGTCGGCCGGGGCACGACTTTCACGATTGAACTGCCCCTGGGCCGCACGGCTGAAACGCCCGCGCCGCACGCGCGTGATATCGGACTCCCGTTTGCGCAAGGAAAGGTGTGAATGGAACCCCAGCTCCAATCGCGCCATACTCTCGCTGCGTCGCTGCGACCGCGCGCGAGGCTCGTATTGGTTGTGGCTTGCTTGCTGACTGTCGGCCTTGCGGGATGTCCGCGCGAAAAAGTTCACGCCAAGATGCCTAAGATTATTCCGCCCGTGCCGGCGGTGGTTGAGCCTCCGATTCCGCCTTACATTCTTGGCGAAGAGCCTGCCGACACTACGCTGGCGATGATTCCGGAATCGCTTCCTGCGCCGCCGCCCGAGCGCACGCATGCGAGTCCGCCGCGGAAGCCCGCCGCTGATCCTTCGCCGGCTACGCATCCCGCCGTGCCGGTAATTTCTCCGCAAATTTCTGCCGGGGACCAGGCTGCCTACGTGCACCGCATCAACGAAAATATCAACACCGCCGAACGCAATCTGAAACAAGCTTCCGCGCACCAATTCAACGCCACGCAAAAAGATATGGCTGAGAAAATCAGAGGCTTCATCGACCAGGCGCAGGAAGCGATGCAGGCCTCGGACTGGACGCGCGCGCAAAATCTTTCTCAGAAGGCGCAAGTGCTTTCCGGGGAGTTGGTGAATTCGTTTTAATCTGCGCGGCCTCTCGTAGCTACCAGTCAGATTTCAAATCTGTTCGTCCGCACGATCGCGCTAGTCGCGCCGGTCGGCGTTGCTGCTGACGGATTTTTGCTAAAATATCGGCGTGCCTTCATCTGACGTAATCATCATCGGCGGCGGAATTATCGGGCTTTCGCTCGCGCATAAACTTGCGTCCGAGAATTTGTGCGTCGTCGTGCTTGATCGACAGCAGCCTGGGCTCGAAGCTTCGTGGGCTGCGGCCGGGATGCTTTGCCCTGGACCTGAATCGCCGGACGACGTCGCGCTCGTTCCGCTCGCCAAAAAGAGCCTGGAGCTATATCCCGAATTTGTAAGCGCAATCGAAGAAGCCTCCGGGGCGCGCGCGAACTTTCGACGCGATGGCACGCTGGAGCTTTTCTTCGGTGCGACGGCAGAGGCTGAGCGCGACCGGACCGTTGCGGCGCATCGCGCGCACGATCTTGCCACGCAAGCCATCGCGGCGAACGACGCGCGGGCCATCGAAGCGTCGCTCTGCGATACCGCCTTCGCCGCCGCATGGCTGCCCCATGAATGTTCCGTGGAACCGCGCGCGCTTACTTCTGCCGTTCTGCGAGCGGCAAAGAAATACGGCGCTGAGATTCGCGCAAATGTCGAGGTGCGAAGGCTGCTGATCGAAGGCTCGCGTTGCGACGGCGTTGAATCGCAATCAGAGAAATTCACCGCGAAACACGTGATTCTCGCCGCGGGTTGCTTCTCATCTGCAATCGGCAGCGCCGCTCGCCTGGCTCCGACGCGCCCGGTTCGCGGGCAGATGCTTTCGCTGCGGGCCGCGCGTCCAATCCCGAATCACGTGGTTCGCTCTCACAGCGGCTACGTTGTGCCGCGCGGGAACGGCCTGCTCGTCGCCGGCAGCACGATCGAGCACGTTGGTTTCGAGAAAAACGTCACTGCCGCAGGAATCGCGGGAATTTTTTCCGCTGCCATCGAGCTAATCCCTGAGCTAGCCGGCGCGGCCATCGAAGAAACCTGGTCCGGCCTTCGTCCTGACACTCCCGATCATCTCCCGCTGATCGGCCCGACCGAAATCGAAGGCTTGTGGCTTGCTACAGGCCACTATCGAAATGGGATTCTTCTCGCTCCGGCCACAGCTCAAATCTTGGGGGATTGGATCTTGCGAGGAAAACCAGACTTCAACGTAGAAGCTTACTCACCGCACCGCTTCACATCAGAAAAATCTACCGCTGCTTCGTAATCCTACTCGCCGACGAACAGATACTTTTATTGTCATCCTGAATCCGCCTGGGCGGATGAAGGATCTACATTTTCTTACCTGCGGCATTGCTCGCGCGCCTCAAAAATACGGAACACGCACTCGCTGCGGCTCGCGGTTTGCCGGGCCGGCCAGCGAGGAGGCTTGTCCTGGACTTGTGAATTGCACTTTGTCGGAATCAAGATACATCGGGCGGTCGAGCACTGCGTCGAGAGTCGTTCCACGCGGCAATTCCGCTTCGGGCCCGCGCGTCAATAAGACTGCGGCTAATCCCACGGCAGCTCCCACACCCGCGCCGATGCCTGCGCCGGTCGCGCTGCGTCCCGCGATTGCGCCGATTCCCGCGCCGGCGCCCGTGGTCTCCGCGACTGTGCCGATATCTGTTCCCTTGTCGGTGTCTCCCTTGATGCGACCTTCGCTATCCATCGATTCATTGCCGCCCGTGGAGGCATTCGACGGCGCGCCGGCAAAGCTGACCATGTAGGCATTGGGAAGGATTAAGGTCATTAGCCGAATGGCGATTTCGCCGCGGCCTTTAACGCGTCCCGGCCGCTTGGATTCCGTCACTTCGCCGCTCACGTACGATCCTGCCGGAATGATCACGCGCCCATCCTTCATCACTGGGAAAAGCGTCTCGAAATAGACGGGATCGCCCACTTGGGCGGTGCGAGTGGAGATGCCGTTGTGCAGAACGAGCGGCAGGCGCGTCCCGACCGGCAATTCGATCTTCTCGGCAGCGGCCGCTTCCGGCTTCGCCGCAGGCGCTTCAGGTGCGGGAGCAGCCGCGGGAGCCGGTGTCGGCGCAGCGGCCGGCTGCGGTGCAGCAGCAGGTGGCGGAGGCGGTGTCACGTCTTGCGCCCGCGCCGCTCCTGCCAGCGCCAAAATCGCCGTCAAGGACATCCATCTGAACTTGCGCCAGGAATTTCGCATCATGCCAACCTCCCACTGCCTAACTCCGATGCGCGTCCAACGCCACCGGATGCCACACTCATTCAGGGCCTGGAGCCAGAGCCCATCCCGCGCCAATCGTGTATATCAGTTAAACATCGAACCGAACGCCGCTTCAAGTAGTCCGTTTCCCGTGCGGCTATAATTTTACCAATGGGATCCCTCTCTCCCAATTCCGACCGGCTAAAGCCGGCCCTGTTGCGGCGCTCGCTCCGCCGGACGACGCTTTTTTCGATCCTGGTAACGGTGGTCCTGCTGGTGGCGGGAATCTTCGGCGTCGCGTGCGCGGTCATTCTGAATAGCTTCGAGAAGCTGGAACGCGCCGAAGCGCGAAAGAATCTGGACCGCGCCGTGGATGCCCTGGATGCCAGCGTTGACGGGCTCTCGCGCGTCGCGTCGGGCTATTCCGCGTGGGATCAGACTTACAACTTCGTCCGCCAGGGTAATTCCACTTTCACGAAATCCGAGTTCCCGAATGAGATGCTGGCGAGCCTCGATCTCAACTTCGTGGCCATTGTGGATTCTTCGAATCATCTGGTCTTCGCGAAAGGCTACGACCTGCAAACTCAGCATGAGACTTCTTTCCCGGCCGATCTCGCAAAACGGCTGGAATCCATTTCTTCCATCAGTCATTTCAGCGACGCGAAGGGCAGAGCCACGGGCTTGATCTCGCTCGCGAACGGCACAGCTCTGGTTGTCTCGCAGCCGATACTGACCAGCGACAACCGCGGGCCGATTGCCGGTGCGTTCGTGAGCGGCCGCTGGCTCGATGCGCAAGAGATGGAAAGTATCGGCGCCACGACTCATCTCGACCTGCAACTTCTCCCTCTCCATTCCGAGGGGTTGCCGGCGGAAGATGCTGCCGCCGTGCAGCGCTTGAGTTCCACGTTTCCGCGGATCATCAAGCCGGTCAGCGCGCAATCCATTGTCGCGTACCGATTGCTCAGCGACATTGACGGCAACCCGGCTGCCGTCGTGCGCATACAGACTCCCCGGACGATCTATCAGCAAGGGCGCGTCAGCCTGCTGCAATTCTTTGTGCTGCTGCTCGCCTCGGCTGCGGCGTTCACGGCTTTGACGCTGTTCGTGATCGAGCGGCTGGTCCTCTCGCGCGTCGCCAATCTGGGCAAGAATGTCGCGTCAGTCGGCGAGCGCGGCGACCTTGCAGCCCGCGTGGACATGAGCGGCAACGATGAATTGGCGGATTTGAGCGGCTCGATCAACCAGATGCTCGCCGCGCTCGAAAAATCGCAGAAGGAAGCCGCCGAGCAGAGCGCGCGGCTGCGCATCGTGGTCGAACGCATGCCCGCCGTTCTCTGGACTACTGACGCCGATCTCAAGTTTGTAACTTCGATGGGCGCGGGCCTCGAATCTCTCCACCATAAGACCAACGAAGTCTCCGGCCAGAGCCTCTACGATTACTTTGGCACGCGCGATCCGAGTTTCGCACCGATTGCGGCTCACCTTCGCGCTTTGCGCGGAGAATCTACGACCTACGTCACGAGCTGGATGAACCGCACGTTCGAAAGCCACACGGAGCCTCTTCGCGACGCGAACAACGCCGTCGTTGGGGTTATCGGAATCGCTCTCGACAGCACCGACCGCGTTCTCGTGGAGGAGGCGTTGCGCGAATCGGAAACCAGCTACCGCTCGATCATCGAAGAAGCGCCGTACGGAATTTGCCGCTGTACCGTCGGCGGCAGCTTCACGCTGGTCAATCGCGCCCTCGTGCGAATGCTGGCTTGCGAATCCGAGAGCGATCTTCTGGGACTCAATATCGGCACCGACGTCTTCGAAAATCTTCGCGATCACTCCAATTTCATTGAGCAGCTTCAAGCGCAGGGCAGCGCCGAGGGCGTCGAGACTCTCTGGAAGCAGCGCGGAGGCAAATCCATCATCGTGCGTCTCGGCGGCCGCGCCGTGCGCGACGCGCGCGAGCAGATCGCCTATTTCGAAGTTATCGCCGAAGATGTCTCGGAGCGCCGCCAGCTCGAACTGCAGCTGCGCCAATCGCAAAAAATGCAGGCCATCGGCCAGCTAGCCGGCGGTGTGGCGCACGATTTCAATAATTTGCTAATGGTGGTTAAAGGCCACATCGAACTGATTCTCAATACCATGCCGTCGACCGATCCGCTATTCCCGCGGCTCGATCAAGTTCAGAAAGCCGCCAACCGCGCCAGTTCTCTCACGCGCCAATTGCTGGCTTTCAGCCGCCTGCAAGTTCTTCAGCCCCAGGTGCTCGATCTCAATGGCATAGTGTCCGGCATGATTCAAATGCTTTCGCGCATCATCGGCGAGCATATCGAGCTGGTCTTCCGCCCCGGCGGGATTCTTGGCCGTGTCAAAGCCGATGCCGGGCAGCTGGAGCAAATTCTTCTCAATCTGGTGGTCAACGCGCGCGACGCGATGCCCAACGGCGGCCAGCTCACCATTGAAACGGAAAATATCGAGCTCGACGATTCTTACGCGCAGCTCCACTCCATCGTGAAGCCGGGCGCATACGTCATGCTCGCTGTCAGCGATACAGGCTGCGGCATGGATCCCGCGACGCAGGCCAGAATTTTCGAGCCATTTTTCACCACGAAGGAGCCGGGCAAAGGCACGGGCCTGGGATTGGCGACGGTTTATGGCGTGGTGAAGCAGAGCGACGGCTACATTTGGGTCTACAGCGAGCCCGGCCAAGGCACCACATTCAAGATTTATTTGCCGCTCGCGGCCGATGTAGTCGAGACACCGAAGACTCAGGCAGCCACTCCCGCTCCCGTTCGCGGCTCGGAAACGATTCTTCTCGTGGAGGACGAAGAAAGCGTCCGCGGATTAGTCTCCGATTTCCTGAAAACCACCGGTCACACAGTTCTGGAAGCCACTGAGGGAGAAGAAGCCATTCGGCTGGTTGCAGCGCACAGCGATCAAATCGATTTGCTCATCAGCGACGTGGTGATGCCCAAGATGAGCGGCCGCGAACTTTGGAACAATCTTCGCAAGCGCATGCCTACGCTGAAGGTGCTGTTCATTTCCGGCTACACCGACGACTCGATCGTGCGCCACGGGGTGATCGACGGCGACGTAGCTTTTCTGCAGAAGCCGTTCACCATGCGCGCTCTATCCAGCAAAATCCGCGAAGTGCTCGACGCTTCCGAAGTAAGCGAATACTCCAGCCAAACGCGCAACCGTTCCTAAGCCACATGTCTCAATGTCATGCCGAACGAAGTAAGAGCTCTGCAACTGCTATTTCATTTGCCGGTTCTTTTTCCGCCGTAGGGGCGCGGTTTGCCGCGCTCAGGGCTAGACCGCGACGAGCCCCGTAGCCAAATTTCTGCCTCAGCCGTATGATTAGCGCCGCAATCAGGGAGCGATTTCAAATGGCGAAACTGGCGCTGGTTTACGGGATGCGATTGTTTCCACTCGACGAACTCGACGCGGTAAACGAGGCGACGATTACCCTGAAGAACGGCAAGACTGCCCGAATCACCATGCACCTGATCGAAGGCACGCACAAAGAAATCGAAGCCACAATGCGCCAATCCCTGGACGCCTTCTTCGAACTCTACCCGGAAATCTGAAGGATTTCTCAGCGCCCTCTGCGTCGTTGCGGTAAAGTGTTTTCTCTTCCCGCTCCTAAATCAGAACCACAGTCTGCCCGGTCAGATCGAATCTCTTCCGGCATTTGATATTTCTGCATGCCACCATGTCATCGACGCGCACCATATACGATCGCGCCTTCTCAAAATGCGCGCGGTCCTGGTCGTTCGCGCCGCGCGGCAATTGCGATTTTTTTGTTCGCGTCTTCCAGCGGATCGGAAAAGTGCTCTCGGTCCGGCAATGCGGACACGTCAGAGGTATCTGCTTCGTCTCTTCCTTCTCGTCGTAGAACATTCTCTCGTCCATAACATTCACCCCGTCAGGAATTCCGCTTCCAATCATCCATGGTCACGAATCGCATTCCCGCATCGCGCCAACGCGGCAACCAATACTCCATCGCGGCGACGGTATGCCGCCGATCACCTTCGAGCCGCATGTAATCGCCATCATGCAACAGGACGATATCGCCTCCACGCACGCGCCGCAAGCGCTGGATCACCGGTCCTGCGGGCTGCGGCTTCCAATCCCAGGCCCATCGCGACCACATCACCACGCCCGCGAATCCCAGCCCGCGCACCACCGCATCCAGATTCGGCCCGCGAAATCCGAATGGCGGACGCATCCACAAGATTTCTTTCGACGTTGCGACTGCGATCGCCTCGCGGCAATGCAGCAATTCTGCGCGCACTTCCGCCGCGCGATGAAGCATCAGCCGCGGATGCGTCTCCGTGTGATTCGCGATGGTGTGGCCGCGCGCCACTATTTCCACCGCCAACTCCGGAAATGCGCGCACGTGCTTGCCGATCACGAAAAAAGTGGCGCGCACCGAATTCTGCTCGAGCACCTCGAGCAGCGCCGGCGTGACCGCGGGATTCGGCCCGTCGTCGAAGGTCAGGGCAATCGCGCCGGGATCCTGCGTGTGCCGAATCGTGCGTCCGAAAAGCTGCGACGAAGGCGCCATCGCGCCCCAGGCGGCCACGCCCGGGACGCTGAGAGCTGCGCCCGCCCAAATCGCCGCGCTTTGCCACGCTTCCATCTGCTCGATTCTCTCACCCACGCCGCCGCTCCGTAACGTCAACTTTCTGCTACGATACGCGCGCTCCAACAACCGCATGATTTCGTCCACAGATTCCGCAAATCCGTTCCCGGCGTGGGCGCGCTGGACCGCGCTGATCTGGCTCGGCGTTTGGCTGACGATCTACTTGAAATTCTGGGGCCCGACCACGTTCCTCTTTCTCTGCGACATCGCCGTAATCCTCACTTGCATCGGTCTCTTCACCGGCAACGCGCTGCTTCTCTCGAGCCAAGCCGTTAGTTCGATCGTTGTAGACACCGCCTGGCTTATCGACATTGCCACAAAATTAATCTTCAATCGCCACCTCATCGGCGGCACCGATTATTTCTTTGACCCAAACTATCCACTCTGGGTGCGCTTGTTCAGTCTGTTTCACGTCGCGATGCCGTTTGTCCTGATCTACGCAGTGCGCCGCACCGGATACGATCGCCGCGCCCTGCGACTGCAATTCGTCATCGCAGCGGTGGCGATGATCGCCTCGCGCTTCGCCGATCCTTACAAGAACATCAATTTCATCTTCGCCGATCCGATCGTTCATCGCCAGTGGGGACCTGCTCCCATCCATGTAGCCGCCATGCTCGCCGGCCTGACCATCGTGATCTACATCCCCGCGCACGCGGTTCTCTCGTGCATTTTTCCGGCGCCGCCGCACACTTCGGATCGATCCCCGAATTAGCCCACTGGCTGTCATTCCGAACGGAATGAGCGACCTGCGATTTCCGTTGCGACCGCAGAGCAGGCAGGAACTACTCCGACTTGCGGACCGCGCGCAGATCAATCCCCAATTGCTGGCACTTTTTGTAGAGGTGGCTTCTCTCGAGGCCCAATGCCTTCGCGGTGTTTGTCATGTGATGCCCATGCTTCTTCAATTCTGCCAAAATCGTCTCGCGTTCAAATCCCTCCGTCCGCGCCGCCAAACTCCCATCGCCGGTATCGGCCCCACTCTCCGCGCCGCTCGTGGCGGTCGTAGGCGCGCTGCTTGCTGGGCCCGCGGGCAATGCTAGCTTCACCGTCTCGCCATCAATCTCGCCGCCCCGCGCCAACAACAAAATCCTCTCCACCACATTCCTCAATTCGCGCACATTCCCTGGCCACGAATATTTTTCTAGTTCCGCAATCGCCGAATCCGCGAAGGCCTTTTCCTTCCATCCATTCTGCGCCGCCACCTGCCGCGCAAAATGCCGCGCCAACAATCCGATATCTTCGCGGCGCTCGCGCAACGGCGGCAACAGAATCGGAAACACGTAAATGCGATGATACAAGTCCTGGCGGAAAGTCCGGGCCTTCACCTGCGCTTCGAGATCGCGATGCGTGGCGACCACCACGCGCACATCCACCGCAATCGGCTTATCGCCGCCGACGCGCTCGATCTCGCCTTCTTCCAATACGCGCAGGAGTTTCGCCTGCATGGCCAGCGGCATATCCCCAATTTCATCCAGGAAGAAAGTGCCGCGGTGCGCCTGCTCGAATTTCCCCACGTGACGCGCGGAAGCTCCAGTGAACGCGCCTTTCTCATGCCCGAATAATTCCGATTCCATCAATTCCGCGGGAATCGCCGCGCAATTCAGAGTCACGAACGGCCCGTTCCGCCGGGCGCTCTTCTCATGCAGCGTTCGCGCCACCAATTCTTTCCCCGTGCCCGTTTCGCCGCGAATGCAGACGCGCGTTTCGCTTGCCGCCACGCGTTCCAATTGCTCCATCAACGCTTTCATCGCCGCGCTCGCCCACAAAATCTCGTGCTTGCCCAAGCGCTTCTTCAGATCGCGGTTCTCATTTTCGAGACGCGCGATGCGCAGGCAATTTTCGATGGTCAGCAGCAATTTATCGGTCGAGATCGGCTTTTCGAGAAAATCCACCGCGCCGAGACGTGTGGCGCGCACGGCCATCTCGATATTCGCCTGCCCTGACATCATCACGGCTGGAATAGTAATTCCCGCGGCTTTCAGGTCTTCGAGGAAGGCGATGCCGTCTTTTCCCGGCATCACTATATCGGAGAGAATCAAATCGATGCGTTCGCTCTTAGCAATCTCGAGCGCACGTGTCGCGTTGTCGCAGACTGTGGCCTCGTGCCCCGCCAATCGGAATGCGCGCGCGAGCGACGCGAGAGTATTCGGATCGTCATCAACTACGAGAACGTGCGCCTTCGCAGCCACGCGCGCCTAAGCCTCCGGCTCCGAAGTCGCCATGGTCTCAGCGGAATTCGATGCGGCATCAGAGGGCGTGTCGGCGGGCGCATCATGTCCCGCAGCACGCGGCGCGTCGTGCACGCGCGGCGTAGGCGCTGCGGGTGGCGGAGGTGCCGCAGCCGTGGCTTTTGCAGTTCTGTGCGGCTCGACTGCAGGCTTGATCGGCAACTCGATCCTAAATGTTGTGCCGACGCCCGCCTCGCTCTCGACCGAAATTGTGCCGCCGTGATCGCTGATCACCGATTGCACTACCGCGAGACCCAAGCCCGTGCCGTGCTGCTTCGTCGTGTAGTAGGGCGTGAATAATCGCTCACATTCTTCCGGCGTGAGGCCCGAGCCGGTATCCACGATTTCGATCAGCACATTTCCATCGTGGGTCGAAGTCGCCAGCGCGAGCACGCCGCCCGAAGGCATCGCATCCATCGCGTTCAACACTAGATTCTCGATTGCGCGGTGCAAGAGCAGCGGATCGGCTTGGATCGCCGGCAGACTGGCCTCGAGATGCAGCTCCGGCGTGATCGGCGGGCGGCCGACGGCACTGAATTGCGCTTCGAATAGACGCACCACCGTGCGCACGACTTCGTTCACGTCCACCGGCCGCAATTCCGGCTTGGGCATGCGCGCGAAATCGCTAAACCGGCCGATGATTCCCTTCAGGTTCTCGATCTCGGCCAGCAGCGTCTCGGTGGATTCATCGAATACTTCGTCGAATTCTTCGGCGTCTTTTGCGCGCGCGCGGCGCAAATTTTCGACGGTAATCTGCAGCGGGAACAATGGATTCTTCAATTCATGCGCCAGCCGCCGCGCCAGTTCGCGCCAGGCTGCGACGCGCTCGGATTGCACGAGACGCTCGCGCTGCTCGACAAGCTCCTCGGTCATTTTGTTGAAAGCTGCCGCGAGCTGCCCGATATCATCCTTCGAGCGGACATCCACGCGCGCGTTCCAATTCCCCGCCGCCACTTGTTTCGCGCCGTTCACCAGTTTCGTCACCGGCTGCGTGATCCGCGCCGCGCCCCACCAGCTCAAAATGGCGCCCAGCAGCAAGCCGATTCCCGCGACTCCGACTGCCAGCAAGATAATCCGATGCTCGACGACGACGCGTTCGCGCTGCGACGCCCCGATCAGCAAGACTCCCAGCAGTTCATTCGCGCGGCCCTGAAGCGGTAAAAGATGAAACGATTCCGCGCTCGCTGGATCGGAGCTCCAGGTGATCCCTGCGGTCCGCTCGTTTGGCGCTTGGCGCACCTGCTCGACCAGTGGCGCGAATCTTTCCGCTTCCTGCACCGGGCCATTTGCATCGAGCAAGGCATCGCTCGAGAAATCTTTATCGAGGTTCAGATAGACCAGCGCGCGCATGCCTTCCGATAGCGCGAGCGTCGAAAGAAAATCCTTGCCGAGTTTCTTTCCGCCGATCACGTAGACGCGCTTGTCCGCCACCGGCACTGCGCTTGCCACGGCCATCAACCCGAGCGTTGGCCCCTCCTGCGTTTCCATGCGCGTCAGAAAAGCGCCGGCGGAAGCCCAATCTTGCGAATTCGTCACCCAATTCAATTTGTAGCCGGCGCGCGCCGGCCATTCCGCCGAGGAAATGATCGTGCCGTCGGTGGCCACGAAATCCAGAATGTCGAGTTGGTGGGCCGAGGCGACATTGCGGGCGTCCCAGTAATAGGTGGATGCATCCGCATTCGGGCGCATGAGTTCGATTGCCATGCGCGTGGTCGCTTCCGCATCGGCGATGCCCTTCACTTGCAGCGCCGCTTCCTGCCCGCGCTGCTTGAATTCCTCGCGGAATTGCGCCACCAGCGCGTCGGTTCGCCGCGCGTCCAGTTCTTCGAATGCGTTGCGCGTAACCAGCGTCACGCCTGCGGCCACGATGCCCACCGCCAGCAGCACGAAGAACGTGAACAGCCAAAATAATCTCGATCGAAACGTCACTGCGCTTCCCTCTCCAACCAAACATCCGCCAAGGGCAATCCATTCATAGCCGCTCCCGGCGGCATCGACCAATTCCGCACCCGCGGCCCCAGCCCATACACGCGCGGCAAATGCGCAATGGGCACCACGCGGTAAGTCTCAAGCACAGCCTTCTCCCGCGCGTAAATCTCCGCCGCGCTGGCCGCCTCCGGCAATCCGGAATCCTCCTTGCCGAGTACCGCCGCAAATCCGCCGAGTAGTCCGGCCAGCGCGGGTCGCGGCAGAGGCGAGGTCAGGCTCACACGCACGATGCGCGCGTCGAATTTCGTCGTCACAGGCCGACCCCCCGCGGACACGACGGGAATCGCAGAGGCCGTGACCGCAAGCCCCGCTTCCTTTGCGTTCACCGCAATGCGCTCCGCTACGCCCTGTTCC
>Ga0310037_10000200_pt1 | contig 45914 bp, 38 predicted proteins | sample Sb_taG_11_FD_200239 | JGI IMG/M metagenome (GOLD analysis project Ga0310037, IMG submission 200239) | Peat soil microbial communities from Weissenstadt, Germany - Sb_50d_3_AS metaG (v2) (version 2) | ecosystem: Environmental > Terrestrial > Soil > Wetlands > Peat | place: Germany: Weissenstadt... | reverse complement strand
ATCCATGCTCGATGTCGGCCTCGATCGCGTATTCCTTCCACACCCTTTTGAGCTGCCCGAGGGACCCGGTCAGGAACCGCCACTGTCCCATCATCCCGTGGACCTCCGAATAGGAGCGGACGTCCTCCAATGAGATGGCCGCGGGGTTTGCGTCCACCCCTAGTAGCTGCACCTGGCGGCCCGCCGGCCCGAGCATTTGCTTGGCCTGGACCATCGCCGTCGTCGTGAGTGGACAGATCGTCGTGCATTCCGAGTCGTTGAAGGCAAGGATCACCACCTTCCCGCGAAACGAGCGCAGGGACACCTGCTGGCCGAACTGGTCGGTCAGCGCGAAGTCGGGCGCGACGCGGGCAAGAGGGGTGCCCGGGTCAAGGTAGGGATTCGTCGCGAGCGCCTCGCTCGAGGCGGGACCCGATCCGCCGAGCACTGTCAGCGCGACGACCAGCACTCCGATCACGAGGCCGGACAGGAGGGCAAAGCCGGGTAGCGGCCGCGGGAGCGGAAGAGGTCGAGCGCGCGGGTGCAGGCGTGACCCGCGAGCGCCACGCGCCCGGCGCCAGGCGTACCGAAGGCCGACGATGATCGCCACAAGAGCCGCGAGCCCCGCGGTGACGAAGGCCACACGGGCATCGCTTCCATGGCCGGCCGGCTGGGTCGCCGCACCACCAGGCGGCGTGTTCGTGGCGGCTTGGCCGGCTGGGTGATTCGGCGATGTGATCGCCACACCCGACGCCGCGCCAAGCTTTTGCACCCCCGCCATCGCGGCGCTCACCAGGCCGGCGCCGCCGACTCCGATCGGGACCTTGGCCAGCACCCGGTAGGCCGGAACGGTGGAGTGACCCGGCCAGTTGAAGCCGAAACCGTTCGGCATCACGACCAGCAGTCGCTGCCTGTAGGAGAGCGATAGCTCGATCCCCAGGAACCGCGCATACGACTGCGGCTTTCGCCAGAGCGCGGTGACCGAGCCGAGGTCGAATTTGTTTGCGACGATCGCGACTCGGATCGGAAAGCCGGCCTTCGCTGCACTCTCCAAGCGTCCGCCGAGTTCAGCCTGCTGCTTGACCGAAGCGCCTGCATCAGAGCCGACGAACAGGTTCTGGAAGACGAGCACGTCACTTCCTGGGTCGCCGTCGGCGCGGGCTGGCGACGAAAGGCCGCCCGCGGTGACGATCGCCGCCAGCAGGCAGAGAAGAGCCCTTCTGAGGACGACCATGTCAGGCACGCGACACTTGCCTCAGTTCGTCGTCGACGTCACTTGGGCCGTACGGCCATCCGAACAGCGCGCGTACATAACCAGAGCGGTCGATCACGAACGCAACTTCGTCGTGGGTGATGTAGTGGACCGTGGTCCCAGCAATCCGCTTTGTTGTGACCTGCACCCCGATGCTGTAGTCGTTCCACACCGAAGCTAGCTGTCTGGGCCTTCCGACAGCCCAATGCCATTGCGGCACCAGATTCCACTTGTGGAAGTCCTCCATCAGGTCCGCTCGCTTGTCCGCGTAAATGTCGACGCTGACGGCGATGATCACCGGGCGCTCGGCGACGGGGAGGGTCGCGTCGACTTGGTTCAGGACGTGCGCGGCCAGCGGACACAGGTTGCGGCACAGAGGGTCAACGAACGTCAAGATCACGGGGCGGCCCCGGAACGACGCCAGCGTGATCGAGCGGCCGTTCTGATCGGTTAGTCGGAAATTGGGTGCGAGCCGCCGGCCCGGCGCCCACTGGTATGGCGTAGGCACGCCAGTGTCGGCCACGGCCGGGGCTCCGGTGGGGTGGCGCAAGAGGAGCAACGCGATGATCGGAACCCCGGTCGCGACACAGACCAGCAGCGCGAAGCCCGGTACCACCCAGCGCAACCGAATCGAAGAGACGGATCGGGCAGGACGCGGCGACGTGCCGGTCGCGGCGCGGCGACGCACACGAGCCGAGCGCCGACGGAGCACAAGTGCCAACGCGACGAGCGTCAAGGCGGCGACCACGACGAGCACGGCAACGGCGGCGCTGCTTGAGCGTCTCGGCTTATGCGCTGGGGCTTGGGCCCGGGGAGTCAGCCTGACGCCCGCACCCGCGGCGAGGGTTCGTACTGCCGTCTCGGCTGCATCCAACAGACCGCCGCGGGCGCGTTGGATCGGGATCTTGGCGAGCTGCCCGTCGGCCGAAGCTGTGGAGTGCCCCTGCCAATCGAAGCCGATCCCGTTCGGCATCACGACAACCAGTCGCTGCCGGTGAACATCGGAGAGCTCGATCCCCAAGAACCGGGCGTAGTCCCGAGGCCTTCCCCACAGGGCGGTCACGGATCCGAGGTCGTAGCTATCCGCGATGATCGCAACCCGAATCGGAAGGCCTGCTCGCTGCGCAGCCCGCAGGACATCCGCCAGCTGCCCCTGCTGCCCGGCGGAGGCGCCGGCGTCCGAAGGCACGAACGACAGCTGGGAGACCAGGACGTCGCTGGCGGGATCACCGTCGGCAAACGCGGTCGAAGCCAGCACCAGAGCCGCGAGAACGCCGGCAAGCAACGCGATCCGGCCATGCCAGGAGCTCAGCCGAAGCTGCGGACAGCGCTCAGATCCGGCATTCGGGGGCTGCATATGGCGAAGACCCAACATTCGACGCATGCCCACACCCGCCGGCGTCACGTTCACGACCGCAGCAACGGCGCACTAGCGAGTCTGGTGCAGGGCGACCGCCGTCCCGAGGTGTCGCCCGGGTGTTGAGCCGCCCAGCGTGAGCGATGAGAATCCGAACGCAACGACGAACAGCGCGATCGTCGTGTTTCGCAGAACTCGCGGGGTCAGCCAGGTGATGCGCTGAGCTTGCAACCACGACCGAGCGCCGCTTGCCCCTGCTGCGGCTGCCATCACACATCCGGCGCACATGGTCTGGAAGGTTAGCGCCACGAGCGCAAGGCGGGAGTCAGTCGCTGCAGTCTTCGCAGGCGCCGTGGAGGACGATTTCGTGTTCGGCGACGCGCATGGGAATGCGGCGGCTGAGTTTCTTGATTGCGGTCTCGAGGTCGGGGTCGGTGAAGGGTGTGACGGTGCCGCAGTTGTCGCAGACGAGGTGGTGGTGGTGGCCTTCGCCGGTGCGGATCGGTTCGTAGCGGGCCATCGCTTGTCCGACCTGGAGTTTCTGGACGAGGTGGAGGCGTTCGAGTTCGTCCAGGATGCGGTAGATGCTGGCGCGGCCGATCGGCCGGTCGCGCTCGCGGAGCGCGTCTTCGATCTCGATGGCTGAGAGGGCGCAGGCTTGGGTGTCGAGCAGTTCGAGGAGCGCTTGGCGGGCGGCGCCGGTGTGGTGTTTGGCTTGGGCGAGGGTGTGTTGTGCGTGCTCAGCCCAGCTCTGGCTGGTCTTCTCGGCCATGGGTCTCAGTCTAGGTCTCGGTTCCGCGGACCGCGGTCAGCAGTCCGCGTGTCCTGGCGTGGCGCAGGTCGCTGGTGGCCAGGAACGCGAGGAGGTAGATGCCGGTGGCGACGGCGATGATCGCCGAGCTCGGGGGTAGGTTCGGGATCTCGTAGCTGATCGTCAGCCCGGCCCAGGTGGAGAGCACGGCGATCGCGGCGGAGAGTCCGAGCGCGTGGTAGGGGTTGGCGGTGAGTCGTTGGGCGGCGCCGGCAGGCGCGGCGAGCAGACCGAGCAGCAGCAGCGCGCCGATCGCTTGGGTCGCTTCGGCGGCGGTGGCGCCGAGGAGCGCCAGGAGGAGCAGCCCGAGGGCGCGGACCGGGACGCCGCGTGCGGCGGCGACGGCAGGGTCGACACTTGCGAACAGCAGCGGCCGGGCGATCGCGAGCAGGACGGCGACGATCACGGCGGCGATCACGGCGGCGATCACGGCGGCGGTGGCGCTGAGTCCGAAGATCGATCCGAACAGGGTGCGGGCTCCCAGCAGGCCGTTGCCGCCACCGGATCCGGAACTGAATAGGGCGAGGAAGTACACGCCGAGGCCGAGGATCGCGGCGAACGTGATTCCGATCGTAACGTCGTCGGGGCGCGAGCGGTCGCCGAGCGCGCCGAGCAACAGCGCGATCGTGATCGTGGCGGCAAACAGCCCGACGCGGATGTCGATCCCGGCCGCGGCGGCGGCGAGGGCGCCGGTGAAGGCGACGTGGCTGAGCGCGTCGCCGGCGAACACCTGGGCGCGGAGCACCACGAAATAACCGACCAGGCCGCTCGCGAGCGCGATCGCCGTGCCGGCCAGCCAGGCGTTGCGGACGAACTCCTGCGCGAACATCACGCAGGCGTCTCGACGGCGCGGGAGCGGCCATGCAGCAGGGTGGGATGATCGATCGCCGCGCGAGCGAGCCGCGCGATCAGGTAAACGGAGAACGCGACCGCGGTGAGGTAGAACCCGACCGGATAGTTGTAGAAGTAGGCCAGCGCAAGCCCGGCCCAGGTGATCGCCATGCCGAGCAGCACCGTCAGGACGAGGCTGGCGCCGACCCGGGGGGTGATCAGCTGCGCGGTCGCGGCCGGTGCGATCAGCAGCGCGAACACCAACAGCGCGCCGGTGATTTGCGCGGTCGCCGCGACGGTGAACCCGAGCGCGAGCATGAACGCGAGCGAGACCCTGCGGACCGGAACACCACTGGCGCGGGCGACCGGCTCGTCGAGCGAGGCGAACAGCAGCGGGCGGCCGACGACCGCGAAGAACCCCAATGTCAGAACGCAAACGATCGCGAGCGTGAGAACCTGCCCGCGCGTGATTCCGAGGAAGTCGCCGAACAGCAGGTTCTCGTAGCCGGCAAGGACTCCCTGGTACAGGCTCAGGAACAGAAACCCGCAGGCCAGCCCGAACGCCTGGACGGCTCCCGTCACCGCGGACTCCTCACCGCGGTGCCGCCGCGTGCCGGCGCCGGCGGACGCGCCGATCACCAGTGCACCTGCGCCACAGAAGGTGTAGTAGCCAACCGCGGCGGACAGCCCGAGCAGCAGCGCGAACGTCGCTCCGGGGAATGCCATCACCGACAGCGAGTGTCCGGCGAAGCTCTCGCGCCTGAGCACCATGAACCAGCCCACCACGCCAGCCATGATCGCGACCACGGTCCCGGCCTCGAGCGCGTTGACCATGAACGGGAATGCGGTCAGCTGGCGGAAATCCGAGATCAGATCGACCGACAGCCCGGCGATGGGCAGGTGGCTAGTCATGATCATGATGCTCGTGGCGGTCGCTGTGACGTGCCGGCGCCTCGGGCAGTCCGACGACCACGAGTCGTCCGTCGGCGGCGTGCAGCACCTCGATCGGCACCCCGTAGAGGCGGCTTAGCGTGTCCGCGGTGATCACCTCGTGCGGCGTGCCGACCGCTGCGCGGCCCGCACCGAAGTAAACGACACGGTCCAGGTAGGTGAGCAGCGGGTTGACGTCATGGGCGACCAGCAGCACGGTCACGCCCTGCTGGCGGCAGATCCGTGACAACAGCGACGCCACGCTGGTCTGGTTGGGGAGGTCCAGGCTGTCCAGCGGCTCGTCCAGGATCAACACTTTGGGGCGGCTGATGAGCGCCTGCGCGATTAGCAGCCGCTGCTGCTCGCCGCCGGAGAGGCGGCCGATGGGGCGGCTTGCGTACTCGCCGGCGCCGACCAGGTCGATCACCTCCTCCACGCGTTCGCGCCAGGAGCGCCGGAGCGGCAGTCCCCAGCGCGCGCCGTCCAACCCGAGCCTCACCAGGTCGATCCCGCGGATCCTGATGGTCGCGTCGAAGTGACGGCGTTGGGGCAGATAGCCGATCTGCCGGCTGACCGCGCCCGGTGCGCGTCCGAGTACCGATGCCGTCCCGGCAGCGAGAGGGAGCTCGCCGAGCAGCACCCGCAACAGAGTCGTCTTTCCTGACCCGTTCGGACCCAGGATCGCGGCGAACTCTCCCTCCGCGATCGCGAAGTCCACATCGCTCCAGACCGCGCGGCCACCGATCCGGGCCTGCGCGCCCTGCAGCCGCACCACCGGCACCGAGGACCCCGGCGAGCCGGACTTCCGGTCGTGGGCGACCCGCGCCGCGTCGATGGTCGGCGGGGAGCTCACCGACCGGTCGCCTGGTGAAGCGCCTGCTGGAGGTTCCGCAGCTCCGCTACTTGCCACTGCTCGAAGGTATCCGAGGCCGGTGAAAGCGTCTCAGTGATCGTCGTGATCGGAATCTCCGCGGCACGCGCGAGCTGGTTGACCTGTTGCACGTCCGGCGTCGCGTTCTGGCTGTTATAGACCCACACCTTGATCAGGTGCTGCTGAGCCTGGGTGTCGACCGTCTGCTTATCGGCCGCGCTCACATCGGTCCCCTCAGCAATCGCCTTAGCGAAGCTGTACGGCGTCAGCAGCTTCAGACCGAGCGCCTGCCCCAACGGCTGGAAGATGCTCTCGCTATAGCCCACCGGCACCCCGGCATAGCGGGCCCGGATCGTGGCGATCATCTTGTTGTACTCGGCGAGGCCTTGGGTCTCGAACCTGGTGCGCTGCTGATCGAAGTACGCGCTGGCCTTGGGATCGAGCTGCTTGTAGTCGGCGACGATCTGATCGATCACCCGGCGCACCGAGGACGGCGAGTACCACTGATGCGGGTTATCGCCCTCCGCCAGCCCGAGCAGGTCCCCGACGTCGAGGACCTTCCGCGAGCTCGACGGATTGGCAGCGAGCAGTTTCGATGCCCACGCGTCGTAACCGATCCCGTTCACGATCGCCATCTGCGACTTCGCCAACGCGACCCCGTCCGACGCCGTCGGCTCATACGAATGCGGATCGGTGTTGGGGTTCACGATGATGCTCTGCACCTCCACCTTGCTCCCGCCCAACTGGGTGGCGATGCTCCCCCAGAAGTTCTCTGCCGCGACGACCTGCAACTCCCCCGAGGAGGGACCGTCCGCCGAACCAGCGCTCCCGCCACCACAAGCCGCGAGCAGAACGGCGCAGCAGACAAGCAGCGGGACAACACGCAGCGGCATCCGAAGCACGATGCTCCCTCCACGGATCTCAAGGTTGACTGGACGAGCAACGCTCTCGCACAACCCACCATACCACGGGAATGAGATTTAGTCTCGTTCCTAGTTATTGGGCCAAGTCGGAGAGACCTTTTCGAGTCAGGCTGGTAACGCACGGGCGCACGGTCAGTGCGCAAACGTGACCCCTCCGCGATCGGCGCGGCGGTTGGTGTGAGGCGAGCCGGCTTCGAAGGCCTCCAAGCAGCTGCTCGAGCAGAAGTAGTAGGTCTCGGCGCCGACTTCCTTGGTTAGCGCCTTACCGCGGTCGACCTTCATCCCGCACACCGGGTCGGTCGCCCCTCGGCGGGCGGTCAGCCAGAACATGACCGCGAAGATCAGTGCCCCAAGGGCGTTCAGCGCCAGCTTGTAGTTCACCTGAATCGAGCTGAAGATGTCGGCGCGGGTCGGCCGCGGTCCGGTTGGGGTCAGCCCGAGCGCGCTGAAGATGCCGGCGACGACCAGCGCGGCGATCACCATCGTCACGAACATCAGCGCGGTGATACGGACCGTGAACCTGATGCCGTAGTACTTGCGGTAGATCAGGAGTATCGGCAGCACGATGAGGTCGGCGAACAGGAACGCGAGCACCCCCGCGAACGAGATCCCGCCCGACCACAGCACCGCGGCGAGCGGGACGTTCCCGACCGAGCAGACGAAGCTGAGCACGGCGATGATCGGTCCGATGATCACGTTCTCGAGCGTCGGCAGAGGCGCCGGCGCTCGGTGGATGAACAGATGCTCGAAGAAGCCGTTGCCGAACTGGGCGATGAACCCGGCGAGCAGGAACCCGGCGGCGATCTCCTTCCACAGCATGTGCCAGTCGCCGCGGAAGTTGTGCGCTACGTCGGACCACGCCCGGACGGAGGTCAGGCGCTCACGCCACGAAAGCTGCCCTCCCGGTCCGCCGTGCCGATGGCCCGTGTCGGCTGAGCGGGCGTGCTCCCGCGCCTGCTCCTCGAGCTGGCGACTCACGAACAGCCGAAGCAGCACTGTCATCAGCACGATCATCACGATCCCGCCGACGTACTCCGCCAGCGTGAACTGCCACCCGATCAGCACCCATAGGACCAGCCCGAGCTCCCACACGAGGTTGGTGGACGCGAACTGGAACGCCAATGCCGAGGCGGCGCTTGCCCCCTTCTGGAACAGGGATTTGGCGATTGCGATCGCGGCGTAGGAGCACGACGAGGACGCAGCGCCCAGTCCGGTGGCCCAGCCGATCGAACGGGCGTTGGAGCCGCTCATCAGTCCCTCGATCCGCTCGCGCGGCACCCACGCCTGCACGATCGCAGAGATCGTGAACCCGAGCACGAGCGCCCACCACACCTCCCATGCCATTAGGAACGAGTCCCTCAGGCCGTGCCAGATCACGTCCAATACACCCATGCCTACACGGTATCAATTACCCCTAGGGGGTAGGGGTAATGCTACTATTCGGCCCATGCCGACAACTTCGCAGCCCGTCAGGGGCTACACAGCCAGCAAACAGCAGCTCCTCGCTCGGCTGCGGCGGATCGAGGGTCAAATTCGCGGGATCGAGGGCATGGTCGAGGACGACCGCTACTGCATCGACATCCTGACCCAGATCAGCGCGGCGCAGGCAGCGCTGGACAAGGTCGCCCTCGGCCTGCTCGACGGGCACGCGCACAGTTGCGTGATCGGCGCCGAGCCACAGCAGCAGGACGCGCGGACGGACGAGATGATGGCCGCCGTCGGACGACTGCTCAGACGCGGCTGACCGGATCAGGCTGGCACGGCGCCAGGGTCGCGGGTGCCGCCGCGAATCCTCGAAGACCTCGCTTGGCCCGGCTTGCGGGCACCAGGACCCTAAGCCGACTCTCCGCAGTCGCGACCCGTGGCTACCCGACGGGCGACTTGATCGACGCCACGTAACCGCGAACGTCCGCCGCGGGCTCGGAGTACGCCTCCCCGAGGCTCGCCTCGATGGCGCTCATGTAGTCCTTGGTCCACTGCGGGAAGTCGTAGTCGATCGCCTGCAAGAACTCGAGCGTCGCGGCCAGCCGGATGTCGGCAATCGAGGGCGAGTCTCCGCCGATGAACTTCTTGTCACCCAGGAAGAAAGTGCGGTACGCCTCGAGGGGTTGGGCGATCGCCGCCGTAGCGTCCTTCTGCGCCTGCGCCTTGGCGGCATTATCCGCGTCCGACGAGCCCACCTCGCCGGCGTATTGCGGGAAGCCGAGCACCGGATACGTGGCCCGCGCGAGGACCGGATACAGCGTGCCGATCAGATAGAACATCGCGCTGTCGACCATCGCCCGCTGGGCCGGGTCGGTGGGGTAGAACTGGTCGAGGCCGTGCTTGTTGCAGAGGTACTGCATGATCGCGCAGCTCTCCCAGAGTGAGCCCTGCGCCAGGCCCTCCTCTTCGAGCAGTGGGGTGAGATCGGCGGGGTCCTTGGCCAGGAACTCCGGCGTCCCCTTCTTGCCCCAGACGTCCACCTCTTCGAACTCGAGCCCGGCGGCTCGCACGAAGATCCGGGCGGTCAGGTTGTTGACGCTCGGCTTCAGGATGCTCAGCGTGTTTGTAGACATCGGATCTCCTCCGGTCCGTTACAGGACCTTTTCGTGCTGATAGGGGTCCTTGGGCGATCGGTCTTCGGAGAGAGACACCCGCGATCGCCCGACGAGCGCCTCGATTGCATCCGCGAGGTGGATCGGGGCGATGTTGTAGTCGCCACGCTCCACGCGAATCTTGTGCGCCTCGAGCAACACCTCCGCGTGCGTGTAGCCGTGCGGCGGTTCGAAACGGTACGACGCGAGCTCGATCAGCAGACCGAGCGGATCCTCGAAGTAGATCGAGTCCATGAAGCCGCGGTCCTTGACGCCGCTGTGGCGGATCCCCCGCTCGTCGAGCCGCAGGGCCGCCTGGTGGAAGGTGGCCTGCGACACGGACAGCGCGATGTGATGGACGCAGCCGGGGTCGGTCGGCGTCCGGCTCGGGTCGCCGACACGGTCCTCATTGGTGAAGATCGTGATCAGCCGGCCGTCGCCCGGATCGAAGTACAGATGGCTCTCCGACGGGTTGTCGAGGTTGGGCTGCTCGAACACGAACGGCATGCCGAGAATGCCCTCCCAGAAATCGATCGAAGTCTGGCGGTCGGCGCCAACGATCGTGATGTGGTGAACGCCCTGACTCTGAAGCTTTCGCACGGCTCGTTACCTCTCGACGAGTTTCGACTTGTATTCACTGCGGCGCAAGCTCCCCCACGGCACCAGATCAACTCGTGTCTGGACGATCAGGCGGCTGCGCAACTTCTCCCGGATCGCCTCGGCAAGCTCGGGATCGGGCCTCGCGCCACGCCCGAGCTCGACGCTGACCGGGAGCGGTGGCTCCTGCTTGACGCCGGGGGCTTGGGGCTTGACGAGAATGTGGCCGCTCACGTCGGGTGTGAACGCGCTGACGACCTCGCGTACGGCCGATGGGAACACGTTCACGCCGCGGACGATCAGCATGTCGTCGCTGCGGCCGATGCACCTGACGCGCGGGCTTGTCCGGCCGCACCGGCATGGGCTCGTCCACACCCGGACGTGATCGCCGGTGCGGAACCGAAGCAGCGGCGCTGCTCGGTGCTGGAGGTGGGTCAGGACGAGCTCGCCGGTGGCGCCATCTTCGAGCGCGACCGAGGCGCCGGTCTCAGGGTCGATCAGCTCGGAGTGGACGAACCCTCGCGCGCCGAGGTGCATCCCCTCCTGCGCTTGACACTCGCCCCAAAGTGAGGGACCGATGTCGCCGATCCCCATCGCCTCGGTGACCTTCGCGCCCCAGCCATCCTCGAGCTGAGCTCGAAACGCCGGTTCACCACCACCGGGTTCGCCGGCCACGAGCACGCGTTCGACACTGGAGCCGCGGAGATCGACGCCACGTTCCGGCGCACGCTCGATCAGGTATGCGGCGTACGACGGCGTCAGCACGGCCGCCTCGGGTTCGAGCCGCTCGATTGCGGTCAGCAGACCCTCAGTGTTGCCGGTGCCCATCGGGATGTGACACAGGCCGATCCGATCGAACGCGGCGAGCGCGGCTCCGGCCACAAACGGCCCGGCGTTGTAGGTCGAGACGATCCGCTGGGCCGGGGCGATGCCCGATGCCGAGTAGCTGCGTGCCGAGCCCGTCACCCAGTTCTCGAGGTCGCCGGCGGTCAACGGGATGTAGCTCGGTATGCCTGTCGTGCCGCTCGTCGAGTGGATCCGGACGATCTCCGACGCCGTCGCGCACAGATGAGCTCCGACCGGATTGTCCGTCGTCACCGTCGCCTTGATCTCGTGCTTGTCGGTTAGCGGCAGCTGAGCGATCTCGGCGAGCCCACCCGCGGCGCGTTCGGACGCGAACCCGGCCACCGCGAGCTTCTCCCGATAGAACGCCGAGCGCTCAAACAGGTACGCGAGCTGGATGCGGTACGACGCGTCGTCGGCGGCCAGCTGCTCCTCCCACGGTCGCGTCTCGATCTCCGCAGCCAGCATCAGCCGCGGCCGTCCTGCTCGGGCCGCTCGTAGACGACCGTCTCCTCGGCACCTCTGGCCATCAAGAACCCCACGGAGTCCTGGTGCTCCTCGGCGAGGTGCGCAAGCAGTCCGGCGGTGCGGGCGAGGATCGGGATCGCCTTCACCGCCGCTGCCTCGAACCCGAGGTCGAGGAGCACGGCGGCGATCGGCATCGATACGTTCATCACGAGCGGCTTGCCGTAGGCCCGGGCTGCGCTGTCGCGCAGACAGCGCGCGAGGAGCACGTGCCCCCCGCTCACGCCGTGCTCGTCGGCGAGCTGCAGGATCCGCTCAGCGCGTGGGTCCACGGGGTGGTGGACGGGGTGTCCGAACCCCGGCAACCGCTCGCCCGACGCCTGAATCGCCCGTGCCGCCTCATCGGCGACGACCGCCGGGTCGCCGCCGGCGGCGACCCGCTGCTGTGCTTGCTCGAGCAGCCGCGCGCACGCCTCCGCCGTCCCCAGGATGACCGGACCACAACCGAGGATCCCGGCGGCGACGGCTCCCTGGAGCGATCCCGGATCGGCGGCCAGGGTCATGCGGGCCGCGACGTTCGTGGGCATCATGCCGTGCTCGGCGATTGCGACGAGCAGCAGGTCGAGGAAGAACCGCTGCTCTTCGGTAGGCTCGCGGCCGGTCAGCAGCAAGTGGAAGTACTCCGTGAAGCTGAGACGACCCATCAACTCTGCGCACAGGTCCTGGCCCCGGACCTCGACCCGGTCGGGATAAGCCTGGCTGATGCGGGTGACGGCGGTCCGCGTCACGGTACGGAAACTAACTCCCGTGGCCGCCGGCCGCCAGGTCGCGTTCGATCCGAGCCGCGGTCTCGAGCAGCGGCGGAAGGAGTTCCCCCTCGATCATCGCCGGGGTTCGGCGGCTCGCCTGCGTGGACAGGTTGATCGCCGCCACCACCCTCGACTGAGAATTCCGGATCGGGACCGCGACCGCGCGCAACCCGTCCTCGAGCTCCTGATCGACGAGCGCCCAGCCCTGTTCGCGCACACGCCCGAGCACGACCCGTAGGGCGCCCTCGCTCGCCACGGTCGCGGCGGTCAGCGGCGCCAGCTCGGCTCGGGCGAAAAAGCCCTCGAGCTCGGCCTCGTCCACCCCGGCGAGCAGCACTCTGCCCATCGAGGTTGCGTAGGCGGGGAAGCGCGTCCCGACCGCGATCGCGACGGTCATGATCCGCTGCGTCGGTTCGCGTGCCACGTAGACGACGTCGGCGCCGTCGAGCACAGACACGGACGAGGATTCGTGGACCTCTTGGACGAGGTCACGGAGGTGGGGCTGGGCGATTTCAGGCAGCGTCAAGCTCGACAGGAACGAGTAGCCGAGCTCCAGCACGCTCGGAGTCAGCGAGAAGCGCCGGTCCTCGCAGCGCACGTATCCCAGGTCGACCAGCGTCAGCAGGAAGCGCCTTGCCGCTGCGCGGGTAAGCCCGGCCTGCCGTGCGACGTCGGCCAGCGTGAGGCCCGGAGCGGGGACATTGAGCGCCCGGATAACCGAAAGGCCGCGCTCGAGCGATTGCACGAAGTGGCGATCACGGCTGCGGCTCGCGGTGCTCACGGGGAGCTGGCTCGTCTAAAGGTCGAAGAAGACGGTTTCGTCGGGTCCTTGGAGATGGATATCGAACCGGTACCCCTGCTCGGTCGGCTCCGCGATCAACGTTTGGCGGCGATGCTCAGGGATCCGGGAGAGCACCGGATCGGTCGCATTCGCCTCCGGCTCATCAGCGAAATAGATCCGCGTCACACACCGATCAAGCATCCCCCGCGCGAACACCGACACGTCAACATGCGGCGCCTGCACCACGCCACCAACCCCGGCCACCGCACCGGGCTTGACCGTCACCACCTCCCAACTCCCATCCCCATCCTCGGCCGCGAACCGCGCGAACCCCCGAAACCCCACCAGCTCAGAGCGACCCCCAAACCCATACACATCGGCAAAGCGCCCCTCCGGATCCGCCTGCCAAGTCTCGATCATCGCATCGGGCACCGGCTCTCCCGCCCCGTCATAGACCACCCCACCAACCCTGATCGCCCCCGGCGTCCCCTCCACCACGGCGAACCGGCCCTGCTCCCACGGCAACCCAATCGCAAAAAACGGACCCACCGTCTGCGACGGCGTCAACGCAAACCCCATCACCCGTACGCCTCCTCAAACGGCGTCGCCCCCGGCCCCCGCAAACAAATATCGAACTCATAGGCGAGCGCCCAGTTCGGAGCGCTCCGCTCGATCGAGAACCGCGAGATCAACCGCTCCCGCACGTTCGCATCCCGGACCGAGTTGAAAATCGGGTCAAACTCGAACAACGGATCGCCGGGGAAGTACATCTGCGTCACCAACCGCTGCGCGAACGCCCGGCCGAGCAGCGAGAAGTGAATGTGCGCCGGACGCCACGCGTTGTAATGGTTCCCCCACGGGTACGGCCCCGGCTTCACCGTCGTAAAGCTGTAGCGCCCCTCGTCGTCGGTCATGCACCGCCCCGCCCCGGAGAAATTCGGATCAAGCTCCGCCGACCACCGATCCCACAAATGCCGATAACGCCCCGCCGCGTTCGCCTGCCACACCTCCACCAACACCCCCCGCAACGGCTTGCCCTCCGTATCCAACACGCGACCAGAAACGGTGATCCGCTCCCCAATCGGCTCACCCCCATGCTGAGCCGTCAAATCACTATCACCAGCCCCCACCCGCTCACCCCCCAACTGAGGACCCGTCACCTCCGTCACCGACTGCGGCAAAAACACCAACGGCTGCTTCGGATGACGCAACGCCGTCGACTTATACGCGGCGAAATCCAACGGCGGATGCACCGCGCCACCCACCCGCACGTAACTCGTCGGCGTATCCGACACACCCTGATAGAGCTCGCGTTCTTCGCTGCTTACCTCCGGGACGCTGCTCATCAAACGGCCTCCACCACTGTCGCCAGACCCTGACCGACACCTATGCAGATCGCGGCCACGCCGAGCCCACCGCCGCGTCGCTTGAGCTCGTGAACCAGGCTACCCAGGATCCGCACCCCCGAGGCGCCGAGCGGATGGCCGACCGCGATCGCGCCGCCATTTGGGTTGACCTTCTCGGGATCGAGCTCCTTCCACTCGCCGATGTCTGCCAGGCACTGCGAGGCAAACGCCTCGTTGAGCTCGAGGACCGAAACGTCGTCCCAGCCGAAGCCGGCGCGCCGGAGCGCGACGTTCGCCGCCTCGACGGGCGCGATTCCGAAGACGTCCGGATCGACGGCAGCGGTCCCCCGGGACACGATCCGCGCGAGCGGCTCCAGACCCGCCGCCTCGGCACCCGCCTCGTCGGCTAGCAGCGCCGCCCCGGCGCCGTCGTTGAGCGGGGAGGAGTTTCCCGCCGTGACCGTGCCCTGATCGGCGAAGGCGGGCTTCAGCTTGGCCAGCTTCTCCATCGATGTGTCCGATCGGATGCTTTCGTCGCGCTCGAGCTCGGTATCCGGAACAGGGATCACCCATTCGTCGTAGAACCCGTCGTCCCATGCCGCCGCGGCTCGCTCGTGGCTTCGGAGCGCGAACTGATCCTGCGCGGCGCGCGTGATCTCATACAACTCGGCGAGCTTCTCGGCGCTTTGTCCGAGCGAGATCGTCCACTGGTCGGGCATCTCGGGATTGACCATCCGCCAGCCGAGCGTGCTCGAGTACAACTGCTCGTTTTGGCGGGCGAATGGGCGGTCCGGCTTAAGCATGATCCACGGCGCCCGGCTCATCGACTCGACGCCTCCGACCATCACGATCGAGGCGTCGCCACACTCGATCATGCGGCTCGCCTGCAGTGCGGCGTCCAGGCTCGAGCCGCAGAGCCGGTTGATCGTCGATCCCGGGAGCGACGTGGGAAGGTCGGCGAGGAGGCACGCCATCCGGGCGACGTTGCGGTTGTCCTCGCCGGCCTGGTTGGCATCGCCGAACAGGACGTCGTCGATCCGCTCGGGATCCAGCGCCGGGGCCCGGCGGAGCAACTCACGGACGGCGTGGGTCGCGAGGTCGTCGGGCCGCACCTTCGAAAGCCCGCCACCGTAGCGACCGAACGGCGTACGAACCGCGTCGAGCACGTACGAGGCGCTCATCGCCCGAAACGCGCGGCGCGGTCTGGGGATCGCATGGTTTCACCTTATACGCTCCGCAAGTGCGGTCGACCCCACGGTCATGCGGACTCAGGTAGGGATCGTCGGCGGCGGACCGGCCGGCCTCACGCTGGCCCTGCTGCTCGAGCGCGAGGGCATCGAGTCAGTGGTACTCGAGGCCCGCAGCCGTGCGTACGTCGAGCAGCGGGTCCGCGCCGGGCTGCTCGAGCAGAACACCGTCGACCTCCTCAACGACCTCGGCCTTGGAGAACGGCTTTCGCGCGAGGGCCTTCAGCACGACGGCATCTACCTACGCCGCCAGGGTCGCACGCAGCACATCCCGATCACCGAGCTGACGGGTCGCCACGTCACGATCTACGGCCAGCAGGAAGTGGTCAAGGACCTGAACCACACTGCGCTCGACCGTGGGTGCGAGCTGCACTTCGAGGTCGGCGACGTGGCCGTGCACGATCTCGACGGCGAGCGGCCGCGGATCACTTACACCGAGAACGGTGCGGCCCAAGAGCTCGGGTGCGATTTCATCGCCGGTTGCGACGGCTTCCACGGTTGCTGCCGCCCCTCGATTCCCAAGGGCGTGCTTACCGAGCACGAGTACAACTATCCGTTCTCGTGGCTTGGGATCCTGGCCCAGGCCGCTCCCGCCACCGACGAGCTGATCTACGCCTGGCATGAGAACGGCTTCTCGCTGTACTCGATGCGCTCGTGCGAGATCAGCCGCCTGTACATCCAGGTACCGCCGGACGAGGACATCGAGCGCTGGTCCGACGACCGGATCTGGCAGGAGCTCCAGACGCGCCAGGCGAGCGAGGGTTGGAGCGTCAACGAGGGAGCGATCTTCGACAAGGGGATCACCCCGATGCGCAGCTACGTCTGCGAGCCGATGCGCTACGGCCGGCTGTTTCTCGCCGGCGACGCCGCCCACATCGTTCCGCCGACCGGAGCCAAGGGACTCAATCTGGCCGTCAACGACGTGCGGCTGCTGGCGGCCGCGTTCACCCGGTGGTATGGCGGCCGCTCGGGGGAAGGGCTTGATGCCTACTCACAGACGGCTCTGCGCCGGGTGTGGCGGGCGCAGGACTTCTCCAACTACATGACGCAGCTGCTCCACGACCTCGGGACCGGGCCGTTCGACCGAATGCTGCAGCTGGCGCGGCTCGACTATCTGGCGCAGTCGAAGGCGGCGGCGACGAGCCTGGCGGAGAACTACGCGGGGCTGCCGGCGGCGCCGGATTTCTGAGCTCTCCGGTCCTCAACCCTCCGTCTACAGGTCACTGCGCGATCGCGAACCCCTCGATCGCCACCGAGCCGCGAACGACGCGAACCGTCACGTGGTGGCGCCCGCCTCGCGAGCGGGCTCTGAAGATCACCTGGCGGGTTCGGTGGCGGCCGGAACGCAATGAGATCCTGCGGGTGTGGCCGTCGAGCGTGATGCTGGCCACCCCGCCCTGTGGGCCCCGTTCGCCGATGATCTCGAGCGGACCGCCAGTGCGGATTCAGTCGCTCATGCCGGGACGGATTCAGCCGGTTCGGGAGGTGCGGATTGGCTCGCCGCCAGTGCCTTCGAGTGGCCGAGGAACGGGACCAGCGTGCAGTAGTGAAGCTGCTGCGTGAGCTCCGGCAGCTGCTCGGCGTCGCCCACCTTGATGCGGTTGTACAGGGCTTCGCAGAGTCCTCCGATCACCGCCTCAGTCAGCGGTCCATAGTTGGCGAGGGCGGGGGGCAGTCCGCTGCGCCCGGGCTCGAGGAAAGCGGCGAACCGGCGCAAGGTGGCGTCATGCCGCTCGAGCGCGACCCGACCGGCCGTGTGCACGTCTACGACAACCAGGTGCGCGAACGCCGGATTCTCGGCGCAAAGCTCGAGCAGCCTCCGAAGAGCGGCGCCGACGCGCGCTTCCCATGTGTCCCCAGCGGCGGCATAGGCCCGGCTGAGCGAAAGGAACACCGACTCGACGCACACGTCGTACGTCGCCAGGAAGCAGTCCTCCTTGTCGGAGAAAAGGTCATAGAACGTCCGGCGCGAGACCTTTGCCCCATCGGTGATGTCCTTGATCCTGACGGCGGGATAGCTCTTCTCCGCGCACGCCTCCGCGATTGCGATCCGCAACCGCCTGCGCTGGTTGGTGACGATGAATGCATGAGGGAGACCATGCCTCCCGCGGGGCAGGACTGGCGTGGCCGCCGGGGGGGCATCGCCCGGGAATGTCCGCGGAGTCCCCGCGGTGCCACTCATCGCTCACTCCAGTGCGGGGACGAGTTGTGCTCGGGAGGCCGCGCCTTCGGGGCCATGCATCGGGACGAGCACCATGTACATGAACGTCGGCAGCAGCTGCTCGAGCTCCTCGGCATGCCCGGTCAGCACGGCGGCGTAGATCAGCTGCCAGATCGCGCCGGCGATCGTCTCGAGCATCAGTCGCGGCACCCGAACCGGCGCTGCCTCGAGCGCTTCGTCGCCGAGCAGGGCGGCGAAGCTGGCGACGAGACGGTCCCGCTCGGCCAACGCCTCCGGTCCGGCCGCCATCAGCTCGACCACACCCATGTCGGCGACATCGGGCCGGGCGGCCAGAAACCGCAGCAGCGCGGCGAGCGCGGACCTTGTCCGTTCGGCCCAGTCATTTCCGACGGCGGAGGCGGATTCGACGACGGCGGCGAGCTCGCGCGCGTGCTGACGGTAGGAGGCCAGGAAGCAATCCCGTTTGTCGTGGAAGTTCTCGTAGAACGTCTTGCGCGAGACCCCGGCGCGACCGGCAAGGTCCTCGACAGTCATCGCGATGAAGCCCTTCTCGTGGACCACCGGCGGGACCGCGTGAATAAGGCGTTGGCGCTGGTTCTCCACCACCGCGCCCGGCAGCAGGCCATGCCTTCCGCGGGGCAGGCGACGAGGGTCGACGGTTGCGCGCTGTTCCGCCATCGCACCGAGCATATCGATCCACTAACTGCAAACACAATAGAAAACGTATATGTCTGTAGAACTTGCAGCGCCTGTTCGTACAGACAACGAATCACTTTGAACACAACACAGTCTCTAAATGATCCCGCTTTGACCAGAGGGACACATTCCGGAGCGACGCGGCGCTGCGGGGGCGCTCAGCGTCCTGCGGAGGCAGAGATGGAGACCAAGAGGAGGCGGGAGCGACTGAAGGCGCTAGACGGCCGCCGCCAGCGGCTCGAACATGCCCGTCAGCTCGGAGAGCTCCGCGCACAGATCGGGCAGGTCGTCGGTCCGGCCGTCGGCGACGTGCGTGGCGATCAGGTGGAAGCTGGCGCCGAGCAGCATCTCGAGCTGGACCGACGAGAGCTGGTCGAGCTCACCGCGCCGGCGGTGCTCGGAGAGGATCAGGGCGAGCATTCGCTGGCGCCCCTGCTCGCGCCGGCGCCGGAGCTCGCGGTCGCCGCGGAGGGTCTCCACGAACAACATCCGCGCCTCCTCAGGATGGTGAGCGAGCCTGGTGAGGATCCGTGAGCGGGCGCTGACGAGCGCCTCGGGCCAGCTCAGGGCGCAGTCGAAGGAGTCCGCGATCTCGTCGAGGAGATCCTGGGAGAGCTCGTCGTAGGCGTCGTACAGGCAGGCGTCTGGAGTTGGGTAGTGGTCGACGAACTCATCCGGAGTCACGCCCGTGGCGGCGCACAGAGTGGCGACCGAGAAACCGTTGAATCCTTGTTCCCCGACGAGCTGCAAAGCGGCAGCCCTCAGCGATCCGCACGTGGTACACGCCGTCGGAGCGTACATTTAGGTATCTCCCCTCATCACCTAGTTCCGCCCGGGCCAGGCGAGTAGGCGGAGGACTTTACTTTCGGGGTGCACGATAAACAAGAGGGTTTTTTGAGCCTAAACGAATGTTCTAGTGGGCGATTCAGCATGTCTGAATGGACCTATTTCCGGCCAACTGTTTCGATCGCCGCTCGGGCGGCTACTTTTTGACGACCGTGTCTCCGACCCCTAAACGCCAGGGCCGTCAAGCGCACCAGCTGCCGCCGGGTCGGCACGGCTTGCCGCGGTCCTTCATCGTGTCCAACCAGCGGGAACGGATCCTCGACGCCGTCGCGGACGTGTCGAGCCTGGCCGGTTACTCGGCGATGAGCGTTGAGGACATCATCGTGACCGCGGGCGTTTCTCGGCGAACCTTCTACGACCACTTCGCCGACAAGCAGGAGGCGTTCCTGGCCGCCTACGACGCCGTCGTCGTCCAGCTCGTCCAGCGCCTCCAGGAGGCGTTCGCTGCGGACACGACCTTCGCCGGGCGGATACGCAACTGTCTCGCCGCGTTCCTGGGCTTCGTGGCCAGCGAGCCGCGCTTCGCCGACATGTGCGTCGTCGAGGTGCTGGCTGCCGGCCCGCAGGCGATCGAACGCCGCAACGCGGTGATGAGCACCTTCGCGCACATGGTCAACGTCGCCGCGCAGGCCGACGGTACCTGCCAGCAGCCGCCCGAGATCACGGCCGAGACGATCGTCGGAGGCATTTACGAGGTCGTGTACTCGCGTGTGATCCAGGGCCAGACCGCGCAGCTCCTCAGTCTGCTGCCCGACCTCGGCTACTCGCTGATGCTTCCGTTCATCGGTCACGCGGCCGCCCAGCGGGAGGCCGCCAAGCCGCCGACCACGCCGGCGCCCGAGCCGGTGGCGCTCGTTACGAGCGCCTCAGCCCTCGACGAACAGGCCGCGGCCGCGCTTGACGACGACGCCTGAGGTCGTCAGCTCGCGGACCGGCCGGTACAGGGACGTCGGGGGAACTCCCAGCATCGAGGCCAGATCGGCGATCGTCGAGCCAGGCTTGGCCCGAAGCGCCTCGACCACGCGCGCGTCGCGCTCGGGTCCGGCCTCTGTTTCTTCCGTGGTCCGCTGGCGCCGCTGACGGGCCGGCCTTGAGCGACCGGAAGAGCCGGCCTGGCGCCCGCCCCGCCTCGGGGCTGGAGCGCGGCTTGCGTCCGACGCCGGCTTGGCGTCGGCGGTCTCCCCGGCGTCGGCCGACACGACGGCCACGGTCGACCTCGATCGCTTGCGCTCAGGCGCGTCGATCCCGAGTTCGCCCGCGAGCTTGACGAGCTCGTCGTACTCGCGCACCAGCGGCTCGAGTTCCTTCAGTCGAGCGGCAACGCGCTCCCGAACGGTTCGGACTTCATCGGCAAGGGACATGGAGATCTCCTGGAAAGCGTGTATAACACGCCCGCTCGGCTGAAGTTAAGCGGGATGGTGGAGTTACCCCAAGCGGGGGGAGTAGTGCGGCTACCCCGAGCCGGCGGGTTATCCACCCACGCTGGGCGCCGGCTCGGCGCGCAGCTGCGGGAAGTCGGTGGAGAAGCCGGGCACGTGTCCCTGCTGGATGCACGGCGGCGCCGCGACGTTGCGGGAATCGGTGCGGAACACGTAGGACTTGATCAACGGCACGAGTGTCGAGGGGTAGGCGCTCGTCGGCGGCGCCGGGTTCCCGCGCGAGCACTCGGCGCTGTTCAACACGTCGAGGCCCCGGGCGAGCTGGGAGTACGCGCCCGGGAGACGGTAGGCGTCGTCGCGCTGGAGGCCCAGCGGGTGGTCGAGGAAAGCGAGGCCCTCTGGCGTCAGGGTCTGTGAGGTCCTGAGGTAATGGACCTCGTTCGACGTACGCGGGAGCTCGACGTCGTGGGACTGCGAGGCGCCCGTGACGTTGGCGAAGAAGCCGGTGATCTCACGCTTGTAGAGGCCGATGTAGCTGACGATCGGGTTCGCGTTGCGCAGCCACGGCTGGAACGCGCCGAGCAGTGGCGGGATCGCCCCGAGGATCCGGTCGAGTGCGGGCAGCCCGCGTTCTGACGCGGTCACGGTCGGCCCGAGCCGATCGAACAGACTGTGGAGCTGAGGCGCGAGCTTGGCCGTGGTTCCGAACGTGCCCGTCAGCTCGGTGGCGATCGGCTCGAGCGCACGGACCACGGGGTCGGCCCTCTGCGCGAAGCTGGTCAGCGCTGGCAGCGTCAGCCGGGTCTGGAGCTCGAAGTTCGGGAGCGCGCGGAACACGTCGGCGAACTGCTGGTTGCGCTGGGCGGTCGTCTGGAACAGGTTGTTGGCCGCGGTTATCAGTCCGGAGAGCTCTCCCTGGCGCGCGCTGATCGCGTTGAAGAACGTCCCGGTGTTCGCGACCAGGCGACGGACCGACGCCGACTGCGAGTTGAGCGTCGCGAGCAGGTTCTCCCCGGAATCGACGAACTGCGGCAGGGTCCCGAAGGCGTCGTTGATGTCCTGGCCGCGTCCGGCGAGCGCGGCGGCCTGCGATTGCATCCACGTCTGGAACGCAGCCCGGGTCTGCGGGTCAAACGTCGCCAGGATCTGATCGAGGTCGACGTTCGGTACTACCTGGCCGTCCGGGATCCGGCCGCCGTCGGCCAGCATCCCCGAGTTCGGGCTCCCGGCGCTGAGGGCGACGTAGGTCTCGCCGAGCAGCGTCTTGATTCGCAAGGTGGCGCGCGTGTTGCGGGGGATCGGCGCGTACTGCTGCGAGACCTGAATCGTCGCCACCGTGCGGTTGTCGTTCTTGTCAAGGTTGAGGGCGACGACCTTCCCCACGTTGACCCCGGCGATCCTGACGTCCGCGCCGGTCGCGAGTTCGTTCGCCTGCGGGAACGCCACCTGGAACCGGTAGCCCTGGGGTACGAGCGGGACCGAGCCCCCGAAGTCGATCCACAGATAGGTGAGGACGATGCAGCACGACAGCACGAACAGCACGAGGATCCCGATCCGGAGAGGAGATGGTGGGGTCTTGATCATTTCTTCGGCAGATCTAGGTTGCAGATAGCGTTGTAGTTCGGCGTCGTGAGCAGCTGGATCACCGTGGCGAGCGTCGGGTTGTGCTTGGGATTCGCGAGGTCCTGGAGGATTTCCAGCGAGCCGCACGAGAACAGGATCAGGCTGCGCCGGATCGGGCCGACTCCGTCCTGGGTGGACAGGACCGAGTTCGTGTCGTGGTTGGCCCAGGGCAGGTAGAACAAGTAGCTCTGCCCGTTCTTGGGCTTGTACGCGAGTTCGTTGACGATGTTGTTGAGCTCGGTGGCGAGCGTCCCGAGGTGCGGCGTCGCCTGCGCGAGCTGATGGGCCGCGGGCACCAGCTCCTTGGCGGTCGGCTGTGCCTTGACCGAGAACGGCCGGAGCTGGTCGCGGATCACCGGGGTGGTCTCGTTGAAGAACGGGCGCAGGTCCGCGAGCGTGGGGCCGAGACCGCGGGCGCTCGTGTCGAGCGGGCCGAGCGTCGAGGTGAGCGTCTTGCCGAGCGTCGTCGCCTGGGTCAGCGCGGTGTTTGTCGCTCCGAGCGCGCCGGGCAGCAGCTGGATCGTCTGCTTGAGCGCCTGGTCCTGATCCGAGATCGCGCGGAACACGCCCTCGTTGCCCTTGACGAACTCGGTCAGCTGCGAGTCGCGATCGCCGAGCTCGGTGGCTAGCTCCGAGAGGTTGCCCATCAGCCGCTTGAGCTCGACGCTGCGGAGCGCGACCAGGTGGCTTGCCTTCAGGACATCGCGGGAGAGCGGATCGAACCGGCGGAAGACGTTGCCGAGATTCGTGCCGCCGCCGTTCGCGAGCGCCTCACCCGCATTCGAGACGAGCATCGTCAGCTCGTCTCTGGTGTCGCTGTCGAGCTGCGAGAGGACTTCGTCGAGACTGACCGTCGGCAGCGTCTGCGACGAGCCCAGTGTCGCGCCGCTGTGCAGCCGCGTTCCGCCGTTCGAACTGCCCGGATCGAGCTCGGCGACCATGTCGTTGAGGCCGGTCTTCGGCCGCAGCAGCACCGTCGCGTTCGAGTAGATGCGGCTGGCGTATTGCTCGTTGATCTCCATGCTCACGACCGGCACTCCATTGGTGAGCGTCACGCCGTCGATCTCGCCGACATCGACGCCGGCGATCGTCACCGCCTGGCCCTGGCCCGGGAGCACGCCGGCGACGGCGCTGACCTGCGCCTTGAGCACGAACTCCTGCTTTCCGGCGAACGGAACCCACGTGGGCCACACGATCCGCTGGTGGACGACGAGGTAGATGCCGACCGCTAGACCGAAGACGATCACCAGCGCCAGCAACACGAGCGCGCGGGCTTCGCGCCGGATATCACGCATGAAGCGGCTCACGGAATCTTCCCCGTCGGGTCGTTCGGGAGCGGAGGGGGCGGTGCGTTGGGGCGGGCGCCGTCGGCCGGACCCGTCGACGCCGGGCCGTTGACGTTCGGGATCGGCTGGGTGTAACAGGGGACGCTGCGGTTCAGGGTGGGGACCCGATTCGGATAGGCCGGGCGCGTCTGCAGCGGAGGCAGGTCGGCCTGGGCGAACTTCGTGCCCGCCGGGCCGTAGTAGTTGGTCTGCCCGGTCTCGATCGTGTCGGGACCGCCGGCGGCGCCGATCCGCAGGAAGTTGCCGTTGCCGTCCTCGCCCTGCGTCTCCGCCGCCTGTCCGGCCATCGCGTACCAGAACTCGCGGTAGTTCGGGACGCCGGTCGACAGCGGCCCGTCGTTGACCACGATGTTGCCCGTGGGCAGGAACACGCCGGTGATGCACCGATCGAAGTCATCGATCTGCGGCAGGAACTGGAGCGTCGAGTGAGTCAGCTCCGCGAGGTCGCCGGTCGCCGGCGCGAGCTCGTGGAGCAGGCCTCCGAGCTCGGAGTTCGACAGCAGCGGTCCCGCCTGGGCCAGCCACGGGTAGGCGGCGGCGATCGTCGCCGGGAGCTGTGGCAAGCCGCGGGCCAGGTCACGGGCGAACCGCTCGGTTCCGGGGAGGGATTGGTTCAGCGCGCCGAATGCGGTCCGCGCGTTCTGCGCAGTGGGGCCGAGGACCGCGATCGTCTGACGCAGCGATTGCTGCTGGGAGGCGGTCGCCTGCATCGTCTTGTCGAACTCCGAGATCAGCGCGGTCAGCTGGGTGTCGGCCCGAGCGAGTCCGTCGCTCGCCCGCGCGAGGCCAGAGATCGTCTGCGAGAGCTCGTGGCCCGTCGGCCCGGTCAGCGCCTCGGACACGATGGCCGAGTCGCGGAGCGCCTGCGGGCTCGTCGAGAGTGTCTTGTTGAGCGCCTCGCCGCCGGTCAGGCCCCGCACCGCGGGATCCTCGGTCGCGGCCTCGGCGGCCGTCGGCGGCGTGTCGAGCGCGGTGCCGAACCCTTCGATCGCCTGCTGGAGGCGGACTCTCACGTCCGCCGGCAGGGCATCGAGCACCTGGTCGATCTGGACCGGGTCCGAGGTGTGCCCTACCGGGATCGTCCCTCCGCTGCGAAGCGGGGGCGTACCTGGAGTGCCGGCCGACAGGTCGACGTAGAAGTTGCCCTCGAGGAACAGGCGCGGCCGGATGTGAATCGTCGCGTCCTCGTGAATCGTTCCGGCGCCCGAGATCTGCATGTGGACGAGGCCGAGGTTGGTACTGCGATAGCGGCCGACGCCCGTGACCTTGCCGACGTCAACTCCGCCGATCCGCACCGGTGAGCCGGGGGCGAGCAGGTTCGAGTTCCGGACGACCGCGTTGATCGTGTAGTGGGACTCGAACGGAATCGCCTTCGTGAACGCGAAGTAGACCCCGATCGCCAGCAGCGCGATCCCGATGAGGCTGGCGGCGATCGGCGACATGCCCTTGCGCCGGCGATTCACGGCAGGCTCCGCTTCGTCTTCTCGGTGATCAACCCCTGGTTGCCCGGATCGTTGCCGATCACCTGCCGGCCCTTGATGTAGTGCTCGTTCCCGGCCTCGCACTCCGGGGTCTGGCCAGGAGCGTCGGTGTTGGGGTACGGGTTCGAGTGCAGGAAGCTGTCGTCCACGAGCGTCCGCGTTATTCCGGTGAGGCCGGGTATCGCGCTCGCCGGGGGACCGTTGGCCGGCGCCGACGACGGCCCCGCCTCGCTGCCCGGCAACTGCGGGAGGGCGAGGATCCCGATCCGCAGGAAGCTGCCGATCACGTCCGACTCAGACAGCGCGCTCTCGAGGTTGCGGAAGAACAGGGTCAGGTAGTTGCAGGTCGTCTGCGCCGGCTCGATGAACGCCAGCGTGGGCTCGAGCGTCGTCGCCGTCTGGGTCAGCAGCACGAGCCCCGGGACCGTCCGCGAGTCGGCGGCGAAGCGCTCGACCGCGGACAGCGTGGCGACGAGCCGGTTGTCGAGTTGCGGCGCCCGCTTGACGGCGGGGATCCCGGCCGCGATCGCGGGGGCGAGCTGCACCGACGCGTTGGCGAGGTTCACGAACGCCGGGTGGAACCGCCGGAATAGCTCGGTCGTGTCATCGATGAACTGGGCCTGTGCCGGCAGGTCGCGCGTCGCCGTCTCGAGCGCCGGAGGACCGCCGACGATCGCCGCCTGGAGCGCCGGCGTCACATTTGACAGCGGGGTGAACGTCTCATCCAATCCGACGAACAGCCCCGCGTCCGGGCCGGCGACAGGCGCGACCTCGTGCGCTGACTGCTCGAGGCTCGGGAACAGCTGGGCGAATCGTGTCTGGGCCGCGTTCAGGTTGCGAGTCACAGCGAGCAGGTGGCCGACCAGCGGCTGCAGCTGGCTGAACGCGTCGTTGAGGTCCGTGCCGCGGCTCGCGAAGGCGTCGCCGAACTCGTTCAGGTTCTCCCTCGACGCGGCCCTCGTCGGCGCGTTGAACATCTTGAAGATGTCGTCGATCTGGACCGGCAGCTGCGTTTGCGTCATCGGGATCGACGCGCCCGGCCCGAGCGTCTGCCTCGAGTGGCCGCGCTCGAGCTGGAGGTACTCGAGTCCGAGCGGGGACACGGGACGGACGAGATCGGTGGAATCGGCGGGAAGCGGCTCGATCGACTTGTCGAGCTTCACGTGGACGACGGCGTACAGGGTGCCGTCGCTCGTCTGCGCGTTGCTGATGCTGCCGACGTACCCGACCCGGGTCCCCCCGATCAGCACGCTGTCCGAGGCGATCAGCCCGGAGGCGTTGGGAACGTCGACGTTCAGGTTGTAGGTGGGGACGAACGGCAGCCCGTTGTTCGCGTTGTACGCGAGGTACACGGCGACGACCGTGATCAGGATCGTGATCGCGCCGATCAGGATCGGGTTGCGGAAGGGATCCTGTCGTCCGCGCCTGGTCACGATCGCAACAGGTAGTTGAGGAGGGCCTTGGCCGCGTTGGTGCGATCGTCGGACTTGGCGCGGCGGTCGGCGACGGCGAGCCCTTCGCGCGCCGCGGAGGCGGTGGCCTGTGCGGTGGAGCCCCGGATCGTCGTCGTCGCGAACGTCGAGCCACAGCCGCCACCCTGCGTGCTCGAGCGGGAGGAGCAGCCACTGACCTCGAAGCTCGTGCGGATGTAGTGGCTGACCGCGTCCTCGCCGTTGACGGTCCCGGTGTAGTAATAGATAAACCGCATCACGTCTTCGATCCCGCCGGCGTTGTCAAAGCTCGAGGCGACCGCGGCGATGTCGGCGGCGACTGGCAGCAGCGGTTTGCCGAGCTTCGAGAGCTGGGACACGACGCCGTGGATCTGCGGGAACACACTCACCCCACGCTGGGCGACGCTGCCGAGCGTCTTGAACGCCGGGATCGAGTCCTTGGCGAGCGGACCGAGTCCGTCGAGCGAGGCGTTGATCGCCGGCGCCTGGGCGCGCAGCACCTGGAGCGAGGGGGTGATCGACTCCGCCAGCGCCGTCAGCCGCTGTGCCGCCGGTTTGAGCTGGCGCAGGAACGGCGGGAAGTCCTGGAGGTTCTGCTCGATCGCCTTGCCCTGCTGCGCGGCGGCCACCCCCACCTCGCCGACGTGCTGGATGAAGCCGCCGACGTGGGCCCGTTGCGCGGCCAGCGGGGCGAGGATCTTGTCGGACTCGTCGGTCAGGCGGGCGAGGAGGCGATCCTGGTTGGCGAGCACCGCGATCACCTGGTCGGTCTGCTGGAGCGCCGGGTCGGCGCGGAGCAGCGCCGCGTTCAGCTCGTGGCCGTTGCTGTCGAGGCCGACGCCGAGTCCCGAGATGATCAGCTGGAGGCGCTCCTGCTGGGGCAGGCGCGTGATGTCCGAGATCAGGTCGATGCCGATCGGCGCGGTCGTGTCCTGCACTGGCAGGAGGTGCTGTCCCTTGTCCGGGCCCGAGCTGATCGCGGGCAGCGCGGGAGGCGCCGCGGTCCCAGGAGCCCGGGGTTGCGTGGGCGTGCACTGGACGAACTGCTCGCCGAGCAGCGACTCGAGCCCGATCTCGCAATGAGCGTCGGCCCGGAACGGCACGAACTTCGGCGCGTTGATCTGGAGCACCACCGCCGCCTGGTTCTGCGAGGTCAGCTGCACGGCGGACACCGTGCCGACCTTGACGCCCGCGATCTTGACGTCCTCGCCGGCAATCATGAACGAGGAGTTGTCGAACACGGCGCGCACGACGTAGCCGTTCGAGCTACTGGTGGCGGTGCCCACCGCGACCGCGATCACGAGCGCGACCACGATGATCAGCGCCAGCCCGACCAGGATCCGCCCCACCCTCATGGCGTACCGCCGATCTTCTCCGACGCCCGGCAGTGAGGGTTCGAGAGCGGTCCCGAGTCGACGAACGGCGCCGACCCGTCCGGGGGCGGAATGATCCCCGCGCCCGGGCAGCGATACAGGAAGCCGGTCTTCAGCGCCCCGCCCGAGCCGCGCAGGTTCGGCGGCTTCGCGGTCAGGGTTCCGCCCTGGGCGTTGTCCTGGAAGCTGAACGCGTCGAACACCGGGACCGTCCGGGCATAGTGGCCATTGGCGTCGTAGGGCGCGAACACGCCGTCCCAGCCCGCCACCCAGGCGACCAGATCCGGGATGTAGGGCCGGACGAACTCGAAGATCGGGGTCGACTGCTGGAGCGCCTTGATCGCGCGCGGGAAGTCACTGGAGACGGCGTTGGCCAGCGGCGGCAGGTCGTGCAGCGCGTCGAGCAGATCGTTGTTGGGCCCGGGTTTGTCCAGGATCTGGCGCAGAAGTGAGACCGTCGGGACGGCCTCGTTCAGCACCGGCTGTAGCTGCGAAAGGAATGGGCGCAGGGGCCCGGTGACCGGCCGGGTGGCGTTGATGAGCTGCTCGAGCGCCGGCAGCGTCGAGTTCCGCAACCGTTCGAATGTCGCGGATCCCTCCGTCAGCGCCCCCGGAAGATTGGTCAGTGCCTGCGTGAGCGCCTGGTCCTCGCTCGAGAGCGCGTCCGCCGTGATCCGGGACTGGCTGACGAGGTCGGTCAGCTGGGCCGAGCGGGCGTCGATCGCACCCAGTGCCGAGCTCGTCTGATCGATGAACTCGTTCAGCGTCGGCGTCGAGGCGTCGATCTGCGAGAACAGCGCGGCGTAGGACTGGAGCGCCGGCGGGAAGTACAGCGCCGACAGGTTCGCTTGGGCCGACTTGCCCGCGTACCACTCGGCGAAGCCGGTGATCAGCCGGCGCAGGCCCGCCCGCGTGTTGGCATTCAGGGCGTCGAACAGCTCATCGATGTCGACGATGCCGCTCGTCTTGGACGCGGGGAGTACGCCGTTGCTCGGCATCGCGGGCTCGAACGACGGCCCTGGGCTGAGGTCGATATAGCGGCTCGCGACGCCGACCAGGCTCTGCTCCCTGATCCTCGCGGTCGTGCCCTCACGCAGGGGCCCGAAGTCCGAGTTGATCGAGACCACCACCTGGGCCTGGCCGTTCGGCGTCAGCCGGATCTCCTGAATGGTCCCCGCCGGAGTGCCGCCGATCCGCACAAGATCACCGGTGACAAGCTGGCCGGCGTCGATGAAGTCGAACCGATACTGGTAGGAGGTGCCGCGCGTCGTCAGGTAGATGACGACGCCGATCACCAGCAACAGGACCGCGAGGATCGGCAGCCGCCACCGTGAGCGCGCTGGTGAGCGCGGCGCCGATGGGGGTGGCGGCGACCCGGCCGGCGGACGGGGTACTTCACGAGTCAGCGTGGACAAAAGACTCTCCGGCGGCGGCTGACAGCGGCGCCACCAAGTGGTCGGCAGGGACCGGCGCGCCCCCGCCAGGCGCGGGCAGTATAGACGCGGGCGTTCCCGGATATCAAAGTTGAACCTCCCGACAAAAGCCCTGGGATGTGCGATTGGTACGCTAGCGTTTCAGCGTTAGGAACGCTAATGTGTTCAGTAAGGCTGAATCTCGCGGCCGGCTGGTTTGTGGGAGACTCGGCAAATATCTCACGAGGGAGGTAGATTTATATGCGCAAGCTCGGAGTAGCCGTAGTCTGTGGCCTTCTTGTGCTGGCCGCCGCGGCCACAGCCCAATCGCCCGTGTCGCCTGCCGTCAAGGTGGGCGCAACGCTCTCGCCGAACAAGGCGGGAACGCGCAAACACCCGCAGGGCGTCAAGCTGAACACCACGATCACTTGGCAAAACCTCGGCCCCGCCACCCAGCCGATCGTCCAGACGTTCGACGTGCTGTTCCCAAAGGGCTCGTTGTACAACGGCGCCAAGTACCCGTCGTGTTCCTACAAGAAGCTCAACGCCGCGGGACCCAAGGTCTGCCCGAAGCGTTCGATCATGGGCTCCGGGAGCGGAAATGCCTTCGCCGATACGGTGATCACGCACCCGCAGATCACGGTCGTCAACGGGGGGAAGAACAAGGTGTACTTCTTCACCGTCCTGAACAATCCGGCGCGCGTCCAGTCGCCGGTGGTCGGGACGATCAGCAAGACGAGCGGCAAGTACGCCTACAAGCTGCACGTCGTCGTGCCGGGGTTGCTCCAGGTCGTCGCCGGCGTGCCGATCGCATTGACCTCCCTGCACGTAACCGCTGGCAAGGGTTCGTGGCTGGCCACGACCGCCTGCGGGCCCGGCGGGCACTGGCCGTTCAGCATTTCGACCTCCTACAGCAGCGGTGGGGTCGCGAGCAACACCGCCTCGATTTCCTGCCGCAAGTAACCCCCCCAAAAATCACGCGCCAGGGAGCCCAACACACTAAGGTTTGCTGATGATGCGCCGGCTTGTTCCCCTAGCCGTCGTAGTGTTTGGGCCCCCTGGTTGCGGTCGCGTGTAGCTGAGCATGCGAACGCGGGATTGGATCACTCGCTGATGGGAGGACTCGGTCAGCGGGCGTACACGGTCACGCGCTCGAGCGTGGAGGAGATCGGCGAGATGATGGTGCTGACCGGCAAGACGCTGGTGTCGGCCATCCGTCCGCCGTTCCCCTACGGGAACGAGTTCGTCCTCCAGTTCCTGTTCGCGATGCGCCTGTGCTGGTTCCCGATGCTGCTCTCGACCGTGGCATTCGGATACGAGGCGCCCGGGCTGCAGGCGGCGAACTTCCTCGTCCTGTTCGGAGCGCTGGATCGCCTGGGCGGGTTCTTCGTGCTCGCCTCGATCAGGGAGTTCGCGCCTTTCGTCGACGCGATCGTGGTCGCGGGCGTGGCCGGCACGGCGATCACCGCCGACCTCGGCGCCCGCAAGATCCGCGACGAGCTCGACGCCCTTGTCGTGATGGGCGTCGACCCGATCAAGAACCTGGTGGTCCCCAGGTTCCTGGCGCTGATGATCGTCACCGGGCTGTTCGACATCTACGCGCTGCTGTTCGGGATCTTCGGCGGCGTCCTGGCGACGCTCGTCAACCACGCTCCGCTCGGCCCGTTCTTCGCCACGCTCGCCAACAACGCGGAGCCGACCGACCTGTGGGCCTCGGTGGTCAAGACCACGCTGTTCGGGGCGGTCATCGCGATCGTCTGCTGTTACAAGGGGATGAACGCGTCCGGCGGTGCCGCCGGCGTTGGCCGTGCCGTCAACCAGGCCGTCGTGATCGCCTTCCTGGGGATCTTCGCGTTCAACTACACGTTCACCCAGGTGCTGCTGGCAACCCATCCTGCGATCACGACGATCGCCAAGTGATTCAGGTGAGGACGAGGAGCGATCGCGCGTGAACGAGTGGCTCGAGGTCCCGCAGGGATGGCTCGCGAATTCGGGGCAGATGCTCAAGTTCATTGGGGCCGTCGTCCGCGACGTGTTCAACCTGCGCGTGGTCCGGTTCCTCGGCGAGGCCCTCCGTCAGGCCGGGATCCTGATCGTCTCCTCGACGCTCGTGATCTGGGGCCTGATCTTCATCATCGGCCTCCAGTGCGGGATCGAGGGCGCGTACCTGCTTCGGGCGCAGGGAGCGCCGCAGTACTCGGGCGTGTTCTCGGCGTGGTGCGATCTGCGCGAGCTGGTCCCGCTCGTGTTCGGCTACATGATGGCCGCGAAGGTCGGGACCGGGATCGTCGCCGAAATCGGGTCGATGCGGATCTCGGAGGAGATCGATGCGCTCGAGGTGATGGGTATCAGTGGCATCACGTTCCTGTGCTCCACGCGGCTGCTGGCGTCGTGGCTGGTCCTGCCGTTCGTGTATCTGGGCGGGGTGGGCTGGGGTTTCCTGGCCAGCTATCTCGCGGTCGTGCAACAGGTCGGAGGTGTCTCACCGGGGGGCTACCTCATGGTCTTCTGGGAATTCCAGAACCCGCCAGATCTCCTCTACAGCATCATCAAGGCGATGACGATGGCGACCGTGATCGTGCTCGTCGGCTGCTACTACGGCTTCACGGCAAGGGGTGGTCCCGTGGGGGTGGGGACGGCGACGGCGAAGTCGATGGTGGTCAACATCGTCTCGGTCCACATCATCGGGATGCTCGGCACCCAGATCTTCTGGGGCGCGAATCCGCGGGCGCCGATAGGCGGCTGAGAGCTAGCCGCCGCTCCCGAGTCGCCAGGGTAGGTCGGAGCAGGCATTGTCAACGCTGGCGCTCCGACCGCCTCGCGCTCACCTGGATCGCCTCGCCCGTCCGCGCTGGATCGCCCCGCCCGCCCGTGCTCGATCGCTTTCGGCCCAGAGCCCGCGGGCGGTGCGCGCCGGCGGCTTTCGCGAGCCGGCGGCCCGGTGCAGGGATGCGTGGGGGCCGGCGCGTGCCTCGGCGCGCTGGGCCTTTCGACCCGCAAGTTCCGAGATTTGTCGGACCCATACGCCACCGTCTCGAGCATTGTCAGCCCGAAGTCTTGACTTTTGAGAACGCAGGTGTGTATGGTGGCGCCTTCGGGCCTTGAGAAATGCCCGTGTGTATCGCGACCACGTTGCGGTGCGTGCGGGGTAACGGAGGGAGCGGAACCGAATGATGGCCCCGTGGACGGTTTTCCGGCGTCGACGCCCTGTGGGCGCAGCCATGTCGGTGCGTTGTTCATCTTCGGTCGCTGCCTCGCGCTCGAGTGTCGTATTGCGCGCGACGGTGGTGCTGCTCGTTGCGCTGTGCATGCTGTGGGCGATAGCGGCCCGCGCCAGCGCCGTTACGCTGCCCGACGGCCGGGCCTACGAGCAGGTGACGCCTCCCGCCAAGAACGGAGTCGACCCCGGCTACGCCGCATCCTCGACCAATGGCAACTTGGTCGATTGGGAAGGAATCGGCGGGTGCTGCGGCGCCAGCTCGGCGTCGGTCGAGCTCTACCAGGCCGCGCGCACGGCCAGCGGCTGGCAGACCACCCCCGAGACGCCGAATCCGACCGTTCCGCTGGAGGGGTTGCTCCAGGAGCAGGCCCCGATGTGGTGGAGTCCGGATCTGTCCCAGACGATTTATTGGACGTCGGCGTCGTATCCAGGTGGCGCCAACCGGGCCCCCGGTCCCGGCTCGACGACCTACAACGACCTCTACCTCCAGGGCCCGACTGGCGGTCCGAAGTGGCTCTCCCAGGGACCGTTCCCCGGAAGCGGCACGGGGCCGTATAACGCGACTCTCGCCGCCGCAACGCCGGACGGAAACAGCGTGGCGTTCACCACCCAGGAGCAGCTGACTTCCGACGCCACCGGTCTGGCCAGCCTCAACACGCCGCCCGAGTACCTCTATGTGCGCGACGTCTCGGCCGGCAAGACGACCCTGGTCGACGTGACCACCAGCACGCTTTCGGCGGCCGCAAGCGCCAGTGACACCACGATCACGGTCGCCAGCAGCCAGGCCTTCGCGGCGGGCCAGCCGATCACGATCGGGAACCAAGGGGCGAGCGATGTCGAGACCGACACGGTCGCCTCCGTGCCCGACTCAACCCACATCACCCTCAACACGCCGCTCGTCAACGCCCACGCCTCCGGCGAGGCGGTCGAGGCGCTGATCAGCCCCGATGGCGCAATCGCCGGCAACGGGAACTGGCTCGACCAGCCGTGGACGCCGGCGGACCTCTTCGGCACCACCACGAACGCGATCTCGAGCGACGGAACGAAGGTGTTCTTCGAGAGTCCTCCGACGTTCGCGGGCGGCAGCGGCGGCGCTGAGGGCGTTGGCCCTGCGCACCTGTACATGCGCGACCTGACCGCGCAGACAACGACGCAGATCGACGCAAATCCGACCGCGGCCGGGCAGGCAACCTACGAGGGCGCCTCCCAGGACGGCTCGCTCGTGTTCTTCACCAGCAACGAGGGCCTCGGTGGCAACACCAACACGGACAACGAGCTTTACGAGTTCAACACGGCGACCAAGTCCGTGACCCCGCTCTCAGAGGGCAACACCGGGACGGCGGACGGCGACGTGCTCGGCGTGACCGCGATCTCCAACGACGGCTCGCACGTCTACTTCGTCGCCGACGGCATGCTCGCAACTAACACGACGAACGGCGCGTCGGCGGTCAGCGGGCAGCCGAACCTGTACATGTACAACACGACGGCGCCCGCCGCGAGTGCGACGACGTTTATCGCCACGCTTTCGCAATACGACGTCCAGAGCTGCATACCGAATTGCGTTACGAACGGCTCCGGAGCCGTGCTGACCAGCGAGCCCGACCTGGACCGGCCGGCGATCCCGACCCCCGACGGCACGGTGCTGGCGTTCGACTCCAACGCGCAGCTCACAAACTACTCTGACGGCAAGCCTCAGAATCCCGCCGGGCCGGCGACCACCCTGACGGCCACCGCCAACTCGGGGGACACCTCGATCACGGTCGCGAGCACGAAGGGCTTCGAGCAGTACCACTTCGTCTACGTCCAGGACAACATTTCGCAGGAGCTCGCGATCGCGAGCATCCCCAACAGCACCACCCTCGACCTCCGCAGTCCCGTGAACTCCACTCTTACCGCCGGGGACTCGGTCACCCAGCTCGCTCCGTTCCAGATCTACCGCTACGCCACGGCCGACGGCTCGCTGACGTGCATCTCGTGCGATCCGGAGGGCGGCAAGTCGATCGGCAGCGCGACGTTCGGCGACAGCGCCGGCGGCACGTACGAACCTGCGGGCCAGGCGGTGGCGATGAACAGCACCGGGTCGCAGATCTTCTTCAACACGCCCGACCCGCTCGTTCCGCAGGACACCAACACGGGGGCGTTCCCCGCCGGATTTGGGTCGCTGACCCTGAGCCGGGACGTTTATGAGTGGGAGAACGGTACGCGTTCGCTGATCTCTGACGGGACCACTTCGACCGGCGCGGTCCTCGGTGGCACGACCCCCAGCGGCAATGACGTGTTCTTCCAGTCGTTGGCCCAGCTGGTGCCCCAGGACACCGACGCCTACGACGACATCTACGACGCACGCGTCGACGGTGGCTTCCCCGCGCCCCCCGGACCCGGCCCAGTATGCGGTGATCCCGACAGCTGCCGGACGGGCGTCAGCCCCACGGAGTTCTTCCCGATCCCCGGAAGCGCGACGCTGATCGCACCGAACGTGCCGCAGCCGACGTTCACGGTCAGCGGAATCTCGGCACGCCAGCGCAAGAAGCTGATCAAGACCGGGAAGGTGACACTGACGGTTACCGCGACCGCGCCCGGAAAGATCGACGCGATGGTGTTCGCGAAGATCCGCGGGCTCCAGACCCAGGTCGCCGCGGGCCATAAGTCCTTCTTCAGCGCGGCCGGCGGGACGGGCAAGATCACGCTGCGCCTGGCCCGAGCGGCACGCAGGACGCTGAGCAAGAAGCACACGTTGGCGCTGACAATCTCCGTCAGCTACTCGCAGAGCACCCAGACCGACGTGGCCACGCTCACGCTCAAGACCAAGCGAAAGACACACGCTCGGCGGTTCCAAGCACAAGAAACGTCCACCCGCGTACGCCGAGTCAAGGGAGCGTGAGGACGAGATGAGCCTCAACAGAGCTACGACAACCATGCATTCCCTGACCACAAAGACCCGGCTCTTCGGCCTCGGCCTGCTGCTCGCCGGATTCATGATCGCGGCCCCGAGCGCGCACGCCGCGCCGCCCTCGTTCGGCATCCAGTCGTTCACGGCAAGCTCTTCGTCGACGCAGGCCGGCGCGCACGCCGACCTGTCGACGTCTTTCACGTTCAACACAGACTCGCTCGGAAACACGCTCCAACAGGCAAAGGACGTCAAGGTCACCCTGCCTCCCGGCGTGGTCGGTAACCCACAGGCGATCCCGAAGTGCTCGGACCTGGACTTCCAGGCCTTCGCCTGCCCGGCTGACTCGCAGGTGGGAATCCTCAATGCGTCGTTCGTAACGTCGCCTGGGGTCGGGACCACGCTGACGGCGGCAAACCTTGCCCCAACGACACTCACGGCCAGCGTGGGCCCCTGTAGCGGCCTGTGTGACACAGTCACGCTCAGCGTCACCAGTGCGACCGGGATCCAGAGTGGGGACTACCTGACCATTTGCGGCGTGACCGCGACGCCTTGTGACGTTACGGCCGGCGGCCAGGCTGAGCACGTGACCGTGCTCAGCGTCTCCGGTGACACGATCACCGCGCTGACCGGAGGGCCAGTGAAGGGGACGTGTGGGCCAGATCTATCGTTGCCCACAAACGTCGACTACTGCCCGCTGTCGGGGATGTACTACACGCATGCCTCCGGTGACCTCGTCTATGACGACACGATCAGCGTCGCCAACACGCACGGGTTCGAGGGTTTCGATGGAGGCAACAACATCACGATCGGGACCGCAGGATCGGGAGATTTCGAGTCCGACACGATTGCGTTCTTCCCCGGCAACCTGACCCACCTCGATCTGGAAAATCCGCTTCAGAACATCCATAACACGAGCGAGCCGGTGGTTCACCCGGCGACCACGGCTTCCGCCGGGGTCCCGGTCTTCAATTTGCAGCCGGATCCGGGCCACGTGGCGACGCTCGCCGCCTCGCTGCTGGTCGCCACGATCCCGATCCAGATCGACCTCGCTGATAACAACGGCACGTATCAGCTTACGGCGACGATCAGTGACATCTCGTCGCTGCTCAATCTGGCGGGGACCCAGTTGACGCTCTGGGGCGTCCCGGGCGATCCGAGCCACAATGCCCAGCGTTGCAATCAGATCGGGCAGCAGTGCGGGATACCTTACGGCGCCTCGATTACGCCGTTCATGACCAACCCGACGAACTGCCCGGGCGGTGCGCTGACGACGACGCTCTCGGTCGACTCGTGGCAGGGAGGCTCCGCCTCCGGGAGCGCCAAACAAGCCGCCCCCACGGGCTGCAGTAACCTCAGCTTCAAGCCGACGGTGAGCGCCTCGCCGGACACCTCCCAGGCGGACACGCCCGCCGGATACGACGTCAACGTGGGCGTCCCACAGAACTCCGACCCGTACGGCCTTGCCACGCCTGACGTGCAGAACGTCAAGATCGTGCTGCCCTCCGGCGTCGCGATTTCACCGGCCGTCGCCAACGGACTGGCGGGCTGCACCGACGCGCAGTTCGCGGCGGGCGCCTGCCCGAATGCGTCCAAGGTCGGAACCGTCTCGATCGCGACGCCGCTACTGCCGGACCCGCTGACCGGCTCGGTGTGGATCGGACAGCCGACCGCGCAGGGTGGCGCCGCTGCCGCCGCGGGTCAGATGTACCGACTGTTCCTGACCGCCAGCGCTGACAACGCAACGATCAGCCTGAAGGGGGAGGTTGAGCCCAACGGAAGCACGGGTCAGCTGACCGCCGTGTTCGACAACAACCCGCAGCTGCCGTTCAGCGCTCTGAACGTGCACTTCTACGGGGGACCTCTGGCCGCACTGGCCAATCCCGAGAGCTGCGGATCGTTCACGACCACCTCGGCGATCACCGGGTACGGATCGGCGACGGCGACCCCGTCCTCGTCGTTCAACATCACCGGTTGCACGACGCCGACTCCGTTCTCGCCTTCGTTCACGGCGGGCACGACGAACCCGACCGCGGGAGCGTACTCACCCTTCACGTTGACGTTCTCCCGCTCTGACTCCGACAAGGAGCTGTCGGGCATCACCGCGACGCTGCCGCCCGGGCTGTTCGCGAAGATCGCGGGCGTCACGCAGTGCACGAACGCACAGGCGAGCAGCGACTCGTGCCCGGCGTCCTCGCAGGTGGGGACGGCGACGGTCGGAGCGGGTGCAGGCTCGCACCCGATCTTCCTGACCGGCAAGGTCTACCTGACCGGGCCGTACAACGGCGGCGCCTACGGGCTGGCCACTGTCGTGCCGGCCATCGCTGGGCCGTACAACCTCGGGACGGTGACCGTCCGCCAAGCGTTGGACATCAACCCGAACGATGCCCACGTCACAGCGGTCTCCGATCCGTTCCCGACGATTCTCGATGGCGTCCCGCTGAGGATCAAGACGATCAACCTCGACCTCAACAGGCCGGACTTCATCATCAACCCGACCTCGTGCCAGCCGTTCCAGATCGCGGCGACGATCTCGTCGGTCGGCGGCTCGACCTCGTCGGTGTCGTCGTCCTTCCAGGTCGGGTCGTGTGCGGAACTCCCGTTCAACCCGAGTCTGGGGATCGCGCTGAGCGGGAAGGGCCAGACGAAGACCGGCAGGCATCCGACCCTGACCGCGACACTGACCGCACCCAGCAGCGGCCAGGCGAACCTGAAGTCGGCCCAGGTCACGCTGCCGCTGAGCCTCGCGCTCGACCCGAGGAACACCCAGGTGGTGTGCTCGGTGGCGGACGCCGCGGCGATCGCCTGCCCGTCGAACACGATCGTCGGAACCTCCAGCGCGATCTCGCCGTTGCTGCCCGATCCACTGAGCGGCAACGTCTACATCGTGCAGGGCATCCGGACGAACGCCCAGGGCCAGCAGATCAAGACGCTGCCCTCGTTGCTGATCCCGCTGAGGGGCGACATCGCCCTCAACCTGCAGGCTCAGACATCGGTGAACAGCGCCGGCCAGCTGGTGACGACGTTCCCCGCGATCCCTGACGCCGCGGTGTCGAACTTCCAGCTCACGATCACCGGCGGCTCGCACGGGATCCTCGTGGTCACCGGCGGCCAGAACATCTGCAAGTCGAAGCAGATCGGATCGTCGGTGCTCGGCTCACAGTCCGGCAAGACGGTCACGTCGCAGATCAAGTTCGCGACGCCCGCGTGCGGCAAGAAGCACGGCAAGCGGCACCACGGCAAGCGGCACCACGGGAAGAGGCACGGCAAGAGGCACGGACAGCGCCGCTAGTGATTCGACTGGCGCACGGACGAGTAAAGGGGGGTTGCCGTGCGGTCGCGCTGGTCTGCGCCCTTGGCGCACTCGGTCTCGCTCCCGCAGGCGCCGTTGCCTCAACGCCGCTGCCCTGGTCGAACCCGGTCCTCGTAGAGCATCAGGGCCCATTCAGCTCCACTAGCGAGGTCGAGTCGATGTCGTGCCCGTCGAGCACGCTGTGCGTCGCGGGCAGCGACGGGGGGAAGATCATGACGAGCACCGACCCGACCGACGGCGCCACGTCGACGGGCGCGACGTGGACGGTTCAGGGACCCGAGCCGAGCCACAGCATCCTTGGCATGTCGTGCTCGTCGACGTCGCTGTGCGTCGGCGTCGACGACGGTGGCAACACGGTGACCTCGACCGATCCGGGGGACGGGCCGACCGCGGTCTGGAGCATCGATCCGGGCGTCGATGGCACTAACGTGATGGATGCGATCTCTTGCCCGTCGACCAAGCTGTGCGTGGCCGTCGACCAGGACGGCCAGATCCTCACGACGACCGATCCCCACGACGGCGCCGCAGCGCGCTGGGCGGTGAAGCAAGCCGGCGCCAGCAGCGACTACATCAGGGGCGTGTCGTGCGAATCGACATCGTTCTGCGTTGCGGTCGACGACGGCGGTAACGCGCTTACCTCCACCGATCCGAGCGCCGGTGCCGGCGCGACCTGGACCGTCGAGAACATCGACAGCGGGCAACGCATCGACGCCGTGGATTGCCCGTCAGCGTCGCTGTGCGTCGCCGTCGACCACCAGGGCTCCACTCTGACGAGCACCGACCCGGTTCCGGCCGCGAGTGCGACCTGGACCCCCAAAGACGTCGACGGGACGACCGGGATCGTCGCGATCTCGTGCACGTCCACGTCGCTGTGCGTCGCCGTCGACCAGCAGCGCCATGCGCTCACCACGGCGGACCCTGCCGACGCGATCTGGTCCATCTCGTCGAAGGCGATCGAGCCCAACGGAGGCTTTTTCACACTGCTGGTCAGCCTGTCGTGCGTCGGGTCGCTGTGCGTCGTCGGCGACGATTTCGGCAGGACGATCACCTCGACCGATCCGGCCGACGGCGCGACCGCGGCGGGCGCGACCTGGACCAAGTCCAAGGTCGTCGTCGGCGAGAATCGGATCGGAGGAGCGTCCTGCGCCTCCCCGTCGCTGTGCGTCGCCGTCGACAGTGAAGGCAGCACGTTCACCACCTCGGACGCCGCCGCCGGGGCCAACGCGACGTGGGCGGAGGAAGCCAACATCGAAGGGACGGGCAGTGATCTCAATGCGGTCTCGTGCCCGTCTGCGGGCCTATGTGTCGCGGTCGATAACTCCGGGAACGTTGCCACGTCGACTGATCCGGGAGCTGGTGCGACGGCGGGCTGGGCGCTCGACGCGGTCGACAGCACAGGCATCAACGCCGTGTCTTGCCCATCCACATCGCTGTGCGTCGCTGTCGACGACTCCGGGAACGTCCTGGAGTCGACCAACCCCAGCGCCGCGAGCCCCACGTGGAACGTGCTCTCCGTCGACGGAACCGCCACGCTCACGGGTATCTCGTGCATCGCGTCGCCGGAGCTGTGCGTGGCGGTGGACAACCAGGGGACAGTCATCACGTCGACCGATCCCGACCAGGGAGCGAGCGCGACGTGGACCAGTCTCGAGGCCGACGCCGGCGGAGCGCTAAGCGGAGTGTCGTGCATCGCCTCTCCCACAACATGCCTCGCCGTCGACAGCGGGGGTGAGGTCGTGAGCACGAGCGACCCTGCGGACGGGACGAAGGCGACGTGGAGCCGGACGAGTATTGACTCCAAGTCGCTGAACAGCATCTCCTGCCCGTCGTCGTCGCTGTGCGTTGCGGTCGACGGCGGCGGTAACGCGGTCACCTCGAGCAACCCGACCGCCGCGACTCCGACCTGGGTTCTGACGACGGGAGTCGACGCCAACAACAACATGATCAGTGTCTCGTGCGCCTCGGCCGAGCTGTGCGTGGCCGGAGATGACTCCGGACACCTCCAGTCCGCGGGCGGACACGCCCTCCAGTTGACGCTCGCCGGCGATGGCCTGGTCACGGGCAGCCCGGGAGGGCTCGCGTGCACGGAGACTTGCACGGGCAGCTACGAGTCCGGAACGAAGGTGATCCTGGGGGCGAGTCCCGATCCGGGCTGGATGTTTACGGGTTGGACCGGCGGCGGCTGCTCGGGGACGGGGAAGTGCACGGTAACGATGAACGGAGATCAGGCCGTGACGGCGACGTTCGTCGCTACCCATTCGTTGACGGTCGCGTTCGCGGGGTCCGGCACTGGCAGGGTGACGAGCAGTCCGGCTGGGATCTCGTGTCCGACGACCTGCTCGGGCAGCTACGAGTCCGGGACGAAGGTGACGCTGAGCGCGAGTCCTGCGGCAGGGTCGACGTTCTCGGGTTGGAGCGGCGGCTGCTCGGGGACGGGGAAGTGCACGGTGACGATGAGCGCCGATCGCAGCGTGACCGCGACATTCAGCACGGAGCCTTCGCTCGCGGTCGCGGTGGGCGGGTCCGGCTCCGGCAGTGTGAGCAGCAAGCCTGCCGGGATCACGTGTCCGGGGACGTGTTCGAGTAAGTACGCGCCTGGAACGAAGGTGACGCTCAGCGCGACTCCTTCCACGGGCTCCACGTTCGCCGGTTGGAGCGGCGGCGGCTGCTCGGGGACGGGGACCTGCGTAATCGCGATGAGCGCCAACCAGAACGTGAGCGCCACGTTCAATACCGTCCCGCCGCCTCCGACGCATCCATCGTGCACGCTACACGCGGTCGGCAATCGCGTGGCGCTCAAGGCTCGCCACCACGCCAAGCCGCGGACGCTCCGCCTCACGGTCACCTGCGACCAGTCTGCTCTCGTCAAGCTGACCGGGAAGCTGACGTCGGTCCCGAAGGCCAAGAAGGGCAAGAAGCCGCCGAAGGCCAAGACGTTCCGGATCCAGGCGCTGCGCGCCCAGGCCGCAGCCGGCACACCGCTGACGCTCACCGTGCAGCTACCGGCGGCTGCGCTCAAGCGTGGCCGACACGATTCGGCCAGCTTCACGCTGAGCGCCACCAACGCCAACGGCGCGGGCACGGCGACGGCCACGATCCGAAAGCTCGTCCTCGTCTGAGCTTCGAAACTTGTCGAATGTTGATGTTTCCGCCTCGCGCAAGTGGGTAAGCGGACGCCGGACCCTGCAGAAACGAGCTGGAGGCCGGGATGAGAGCAGTTGTCTTGCGCGCCATCGGCGAAGTCCGTGTCGATGCTGTGCCGGAGCCGGAGCCGGGGGCTGGCGGGGCGCCGCGTGCGGGTGAAGAGCCGACGCCTGCGGGCGAAGAGCTGACGCCTGCGAGCGAGGAATGGAGTCCGACCGCCAGGCCGGCGCGCCTCAAACGGCGTCGGGCCCGCTACCGGTCATCGGGGTCGGGTGGCAGGAGGTGGAGACCCGCCCGGCTGGGTTAGTTTCAGATTCACCCAACCAGGGGCTTAATTCACCCGAACCCACAGGGCATAAGGCTCTGAGAAATGGGTAGCTCACTGGCCAGATGACCGTCGTGGGCGGGAACCTCAACAGAACCTATCCGGCGGTTCCGGACTCTGTGCCCGAGGTCCGACGGGCGGTGGGTGAGCTCGCCGCCGCCGCGGGCGCGACCCCGGAACAGGTCCAAGCCATCCGCATGGCGGCCTCCGAGGCGGCGACGAACGTCGTGATCCACGCCTACGGCGCAAACCCGGGGAAGCTCTACGTCACCGCGGCCGCCGTCCTGGATGAGTTCTGGATCCTGATCGGCGATGACGGATGCGGCATGCGGGCGCGATCGGTTAGTCCGGGCTTGGGTCTTGGACTGATGCTGATATCGCAGAAGAGCGACGACTTCACGATCCTCATGCGGGCATCCGGAGGCACGGAGGTGCGGATGCGCTTCGACCTCGTCGCGGCCCAGCTCCGTGCCGACGCCTACGTCCGCGCGTCAGATGCCGCGGCTTCGCGTCCGGCTTCCTCGCGTTTCTCGACCACGACGTAGCCGGGCATCCCCTGGACGACGGTCAGCCGCCGTTCGAGTTCGTCGTTCATCGATGGATCCTTGCACGCCGCACGTGCTCGCCGGGAGGGGAACTAGCGCAGATTGGCGCCGAGCGCCTCCGCCAGCAGCTCGATCTCGTTGCCGAGTCCGGCCGCGCGGGCACTCTCGACGATCGCCTCGAGCTGGACCGGATCGAGCTCCTGGACCCTGGCCTTCTCCGCCAACTCCACACGGCGCGCCTCGCTGAGGTTGGTGAGCAGGCCGAGCACCTCGATCCACAGGTTCTCGCGCGCAGCGGTCTCGATCACGGCATCGAGTCGGTTCGGCCCGATCAGCTCCAGGAGATGATCGAGGCCACCCTTCGCCTCCAGCACGAACGCCACCTGCAGCAGCGTCCCGTCGTCCATCACGGCGACCGCCGCGACTACGGCCCCGTCGTCGAGGTGGCCGACGAACCGGCCCATCGTCACGTACTCCCGGCGCCGAACGAGCTCCCGCGTGACCTCAGCAATCCTCGCTGGGGGGATCCGCGAGATCACATCGCTCGCGCGGCGTGGGTCGAGCTCGACGGCAACATCGGCGAGGAACTCGATCGGCAACCGGTCAGCCACCTCGACTGCGCGCGAGGGCTCGAGCAGACCCGTTATCCGTGCCGAGAGCATCGGGCCGAAGGAGCGCTGTCCGATCGTCGCAACCAGTCCCACCGGCAGGACCTTGCTCGCTGTGGCGAGCCGGGTCAGGGCGCGATCGCCTGTGTCGAACAGGACGTCCGTGACCCGTTCACGCAGCGCCCGGATGTCCTCGGCGGGAACCTCGTCCAGATAGTCCAGATCGGCGGGATCGCGACCGAGCAGTCGCGCCAGCTTCAGGATCTCGGCCCGCGTCTCGAGTGCGCCGGCCATGGTTTCAGCCGACGACCTTGCGAATTGCGATCCGGAGGAGCCTGGGGATGTGGCGCAGCGCTCGATCGCCGGCGGCATCGAGCTCGGCCGACTGCCGGTGGCGGGCCTCGGCGATGGCGGCAGTCAGGTCCTGTAGCTGAGCGGCGGGCAGTTGCGCCACGCCGGGCGGGACAGCCGCTCCGAGCTGTGTCTCGAGCCCCTCCAATCCAGCCTCCGCCATACCCGGCCTCCTGTAGATATCCGGCGCCCCGACCTCATGTCGGTATCCGGCGCCCCGACCTCACGGCGCGCCGGGATCCGGTGCAATGTGGCAGAGCGGTGCATGTGGCAGAGAAATCCTACCTCGCGCGAGCGGCGATCCTCTGCAGGAATGGGATGAGGCGGGCGAAGAACGCATTGTTCGGATAGGCGCCGGCTGGGTCGTTGTGGGCGTACGTCGTATGGCGGTCGACCAGCGTCAGATTCCGCTTGGGGATACGGGACTGGGCGGCCAGGGCCTGCGCATCGGCCAGCACCGCCGGTCCCCCGAGCGAGGTGTCGAACGCGTAGATGAGCAGGTTCCTCGGAAGGCGGTGGCCCATCGTCGAGTGGACGTCGAGCACAGCCTGCGCCGGGTTCGCGTTCCCGTTGTCGACGGCGCCCGTGTCGAGTGCCAGCCTCTGCGGGAAGTACCACTCGGTCCCGTCGACGTTGTTGATGCCGAGCCCCGAGAACATCGTCGCGAACCGCTTGATCGGGGTCAGCGCGCCGGCGCCGTTCCAGCCATGGACGGGGCCGGCGGCGGCGACTCCGGCGCCCAGGTGGGCCTGGGCGGCGGCGAGCGCGGGAGGCGAGGTGCCGACGTTCAGCGCGTACCCGTACTGCGCCAGGTTGGTGACGCGGACGGACGGCTTGAGGTCGGACGGGATCACGCTCGACTCCTGCCCGATCGAGGGCTGGTTCGGCGCCTGCAGCGCCGCGAGCGAGCCGGTGGCGTTGAACACTCCGGCGAACGGCGCCAGGATGCCCCCGAACGCAAGCCACGGCGTCGCCGACGGCGCCTCTAGCTTGTCGAGCGCGGCGGTGGCGTTGGTCGCCGACATCGCCGGCAGGCTGCCGCCGTCGTCGTAGATCAGTCCGGCCAGCTGGTCGGCTCCCGGCCGTCCGTGAAAGTTCCAGGTCGCATACGCCGTGACCACGGAGCCGCCCAGTGAGTGGCCGCCGAGCACGACCTTGCCGCCGAGCTTCCGGGCCGCCGCGATCACGTCGTGGAGGTCTCCCACGGCGACCTGCATGCCCCACTGCTTCGGGTACTGCAGGCTCAGGTACTGCTTGAAGTTGAAGTGGTGAGTGATCGAGGAGTCGGTCAGGAATCCGAGGTAGTAGTTGAAGACCGCCGTCGGCGATGCCTTGCCCTTCTTGGCCAGGTTGAGCACCGACTGATCCTCGAACAGGTTCTCTCGCCGCTCGACGGACCACACCTGCCACCCCTTCGTCTTGGCCACGATCCACTTGGCCAGGGGGACGAAGTAGGCGCTGCCGGCCGAGGTCCCCGGCTCGAGCACGAGCACGTTCTTGGCCTTCGCCGGCCCGACCTTGATGACGCCCACCTTGTCGTACTTGGCGGGGGTGTCCGGCGCCCGGTAGCCACGCATCCAGGTGACCTTCAGCGCACTGGCGGCGGGCGCGGTGAAGACGAGCACGCAGCCACTGATGAGGGTCAGGCGAATCAACTTGTTGGTGAACACGTGGGCTCCTGGGTAGCGGAAAGTCGCTTGATATCAGAGAAATGTTGAGCGACGGTTGAAGACTTCGGGTGCCGTTCCGGTGCGTAAACACGCGAGAAGGCCGTCCGGTTCGGTCGGCGGGTTAGCCTGCGGTCGTGCGCGCTCTCGTCGCGGCTGCCGATCCGCCACACATAAAGCTGGCCGACGTCCCGGATCCGACCCCCGCCCCGGGCGAGGCGCTGGTCGACGTCAAGGCATTCAGCCTCAACCGCGGCGAGACCCGACGGCTCGCGAGCCTCGAGCCCGGGTCGGTCACCGGCTGGGACGTGGCCGGCGTCGTGCGGGAGGCCGCCGCCGATGGCAGCGGGCCGGCCGCCGGCGCGCGCGTGGTCGGGCTCGTGAACCCCGGCGCCTGGGCCGAGCGGGCGGCGGTCAGGACGGACTGGCTGGCCGAGCTTCCCGACG
>Ga0310037_10000196_pt1 | contig 46159 bp, 48 predicted proteins | sample Sb_taG_11_FD_200239 | JGI IMG/M metagenome (GOLD analysis project Ga0310037, IMG submission 200239) | Peat soil microbial communities from Weissenstadt, Germany - Sb_50d_3_AS metaG (v2) (version 2) | ecosystem: Environmental > Terrestrial > Soil > Wetlands > Peat | place: Germany: Weissenstadt... | reverse complement strand
GGCCTCCGCGGCCAGGTAGCGTACCGCGCGTCCGAGGAAGGCCCGGTTGGCCCGCACGCCAGGCAGGACGGTCGGGTTGGCCGCGATCACCTGCTCCGCGGCCTCCCGGTCGGCGGCGAAGTTGTCCGTCCCGCCAAGCCAGTAGTCGTACACCCGAGCGGGATGGGCCACACTCGTGTCGAGCGTGACCTCTTCGGGGGCCGGATCGCCGACCTCAGCCATGAGCTGCCATCTCTTTCCGCAGCCGCATCGGCCGCACGGAACCCGGAACCGCTAGCGCCCCCGTAGAGCGTAACGCCGCCGCATTCCGCCCGGACCACGACAATTATTTAGTCATAACTGCTCCTGGTCCCCTTTTCGCCCGGCACCGCCCGCCATGACCTGACCGGCGTCACCGATGGCCGTCCAACCGCTGGCCGACGCGCCTCTCGTCCACGATAATGCTGGCATGCTTGACACCCACCTCTCAGGGGCGGGGTTGCTCGACCGTGGCCGCGAGCGCGACGTGCTGGATCGGCTCGTCGTGGAAATGCGTGCGGGTCAGAGTCGTGTGCTGGTCCTCCGGGGCGATGCGGGAATCGGCAAGACGTCGACCCGGGCGTTGATCACGAGCCGGTAGCCGTCCGCCGACGCGGCCTGGCGAACCGCCCTGAGCCATTCCGCATGGCGGCCGGGATCGCGGAGGCTGCCGGCGGTATGGTCAGTGTCCTCGAGGTTGCAGCCGGCGGCCCCGGCGCTCCGCAGCGCAGCGACCAGCCCGGCGGGCGGCATCCCGTAGCCGGCCTCGGCGTCGACGGTCACGGGCACCTCGACGCCCCTCGCAATCCGCGCGGCCGCGGCGAGCATCTCGCCGGCCGGCGCACCCTCATGGTCCTCATAGCCGAGCGTCGCGGCCACGCCGCCGCTGGTGGTCGCGACCACGGGAAAAGCCAGCCGCAACCACCGCTCTCGCTGTGGCCACGTCCCAGGCGTTCGGAAGCAGCAGAGGGGCGCCGGGGCGGTGCAGCGACCGCAGCAGCTCGCACTGGCTCTGGAGGTCGGTTGGACGTGAGGACGCCATGTGAAAAACCTACTCGCCCCCGGGGGAGCAGCTGCGCGGTGTAGCCAGCGTACCGGAGCAGATAATGTGTTACTTCCCGGACGCGGCTGGGCCCGGCCAGTTGGCGTAGCGGGTCACGCCGAGAACCGCGTCAGCGCCCGGCAGCAGGGTTCGCTCGCCCAGCTCGGCCCCGAAGTAGCTCGCGTGCGGGTCCGTGACCACCGTTCGCGGATCCTCACGCGCGGCCAGGGCGCGCCGGAAGAACTCATCCATCCGGAACTGCTCGGGTCCGGCCACCTCGACCTTCCCGTGCGACGGTGAACCCACCGCGATCCTGCCGACTGCCTGGGCGACCTCGTCCCCGGCGATAGGCTGGAAGAGCACCGGCGCAAACCGGACGGTGCCGCCATCGGTGGCCGCGTCCGCCATGCTCCGCACGAACTCGAAGAACTGCGTCGCATGCACGATCGAATACGGGATCGCCGAGTTCTCGATCAGCTTCTCCTGGGCGCTCTTCGCCCGGAAGTAGCCGCTTTGCTGCAGCCGTTCGGTCCCCACCACCGACAGTGCCACGTGGTGGCCGGCGCCTGCTGCCGCCTCCGCAGCGAGCAGATTGCGGGTGGAGGTCTCGAAGAACTCCAGTGCCGCGGCGTCCTCGAAGGAAGGCGAGTTCGACACATCGATCACCACGGCCGCATTGGCCAGGGTGTCCGCCAGCCCCTCGCCGGTGAGGGTGTTGACGCCTGTGCTCGGTGACGCCGCCACCGTCTCGTGGCCGTGTTCGCGGAGCTTGGTGACGAGCTTTGACCCGATGAGCCCGCTGCCGCCTATGACGACGATCTTCATGATGAGTCCTTTCTGTGCTGGCGCTTGTCCCGGTGTCGGGGCGACGATCGGGGCGCACATCGTTTGTGCTGCTGTTGTGGGACCCCGGTGTCCTGCGGATTCCGGGCAGGTTCCGCAGGACCCGGTAGGTTGCGGGTCAGCTGGTCGCTTTGGCCGCTTGCTCGATGACCTGGGCTACCGTCTCCGGGTCGGCGATCATGGACAGGTGCCCGGCGTTGACCTCGGTGATGTGGGCACCGGCCCGCTTGGCCATGAAGGTCAGCTGGGCGGGCGGGATGACCTGATCCGCCGTGCCGATCACGGCCCAGGACGGGATGGTCTTCCAAGCCGGGGGCCCGGACGGCCCGCCGAACGCGCTGGCCGTGAGCGGCCGCTGGGTGGCTGCGATGACCGCGGCCTGGCTGGCGGTCAGGCCGGTGGCAAAGCAGCCGGGGACCAGGTTCGGCTTGATGTAGAGGTCCACGTCACCGGACGGCCCGCCGGGGTAGAGCACGGGGTTGAAGACGTCGGCGGGACTGCCGCCCAGGCAGGATCCGGGCTGCGCGCTGGCGAGGCCGCCGATGGTATCGCCCTGATCGGGAATGAAGGCGTCCACGTACACCAGGGCCCGGACCTCGGGGTCGCCGACCGCGGCGTTGGTGATGACCGCCCCGCCGTAGGAATGCCCGACCAGAACGACCGGCTGCCGGGCCAAGGCCGGGTTCTGGGTGAGGATGTCATGCAGATAGGCGGAGTCTTGCGGCAGTCCGCGCAGCGGGTTGGGCGGCGCGTAGACGGTGAAGCCGTCCTCCTGCAATCGCGGGATGACCTTGTCCCAGCTGGCGGCATCCGCCCAGGCGCCGTGGACGAGCACGATGGTCGGGGTCTGTTCGGGCATGGTTGTCTCCTCGGTTGAGGTCCAGGACCTTCCGGGCGCCGTCCGGGCCGAGCTCGTACAGGAACGAGGGCTTGGAGATGGCGTCGGCGATCTCCTGTGCCGCCGGCTCCAGCGTGTGCTCGGTCACGGGGCTCCGTTCAGGATGGGTCACCATGCAGCGTCCCTCCCGCTGAGCGGCGCTCGCATCTGTCGAAGTCCCTAGTGCGGATCCTCGGCCGAGCTCACCGTCCCAGGTGATGCGCTCAGGCGGTGTGCCGTCCGGGTTACGCCAAATCTCCACCCGCACCGGCCCTGACATGCCGAACGGGCCGTCGTTTCTCCTCACCCGCCCGTCATACCGCTGAACCGCTCGGATCAGCCATGCGGTAGGGCTCGCCCAGCGCCTTTCACGCGAACAGGGAGACGGGGCCGCGCCGTTGAGGTTGCACCGCTGGGATCATGCCTGGCGGGTGCGGTTCCCCCAGATACTGGTGGGATTCACTCGGATGAAATGCGCAGGCACGCCCTCGACCCACGGCTCGAGCCCGGCATCGACGAACGGCGCGCGCTCGGCCTCGGCGTCCAGGTGATGCGCCGCCCCTCGTATCAGCACGATCCACCCCTCACGCGCGTCCATGTCGATCTGGTCCGCCTCCACCGCGACCTGGTACTCGGCCTGCGCGATACCAGTACGCAGATCCTCGTCAAAAAGGACGGGATCCCACGTCCCCAGGACAATCGACCCCTCGTCGATCATGTATACGACCGGCAGCGCCGTCGGCCCGTACCGGCTGTTATAGACCAGCCGCCCGAGTCTCCCGCTGGCGAGCAGCTCCCAGCATTCCGTATCACCCAAGAGATCCACCACGCCCTGGGCACCCATTCCCGGGCCGGGCGACGCAGAACCGTAAGCCATGACGCATCTCCGATCGGTGTCCAGGGTCTGCCGGGTTGGCTGGTTGTGCGGTGAGGACTAGGCTTCCGACAGACATCCGGTGCGGCTTTCGGGCTTGGAGGCGGTTTGGACGGTGACGTCCGCGGAAAGCCTGGCAGGCCGGGGCTGATACCCGGCGGTGCCGTAGCCGCAGTGTAGCGCGGGGCGGGTGGTCATGGATTCCGGTCCGCGCGGGCGGGGAGCGGGCTGCCCTTTGCGCTCGCCGCCGGTATCGCCATGCGCCCCGTCGCCTGACGGCGGCGTGCGCTAGCGTGGGTCGGGGCGGTCGACGTTGAAGTGCTTGCCCGTTGTCGTCAGCCACCTGTCGTTCGCGCGCCGCAGCGTGAACTGGCTGATCACTCGCTGGCCGCCTTCCCAGTCGCCGTAGAGAATGTCGAGCATCATCGGGTCGCCGGCCTCGACTGCGGCGGCGACGCCTTGAACTGGGCTGCGGCCGAATCGCGCAACGCTCCCTGCCAGAATCCGACGTCGCCGGGTGCCACGTAGATGTCGCGGGTCTGGGTGGTGAAATCCTCGAGTGGCGGATGGGCCAGCTGTGGCTGTCCGCTAACCTCGACGCGCCAGCCGCGCATGACGGCGAGCCCGGTGCCGACGTTCCGGACCGAGATCACCATGTACACCACGCCGTCAGCGACCTCCAGAGCGCGTGAACCTACGCAAGCGGGTTATCGTCAGCCTTCGTCCTCTGGCCATACCCGGATACTGCGCTGCGCCGCATCAAGGATCAGTTGCGCGTCAATGCCGATCCGCGTTTGGCCGGTCCCGAGCTGACAGATGAACACCAGCGGCCCGCTTGGCGGCAGCGGCCATGCCCACCACCGCGAGAGCAGATAGTGCGACGTGCCGCCGCCACCGCGCGATCGCAGGATCGGCCCTGCCGGCTCGGCGTCGCCGTGTGGTCTCCCGCTGGTGACCGTGCGGCCGTCGGAGAGCTGCATACTGATCTGGAACGACTGCCATTCCGCGAGCATGCCCCTCGGCGCACCGGGTACCGGGTCTTGATCGAAGCCAGGGGCATCTGGCCGGATGAGGCGGGTCACGAACATCTCGAATCCGTTGCTGTAGGCCGACATGCCGGTGATCGCGATGGCGGTCTGCTCGGATCGGTCAAACCGCAGGGTGCTGATCGGCACGATGGCGGGAAATTCCGTCTCCGGTGGGTCCCATGGACGAGGCACCCGACGTTGCAGTGCCGGCCGCGGAGGCGGTGACTTACGAAACAAGCCCATGACACAAGCCTTGCCGCGGTGAATGGCGGGTGCAACTGAGCGGGCCACCAACCTGAGAGGTGAATCGCGATCTTGAAATGATCACGTGCCACCGACACCAATTGAGGAGCCGGTGAAATCGGCTTCCTTACCGACTCTCGTAGTCGCTGCCAGCGAGGTGACCTTGCGTCATGTCCGGGAACTTGTCCTTGATCTCAGCTGGGCCTGCTCCGCGGCATCGATCATCTCGGTGAGCAGGAGGATGTCACGCCGCATAGACAGGCCGGGCCTCGGCCAGAACCGACGACTTAAGCATTGGGTGAAGGGAGCGCAGTGACACCAGGTCCACCCGGCGGCCGAACAATCCGGTGAGCTCGTCAGCGAGCTGTTCGATCTCCCAGCCCAGCCGCCGTCCAGGGCGCAGTGTGTAGAGAACGTCGATGTCACTGGCCGGCCCCGCGGTCCCGCGCGCCTGTGAGCCGAAGACCTGAAGCTCGGCGATCCCGTAACGGTCGCAGATGTCGGCCAGACGTTCCTCGTCGACGTCGACGCCTGGGATGATCGCCATAGTCTCAAGGTTAGCGCCAGCAGAGTCATCGATGCGTGCACGTCACCCATGCGCCACGTGAACACTGATGAACCCGCCAAATGGCGGAGCACCTGGCCGAGGAGGATCTCATGGAGGTCGAACGTCACCGCGGCTGCGACGGCGGAAGCAGATTCCCGCACGCCAGTGCGGGACCGTAGGTCACCGCCGCGCGCATGCCCGCGACGGTGACCGTGGGGTATTCGGCGGTGATCCCCTCGGCCGTCATTCCGGCGGCCAGGCATAAGGGCTTTGGCGCGGCAGCGTGATCGCCTTCGCCGGAAGCTATAGTCCTTGCGCGGACGGTCGGGCACCGGTAAGAGCCTCGAGTTCGGCAGAAACGTCAGCGGTCTCGGCTGCGCCGATCCGCTGGAATATCTCCAGTGCCTGCCGCAGGAGGACCTCGGCCTGCGAGGCGTGGCCGCCGGCCAGGGCGCACCGGCCCAGGCCGGCCAGTGCGTGGGCCTCGTCTCTGGAGCTGGCGATCGCGCGGGCCAGTTCCAGGGCCTGCTGGTGGCACTCCTCAGCCTGCGCGAGCTCACTGCTGACCCGGTGCAGCGTCCCTCTCTTGTTAAGCGCCTCGGTCTCACCACCCCGGTTGCCGATGTCTGGCTGTACCAGATCTGGGCGTTCGTCGCGCCCGGCCTGAACACCAGGGAAAAGCGGTGGAGCTGCCTGTTCCCCGGTGCGGCCATCCCGCTGTTCGGCCTCGGCATCACGCTGTGCTACCTGTCGCTGGGCCGGTCCCTGCGCTACCTGCTCGGCCTGACGCCAGGCGGCGTGCAGAACCTGATCCAGGTCGACCAGTACCTGAGCTTCGCGATGGCGATGATGCTGGCCTTCGGGCTGGCGTTCGAGGTGCCGCTGCTCATCGTGATGCTGAACCTGGCGGGCGTGCTGACCCACGAGCGGTTCCGGAAGTGGCGGCGGGTACTGATCTTCGGGGTGTTCCTGATCGCGGGCATGGCCAACCCGAGCCCGGACCCGCTCACGATGCTGATCCTCGGCGGAACCTGCGCGGTGCTGGTCGAGGCGGCCGAGTTCATCGTGTGGGCCAACGACCGGCGCCGGGCCCGGCTGCACCCCGATCCCTATGCGGGCCTGGCCGACAACGAGCTGTCCCCGCTGCCGTCCGGCGGCGGGGGAAAGGGCTGAGCGATGTTCGACCTGTCCCTCCCCAAGCTGCTGGTCCTCGCGGTGATCGGCGACCTGAACCCGGACCAGGCAGCCCAGCAGCAGCCGCCGGCGAACGGCACACCTCTCACGCCGGGCGAGCGCCCGCCTCCCAGGCCATACCTCGCAGTGTTCATCTAACGTTCACCCGCCACGGGTGGCGCGCGGCTCTCGGCGGCCTTGATTGAGTGAGCGGGACGGGAAGGATACGGGTCCGTCCCCTGGTGGCGCCCGGTCACCCCCCGGAGGGGATGCCCCAAGTCGAAGGGCGGCGACGGACCGTCGAGTTGGCCGTCCGGATCACCGGGCCCAGCAGCGGTCGGCCCGACAGGGCGCTGGCGAAGGAGCAGGCGCCCAGGACGATCCGAACGAGAGGTGAAACAGATGGCCGTGAATAAGGAAGCGACAGCCGCCGCCGGACGAGTAAGGCACCTGAGCGTGGACGAACGCCTGGCCAATGGCATGAAGGCCCGGGATCGTACGTCACCGTCGAGCCACTTGAAGTGGAGCGCGAACGCGGACCGTCCCGACCCGGTCGCACTCCTCGAGTCGCAGGACCGGACCAGGGAGCCGGACCTGGTGCCGGTCCGGCACGGCCGGATGATGGTCTCTCCGTTCACCTTCTACCGGGGAGGGGCCAAGATCATGGCGGCGGACCTGAAGGACACGCCGGTGGCCGACCTCCGCGTCCAGCTGTGCGGCGACGCCCACCTGTCGAACTTCGGCATGTTCGCCTCCCCGGAACGGCGCCTGCTGTTCGACCTGAACGACTTCGACGAGACCCTGCCCGGACCGTTCGAGTACGACGTGAAGCGGATGGCCGCGAGCTTCGTGATCGCTGGCCGGAACAACGGGTTCTCCAAAGCAGACACCCGCGCCGCGGCGATGGCATCAGTAACCGCGTACCGGGAGGCGATGGCGGACTTCGCCCAGATGCCCACGATGGACCTCTGGTACGCCCACTTCGACGAGGAACACCTGCAGCAGGTCATCCAGGGCGCTAGGGCCGGGATAGCGAAGGAGGAGAAGACAGCCAAGAAGGCCAAGACGAAGAAGAAGGAGCAACGGAACGAGAAGGAGGAGAAGGTAGCGAGGCAGGCGGCCAAACGGGCGGAGATGAGCATCGCCAAGGCTCACACGCGCGACAGCGTGCAGGCGCTGTCCAAGCTCGGCGAACTGGTCGACGGGCAGTACCGGATCGTCAGCCAGGCGCCGGTCATCGTCCCGGCGCGGGACCTCGCCGCCACGTTCGGCCTGTCCCAGGATGAGGTGCTGCCGGTGCTGCAGGAGCAGTTCCGCGCGTACCGGGCCACCCTGCAAGACGACAGGCGCAAGCTCTTGGAGAAGTTCAAGATCGTGGACGCGGCGCGCAAGGTGGTCGGGGTCGGCAGCGTCGGGACCCGGGCCTTCATCGTCCTGTTGCAGGGACGCGACACGCAGGATCCGCTGTTCCTGCAGATCAAGGAGGCGACAGCTTCGGTGCTCGAGGCATCCCTGCCCAGGAGCCGCTACCGGCAGCACGGTGAGCGGGTGGTGCAGGGACAGCGGATGATGCAGGCATCCAGCGACATCTTCCTGGGCTGGACCAAGGGGGTTGACGTGCGTCGGCACTTCTACTGGCGTCAGCTACGCGACATGAAGGGCTCGGCGCTGGTCGAGCTGATGGCCCCGCTCACGCTCACGTACTACGGGCAGATCTGCGGGTGGACGCTGGCGCGGGCGCATGCGCGGTCTGGCGACGCCGTCGCGATCGCCGCGTACCTCGGCCGGGACGACGTGTTCGACCGGTCGATCATCGACTTCTGCGAACGCTACGCCGACCGGAACGAGCGAGACTACGACGAGTTTGTCAAGGCGGTCCGATCCGGGCGCCTCGAAGCGGTCGAGGGTGTCTGAAGCAGTCCCAGACGGCCTGCTGTTGTGGCTGCGGGGCGGCCCGGCCCGCAGGCCGGGTCAGTGGCCGGTGAAGCGGGCCTCACGCCGCTCGGTGAAGCTGCGCAACCCCTCAGCCGCGTCTTGGCTGTGCAGGATGCCCGGCAGCAGCGAGAGAAGGTGCTCGCGCGCCGCGTCTGGGCCGTGGCTGCGTGCTGCGCGTGCGTTGGCCAGCGTGCCCTGGACGCCGAGAGGCGCCTGCCGGGCGATCAGCTGGGCCAGTTCCCGCGCGCGCTGGAGGTGCGACCCGGCCGGTACGACCTCCTGGACCAGCCCGATCCGCAGCGCCTCGGCGGCGCCGAACTCCTCGGCGGTGAGCAGGAAGCGCATCGCGTTGCCCCAGCCGAGCTGCGCGGGTGCGCGGAAGGTGGCGCCGCCGAACGGCAAGATCCCGCGGCCGATCTCCAGCTGGCGAAAGCGCACGTCATCGGCGGCCACCACGATATCGGCGGCGAGCGCAAGCTCGATCGACAGGGTGTAGGCGATGCCGTTGACGGCCAGCACCACCGGCTTGGGCACCGGGTCACGCCAGACCCCGAACGGATCGAAGCGGTGCGAGCTGCCCAGGGCCCCAGGGCCGTCCCGGACCACCACCGGTCCAACCTGGGCCAGGTCCAGGCCAGCCGAAAAGTGATCGCCGTGTCCGAACAGCACTCCGGCGCGCAGCTCCTGGTCGGTACCGAGGGTCTCATACGCCGCGCCCAGCGCCTCGATGACCGCCAGGTCGAAGGCGTTGCGCTGCGCCGGCCGGTTCACCCCGATCAGCAGCACATGCCCGTCGCGCTCGACAGTGACCGGATCAGTCACTTTCCCTCCCATGCGGCCGGAAGCGGCTGTCGACTCGACTGTACGGGCTGCCAGCCGGTGCGGCGGGCACGGGTGGCATCGCACCGCAGCGCGCCGCCCCGGTTACGATCGTCCCGGCCGTGGCCTGGTGATAGGAGGTCAAGGTCGGCATACGCGCTGGACCAGGTCCTGCCAGCTGTCCGCGATCCGTTCGGCGGCCTGAGGGGCGGCGGTGAGATCGGACGCGGAGAGGTAGAGCAGCAGGGGGCCATCCAGGGCGGCGGTGAGCTGGACGGCCAGCATGTCCAGGTCGGCGCCGCCCAGGTTCATCTGCGCCAGCAGGATCCGGATGTGCACCTGGGATAGGGGAGTTTGCGATCCGGCCGGGATGGGCTGGTGGCCGTCCAGGGCGGCGCGGGCGATGTCGCGGTGCGTGATCAGGAAGCCGGTCCGGGCCCGGCCGTAGGCGATCAGGCGGGCCAGCGGTGCCGCGCCCGGGCCCAGTGGCGGGGGCCCGGCCAGGACCTGCTGCTGGAAGGCCTTCTCGTCGTCGTCCAGGAGCGCCGCGAAGATCCCGGCGCGGGTGCCGAACCGGCGGAACACCGTTCCCTTGCCCAGGCCCGCGCGTTCGGCCAGCCCGTCCATGGTCAGCGTGTCCGGGCCCTGCTCGGCGAGCATCTCGCGGGCGGTGGCCAGCAGGTGCCGCCGGTTGCGCGCGGCGTCGGCGCGCTCGGCGGGCGGCGCCCCCCAGGACAACACCGGCTCATCCACGGGACTTACTCTACGGCCGGAATACTAGCCCGGGGTAAAGTCCGTTTAAGCCGCCTTATTTCAGTCGGCGAGCACGTCTGGGGAGCTCGCGTCGTAGTCGGCGAGCCAGGCTCCGCCGCGCCCTTCCGGGTCGCGGCGGTTCACGTGCCGTCGCCATGCGATCGAGAGATCTCGCCGCCAGGCGGCCCACGGAGACGGCAGGTGGTTGCTCAGCCCCCGCTCGCGGGCGGTGAGCACCACCCGGCTTGCTCTCGGCCGGCGGGTGCGCTCGTATCGAGCCAGGCCCGTGAGCGGGTCAGAGGCCTCCGCCGAGAGCGCCGTCGCCATGACCGCGCCGTCCTCGATCGCCTGGCAGGCGCCCTGTCCGAGGTAAGGGAGCATCGGATGCGCGGCGTCGCCCAGAACGGTGACCCGGCCCTGCGTCCACTGCGGGATCGGGTCGCGGTCGTAGAGCGCCCACTTGTACCAGGTGTCCGCGGCGGCGAAGAGGCGAAGCAGGGATTCGTGCCAGCCGGCGTAGCGCTCGAGCACCTCCTCGCGGCTGCACTCAGCGATCCACGACTCGTGGCGGTAGCTGTCATCGTCGTAGTGGCAGACGACGTTGATCAAGTCCTCGCCCCGCAACGGATATAGGACGATCGTGCCGTGCGGGCCCAGCCACTGGGCACCTTCGGTGTAGGGCCAGGGGCCGCGAACGGCTCCGGTCGGAACGACACTGCGATAGCAAATCTTCCCGGTGAACCGGGGGGCGTCCGGACCGAACAAGGAGGCGCGCACCGTGGAGTGGATGCCGTCAGCGCCAACGATGATGTCGGCCTCGATCTCGCTGCCGTCCGCAAAGCGCGCGACCGCGATGTCACCGTCGGGCCGCACTACCGTGCATCGCTTGCCCAGGGTGACGACCTCGGCCGGCAGCGCGCCGGCGAGCACGTCGAGGAGATCGGCCCTATGCACGGTCGCGCCCTCTGTGCCGAACGAAGCCGCCTGCTGTTGGCGGCTCGTCTTGGCGATCACCCGGCCCGTCCTCCAGTTGCGTATGAACTGCCAATGCGACCGGCCCGCAACCGTGCGGACGTTATCCTCAACGCCGATGGCGCGCAGCACCTTCATCGCGTTGGGGTGCAGGGCGACGCCGGCTCCGATCTCTTTGAGCTCGGCGGCCGCCTCGTAGACCGCCGCCTCGATCCCCGCCCGCGACAGCGCGTTCGCCGCGGTCAATCCGCCGATGCCTCCTCCGATGATCGCGACACGTGTCATCGAGCAGCCTTCCTGCTACCTCCTGGTTGTCCACCTCAATCGTGACTGATCATCTGGCGCCGTGCATGATCAGCCTGGCTCGGGCACGATGCCCTGGCGCTCCAGCCAGGCTCGCGCCTCGGCGAGCACGTTCTGGCCGGCGATCGTGACCCGCCAGTTGAGCAAGATCAGGTCGTCGGTGGTCAGCCGCGCCGATACCGCATCGAGCGCATCCACTAGCCGTGCTCCATGCCGCGCCACCACGCCGGCGTGGACCACCGGCACGATATTGTCGGCTGGCTGCAGCTGGCGGTCGTCGGCGAGCAGGACGAGGTCACTGTTGGCGAGGTAGCCACCGGTGGTATCTGTTACCGCCACATCCACCACGCCCTGCCCTAGGGCATTGATGCGCTCCTGCTCGGTGGCCAGCGGCACAAACCTCGCGAACTCCAGGCCGTATGCCCGGCGCAGCCCGGGCAGGCAATACGGCCGTTGCGGGCACTCGGGGGGGCCGCCGAGAACCATCTGCGGCGCGAGCTGGCCCAGGTCGCTCACGGTGCGCAGCCGCAGCCGGACGGCTGTGGCGGCCGTCACCACCAGGCCGTTGTGGTCCTGTGCCGCGCCGGGCTGCAGGACCTGCACATGGTGTGGGGCAAGGGCCCGCGTGAGCTCACGCCGCACCACTACCGGGTCGGACATGGCCACGTCGGCCACTGACTCCAGGCTGGCCAGCGCCGCCCCCAGGTATTCAGGAACCACATCCACCACACCCTGTGCCAGGGCGGGCTGCATGAGCTCACGAGGCCCCAGGTCAAGCTGCAGGCGCGCTGGGATGCCGGCCTGCATCAAGGCGAGGGCGTAGATCGCGGCGATCAGCGCGCTCTCCGGGAAGTTGAACGAGCCCACCACGACCGCGGTACCGGGCGCGCGCCCGGGCGGTGCCGCGGCCGTCCCGCAGGCGCAGCAGGCGAGCACGGCACCCGCGACCGCGACGGCCAGCAGGGCCCCGCGCCATCGCGCACCGCACTTCAGCACACCATCACCTCCCCGGCCCGGCCGGTGGGCCGGCTGCCCGTCCGCGCGCTGGCCGCGCCTGGTACGACCATTATGGGCACGCCAGCCCCCAGGTCTGCCAACGATCCGGATCGCTGGGCAGGCGGCCGCAAACGATCATGAATTGCTTCACGCGGGCGAATATTTACGGCTCGTGACGGCGAGCCGGGCCTTTCCGGATTCCAGCCATCAGGGCCGGCGCATCCTGTTATCGTCGGCGTGCCCTATTTTGCCCTAACTGTCGGAAGGGTCGCCCGATGCGCTTGTCCAGAGCGAGTTCCGTCCGGTTTTTGGCGGTCGCTGTTGCTGCCGTGCTGACCGCCGCCGCCGGGGGCACCGCCGCGCTTGGCAGCACCAGAAACGCCAGCCACGCGAGCGATCCGGCCACGTTGTTGATCGTGCACCCAGCCGCGCACCATGTCCGCGGCGCGTTCATGGCGACGGTCCCGTTCAGTGACGCACAGTGCGAGGCCGTCTTCCGGATCGATTGCTACGTTCCCGACCAGATTGAGGCGGCCTACAACCTGCGTCCCCTCTACGGCCGCGGCATCACCGGGAAGGGGCAGACCATTGTGGTGGTCGACGCGTTCGGATCACCGACGATCGCCGATGACCTGCTGCAGTTCGACCAGTATCTGGGGCTGGGCACGCCGCCGCTGCGTATCGTCCAGGTCGGGCACGTGCCGACCTTCGACTCCGGCAACGGCGACATGATCGGCTGGGCCGACGAGACCACGCTGGACGTGGAGTACGCGCACGCTGGCGCGCCGGACGCGAAGATCGTGCTGGTAGAGGTGGCCAAGGACGACCTGCAGCATCTCGCGCTCGCCGTCCGGTACGCGGTCCAGCACAGGCTTGGCGACGTGATCAGCCTGAGCTGGGGGGAGCCCGAGCAGGCTCTCGGGCGGGAGTTCGTCAGCTCGTACAGCTCCATCTTCAGCCAGGCCGCGAGCAGCCACATCACCATCGTCGCCTCCTCCGGCGACAGCGGTGCGGCCGGTCAGGATGAGCAGGGTGACTATTACCACCACCCGGTCGCGAACTGGCCCGCCACCAGCCCGTTCGTGACGGCCGTCGGCGGCACCCGGCTCAACCTGAATGCCAGCGGCGCTCGTAACGGACTCGACGCGGCCTGGAACGATACATACAGTGCCGCGGTGAACAACTTTTTCTTCGGCAACGACGGCCCGAACCCGCTAGCCACCGGCGGCGGGAAGTCCGCTTACTACGGCAGGCCCGGCTATCAGAACGGCGTGCGCAACATCACCGGCAACCAGCGCGGCGTCCCGGACATCTCAATGAGCGCATCGTGCAGCGTCGCGGTGAACGTCTTCGAGACATTCACCGGCGGGCAAGGCGGCTGGACCGCGTCCTGCGGTACCAGCGAGTCGGCGCCGATGTTCGCGGCCATCATCGCGCTCGCCGACCAGGTGGCGGGCCATCGGCTCGGGCTGGTCAACCCGGCGCTTTACGCACTCGCCGCAAGGCACGCACCGGGCATCGTCCCGGTGTCGTCCGGCAACAACACCGTCTCGTTCTCCGGCGGAACGGTGCACGGCTACTCGGTCCGGCACGGCTTCAACCTGGTCACCGGGCTCGGCACCGTCAACGGACAGTACCTCGTCCCAGAACTCGCGGGCCCGGCATAGCACGTCAGCGAAGCCGGAGTGGAAAGCGTTTGATAATGCCGGTTCTAATCTCGAGATGACAGGGAAGACGATAGCTACCTACTAATGGGAAAGTGCGTTTCTAGACTAGGAAATTTCATCGATGCAGGTCAGAAGCGTGCAGAAAGTCTAGAAACCTGTGAACTCCTTAGTAATTGAGAATGACTGACGGCATTGCGACCCGGGTTTCATGCACGCCTCGTTACGTGTGTGCCCGGGCCGGGTGGCCGGCCAGGGAATGGTATTACCCGGCATCGGCTTCGGCGGCGGCGGTTGAGCAACCATCTCAGCCAGATGGCCACGGACAGCAGCGTGATCGCGAACGCCGCCGCGGTCAGCGCGGCGGCAGTGATCACTCGTGACCGCACGCCGCGGCGGGTCAGCGGCGGGTCCGTCTGCCGGCCTGACCCATCCACCCAGATCGGGAGCGTGCTGCCTGCCTTGGCGCCCACGGTGTCCAGGACGACGCCGACACGGGACTGGCCGTCAGATGCTGTCCACCGGGCCAGAGCCCCGGCGTCCCATGTGCCCGTACCGGCCACGATGTCAGGGACGTCCTGCAGCAGTACCGCGGTAACCAGGTGCACAGATCGCTGCGCGTGCTGCTCGGCTACTGCGGCGCCATGCTCCCACCAGCCTGCGGCGACGGCCAGTAGCGGTGCGCCGATCAAGAACGTGACGAGCAGCCCGGCGAAAATGCCGGCCTCTATCCGGTCCACCTTGCGTCGCAGCGGGTTACCGCCCCGGCCGAGCACACCGACCCGCCGCCCGCGCCCTGCGATGCGTTCCATGCCGGCGCTCCTTCATCCAGGGCGTTACCACTACCATTCTGCGCCGATCTGGCGGTCAGGGGATACTGAGCCGGGCTGACCGGTGCGCGGCGTGCGGTGTGGGTACTCTGCAGTTGTGCCTGCCGATGCGCGGCCAGCGCCCGTCGTGCTGGGTAGCTGGCCGACCCCGCTGGAGCCTGCTCCGCGTCTGGCTGCCGCGGTGGGCCTGGCCGCTGATGCCTTGTGGGTGAAGCGTGATGACCTGAGCGGGCTCGGCGGCGGCGGCAACAAGGTCCGGAAGCTTCAGTACACGTGTGCGCAGGCACTGGCGGCTGGCGCGACGACGGTGATTACCAGCGGCGCGCCGCAGAGTAACCATGCCCGGCTGACCGCAGCTGCTGCCGCACGTCTGGGATTGCGGTCGGTGCTGGTCCTGCAGGGAGAGGAGCCGGAAGTCCCGGCTGGCAACCTGGTACTGGATTTGCTGGCCGGCGCCCGGCTCGTCTGGGCGGGTCCGGCCACAGCGGAACAGGCGGGCCGCGAGGTCGAGCGGCAGGCCGAAAAGGTACGGCAGAACGGCGGGATCCCGCATGTCATCCCGTACGGTGGTTCTAACTCCTATGCCGCGCAGGCCTACGTGGACTGCAGCGCCGAGCTGCTCGCCCAGCTGCCGGGCCTTGACCGTGTCGTCGTCGCGTTCGGGTCCGGTGCGACCATGGCCGGACTAGTCGCCGGGCTTGGTGCCGAACGGGTCATCGGTATTGACGCTGGTGCCGTCGCCGACCCTCGTGCCAGGCTCAGCGAGCTTCTCGACGGCATGCCGGACGTCCGGGTGCGGCGCGCAGACCTGCAGCTCGACGACGGCCAGGTCGGCGCCGGCTATGCCGCGGTAACTCCTGCCGCGCGGGAGGCGATGAGGCTGGCCGCCCGCACCGAGGGCATCTTCCTCGATCCCACCTATACGGCACGTGCTTTGGCCGGACTGATCGCGCGCGTCGCGGAGACATCAAGCGCGAAGACCGCACTGTTTTCATGCACACCGGAGGGTTGCCGGGGTTGTTCGGTCATCCCGAGCTTCCGCGCCTGACCGCTCCTTGAGGCCCGCGCCGGGCTGTCCGCCCGTTCCGGTATTAGATGGGGTCATTCGTCGGGAAGCGAGTTCCACGTTCATGGAGGACGCATGTCGGTCGGCGGATCGGCGCTGCCGGGTATCGAAGCCAGCCGGGTCGAGCGCTGGCTCGCCGGCCACGTCGACGGCCTGGCCGGCCCGGTGGAGTTCGGGCTCGTCTCGGGCGGGCGCTCGAACCTGACCTACCGGCTGACCGACGCCGCGGGTGTCATCTACGCGTTGCGCCGCCCGCCTACCGGGGGAGTGCTGAGCACCGCGCACGATGTGAGCCGGGAATGGCGGTTCATCTCCGCGCTGGCACCGACCGCGGTTCCCGTCCCGCCGGCGGTGGCCTACTGTGCCGATTCCACGGTCACCGGCGCCGAGTTCTACGTGATGGGGTTCGTCGAGGGCCTGGTGCTGGCGGACAGCGCGGCCGGGCTGGCCCTGGCGCCGCAGGCCCGGGCCAGCGCGGCCGGGCACCTCGTCGACGTGCTCGTCGCGCTGCATGCGCTCGACCCGCTCGTGGTCGGCTTGGGCGACATGGTGCGCGAGACCGGGTACGTCGAGCGGCAGCTGCGCCGCTGGCATGCGCAGGTGCACGCGACGGGCGCACCGGAACTCGCGCTGCTCGACGAGGTGCACGACCTGCTCGCTCGCCGCATACCCGCGCAGTCCGGCGGCATTGTCCACGGCGATTACCGGCCGGGAAACGTGGCGTTCGGGCCGGACGGTGCCGTCAGGGCGGTCTTCGACTGGGAGCTCGCGACATCAGGTGACCCGATGGCTGACCTTGGGTGGCTGGCGTCGACCTGGCAGGACCCGGGTGAGCAGCTGCCGCCGACTACGCCCGGGCCGAGCACCGTGGCCGGCTTCCCCGCCCGGGCGCAGCTCGTGCGGCGCTACGCCCGGCTTTCGGGCCGGGACGTGTCGAACCTGCCGTACTGGGTGGCGTTCTCGCGGTGGCGGTCGGCGTGCATCGGCGTCGGTGTGCGGACCCGCTACCTGGCCGGGCAGATGGCCGACGACGGCTTCGCCGCCAGGCTCCTGACGTCGGCCGAGCCCGGCGCGGCCGGGGACCGCGTTATCCTGGCGGAGGCCGCCCGCGACGCGCTGCGCGCCGCTGGCCTCTGACTACGCGAGGCCGCCCTGGCCATCCGCGGGCGCCGGGCGCGACAAGGAGTGAGGGCATGGCATGGGATTTCTCCACCGACCCCCAGTTCCAGGACAAGCTCGACTGGGTCGAGCGGTTCTGCCAGGAAAAGGTCGAGCCGCTCGATTACGTCTTCCCCCACGCGGTGCGGTGGCCGGACCCGGTGGTGAAGGCGTACGTCCGCGAGCTCCAGCAGGAGGTCAAGAACCAGGGACTGTGGGCGATCTTCCTCGACCGGGAGCTGGGCGGGCCGGGTTTCGGGCAGCTCAGGCTGGCTCTGCTCAACGAGGTGATCGGCCGCTATGCCGGCGCGCCCTCGATGTTCGGCGCGTCGGCGCCCGATACCGGGGACATGGAGATCCTCGCGGCCTACGGCACCGAGGAACAGAAGAAGCGGTGGCTCGAGCCGCTGCTCAACCAGGACATGTTCTCGGCGTTCTCGATGACCGAGCCACAGGGCGGCAGCGATCCGAACCTGTTCAAGACCCATGCCGTGCCAGACGGCGACGAATGGGTGATCAATGGCGAGAAGTGGTTCACCTCGGCGGGCAGGGTCGCCGACCTGCTGTTCGTGATGTGCACCAACGGCATGTTCGTGGTGCCCCGCGCCACCCCCGGCGTCGAGATCATGCCGGAGCCGAGGAACCACAATCACATCGTCTACCGGGACGTCCGGGTGCCCCTCGACCACCTGCTCGGCCCGGAAAACGGCGCCCAGGCACTCGCCCAGCGCCGCCTCGGCGGCGGCCGTATCCATCACGCCATGCGCACCATCGCCCAATGCAAGCTCGCCTTCGACATGATGTGCGAGCGGGCGCTCAGCCGCGAGTCGCACGGCAGGGTCATCGCCGAGCACCAGATGGTGCAGGAGAAGATCGCCGAGTCCTACACCGCGATCAAGATGCTCCGGCTGTTCGTGCTCGAGACCGCCTGGAAGATCGACCAAACCTCGACGCTCGAGGCCCGCACTGACATCGCGGCGGTGAAGTTCACGATGGCCAAGGTGCTGCGTGAGGTGTCCTACAACGCGCTGCATATCCTGGGTTCGCTCGGCACCACCGATCTCACCCCCATCCAGGCCATCTACGCGTCGGCGCCCACCATGGGCATCGCCGACGGCGTCGACGAGGTACACAAGGCCACCGTGGCCCGCCGGGTGCTCAAGGGCTACCGCCCGCACGAGGGGTACTGGCCCACCGAGTACATCCCGGCGAAGCGGGAGGAGGCGTGGCGGCGGATGCGACCCGTTCTCGACGCCCGGCCGGACCTCGCCCGCGTGGCCGAGGAGTATTCCGCCCGCCGGTGAGGCGGCACGGTCCCGAGCGGCCGGGACTAGCCCAGGCAGGTCAGGTCAATCGCGTTCGCCATGGCCCCGGGGAGGAAAATGGCGGCATGGAGCGCTTTACCAACGCGGCGTTCAGCTTTGAGGTCACCGACACCGCCGCGGCCGGCGAGGACGGGCCGGAAGGCGTCGCCATCCTCTTGCACGGCTTTCCGCAGGACCGCCGCTGCTGGGACCGGGTGACGTCCGCGCTCGCCGGGAGCGGCTACCGGGTCCTGGCGCCCGACCTGCGCGGCTACTCCCCAGGGGCCCGGCCGGCCGCCCGGTCCGCGTACCGGAACTCCCAGCTGGCGGCGGACGTGCTCGCCCTGGCCGACGCGGCCGGAACCGAACGGTTCCACCTGGCCGGGCACGACTGGGGCGCTGCCCTGGCCTGGTACGTGGCCGGCCGCCATCCGGGGCGGGTGACCTCGCTGGCCGCGTTGTCCGTGCCGCACCCGCAGGCGTTCGCCCAGGCCCTGATAACCAGCAGCCAGGCGGCCCGCTCATGGTACATGGCCGCCTGCCAGCTGCCCTGGCTGCCCGAGCGCGCGCTCGGCCGCCGTGGCGGCCAGGCCTTCCGCGACGCCCTGGTGCGCACCGGGCTCGATCCGGCCAGCGCGGACCGCTACGCCGCCCGGGCCCGGGACCCGGCCGTGCTGCGCGGTCCGCTCAACTGGTACCGGGCCATGCCGTTCAGCCTGCGCGAGCCGGCCGGGCCGATCCGGGTGCCGACCATGTTCGCCTGGGGTAACCGCGATCGGTTCGTCTCGCGGGCCGCGGCCGAGCGGTGCGGGCACTACGTCACCGGGCCCTATCGCTTCACCGAACTCGACGGCGCCTCGCACTGGCTGCCCGAACAGGCCGCCGACCAGGTGGGGGTGCTGCTCGCGGAGCATTTCGCGGGCTAGCAGAGCCTGGCGGCTGCCGCCGCGCCAGGGCTGCGCTACCACTGGTGCGGGGAAATTCAAGAGCCAAACCAGGAGCCAACGGGCGCAGACGCCAGGCCATAGTGGGGGTGTGATTGTGGTTGCCATCGTGGCGGGGTTGCTTGCTGTCGTGCTCATGGCCGACCGCGTCGCGCTGATCCGCGCCGAGAACCGGCTAGCCAGACAGATCGGGAACCGGGGCTTTTCCGCTAAGCCGCATGTGACCATCGCGGGCTTTCCGTTCTTGACCCAGGTGGCGGCTAGGCGGCTGAACAAGGTCGTGATCAGGGCAGAGGGCATGAAACGGGGACCGGTGGAAGTCAGGCGCCTCGACCTCACCCTGCAGGGGGTCCGGTCCGGCTCCGGCGGCAGGATCGCCTCCCGGCTGTCTGGCACCGCCCTGGTCGGCTTTGCGGGGCTCGCCAGGATGGCCGGGACGCCAGGGCTGTCGCTATCTGCCGACGGCCCTGACCGGGTCAAGATCATCGCGGGCCTGGGCCAGGTCACCGGGACTGCCACCGCACGAGTGACCCGGGTCGGCCGAGGCGGCATCCGCATCGCGGTGATCTCCGCCGGCGGCATTCCGGTGGCAGTGCTCGGCCCGCTGCGCGACATCGCCTTGCCGCTGCCTGCCCTGCCGCTGGGGATGACGATCCAGGGTGTCAGCGTCACCGGCCAGGGCCTGCTGGTGCACCTCGCTGGCCAGGACGTGAGTCTCAGCAGCTAACGCGGCAGCGCCCGGAGTCAGGCTGGCATGCCAGGCGCTGACGTTGTAGCGTCCGCAGCATGACGACGGACCCCTACGCCGGCCTCGACGCGACCGCCCAGGCTGATCTTGTCGCACGCGGGCAGGTCAAGCCAGAGGAACTCGTCGATACTGCCATCGCGCGCCTTGAGGCGTTCGACCCGCAGCTGGGCGTGCTCGTCACCCCGCTGTTCGACAAAGCGCGTGAGGCCGCCCGCGGCCAACTGCCGGGCGGGCCATTCCGCGGCGTACCCATGCTGCTCAAGGATCTTGTCGCGCACTCGGCCGGGGACCCGCTGTATGAGGGCTCGGCGTTCCTGCGTAACGCCGGCTGGGTCGAGCGCGAGGACAGCTACCTCGTCCGCGCGTTCAAGGCCGCCGGCCTGGTCGTCGTCGGCAAGTCCAAGACGCCGGAGTTCGGACTGGTCTCGACAACGGAGCCTGCAGCGTTCGGCGTCGCGTGCAACCCGTGGGACATCACGCGCGGCACTGGCGGGTCGAGCGGCGGATCGGCCGCGGCGGTCGCCTCCGGCCTAGTCCCGGTGGCCCACGCGAACGATGGTGGCGGTTCGATCCGCATCCCCGCTAGCCTGTGCGGGCTGGTCGGGCTCAAGCCGTCACGTGCGCGCACCTCACTCGGCCCGGACTATGGCGACCTGCTCGACGGTCTGGTCGTCGAGCACGTGCTCACCCGGAGCGTGCGGGACACCGCGCGGGTGCTGGACGCGGTCGCCGGCCCCTGGCCCGGCGACCCGTTCGTCGCGCCGGCGCCTTCTCGTCCCTACGCCGACGAGCCCGGCGCCGAACCGGGCCGGCTGCGGATCGGGCTAATGACATCGTCGCCTGACGCCAACCCGCCCCCCGAACGCGAGACCGTCACGGCGGCGTCCACGGCCGCACGGCTGCTGGAGTCGCTCGGGCACGCGATCGAGGAGTCACATCCCGGGGTGCTCGATGACTCCCGTATCACCGAGCACTTCGTCACGACTTGGGCGGCTGGCCAGGCGTGGACGGTCGATCGCTGGGCCCGTAAGGTGGGCCGCCAGCCCGAGCAGAGCGAGCTCGAACCGACCTCGTGGGCTCTCACCGAGTTCGGGCGGTCGATCTCCGGTGCCGCGCTACTGACGAGCCGCGAATGGCTGCAATCGGCGAGCCGGCAGATGGCCGCCTGGTGGGAGTCAGGCTTCGACCTCCTGCTGACGCCGACCTGCGGCGAGGTGGCGCCGACGCTCGGCCAGTTCGTCCCGCAGCCGGACAACCCGCTGGCCGGGCTGTTCCGGTCCACACCCTTCGCGCAGTGGACCGCACCGTTCAACGTCAGCGGCCAGCCAGCGATCTCGCTGCCGCTGCACTGGACGCCGGACGGGCTGCCGGTCGGTGTACAGCTCGTCGCCCCGTACGGCCGGGAGGACATGCTGATCCGCGTGGCGGCCCAGCTCGAAGCGGCGCAGCCCTGGGCTGACCGCTGGCCGGGCGTGTCCGCCGCCTGAGCACGTCAATGCGGACGAACTCGGATCCTCGGCCACCCCGGCACCGATGACGGCACATTCTGGTATCGGGGGCCGCGCCGCAGGGCTAACGGGTCGGCGCCGCGAACGTGGCGTGCTTGACCTGTTCGTTGCTGGCGTGCGGGCCGGTGAGGGCCGGGCCCTGGTGGTGCGGGGTGAGCCCGGCGTGGGCAAGACCGTGCTGCTGGACTACCTGGCCGGGGGGGCCACGCGTTCGGGCTGCCGGGTATTGCGTGCGATAGGCGTGCAGTCGGAGATGGAGCTGGCCTTCGCGGGGCTGCATCAGCTGTGCGCGCCGATGCTGGATCATGCTGAGTCTCTTCCGGTGCCGCAGCGTGAGGCGCTGCGGACCGCGTTCGGCCTCAGCGCCGGCCCGGTGCCGGACCGGTTCTTGGTGGGCCTGGCCGTGCTGGGCTTGCTGTCCGAGACGGCGGCGGAACGTCCGCTGGTGTGCGTGGTCGATGACCAGCAGTGGCTGGACCGCGCCTCAGCGCAGGCGCTGGGGTTCGCGGCGCGGCGGCTAGCGGCCGACCCGGTGGGCCTGGTGTTGGCGGCGCGGGTTCCGGGCCAGGACGTGGCCGGGTTGCCCGAGCTCGTGGTGGGGGGCCTGGCCGAGGGCGATGCGCGGGAGCTGCTGGGGTCGGTGCTGACCGGGCCGCTGGACGCGCGGGTCCGGGACCGGGTCATCGCCGACGCGCACGGGAACCCGCTGGCGTTGCTGGAGCTCCCGCGGGGGCTGACGCCGGCGCAGCTGACGGGCGGGTTCGGGGTGCCCGGCGCGGTACCGCTGGACGGGCGGATCGAGGAGAGCTTCGGGCGGCAGCTGGCGGCGTTGCCGGCGCAGACCCTGCGGCTGGTGCAGCTGGCGGCGGCCGATCCGACGGGGGACCCGGTGCTGGTGTGGCGGGCGGCCGGGCGGCTCGCGATCGGCGCCGGGGCGGCGGAGCCGGCCGAGGAGGCGGGGCTGGCCGAGTTCGGCGCGCGGGTGCGGTTCCGGCATCCGCTGGTGCGCTCGGCGGCCTACCAGTCGGCATCGGTCCAGACGAGGCAGGAGCTGCACGGCGCGCTGGCTGAGGTCACCGACCTCGCTGCCGATCCTGACCGCCGGGCCTGGCACCGGGCCCAGGCCGCGCCGGGCCCAGATGAGGAAGTTGCGGCCGAACTTGAGCAGTGCGCAGGCCGGGCCCAGCGCCGTGGTGGTCTCGTAGCGGCGGCCGCGTTCCTGGAGCGGTCCGCCGGGCTGACGCTCGACCCGGCGCGCCGCGCGCAGCGGGCGCTGGCTGCGGCACAAGCCAGGCACCGGGCTGGCGCACGTGACGCCGCGCTCTTCCTGCTGGCCATGGCACAGGCCGGGCCGCTGGATGAGCTGCAGCGCGCCCGCGGCGACCTGTTGGGGGCGCAGATCGCGTTCGCCTCCAGTCATGGCCGTGACGCGCCCCCGCTCCTGCTCAGCGCGGCCAGGCAGCTCGAGGCGCTGGATGTCGGGCTGGCCCGCGAGACCTACCTAGAGGCGTTCACCGCTGCGCTGTTTGTCGGCCGCCTGTCCCCGGCGGTCGGGGACGTGGCCAGAGCCGTACGCATGGCGCCCGCGCCCCTGGTCCCGGCACGCGCGCCTGATCTGCTCCTGGACGGCCTGGCGCTGCTGGTCACGGAGGGCTATGCGGCCGGGACGCCCGCCCTGCGACGGGCGCTGCTCGCCTTCCGCAGCCCGGACATCTCGGCGGAGGAGGAGCTGAGCTGGCTGTGGCTCGCCGGGCGGGCGGCCATGGCGGTGTGGGACGAGGAGACATGGCACATCCTGGCCAGCCGGCACGTCAAGCTCGCGCGGGAGGCGGGGGCACTCAGTGAGCTCCCCCTCGCGGTCCGGTCCCGCATCCTCCTGCACGCGCACGCGGGCGAGCTGGAGGAGGGCGCGGCGCTCATCGCGGAGGCGCAGGCGGTCACCGACGCGACCGGGAGCCAGCTCGGGCCCTACGGCGCCCTGGGCATCGCCGCGTTCCGGGGCCGTGAGGCCGAGGCCAACGAGCTCATCCAGGCCACCATGGACGGCGTGACCAGCCGCGGCGAGGGGAGGGGAGTGACTAGCCAATACGCCGCCGCATTGCTGTACAACGGCCTCGGCCGCTACGATAAGGCCCTGGCCGCCGCCGAGCTGGTGTGCGAGTACGACGACATAGGCGTCCTGGGATGGTCGCTCACCGAGCTGGTCGAGGCGGCCGTCCGCAGCGGCCAGCCCGCGCGCGCATCCGAGGCTGTGCAGCGGCTTTCGGTGATGACCCGCGCCAGCGGCACCGACTGGGCGCTTGGCACCGAAGTGCGCTCGCGCGCCCTGCTGAGTGAGGGTGAGACCGCCGAGAACTGCTATCGCGAGGCGATCGAGCGGCTCGGCCGGACCCGCATGCGCCCGGCCGTGGCCCGCGCCCACCTCCTGTACGGCGAATGGCTGCGCCGCGAGAACCGGCGCCGGGACGCCCGCGCCGAGCTGCGGACCGCCCATGGCCTGTTCACTACGATGGGCATCGAGGCGTTCGCCGGGCGGGCCCGGCGTGAGCTGCTGGCCGCCGGCGACACGATGCGCAAGCGGACGGTCCAGACGGTCAGCGAGCTCACCGCCCAGGAGGCGCACATCGCCCGGCTCGCCGCCGGTGGCCGCACCAACGCGGAGATCGGGGCCCAGCTATTCCTCAGCACCCGGACCGTCGAATGGCATCTCAGCAAGATCTACACCAAGCTCGGAGTCGGCGCACGCCGAGAGCTGCGGCGGGCCCTGGCCAGCCGAGGGCAGCCAGACACGCAGGCCTAGCGGCCAGCAACCCAGACACCAGCCGGCCACGCTAGCCCGGCCGGCCACGCGTAACGCACATCGGGTCAATCACGAGGTGCCGCCGGGCGTGCCGGGCTGGGAGCTAGACTCCATTTTTCCTCGATGCGGGCGTAGCGCCAGATGAGCAGGGCGGCCAGCCAGGTGGCGAGGAACAGCCCCACGATCACGAATCCGGCGGTGTTGATGTTGAACCGGGACATCAGGCCCCAGAAGCCGGTGGTGCGGCTAGCTCAACCGTTCCTCGTAGCCTCTGGCCGACGATTGGCCCCTGAAAGGCGAGGTCGTACCGGGCCCCTTGCGGAGGGATGTCTGCGGCACCGGACAGCAGAGCGTCCAGCGCGGGTACACCGTACGAGGTCGCCCCGGTCGACTGGATGGTGTACTCGTAGATCAACTCGCCGGGCATCTGTTCCGTCATGACCGAACGCTCCTTCTTCTCAGGGCCTGCTCGAGCTCCCGGCGGGCGCGCCCATGGACGCGAGCGCGTCGAACGCGGGCTGCAGCTGGTCGCGGGCATCGATCCGCCGCTTCTCCCGGCGCAGCTATTCGCCGTAGACCAGGCGGGCGCGGGCCAGGTGGGTCGCCATCCGGGTTCTGCCCAGCAGTTAGATCGCCTCGCGGTATTCCTCTTCGGCGGCGCGTCCCCGGGGAACCAGCGCCCGGGACCGCGCCGCTGCCCTCGACGCTACCCGCCACCTCAGACGGGCCGCAACGGGCCAGATGAGCAGCCCGGATACCGGCGCCCACCTGCTCTCGTCCGCCCGCGCGGTCGAATGGCATCTGCACAAGGTGGCGCTGGCACAGCTCGGACGGGGAGGCCTGTCGGCCTAGCGGCCCGCGATCTGGCCGCCGTCAATGTGCAGGATCTCGCCGGTGATGTACGGCGATGACTCCAGGAACAGGATGCCGTCGACGACGTCGCTGACCTGACCGACGCGCCCGAGCGGAGGAAGCCGGTCCCCGAGTCCCTCGTAGCTGTCCGCCGGGTGCATCGGCGTCCGGATGATACCGGGCGAGACGGCGTTGACCCGGATGCCGAGGGAGGCATACTCGACGGCCAGCGACCGGGTGGCCGCAACCAGGCCGCCCTTGGTCAGCGCGGCCAGCACCGAGGGTGCATGCGAGTCCGCGACCTCGGCAAGGGTGGCCGAGATGTTGACCACGTGGCCGCCATACCGCCTCGCCATCTCGGCGATGACCCGCTGGGTCAGCCAGAAGAACCCGGTGAGGTTCACCCCGGCGACCAGGGCGTAGTCCTCGGCGGTGTAGTCAGTGAAGGGCTTGGAAACGAACACGCCGGCGTTGTTGACCAGGGTGTCGATGCGTCCGAACCGCTCCAGTGCTCCCTCGGTGATCCGGTCGGTGGTGGCGGGCTTCGCGATGTCGCCCTCGACCGTGAGCACGTCCGGGTCCTGCGACGGCTTGATCGTGAGGGCGTTGGCTACCACCGCCCAGCCTCGCCCGCGGTACCCGGCCACCAGGCCGGCGCCGATGCCCCGCGAGGCTCCGGTGATGATGGCGACCCTCTGGTCGTTCCGGGTCATGGGATGATCATCGCCGGGTCGCTCGGGTGCCGGCTGAGCGGCGTGGTCTCGACGGTCATCCACGGGTCCAGGGGCAGCGACCTCACGATCGCCTGCATCTCGGCGGGATTCCCGGCGTTCCACAGGCCCAGCGCGCGCGACTGGCCGGGCAACCTCCACAGCCGCAGTAGGTGCCCCTGCCCGCGAGGCCGCGCGCTCGCGGGCCCGGACGTCGTCGACCGACCGTCCCGGCGTCCCGTCCGGGACGTGGGTGGTCATTGTGACGAGGTACTCCATGGCCGGCTCCTCCTGGTGCTGTGGAAGTGGAACCACTGTCCGTTCGGTCAAAAAGAATTTCAGTCTTTCTGAACGGACAGTGGTGTTACGGTCTGCATATGGTCGGCTTGCTGGTACGGGTGGTGCAGCGAGTGGTCGCCGGCGTCCCAGTTCTCGCGGAGGCCGGGTGCGGCCAGATCCCAGTCCGGGCGGATCTGGCGGGTCATCTCGCGCAGGTCGCGGCGCAGGTCTTCGAATGAGGGCCGGCCCCAGAACCAGTAGCCGTTGTAGATGCTGTAGATGACCAGTCCCGGCTTGAGCACGAGGGTGTACGGGATCATCGGGTCGTAGTAGGAGTCGGTGTACTCGGCGATGTCGAGGTCCTTCTGGATCTTGCGGCCGGCGTCGGACAGGAAGGTCCACTGCGCGCCGACCGAGTCGCGGAACTCGTTGGTCTTGAGGATGTTGTCGGTGGAGATGGTGACGATCTGGGTGTAGGCGACGCGGATCTTCGGGTAGTTGGCGGCCAGCTCGAGGTGCTGCTGGTGGTCCTTCGGGCAGTACCCGCCGCGCGAGAGGACCAGGATCATCGGGTCGATCCCCTGCAGTTCGCTGAGCGTGCGCCGGGTCTTGGTGTGGTCGGTCAGCTCGTAGTCGGGGAAGGTCCCGCCGGGGATGATGTCGGTACGCACGGTGTGCTCCTTAGCTGAAGGCGGCGTCGGTAACGTCGACGGCTGGCGGGCACCCGCTAGACGTCGGAATGAGCCGCTGGCCGCCGTCGATGTCGTAGGTCGCGCCGGTATTCATCACCATCGCCCATTTCCAACAATGTGCCTGTGGCCGACATAGCCCGGGCCGGCAATGGCCGGGAGGGCCTGGGGTCCTGGCTTCCAGGGTCGCGCTCGGCGGAGGTCACTCGAACCCGTGAAACCCCTGGCCCGTTTACCTGGTCCGCGGGTCGGCCCGCGCGCACGCGGATACCGGTAGCCGGCCGGCCGACGTCCGTCCGGCGCTGGGGTGGACTGATGCTGCGGTCGTCAGGAATCCGCTGTCCTGGCTCCGGGTACCGCCACATCTACGGGGGGCCGAAGGGTGCCCGGTGCTGGGCTGCCCTGCCGCAGACCAGGGAACCCGGCCGGGGGTTTCACGGGTTCGACGCGCCGCCCGGAGCGCGACCCTATTTCCAGTACCAACCTGCAGGCGAAACCGCCCGGCTCCCGGTCCACAGCCTGGGGCCGGCGGGTCGCCGTTAACTGAAGGAGGGCTCATGCCCACGATCACTGTCGGCCGGGAAAACACCGCCGACATCGAGATCCACTACGAAGACCACGGCGCGGGCCAGCCGGTAGTACTGATCCACGGGTACCCGCTCAGCGGACGTGCCTGGGACAAGCAGGTCCCGGCCCTGCTGGAAGCCGGCCACCGGGTCATCACCTACGACCGGCGCGGGTTCGGCCAGTCCAGCCAGCCGGCCACCGGCTACGACTACGACACCTTCGCCGCCGACCTGGCCACCCTGCTGGACCACCTCGACCTGCACGACGCCGTCCTGGTCGGGCACTCGATGGGCACCGGCGAGGTCACCCGCTACCTGGGCCGCTACGGGTCGGCGCGGGTGGCCAGGGGTGTGCTGGTCGCCCCGATCCCCCCGTTCCTGCTGCAGACGCCGGACAACCCCGAAGGGGTGCCCCGTGGCCTGTTCGACGGATTCGTCCAGGCCGCCACGGCCGACGCCCCGGCGTGGATGAAGGGCTTCCTGGACAACTTCTACAACTTCGATACGCTGCGCGGCACCCTGGTCAGCGACCAGGCCTGGCAGGCCAGCTGGAACCTGGCCGTCACCGCGTCGGCCACCGCGGCGGTGGCCTGCATCCCGACCTGGGCGACCGACTTCCGCGACGACCTGCCCGAGATCGACGTGCCCATGCTGGTCATCCAGGGCGACGCGGACCGGGTCCTGCCGCTGGACAAGACCGGCCGGCGGCTGCCCGCCCTGATCAAGGACGTGCAGCTGACCGTCATCGACGGCGGCCCGCACGCGATCCCCTGGACCCACGCCGCCCAGGTCAACACCGCCCTGCTCGGCTTCATCCGCAGCTGAGGCCCGGCCCAGCCCACACCACGACCCAGAAGGAAAGCACAGTGTCGAACCACTTCAGCGCCGACAACCTCAAGTTCCCCGGCGACGACCGCCGCCTGGACCTCACCGACGTGTTCGTCTTCCCGGCGCCCGCCAACCCGGAGCACCACACACTGCTTCACCGTCACCACCCCGGCACAACCGTGCTGATCATGGACTCGAATCCGACCAGTGCCCCGCCGCCGATCCCCGCCCCGGTGACCGGCCCGGAGTTCTACCCCGGCGCGGTCTACCGGATCAACATCGACACCGACGGCGACAACCACGCCGACATCGCGTTCACGTTCGTGTTCTCCGAGTACGAGAACGGCCGGCAGACCGGGACCGCCAAATACGCCACCGGCGCCCAGGCCCGCCAGCCCGAGCCGGCCGGCGAAGTGCTAGCCGAGAACATCCCGGTCAGCTTCGACGGCACCGCCCGCCCGGTTGAGGCCGGCCGGATCCGGCTGGCCGCCGGGCTGCGCTCCGACCCGTTCTTCGCCGACGTCGAGGGCGCCCTGCACGGGTTCGTCTGGACCGGGCACGACGACTTCGCTGACAACAACGTCGACTCGATCGTGCTGGAGGTACCCGACGACATGCTCGGCGGCCCGGTCATCGGCGTGTGGGCATCGATCAGCCGGCGCAGCAACGGCGTGCTCGAGCCGATGGACCGCGGCGGGAACCCGACCATCAACCCGTTCATCAACCCCGACGGGGAGAAGAACCTGTTCAACTCCCGCGAGCCCGCCGACGACGTGGCCAACTACCTGGAACCATGGTCGGCGATCCTGCAAAACGCTGGCGGCTACACCCCCGAGGCAGCTAGGGCCGCCGCAATGGAGGTCCTGCCCGACATCCTGCACTACGACCGCACCAGGCCCGCCACTTACCCCAACGGCCGCGTCCTCACCGACGACGTATACAGCCTGCGCTTCGCCTGGCTGACCAACGGCAAGGTCCCCCCGTCCGGCCTCAAGCCGCACGACGACCTGCTGGCCCACTTCCCCTACCTCGGCCCGCCCAACCCTAGCAATAGCTAGACCGGCGGTGGCCGGCTCGCCCGCCAAGCCGTGTTTGGCGAGCGAGCCGGTTCGTGCCTCGGTGTGCTCGTAGATCAACTCGCCGGGCATTCTGTTCCGTCATGACCGAACGCCCCTTCTTCTCAGGGCCTGGTCGAGCTCGCGGCGGGAGATGATGTCCAGCTTGGCGAACACCTTGCGCAGGTGCCACTCCACGGTGCGGCGGCCGATGAACAGCTGTGCGCCGATCTCCTGGTTGGTTCGTCCCTCGCGGGCCAGCTCGGCGATCTCCTCCTCTTGCGGAGTCAGGTCGGCGCGGGTATCGTCGCTGCGCTTGCGCGCCTTCTCGCCGGTCGCCTGGAGCTCTCGCCGCGCGCGTTCGGCGAAGGCCTCGGCGCCCATGGACGCGAGCGCGTCGAACGCGGACCGCAGCTGTTCGCGGGCATCGATCCGCCGCTTCTCCCGGCGCAGCCATTCGCCGTAGACCAGGCGGGCGCGGGCCAGGTGGGTCGCCATCCGGGTTCTGCCCAGCAGCTCGATCGCCTCGCGGTACTCCTCTTCGGCGGCACGTCCCCCGCAGACCAGCGCCCGGGACCGCGCCGCCGCCCCGCGAGCCCAGTTGCTGGCGCTCGCCACCGCTAGCTGCGACAGCTGATCAGCCGCCGCGCAGGCACGTTCCTGCTGATCGCTTCGTACTGCGGCTTCCACCAGCTCATACAGGGCCCAGGGCGAGATGACGATCTCGTCGGCGGCGCTGGCACCGTGCGCCGCCTCGGCGGCGGGCCCGTAGTTGCCGAGGCCGTTGTGCAGCACCGCCTGCGCGTAGTCCGTGTAGGTCAGGGCCGCGCCCTCGCCCCGGTCCAAGGCGCCACGGGCCATCTCCCCGGCCAGTTCCGCCGCGCCCGGCGCGTCCCCGCGCCACGCGGCCAGCAGCAGTGGGACGTAGGGCAAGGTCGCCTCCCTGGTCCCAGGGTCGACGCGCTCACGCTCTATCAGCAAGGACGCCGCCTTCGACAGCTCGCCGGCCTGGATGTGGATCTCGGCGAGATAGTCCAGCGCGAACGGAAGCCAGCTGAGGGTGCCGTTCGCTTGCGCCAGCCGGACCTGGCCGGCCGCGAGCTCGAACCACGCCTCGTCGTCCCACAGGTCCATGGCGACCATGTTGTACGAGACGGACAGCCAGTCCAGCTCGTGCGGCTGCGCCCGGTAGCGGCGCAATGCCTCCTTGAGGATGGGGGCGGCGGCCAGGTACCCATCGGCCAGGCGCACGGCGAGGCCGTGGATGAGCAGCTGCGAGTGCGGCAGCGGCTCCGGCCCGGAAGGCCGCGGCGTTGCGGATCTCGCGGCGCGCGCGACCTGCCTCGCATCCTGCCCGTGGGCGAGGCGGCCGGCGTAGATCGCGGCTACCAGGGCTTCGAGATAGGTCTGCCGGGCCAGCTCGGCGTCCAGGCTCTGTAGCCGCTGTGCTGCCTGCAGCATGAGCGGCGGCGCGTCGCCGCCCCGTCTCAGCGCGAACGCGATCTGCGCCCGCATCCGCTGCACGCGCGCCTCGCCGAGTTCGCCCGGCGGTCCGACCTCGGCGGTCACCAGGAGGGCCGCAGCGGCCTCGAAATCCCCGGCTGCGTACTTCGCCTCGGCCGCCGTCAGCGCCCGTGAGGCGCGCTCGCCCGGGTCCGGAGTGAGCGCCACGGCTCGCTCCCAGAAGGCCGCGGCGGCGGCTACCCCGCCCCGGCGCCGGGCACGGCTGGCCGAGTTGATGAGCTCCGCGGCCACCGCCTCGTCCGGCCCGGCAGCCGCGTGGGCGCGATGCCAGGCCCGGCGGTCGGGGTCGGCCAGCGGATCGGTCACTGCTGCCAGCGCCTCGTGTACGGCTCGCCGGTCATCGGCGGCGGCAGCCCGGTAGGCGGCAGAACGCACCAGGGGATGCCGGAAACGCACGTTCGCACCGAACTCCAGCAGGTCGGCCGCGGCGGCCAGGTTCGCGGTTCCGGTGTCCAGGCCGAGTACCTGTGCCGCCCGGAGGATCAGCGCCGGGTCCCCGACCGGATCGGCCGACGCGAGCAGGACCAGCCGCTGGGCCTCGGCCGGCAGCTCACCGAGGCGCGCGGCATACTGATCTTCGATGCGCCTCGGCAGATCCCCTGCGTCCGGAAGCGCGAACCCGCCGGCGAGGTCGGCGGCGCTCCGGCCTCGGTAGAGCTCGAGCAGGGCCAGAGGATGGCCGTGTGTCTCCTCGAGAATCCGGTCACGGACGCTCTCGTCGAGCGGACCCGTGGTCACCGTCGCCAGCAGCGCCCGAGCCGACTGTTCATCCAGTCCGCCCAGCCGGAGTTCGGGCAGGCCCGCCAGGTGATTCGGCGAGGGATCTCCTGGGGCCGGCGTCCGGACCGCGAACACCAGGGCTACCGACTCCGCCAGCAGGCGGCGCCCGACGAATCCAAGGACTTGGGCGGAGGCCTGGTCGAGCCACTGTGCGTCGTCCACGACGCACAACATCGGCTGCTCCTCGGAGGCCTCCGTCATGAGGCAAAGCGCCGCGAGGGCGACCTGGAACCGATCGGGGCTACCTCCGGAGGCCAGCCCGAACGCGACGCTAAGCCCGCGACGCTGAGGCTCGGCCAGCGACTCGAGTCGGCCCAGCATCGGCGCGCACAGCTGGTGCAGCCCGGCGAAGGGGAGCTCCATCTCCGACTCGACACCGGCCACGCGGGCCACCCCGAAACCGGACGCCTCGTCGATCAGATGTCCCAGCAGTGCCGTCTTGCCGATCCCCGGCTCTCCCCGCACGACCAAGACTGCGCTCTGACCGCTTCGCACGTTCGCGATGAGCCGTCCCAGGATCTCCAACTCGCCGGTCCTGCCGAACAACCGGGGCGGAGGATGCACTGTCACACCGACTATCCGGAGTGAGGGCTAGCGGGGACGCTTCACCTCAACGCTACCCGCCATCTCAGACGGGCGGCAATGGTCAGATGAGCAGTCGGGACACCGGCACCGGGCCCAGTGGCCCGCGTGGCGGTCCCCGCGGCGTCTGCTGGTTGACGAAGTTGTGCGCTGGAAACACGATCGGCTCGTCCGGCGACGTGGGAAAGGCAGCCGCCACCCGGCCAGTCCGCGAGCGAGCTCAGCGGCTCGAGCCACTCAGGGGGACCGTTATCTGCCGCAGCACTAGTAGGAGTGCCTGGTATGGTGGTGCTTCTGCGCTTTCCTTCCTTCTCTCTCGGCACGGGAGAGGTACGCCTGGCTGACGTATTCCGGATCCTGAAGCAAGGGCTGGATTTTTTCCTGTATAACGCTAGCATCTTTCGGTGATAGTTGCAGAAAAGAACTATATATGCGGAATGCCCATCTCTTTGGGTGAGGGTGAAATGTCTCCAGTTCATCTACTATCTGCCGGAGTTCTACGCCCTCGCCAAGTGGGACCAGCCCTGTAATTGCCAAGCGACAGCCGGATGTATAGATGCGATCAGCGATTCTTAGCCCGCCCTCAAATTTTACAATGTCGGAAATGATTTCTGCTCGCCCGATGATGAGCCCCCGCCCAGCGCCATTGCGGAATATCCCTCTCGTGGTATAGAGGAATACACTGTCGCCGCGAGTAAGCGGGATCCGTCGCCTGGGGGTAAAGGCCAGCCGGTGCTCACGGAGCACGTAGGCGAGCCCGTCGGCGTCCCCGAGGATCAGAAGGAACGGTCGTGGCGTCTCAGGCATGGTGATAAGTATGGTAGCCGAGCACGCGCAGGCGCGTCCGTCCACAGTTCCCGTCCAACCCTTGAGATCAGTGCTCCTGGTAAGACGCAGGGACCTGCTTACGAGCCGAGGATCCAGGCGACCTACGAGCGGGCCGCGCGGACGTGCGGGATGTGCTGTAGGCGGCGTTGCCTGCCCCAGGGCGCGGCGCCGCCACGTTTCTGCTAGGTCAGGTCACGGCGCCGGTCAGCGTCTCGGGCCGTGCCTAGCGCTTAGTTGGTCCCACCGCCCGTCTGGTAGGCCTTGATGACCGGCTCCAGGTCGATGCTGTCGATGATGGCGCGGATGTCCAGCGGGCTGTCCCACTCGCAGTCCTGCTCCTCGTAGGGGCCGAAGAAGTGGTGACCCGCCAGCGTGACGCCGTCGGGCAGCGCTTCGCAGACCGCCCGGCGGAACGCCGAGCTCGCGGCGTACAGGTCGTAGCCGGCCGGGGCGTCGCCGAGGGCATCCTCGACGTACGACTCGGGTGTGTGGCCGGACGCGAAGTCGGACCAGGGGCCGTAGTCGGCGACGAGCATAGGCGTGCTCCTTTCGTGTGCCGGAGCGGCGGGTCGGCAGCTTCCGGCGCAAAACCAACGATTAGCGGATGTGGTGCGGTAAGTCGGCGACGGTCGTTGCTGATCGGGTATTCACGCTGGCCGCGGCCGATGAGGCGTTCGTGCGGAAGCCGGGGGAGGCAACATCCGGCTTCGTGAGCTTGCCGGTGGCTACCTGCTGGCCCGATTGGATCTGTACCAGGACTTGTGAAGTTAGCCTGCTGCCGGGCTGGTCAGCGGCGCCGGGGCGGCAGTGCCCTCCGCCATGAGGCCAGTACTGCGGCGGATAGGGCCGCCACACTGAGCACGGTGGCGGCTGTCATGGCGGCCGTCGCCGTCGCCGTAGCGATATAGACGCCGATGAGGCGCTCAAGCGGGCCCGCTGCGGCAGCGGCTACGGGAAGCGTTGGGCTCGGACATAACTGGTCCTTTCGCTGGTGCGCGGTGGCGGCCAGGGTCCAGGGCGGTCTGGGCGCGCCGGGAAAGGGCAAACAGGCCTCCCACCCTACGAACACGGATACGCTGCCGTCAAGTATCGTAACGGCCTGTAGTGAATGGCGTGATCTTGGGCCTGTACCGGTACCCGGGTTCCGCCGTTGATGTATTGCGATAATCGATAGATCCGGGTTTTGACGTGCGGAAATGCCACGTGCCCCAGAGCCCGCGTACAGCGGCGACTGAAAATTTAGGGCTGCAGCTGGGGCGGACGACCCTGGGTGGCGCTCGCCGGCACCCTCGAACCCGAGCTCTGCGTTGGTCCCCGGAGTGGGCAAGCCTGCGGCGGGATGAGATCGTGGCGAACAGGGAACGGGCCCGGCGGAATGAGCCGCTGCTCGGTATCGAGCCGCTGGCGTAGCATCGGGAGGGGATCCGTGCGTCTGCTTCAGTGCGCGGCCGCTCAGTTCGGCCCGGTAGGTCAACCCTGGCCCCGGCCGTGATGACTCGTTCGGTGCAGTCCGGCCTGGCGTCGGCCAGTTCGTTGTACCAGTGCGAAGAATTCGGACCTTCGCCGCAGTCTGCCGCCACGATAATCTTCGTTTGCCCTTTCGGTACCTCGATCCAGCGGGTGCGCTTCGCGATACGCCGACTTTGCCGGGAGGGCTATCGCGTGATGGCATACCAGACGACCAGCGCTGTCTTTATGGACGCCGACCCGGCGATCCTTCCGGAGCTTATCTCTCAGGTGCGCGGAGACATCAGGGCGCGGATAGCGGAGCTAAAGTCCCAAGACGTAACCGACTTCGGGTTCTTCGGTAGTAGCCTGGGCTCCTTTATCCTCTACAACTGCATTGGCCGTGAAATCCCCGATCTCCGCTGGGGAGTATTTAACACCGGTGGCAACATCGCACGAGGTCTGTGGCGGATTCCTGAGCTGAAACAGCGGCACGTAGAACGAGGGTGGTCGCTTCCGCGGCTTGAAGAAGCATGGGCTGAGCTCCAGTGGCCAGACTTCGGGCGCCTCGATGGCTGCAGGTTTGTATTCGTGAGCTCGCTGCGAGACAGAGTCGCTCCGTTGAGTGACATCTCGCAGTACCTTGAATCCATGCGCCGAGCAGGTGCTGAGGTTGGCGTGCACGAGGTGCCAGCTATTGGTCACATCACGGCCGTGACTGTGGGCCTCTGGAAAGGGCCACACCTTGTCCGGATGGTGAGAACTTAAGCGCAGGAGCCATGGAGGATCGCTGTGGTCCTCTACTTCACTTATCGTGCGCTTCCCCGCTCGAAGGCTCGGACGGCGTTCAGGTGATCTTTCACCTGGCGCAGCATCGGGCTTTCGTCGTCTGTGTCGGTGCTGCGCCACCCGCAGGAGCAGGTCGGCTTATCCCCAGACAGCACGATCAGAAGCCGCGCCAGGGTCCGGGGCGAGACCGGTCGTCCGATCGACCGTTTCGTTACTTACCGGTGTTCTCACGGTAGGCCCAGACGCGCGGCTGAGCTATGGTCTTTGGTCACATCCGCGTGAGCCGGGCTTGACGGGTTCCGGGAGCTGTGGACCCTGCTACGGCGGGTTCGGGGGAGGACACCCAGCTTCCACCGGCATAGGGCCCTACGCTTGCGGGGTGGAATTTAACGAGGTCATCAAACGCCGCCGGATGGTCCATGCGTTCACCGCTGAACCGCTGGCCCCGGGCACCGCGGAGCGGCTGCTGCGGGCCGCCAACCGGGCGCCATCAGCAGGCTTCAGCCAGGGCTACTCGTTCCTGGTGCTGGAAGGCAAAGAGGAAGCCGCGCCGTTCTGGCAACTGCTCTACGAGCAGACGGCTTCCGGGGCAACGACGAAGGACGACAGCCCGGAACAGGTCGATGCGCTGAGCACCGCGCCGCTGGTGATCGTCCCGCTGGCGAGCAAGGACGTCTACCTGAACCGGTATGCCCGGCCCGACAAGGGCTGGACCGACCGGGACGAGGCCCGCATACCGATCCCGTACTGGTACATCGACACCGGGTTCACCGCGCTGCTCATCCTGCTCGCCGCCGTCGACGAAGGACTCGGCGCCGTGTTCTTCGGCCCGCCGGAGATCGCCGATTTCCGCGCCCGGTTCGGCGTGCCCGACGAGTGGACGCCGATCGGCGCAATCGCGGTCGGCCATCCTGACCTGCCCGCCGATCCAGTTCCGCCCGCCCGCGCCAGCGAGCGCAAGTCCCTTGATGAACTGGTCCACCGCGGCCGCTGGTAACCAAGGGGGTGGCTGGCGTCTTTCGGCCGCGCCGCGAACGCGGCCTCAGTCTGGCCGTGTCATACCAGGCGGTGGAACCGCCGGTTCACCGCCCGCTGCAGGCGACGGCGCGGCAGGTTGAACAGCACCGCCGCCGTCAGCGTGAAGGCGACCACCGCTACCGGCGTGTGGAACCTGAACACCTGGGTGGCCAGCAGGACCAGTCCCGCATACGCCACCGTCAACAGTCCGGTTATCAGCTTGTACCTCATATTGCGCAGACTACGGCGGGACCGTTCCGGGAACGTTACGGCTCAGCACGAAACCCGCCGTGTCAGGCGGGCCGTCGGTAGTCGGCCATTTCAGTTACCCGGTGCTGTGTGGCTTTTTCAGGGATATGAATCCAGCCGGGGTAACGGGTGCCCGCGATTTGTACGCGCACGAGCGGGTAGAAGGCGCGATGGTCGATACCGTCGTAGCCATGACGCACGACGGAGCCGTAGATATCCCCTGAGACAACGAGGGTCAGCGGGCCAGCCGCTTCTCGGAGCGTTCTTTTGACCCGAGCGGCGTCGAGCAAGCGGAACGCGACGTCCAGTGCCTCACCGAAACATCCGTTAGCGTCGTAGTGGACCTCTCCTGCGTGCACGACGACGCGGACCCGTAGTTGCCGTTGCGTTCGGCTAGGGCGCGGAAGGCTCGCATTGTGGTCAGTCAGGAGCTGGTTGAAGGCGGGGATGGCGCGATTCAGCAGAAGTACCTTGGGTGCCTGGTCCACCGGGTGGATGAGCGCCAAGAGACCATCGCCCCGGTCGATGAACCGGTCGCGATAGCGTTTGCGGATTCCCGCCGAGCACAGCGCCGCATCGAACAGCTCGTAGGTCTTGTTCCGGAGCTCGGCCTTAACGGGGTCGGGACGGCTGGTGGAATGTTCGATATCCAGCGCAACGATGGCTCGGTGATGAGGCAGGCCGACTGCTAGGAGCGGTTCCATTAGGTGTCTCCTTGCCGGTGCGGGGCCGCTGTCGTGCCCGTCTGCTACTGGGACGGGCCGACGCAACGAGGGCCCCTGAGAGCCGGGACGATGCCTTGCGGGTCGCGAGCAGCGACCCCCGGCTTCGCCGGGCCACTTATCAGCGAAGGTAGCCAGCCTGCGTCACGGGCTCCAAGCAGTTATTCGCACGATTCGGTACAAAACTTTGCTTGCACTAGGAGTCCCGCGAAGCCACTGTGGACATGTCGCCTGACCCGGGCGAGACATAACGAGGTGGACCGTTGCGCGCAGCCGAAGATCCGCAGGGAATGTTCAATACCGCGCTTAATGCGGACTCGCGGCTGTGGCGCGCCGGCTGCTGGAGCAGCGCCGCTCTGCTCGCCGGGATGTGGATTACCCTGGCGTGGGCACCGGCCGCCGAGTTGCCTCGGGCGTTCGCCCAGCTCCTGGTGGCCACCGCCGGGCTGCTCCTCGCCTTCGCCAGCATTACCCCCGGCAGCCGCGAGCTGGTCGCGAAGGTGCCGGGAACGGGAGCGCTCGTCAATCACCTCGGAAGCTTCCGGCGGGCCGCCGTTGACGCGCCGGGGCTGGCCGAGGGCCTTGGCGCGTTCCTGGCCGGATCGCTTTACGTCGGCTGGTTCCCGCTGACGGGCTTGCCGGTCGCCGTCCGCTCACTGGGCCTGGCGATGGCCGTCTGCTACGGGTGGGAAACCCTGCTCAAGGCGGTTATCCATCCGGGCTGGTACAACCTCGATACCCCGCCCAGCCGCGCGATGCGCGTCTTCAGGTACACCATCCCGGCGATCTTCGCCGGCTTCGTCGCGTTCGTCCTGTTGCCCTGGAACAGTGCCGATGCCCAGGTACCGCTGAGCGTGCGGATCCTGCTCTCCGCTTCGCCGCTGGTCTACTACCCGCTGTGGGGGGCATTCGACATCATGCTCGAGGCGTCCGTGACCTCCCTGCGGAACTCGCGGAACCTGTGGCGCTGGGACGTCTGGAGCGACGCGCATGGCTCGGTGAAGAACACGCTCGTGTTCCTGAACCAGTACGTCGAGGAACCCGAGCCCGACCTGGAGGAGATCCGCAGCCTGACCCGGAACGCGCTGGTTGTCATGGACGAGTTCAAGGGCCAGCTGGTTGGCGGCCGTGCGCAGGATCCCGTGGGCGGCTCGGTCAGCGAGCTGTGGGGCTCGGTGCTGCGCGCCCTGGGCAGCCCGCGCCGGGTACGCTGCGTCCTCGACGCCGAGTCCGCGCGGGTCCGGCTGTCCGCAACTGATTACCAGGTCGCCCGGCGGGTCCTGCCCGACCTGGTAAGCAACGCGCTCAAGGCCGGCGCGTCCGCGGTTGATGCCCGGTGCTCGGTCGGCGGGCAGCCCGCGGAGGTCCGGGTTGAGATCGCCGATGACGGCGCCGGCATGACGGCGGACGACATAAGCGATCCGCGGAGCAGCCTGCGCATGCTCCGGGCCTGGCTGCGCGAGCGAAAGGGCGACATCGGGCATTCAGCCAACGCGGCCGGCGGCACCACGGCAATCGCCTACTGGCGCGCCGACCGTGCTCATGCTCATGGGCTGGCTGATCTCGAATTCCTCTCGCCGGGCTGATGCATGAAGATCATCATCGTGGACGACCACATCGCGGCCGAGGAGACCGTGACGGTCGCCCTGGCGTCAGATCCTGCCACGAAACACCATGTCGTAACCGGGGTCCGAACACCGGAAGAACTGCATCGCATCGATGACCTGGAGACGTTCGGGCTCGCCTTCGTCGACCTGGATTTCCGGCGGCAGTCGAGAAAGACCGGCCTGTTCGCGCTGCGGCTGCTGCATGGGGCGAGCGTGCCAGCGGTGATCTACGCCGCCGACGACGAGGACAATCGCGTTCTCTTCCTGCTCGCGGCTTTCCGGTTCTACCGGCCGTGGGCGCTGGTATCGAAGCGGGCTAGCGGCGAGGAGATCCGTAGGCTTGTCGCCACCATCGAGTCCGGGACACGGCCGCAGTCGCAGGCGATGAACCGTTATCAGCCCCCGCCTAGGGGCATACCGGTCCTCGACCGGCTCATCGTCCGGGCGGGCGACCTCCCCATCTGGCGGGCCCTGGCGACACAGTCGGACCGCAACGCGATCGCCGAAGTCACGCACGTGAGTCGCAGCAAGGTCGACAGCTTCCTCAACGAGTACTCCGCCATCGTGGCTGAGATCGAGAAAGAGCTTCTCTTCCGCACCCCGGCTGAGCCGTTCCCCGAGACACGAACGACCCGGGGGAGGGCGGCCCGCGCCCATGCGCACAGGTTGGCACCATTGCACTCCTTCGCCGTGGAACATCACCGCTTCTTCCAGGACGCTGAGGTCAAGGAGCTGATCGAAGAGCGAGGCGACCTACGGCTGACTGCGGCGCCGCACGTCGCGCCGCGCCGGCGCGGTAGCTGATCCCGGCGTGCAGGGTGGCGGCGCTGGCTCTTAGTCCGGTACGGGGCTACGATCCGGGTTGGGAGCGAAGATGGGCAGCAGGCGGCGTCGGCTCGACCCTGTGGGGCCGTTTGGTAATCCGGACGGGTCACGAGCCGACATCGAGGATCTGATCAGCGAGTTCGTCGACTTCGGCGGCAATCCGGCGTATGGTCACCTCGCCACCCGGGCCAACGACTCCATGGTGCGGGTCATCGTGGGGAAGCTCGGGGCTGGCAAGACGGTTTACCTGCGGCGTCTTCAGGATTTCCAGTCGCGTCAGGACTCGGTCTACGCGGATGTGCCGCAGCAGAGCTTGCCGAAGACCGAAGTCGTGGTCAAGGCGTGCCAGTGGTTCTCCGACAGCGTCCTGGTCGAGAAGTGGATGCAGATCTGGGAGCGCGCGATCATGCGGTCGCTGGCCTCGCACCTGCTGCGTCGTCCCGAGTTGCGTCAGCAGTTGCGCGACGAACAGGCTCAGGAGATCGAGCAGTCATACGCGCGGCTGCTCGAAGACTTCCGTCGGCCTCGGTCGATCTACAGCGAGGTACGCGACATCATCAATCAGCGGCAGACCGGCCATCAGCTGTCCACGTACCTCGATGATCCGCTCTGGGACGACCTCGAGGATCTGCTGGGCGAGGTCGTCGGCCAGTGCAAGCCGATCTATTTCTACCTTGACGCGGTGGACGAGGAATTCAGCCACGCGCCGATGTACTGGCTGAAGTGTCAGGAGGGGCTGTTCTATCAGGTCATGCGGCTGCTCCGTGATCACAGGCTGGGCGGCCGCCTGCATGTGGTGGTGTGCATCCGGGACATCGTCATGTCATCGGTGTACCGGTCAGAACATGCGCCGCGGTACTACAACGAACCGCACATACGCGTCCTGACCTGGGACCGCGGTTCGCTGCTGTATCTGCTTGGGCAAAAGCTGCAGCGGCTGCCGCCGTCATTGCTGATGCGACGCGCTGCCAGCGGCCCCCCCACGATCGGCGACTGGCTCGGGGTCAACGGTCACTGGCCTGGGGCCGATGGCGACGAAACGATCGAGGACTACCTGCTCAGCCACACCAGGCTGATCCCGCGCGACATCATTTCGCTCGGCAATGATCTGAGCGAGGAGGTTCTGCGGCAGAAGCAGGTCGGCCAGGAGGGCCTGCCGCCGGCGGCTCTGGCGGGGGTGGTGCAGCGCTGCGCCAAGCGGTTCGGCGACTCCCAGCTCGCGCAGTGCGCCAACCAGATCTCGTCGGACCTGATGCCGGAAAACGCTGCCCTGCACAACTACTCCGAATTGTTCACCAGTACCCAGGCCTATATCAGCGGCGTGCAGGAGGACGTCCGCTCCTTCGTCCGGATGATCGGCGTCGACCGATTCTCACGTGCGGATCTGGTGGCGCTCCAGGAAGTGGCGGATCTGCACTTCGAGAAGGCGACGAACCTCGCCTCGGTCCTGTGGCAGAACGGCCTGCTCGGATATGTCGACGAGGCCGGGCAGCGCCGGTTCTACTCCATGGGCGACATCGAGCAGTTTCACTTCCCGCCGGACGTGGACACGTACGTGCTGCATCCGTGCCTGGCCTATGCCGTCGGGGCAATACGGCATGTGCGGGCGGATGCCGCTGGAGCCGCAGATGCGCGCGGCACCCGCCCGCTCCCATCTCCAGACCGCAGCGATCTTCCCGGGACATCGCGCGCCACACCGCTCTCAGGCGGCAGCCAGGCGCTCCCGGAGCCTGCGGCCGAGGCTGCTGACTACGCTGTCGGCGACGTTCTCGACGGCCGCTTCGAGATTCTCCAGATACTAGGGCAGGGCAGCTTTTCGAAGGTCTATCGCGTGCGCGACGACGTCGAGGGCGCGGAGCGAGCGCTCAAGCTCTTCGTCACCGCCGCTGGGGATGTGGCGGTGCGCCGCGAGATCGGCGCCCTCCGGAAAATCGATCATCCCAACGTGGTGAAGGTCTTCTGGGCCGGCAAGACCGATGTCGGCGACTGGTATCTCATCACCGAGTTCATCGACGGGGAGTCACTGAATGAGTTTGTCGCCGGGAACAGGCGTCTCCGTGACCGGGAAGCGGTAGATGTCGCCCTCGACCTGCTCGACGCGCTCGTTGCCTTTCACCCTGATGCGGCGCGCCTCAAGCAGCTGGACGCCAAACGCCGCGAAGGCGACCTGCCCGAAGCCGAGTCGCGCGAGTGGGAGGAACTGAACGACAGGGGGGTGGTCCACCGCGATATCAAACCGCTCAACGTGATGCTCACTCGCACCGGAGCGAAACTGCTTGACTTCAACATCGCCTCCCGGGTCGGCGACCCCGTTCATACGCACTCGGGCACACCGCCGTATCAGCCACCCGACGCCGGCCTCACCCGCTGGGACGTCTCCACCGATCTGTTCGCCGTCGGCGTACTGCTCTACCGGCTGCTATGCGACGGCCATCACCCGTTCCCGAATGCGACGCCCATGGCCGACGTGCCCGTGACCGACCCGAGAACGATCCGCCCTGACCTCAACCCCGGCCTGGCCGGGTTTCTCCTCCAGGCATGCGCCCCAGCCAGCGTTGATCGCTTCGGCACGGCTGCTGACATGCAGCTCGCCTTGCGTAACATCCGCGCTGACCTCTGACCAGCCGATCCGGAGGTGCTCCTCGGCAGCGCACCCGATCTGGGTATGGCCGGGTTACCTCCCTGGGAGCTTGACTGACATCATGAGATCTCACCGGGCAAGCCGGATTTGAGGTAGTCATGACCGCGGCAGAGCCAGTACCCACGCCGAGCCCGCTGGGCCCGCTCGCCCGTTACGAGCAGAGCGTCATCGACCGCGTCACCGACTTCAACGACCCGCATCAGGAGTGGCGGCGCCTGTTCTCCGAGCTGCTGGGCACCTTCTTCCTGGTGCTGGCGGCGGCCGGCGGGGGGATGATGGGTCACGCCTTCCCCGGGGTGATCAGCCACACCGCCGCCGTCACCGCCCCGGCGCTGACGGTGATGGCGATCATCTTGTTCATGGGCAAGATCTCCGGCGCGCACCTGAACCCGGCCGTCAGCATCGCCTTCGCGCTGCGCCGCGACTTCCCGTGGAACCGGGTCCCCGGCTACATCGTGGTGCAGCTGGCCGGGGCGACCCTCGCGGCCCTGGTCCTGCACGCGATCATCAACGTCTCGGCCAGCTACGGGTCCAACTACCCCGCCTCCGGCTATTCGGCCGGGGCCGCGTTCTGGATGGAGCTGATCTTGACCGCGGGCCTGGTCAGCGTGATCCTGGGCACCGCCTCGGGCGCCCAGAACGTCGGCGTCATCGGCGCGTTCGGGGTCGGCGCCTATATCGCCCTGGCCGGCCTGTGGGGCAGCCCCATCTCCGGCGCCTCGATGAACCCGGCCCGCACCTTCGGGCCCGACCTGGCCTCGGTCACCTTCACCAGTTACTGGGGTCTACATCGCCGGGCCGATCGCCGGCGCCGTGATCGCCGTCGGCGTCGCCTTCGTGCTCCGCGGCCGGGGCGGCGGCAAGTCCGGGGCCGGGGCCGCCCAGGGTGAGCTGTTCACCGAGGTCTACGAGCCCGGCAAGTCCTGAGCACATGGACAAGCCGGCCACCAGCGCGGCGCGTGGGCACCAGCCCGCCGGGCAGGCAGGTCCGGGAGCACGAAGGGCCGCGGCGTGCGCCCGCGGACGCCTGGAAGCCTACGCGGAGTGGCTCGGCTGGCTGTTAGCCACTGCCATCACGAACGAAAGGAGCGGACCCATGTGCCGCTGGCTCGCTTACACGGGCTCACCCATCCTGCTCACCGATGTGCTCTACACGCCGGCCCATTCGCTGATCGACCAGAGCCTGCATTCCAAGCTCGGGGCGGAGACGACGAACGGTGACGGCTTCGGCATCGGCTGGTATGACGCTGCGCCCGTCCCCGGATTGTTCCGCAGCATCGAGCCGGCCTGGAATGACGCGAACCTGCGTGAGCTCGCGGGGCATGTGAGTTCGCCGCTGTTCTTCGCGCACATCCGCGCGGCGATCGGGTCGGCCGTTCAGCAGACGAACTGTCATCCGTTCCGGCATGGCCGCTGGCTGTGGATGCACAACGGGTTCATCGACGGCTTCGCCACGGTTAAGCGCGACCTGGTGCTCGCGGTCGACGAATCGCTGTATCCCGAGATCAAGGGGCAGGCCGATAGCGAGGTCCTGTTCTACCTGGCGCTCAGCTTCGGCCTGGAAAACGATCCGGCGGAGGCGGTCGCGCGCGCCATCGGGTTCGTCGAGGCCCGCGGGCGGCAGCGGGGTGTCCAGTACCCGTTCCAGGGTACGATCGCCACGACCGACGGGGAGAGCCTGTGGGCGTTCCGCTATTCCAGCGAGGGCAAGTCGCGGTCGCTGTTTTTCAGCCGCGACATCCGCGCGGTCCGGCAGCTGGCTCCGGACCGGGAGATCTTGCGCGAGGTGTCCGATGACACGCGGCTGGTGGTCTCCGAGCCGGTGGGCGACCTGCCCGGCGCCTGGGTCGAGATGCCCGAAGCCAGCTACGGGATGGTCAGCAGGGGAGGCGACCAGCTCCTGCCGTTCTGCCCAACGCCCCCGCCGAAGGCCCGATAAAGCACACAGGCTCCAGGCTCAGGCGGCTGCATCCGGGGTGGCTCAGGCAGTAGGAGCCGAGGCAAAGAGGTTGAGCCCCAGCGCTTCTGAGAGGTACCTGGTGATGTGTTGTCCGCGCACGCTGTTGCCTGCCATATCGAGCGGCGGGGAGAACGTGCCCAGAGGTCCCGTGCGCTGACGCGTACCGAACACTGCCGCGTGTAGACCTCGGTAGCGAGATCGGGGTCGCAGTACATGTGCGCGTATCCGTCCAGGAGGTGGGCGATACCCCGGTTGCGGTCGTTGGTCGCCGCCTCGGACTCATACACCTCTTCGTCCATCACCAGTCGCCGCCCGGCGAATCGCGACATCGCGGCCACGATGCTCTCGAATTTCTCCTCCGCAGTCGTGCCCGGGACCAGGCTGGTGGTGGCGATGGCACCGGCATTTACCAGCGGGTTCATGGTGCGATCGGCGTTGAGCTCGATGGCCATCACCGAGTTGAAGGGCAGGCCCGTGGGGAACGGGTGTGGGCAACTCACCCCGTCCGGCGGTTCCCTGCAAGAGTGACGAAGCCTGGAGGAGTAACCGACGGCACTTACGTGATCACCGTCCGCGGTTCCGCGGGTCCATGGGTGCGGGCGTTCTTCGACGACACGGAGGTGAGCGTGGTGGGCGATACGACGGTGCTGCGGCGTGCCGGGGCCGACCAGGCGGCCCTGCACGGCCTGCTGCAGCGAATCCGGGACCTCGGGCTCAAACTCCTCGACGTCCACCGGGAATCGGCCGAACCGGCATGAGACACGAGGTAACCCAGTCCGGTGCAGCACAGGACACCGGAGCGCTGCACGAACGATGCCCTTTGGGGAGCTGAAACAGCAACGCTGATTGTTCACTGATAGCCTACGAGGCTAGACGACCATGGACTAGCATGGTAGACCTCTTCCATGGAGGTATGTCCGTGACGTGGCCTGTCGGCTTGGGCGAAGCCGACCCGCGGCCCTATGTCCGGCTGGCAGCCCGCCTCCGGCGGGAGATCTCGACCGGCGCACTCGCGCCCGGTCATCCTGCGCCGTCGATCACCGCGCTCTGCGAGGCGGGCCCGCTTGGAGACCTTGAGCGCGCCCAGGTGGACATGATCCGGGCCCAGATCGCCTACTCCCAGAACCGAGGTAGCGACGCGCCTGCGCTGCTGCTCCGTGCCGCCCGCCGCCTCGAGCCCTTCGACTTGAGCATGGCCAGGGCCACCTACCTCGACGCCGTATTGGCCGGCCATTTTGCGGGCCGTCTGGCGCGCGGCAGCCTGCGCGAGGCAGCGGAGGCGGCGCGCCGTGTTCCCCCCACCGCCGAGCCCGCCACCCCGTCCGGTCTTCTGCTCGACGGACTGGCGACCGCGGTCACTGACGAATACGCCGCGGGCGTGCCGGCGCTCAAGCAGGCCGTGGCCGGCTTCCGCGGCCTGGCCGCGACCCTGGACGAACAGCTGCGCTGGTTGTGGCCCGCAGCCCACGTGGCGATGGCCCTGTGGGACGACGAGTCCTACGAGGTACTATCCGCGCGGCACATCGAGATCGGCCGCGGTGATGCCGACCGCATTGACGACCCGTATCGTCTCGTGCGTCTTCTTCGGCCGGCTCACCGCCGCCCAGGAGCTGATCGAGGAGATGGAAGGTCTCGCCGGCGCCACCGCCTACGGCTACTCCCCGGCCGAGCGCGCCGGCGCCGACGAGTGCGCCCGCTACCTGGAGAACAAGCAGGGCTACCTGGGTTACGCCACCGCGCTGGCCAAGGGCTGGCCCATCGCCAC
>Ga0310037_10000194_pt1 | contig 46209 bp, 51 predicted proteins | sample Sb_taG_11_FD_200239 | JGI IMG/M metagenome (GOLD analysis project Ga0310037, IMG submission 200239) | Peat soil microbial communities from Weissenstadt, Germany - Sb_50d_3_AS metaG (v2) (version 2) | ecosystem: Environmental > Terrestrial > Soil > Wetlands > Peat | place: Germany: Weissenstadt... | reverse complement strand
CCTCGTTGGGGCCTCTACGGCGGGCTTACGCCGGTGAACACGAGACTCCGAAACGTTGGTCGTACCCTCAAATCACCGACAGCTACGGGCGTTCGACCTCACTTCAGAAGAGCCGCACCCTCGAGCTGGTCGGTGCTAGCCGAACTCCTGGGAGCTGCAAGCGCCGCGCGACGGTCGCTGCCGGACGATAGGCCTTCTGGTCGCGGGGCGAAGCAGTCACCGCGTCGCCATGGCCGGTAGAGGCGTCAAGCGGCAGTGCGCACCGCGCAGCAGGCTGCCGGTCGGGAGCCGGCGGAGCATGGCCGTGCTCGGCGCCGTTACCTATGCAGATCGGCGATTCTGCACGCCGCTGCGCGAGCCCTGCTTGCGGCGACTAAGAGGGCGGTGATTCGCGCTTCCTACAGCCCTGCATCGCGCGGAAAGGACTCACTACGGCATGTACGGGACACCTTGGCGGCCGGCGCCGAAGTGGGGCCTCGTTAGCCACGGCCGTGCAGGTCAGCAAGCACATCGAAGTCTGAAAGCAGAAGTCACCGGGCGACCGCCAAGACAGCCGGATCGGGCTACCAGCGGCACTGACGGCAGACCGTCGCTTCTCCTCGGAGCAGAAGCGCACGGACGTGTGCGACGCGCTGTCGAGATTGAGGAGCACCGGCCACGCTTGCGAGGCGGGGTTCGAATGGTGCAGGTCTTACATCCGTAGCTCTGGGGCCGTTACGGTCTTGGCCGAGGCTCAAGAGGTGGCGCCGTGAACGTCGACGGCGCGTCGTCACGTCATCGGACCGGCAGCGAGGCAGATGCGAGGAACCAGCGACGGACTTCGGCTTGCTCGCGCCGGTGCTCAAGTGCCCGCAGTCCCACATCACGTAGATCGGCCTGGAACCGCTCGAGCGCTGATCGTAGACTCTCCACGTGGTTACGCACGGGAGCAAGTCGGGCGTCGACCACTTGGTCGCCCGGCGATAGTCCCGGCGTATTCGTGAGCTCGAGGTGCAAGTCGTCCTCGGTGACCGAACCCAACGGCCCCGGCATGTACCCAGGGCCCGATCGAGACCCTAACGGTCTTGGGTCCAACTCGAAGAGATCGGGATCACCCGTGAACGGCACCACTAGAACCGACGCTCGCGTCGATCCATGGTCCTCGATGTAGGCCTCGGTCTCGAGCAGCACCAGCGGCTCCACCACGAGGCGCTCGACCAGTTGGATAGCCCAGTCCTCACTCAACGCGAGGATTTCCTCGTCGGAGAACAAGTCAGCGGCTCTTTGCACATGACTCAGCCACTCTCGCCGCGAGTCCTCGAGCAAATGCGCCCGAAACAGTTCGCTGGGAACGGGATGACGTGCGAGATTCATCGATGCGGCGTTCGAGCTTCGTCCGGCGTCGATCGCCTCCGATCGTCGCCCCGAGTCGCGATCCCGATCGAGCTCGGGCCGCCCGCGCGGCGCCCCGTTCTGCATGTTGCTGGTCATGGTCCTCAACCTTCCGTCCCTCGTTGGATTCGCACGCCAGCGCTAGGACGAGCGGGCGATCAGGCATCATGGGCGAAGGTGCCGCGAGCCGGCGGGCGACGTCCGTGGGAGTAGGTGCATGTGCCCCACAGTCGCAACCAGTGGCCCCCGCTCCCCGCCTCGCAGCGCTTCCGCGCCGTCGGTGGCTTTCGGGCTTGGGCTGAGGGTGCTAGCCGCAGGGCCAGCTCACTTCCTGACAGTACTCCGATCGAGGCGCCTATGTGAGCGGCCCGCGAACTTAATAAACCCGGATCGTGGAACCTACGACGCGGGGGCGGTACTCGCCGCCGATGCTGGACACCAGCCGCGGGCGTAGCGTGACCTCCGTCATGTTTGAGCGCCGTTTGAATCCGGAGACGATGCCGCCGACGCGAGGGCGCGAAGCCAGCTGATGAGCGAACGCAGGAGGCCACAAGGGGAGCTTGCCGCAGCAATCTCGAACTCCGTTGTCAAGGAACTCGCCGGCGCGACCGGCCGCGGGCCCACGAAGGCGAGAACCACGCTCGGTGAGAACGCCGTCTTCGTGGTGCTGCAGGACACCCTCACCCGCGGCGAGCAGACGCTCGCCGACACGGGCGGGGGCAACGCCGTCCTCGATTTGCGCAGACGCTGGCGGCGCTCGAGGTGCTGCGGCGCATCCGCGAAGACCAGCGCACACGCCTGACGCCGGTGGTCATCGTCACGAGCTCCGATGCGCCGAATGGTGTCGCCGCGAGCTATCGACTCGGGGCCAACAGCTACGTCCCGTAAGCCGGTCCACTTTCGACGAGTTCTCCGAGACCGTCCATCAGCTCGGCTCGTACTGGCTCGTGGTCAACGAGCCGGCGCCAAATGTCCGCGACCAGTAACCATGCGGTCCTGGGATTCGGGGTACCGCCGCAGCGTTCATTCCGATGCAGATCGTGCAGCCGACGGCTCCGAACGCCGTCTGCGCCGCGATGCCACGGTCGCCAGGAGCCGTCATCGACCGGGGTCTCGTCACTTTCCGTTTCCGTCAGGAGCAGGAGAGTCGGATCTACCGTCGACGGCCAGAGGCCATGGATGCTGCAAGCGCCTCGCCGGTTCGAAGCAGCAGTGACCCCCTCGTCGGTCGCCGAGGCTCCAGCTCACAGCGCCGTGCAGCAGTGGCCATCGTCCTGGCGATTACTTCTCGTTCAGAACGCCACCAGCCACGCCGACCGGCCACGGCTGCCCGTCCGCCCTGGCGATGCAGCACTCTGGCGGCGCCGATCTGACGGCCGCTCTCCACCGTTAGCCACGAACTCCTGAGTAGCAAGCACAAGAGCAGCAGCCTCGCCGCCCCAGGCTCGCTGCCGCTCCAGGCGTGAAGGAGCCATCCTCGCGACGGTCGACGCACAGGTGCGTTCGTTGTCGTACGGGCATCTCGTCGGCGACCTCACGGGCCTGTTCAGCGCGGAACTCGAGCACACGCCGGCGCGTGTGCTTGCAAGATCGCTGCTGATATGGAGGAGTGATTGTCAACCCCCGGCCGCTGGGTCTTCGTTGGCTTGGTAGCGCTCGGCTGAGGGGGCGGCGGTCCTGGTGGGTGCGCGACGCGCGGTCAGGCTGATATGCGCGGGTTGGGTACCGCAGGACCGGGTTTCGTCGTGAGAGCCCGCTATCTACTTCCCCCGGAAAAATTCGGGGGGTGTGAGTCGGGTTTCGGGGTGTGAATCCGACACCAGTAAACGTGGTGTGAGTCCGGTTTTCCGTCCGACCTCGCGGTCATGATTTGCCTGCAAATGCCGGGCTTCATGATCGATCTGGGAGGTGTCAGTGCTGACGCTGTTCGCGGACGGTGCGGAGTCGTTGTGGGACGAGCTGTTGCCGGAGGAGGTGCGGGTGCTGCCCGACGATCTGGCGCGGCTGGACGAGCTGTTGTGCGATCCGGAGCTGCTGGTGCCGATCGCGATCCGCTGGGAGCGGGAGCTGGCGGAGGCCAGCAAGTTCTCCGATCGCGGGCGGCCGTCGCTGGCGATGGAGACCTACGTGCGGCTGATGGTGCTCAAGCACCGGTGCGGGTGGGGGTACGAGACGTTGATGCGCGAGGTGTCGGACTCGATCCATCTGCGGCGCTTCTGCCGGCTGGGACTCACCGAGCGAGTGCCCGACGAGTCGACGGTGCGCAAGCTGACCCGCCGCCTGGGAGCGGAGGTGGTGCACCAGCTCACGCGCGAGCTGATTGTGAAGGCCCGGCGGGAGAAGCGGTTCCGCCCGCGGGCGGCGCGGATCGACTCGACCGTGGTCGAGGCCGACATTCGTTATCCGACCGACTCGGGGCTGGCGGCCGACGGGGTCAGCGCGCTGGCGCGGGAGGGGCGCAAGCTGGCGGCCAAGATCGGCGCGGCGCGGACCGCGGTGCGGGATCGCTCGCGCGCGGCCGGGCGCAGGCTGCGCGCGCTCACGCGCTCGATGCGCCGCCGCTCCGGGCAGGCCAAGGACGAGGTGCTCGAACTGACCAAGCAGACCGGCCAGCTGCTGGGCAAGTCGGTCAAGGAGGCGCGCCGGCTGGCCGCGGAGGCGCGACGCCGGGCGCGCGGGCGCGGCGCCCAGGCCAAGCTCAAGGCTGCGCGCAAGCTCGAAGAGCTGGCCGACCGCTGCGAGAAGGTCGTCGAGCAGATCCAAAAGCGGGTCAAGGGCGAGAAGATCACCGACCGGCTGATCTCGCTGTGGGACCCCGACGCCCGGCCAATCCGCAAGGGCAAGCTCTCACAGCCCAACCAGTTCGGCTATGTCGATCAGCTCTGCGAGATCACCGCCAACACCAAACCGGGCGCGCGCGGATTCATCCTCCCGCCTGCCAGCCAGATCGGCAACCCGACCGAGGACACGCTGCTGCCCGTCACCGCAGCCGAACTGACCAACCTGGGCATCAAGCTGCGGGAGGTCATGGTCGACGGCGCCTTCAACACGACCCCGACCAACGCCGCGCTCCAGGGCCTGGCCGACGAGGTACACATCACCGGCCGCCAGGAACCCGGCTCCCGGCGCACCCGCCGCCGCCGACAGCGCTACCGCACCGGCGCGGAAGGACGGGTCAGCCACCTCAAACGCGGCTACGGCCTGCGCCGCAGCCGGCTCAAAGGCGACGAAGGCCACCGGATCTGGGACGGCTGGGCGGCGTTCACCTACAACGCCGCCACCTACACCACCCTCCCGTAGGAGAACAACCCTCAACCCGAGGGAAACGGGCGAGGAACCCGGACGGAAGCAGCCCAAAGGAAGACCACCCCACCACAACGACACCACCCGCGCCGCCATACCTCACCCGTCAGCATCGCCGTCGGCGTTTATCCGGGGGAAGTAGCTAGCTAGCTAGTTCCCGTCGGCCAACGTTCGCGGCAACCCGAAGTGTGAGAAAAGGCTGCGCTCGCCGAACCATGTGATCGCCGAGACCCGGTCCTCGGTGAGCGTGAGCACCATCATTCCGTAGGCGCGCGCGATCGGCGCGTGCGGATCGGGGAGGTAGCAGCCGAAGGCCGGCTGGCCGTTGGCGCGGGTCGGCACCAGCCGGTAGTGCGCGCCCCGCCGTGCGGCGCGGTCCTCGAGGAACCTGGCGATCGCCTCCCCGCCTTGGTACTCGTACGGCTCCGGGGGCATCGTTAGCCAGGCGTCGTCGGTGAGCAGGGACACGATGCCCTTCGTGTCGCCGCGTTCGACGGCGGCGGAAAAAATGGCCGACGAGCTCCCGCTCGTGCGCGGACCCCGGCAGGGGTGCGCGTTCGAGACCGCCGGGAGGCACGCGTTCGTCGAGCGTCGCGCGGGCGCGCTGGAGCGCGCCTTTGACAGAGCTCTCGCTGCTCCCGAGCATCGCGGCCGCCTCGGTCGTGTCAAAGCCGAGCGCGTCACGGAGCACGAGCGCGGCTCGCTGGCGCGGCGGCAGGTGTTGCAGCGCCGCCACGAACGCGAGCCCGACCGATTCTCTGGTCTCGTAGCGTGCCTCGGGCCCCGCGGCCGCGTCTGCGACTCCCTCGAGCAATGCATCGGGGTAGGGCTCGAGCCACGTCGGCTCGGCCATGCGGGTGGGGTTGGGCGGCTCGACCATCGAAGACACCTCCTGTGGGCGGCGCTTGCGGTCGCGAAGCGCGTTCAGACAACGATTGGTGGCGATCCGATACAGCCAGGCGCGTAGCGACGCCCGGCCCGCGAAACGGTCAAGCCCCCGCCACGCCGCCAGGAGCGTCTCCTGCAGCAGGTCCTCGGCGTCCTGGACCGAGCCGACCATTCGGTAGCAGTGCAGCTGCAGCTCTCGCCGGTACGGGTCGACCAGCTCGCGGAAGGCGTTCTCGTCGCCCGTGCGGGCGCGGCTGAGCAGGTTCTCAGCCACGCGTGCACGGCCTTCTGGGACTCACGTCTGGATCCATCACTCCTAAGGACACCAGTCGGCGGCGAAACGGAACGGTCGCTCGGCTCCGGCGATGACCGTTCCGTTCATGACGACGACGGTGTCTCAACGAGCGGAACTGCAAGGACGGCCACTGGAGAACCGCATGACATCCACACAAACAAATACCAACCGCTGGCAGGCCTTCGCGCTGTTGGCGGTGTCGTACTTCATGACGATTGTCGATTTCACGATCGTCAACGTCTCGCTGCCGACGATCGGCCGCGATCTTCACCTGACCGCTACCGGCCTGCAGTGGGCAGTGGCTGGTCACCCGCAGCGGCGCCAAGCTCGTGATGGCGATCGGGATGACCTTGATCGGCGTGGGGATCATTTGGGCAACCCAGGTGCCTGTCCACGGGCATTTCCTGGCGAACCTCGCCGGGCCGTTCCTCGTCGCCGGCGCTGGGACCTCGTTCTCGTTCATCCCGATCTCGATCGCCGCGCTCGGGGGCGTGGAGGAGCACAAGGCCGGGCTTGCGTCCGGACTGTTGAACACCTCCCAGCAACTCGGAGGAGCGATCGGGGTCGCGATCGCCTCGAGCGTGGCCGCGAGTCACACCAACGCGCTGCTGCGTGCCGGCACCGCCGCACCCGCCGCGCTCGCGGGCGGCTACCGGCAGGCGTTCTGGGTGCTCGGCGCGATCGCCCTCATAGCGCTGCCGGCGATCTTCGCGCTCGTCCGCCGCAACGAACTGTCACCCGCGGCGACCAAGACCACGATCGGCGACTCCCGGCCTGCATTCGCACCCGCGAAATGATCACACCTATCTGAACGAAAAGACCGATCAAAGGAGCGGACATGGGCAGCGAATTCCGCAGTCAGCAAGCCGGAATCAACAACGCGGGAGTCCCAGTGGTGGTCGACCGAGCGACGTTTCAGGCCGAGGTGGACGCCTTGCGGGTGCGAGAGAAGGCGCACACCTGTGCAGGCGACGCGATCGCCGCCGCCCGGCGCCGACTCCCGATGGTGGAAGTCGACTCCAACATCGAACTGATCGGCCCGCATGGGCCAGTCACGCTGCTGGACGTTTTCGAGGGCCGAAGGCAGCTCATCGCCTACTACTTCATGTGGGAGGCCGGCCGGCCCGCCGCCGAACAGTGCGAAGGCTGCACGTACTACACGACGCAGGTCGAGGAGCTGTCCTATCTGCATTCGCGTGACGTCACCTACGCGACGCTCTGCCAGGGTCCCTTCGAGGAGAGCGTGCGCTACCGCGACTTCATGGGTTGGGATATGCCGTGGTACTCAGCCCAACAGTCGCTTGACGCGCTGCTGGTCGGGCGCCGGATCGGCATGTTTCACCTGGTGTGCTACCTGCGGGACGGCGACCGGGTGTTCGAGACTTACTGGACAAATGGCCGCGGCGTCGAGGCGATGGACAACAGCTATGGGCTGATGGATCTAACCGTGTACGGCCGCCAGGAGGAGTGGGAGGAGTCACCTGCTGGCTGGCCGCAGCGATGGGAGGTCAATCGCCAGATCTGGCGCACAAACGGACGTCCCACCGCCCAATGGTCCCGCATCGAAGCCGGACGTTCCGACGACCTCGGAACCGCTGGCGCATGACGACGGCCGCTGAGGCCATGCCGCGCGGGCACCACTCGGTGAGCCAGTTACCGTCGGGCCGTGAGGCGACGGTGGTCGAGGCCGTCGAGGATGAGGTCGAGCCCCCAGGCGAACTCGGCGCCGTTGTCGTAGCCGGACTCGGGGAGCTTGGTTGCGATCTCGGCGAGATACGGATAGTCGTCGAGCGCGCGGATCGCCTGCGCCCTTCTCTGTACGGCTTCACCGGCGTCGCCGGGCGTCTCGAACCCGAGCGTCTTCTCCTGCTGGGCGAAGCCGTATATGTAGGCGTCCTGAACCGAGTAGGCGTGGATCGCCGTCTCGAACGAGAAGCCCGCCTCGCGCAGGCAGCCCATCACCGCGTTGTGATTTCGCAGGTTGGCCGGTCCAGGGTTCCGCGTCTCCATCAGCCCGATCGCCCAGCTATGTCGCTTCAGTGCCTCCCGCGCCGAGATCGCCCGGCGTCGCATTGCCGACCTCCAGTCGTCATCGATCGCAGGAGACTCGATCTCGCCGAAGACGATGTCGACCATGCCATCGAGGAGCTCATCCTTGTTCGCCACGTGCTTGTAGAGCGCCATCGGAACCACGCCGAGTTCTTGCGCGAGCCGGCGCATGCTGAACCCTTCGAGTCCGTCCTCGTCTGCGAGCGCTACGGCAGCCTCGAGCACGAGCGGTCTACTCAGGCGTGTCCGGCCGTTGTTCGTCTCGTGGGTCATTACGCTTGACAAGTGTACGCCGTACACCTATAGTCCGCAGCGAGTGTACGCTGTACACCTGACAGAGAGGACCCATCATGGAAAGTTCAGGGCAGACGCCCGCACCTTCGCCGGGCGACGAAGTGCCGCCGAGCGGTGGCCACGGTTACCCGCTCACCTTCTCGGTCGACTATCCCGACCGCAGCCTCAACCGCCTCAGCACGGCCTTTCGGATCTTCACGATCATCCCGATCGCGATCCTCGCTGCAACGCTCGAGGGCGGGAGCTTCGGGGCCAACGCCGGAGGCAGCGGCGCCCGCTACGCCGGGGGCGGCATCGGGATCCTCGTCATCCCCGTGCTGCTGATGCTGCTGTTTCGCAAGAAGTACCCCCGCTGGTGGTATGACTGGAACCTGCAGCTGACCCGCTTCACCAACCGGATCGCCGTCTACTTCGCGCTGATGGACGACCGCTACCCCTCCACCGACGAGGAACAGGCCGTCCGGCTGAACTTCCCCTATCCCGACGCCGAACACGGCCTCAGCCGAGGCCTGCCGCTTGTCAAGTGGCTGCTCGCGATCCCCCACTACATCGTGTTGTTCTTTCTCACGATCGGCGCGTTGCTCGCCGCCATCTTCGCCTGGTTCGCGATCCTGTTCACCGGTCGCTACCCGCGGTCGCTGTTCGATTTCATCGAGGGCGTGTTCCGCTGGCACAACCGCGTCGCGGCCTACGCATTCCTACTGATCACCGACCGCTACCCGCCATTCAGCCTGCAGGCCTAACGGTCTGTCGCTGGGGTGAGCGTCGCATCATCGAGCGTCCCATTGGAACCACCGGATGCCGATGGCGGCGAACACGATGATGTACCCGCCGCACGCAAGCAGGGCGAGCGAGTCGTGTGTGTCCCACGTGGACAGGTTCAGGACTGCGGCGAAGAGAGTCATGACGACGCCGACGGGGGACCAGCGCGCGATCGATTCCCAGGTGCTGCCGAGTGCCCCGCTCTGACCCAACGATGAGATCAGAATGAGGCCGATGACCAAAACGCGTCCGGCGGCGTTGATGCTGTCGGCGGATTTCACCAGCCCGACGAGCGCCTGCCCGATGCTGAGGAAGACAGCGCCGCCGAGGATCGAGACCACGAGCACCAGTCCGTATGTGCCGGCCGACAGCGAGAGGTGGTGAATCCGACTTCCGATGATCACGACGAGCACCGTGATCAGCAGGTTCGCGAGCACCTGCATCGCCAGCCGGCTGGTCATGATCGTCCAGGTCGGGGCGGGCGTGACACGCAGGCGTTGGAACACACCCTGCTCGCGGTCTCGCGCCACCGTGAGCGCGTAGCCCAGGATCGAGTTGGATATGAGCCCGTAAGCGATTGCCAACCCGATGATGAACAGCGATCCCCCGAAGCTCTTCGTAGCCTTGCTCGAGTTCGTCGAAACGAGAATCACGACCGGCAGGAAGACGCTGATCAGCAGCGATCGGCGGTTCTTCAGGAGCACGACGAAGTCCGCCCGCAGCAGCGAGCTCATGACCAGTTGAAGCGGCGGTCCCGTGGCGGGCTGAGAGCTAGTCACGGATCTCGCTCCCGGTGAGCCCGATGAACACGTCCTCGAGGGTCACCTCGCCGTGGGCGACCTTGCGGACCGCGGGGTCGTCCTTGTGCTTCTCAATCAGGTTCTGCGGCGTCTCACACGTCAGCAGCGCGCCGTGGTCGATGATCGCGACGCGATCGCACACGGCTTCGGCCTCCTCCATCGAATGGGTGGTCAGGAGAATGCTCCCGCCCTGCTGTTGGATGTGCTCGATCCGACCCCAGAGCTGACGACGGGACTGCGGATCGAGACCAGCCGTCGGCTCATCCAGCAGCAACAGCGCAGGATCGTGGACGACCGCGACGTACAGCGAGAGGCGCTGCTGCTGCCCGCCGGACAGCTGCTTGAACGGCTTGGACGCCTCACCCTCGAGGCCGATCTCTTGCAGCCTCGCGGTGATATCAGCGTCGGAGAGCGCGACGCCGTAGAGCCCGGCGTACAGGCGCACGATCTGCTTGATCGTGAGCTGCGACTGGAAGCTGGTCGCCTGCAGCTGCACCCCCAACTTGGCCTTCGCCCGCGAGGGATGGCGCCGGATATCGACCCCATCCAAGAACACCGCCCCGGATCGCGGTTTGATCAGACCCTCGATCGCGCTCAGTGTGCTCGTCTTACCGGCCCCGTTGGGACCGAGAAGCCCAAAGATCTCACCACGGGTGATCTGAAGACTGACGCCGTCCACGGCCGTCTTTGTGCCGTATGCGACCGACAGATCGCGGACATCCAGGATCACGTCCGAGTCGCCGGGATCGACTCGCCGCACCTGGCGATCCTCACGCTCCACCGGGCGCGACCGAACAGCAAAACGATCAAGAACGGCGCCGGCAATCACCTCCGCGACGCTGTGGGCGTCGTCGACCGTCTCCAACCGATCTCGGACCGAGCTTCGCGCCAACAGCTCCTCTGCAATCACCTCCGCGAGCGGCTCAAAGACCTCGTCGGAGCTCCGATCCCGCCTGACCGGGTCAGAGTCACGGCTTTCGCTCATGAGCCCCATTGTCGCCCCCTGGGCGCCGGACCACGCGGTCCCCTCCGCGCCACAGTCCCCAACCGGGCATCGACAGGGAAAACATCCACGCGAGGCTGGCGACTATTTACTCGGGCCGCCTTTGCCGTTCCACCAGAACAATGAGCCGGTTCGACGCTGTCGATGCACCTTGATCCCGATGCTGAGTAGCGCGACGACAATGAGAATGATGAGGACGATGCTCATCCGAGCCTCCAGACCCGTGGAACGGCTGAAGAGGCGCCGGGCCTGACTGGTCAGGTCGCGACGCCTTACTGAACACAACCATCTGCTCCACAGTAGGCCGCGACGGCGACATTGTGAATAGTTCGAGGGAACCAACTTTCGAGCTGGCTGGGGGTTCGGTCTAACTACCGAGCACCGTTCGTCGACTCGAGGCGTCGGAGGTTGGGGACGTGGGTAGATTCCACAGAAGACGGGAATCGGGAGGCATCGGCATGCAGACTGAACAGAGCCCCCGCGCGGAGTTCCGACGGCCCATTACGGTTGTGCTGGTCGACGATGAGCAGCTCATCCGCGGCGCGATCGCGCAAGCGCTATCCAGCAGCGGCCTCGAGCTCGTCGGCGAGGCCGCCAACGGAGAGGACGCGATCGAGATCGTCGTCGACGTGCACCCAGACGTCGTGCTGATGGATCTGCGGCTTCCCGGGATCTCGGGCGTCGAGGCAATCGAGCAGCTCGGGCTGCTCGCTCCCGCGTCACGTGTTCTGGTGCTCACCCGCTCAGAACAGAACCGCGTCGTCGAAGCGATCATCGCCGGCGCCAGCGGCTACCAGATCGCCACGACCTCTGGCTCAGCACGAATACCGTCGCCAACCACATCGCCAGCATCCTCGCCAAGCTCCACCTCGAGAACCGCATCCAAGCAGCCGTCCAAGCCGTACGCAGCGGCATCTCCTAACCAGCAACGCGTGACCGTATTCGGTCCAACGCTCAGAGTGAGCGAGGCGCTCCGGGCTGATGGCAGGACGAGCGGCCATCGTCACAGCTCGCGTATCGAAATAGCAGGGAAACGGCGCAAAGAACCGTCCAGCGGAGCGGGAACTGCGGAGCGGGAACTGCGGAGCGGGAACGATTCGAACCCTCGATGGACGAAACCGCCTGGCGAGCGGGCGATTGTCGCGGCCGCCGGTTCTTTCAGCGCTGGGTCCAGGTGGTGTCGGACACCCTCGAGTACTGGGGGCCGCCGCTCGCTGTAGGTCGAGGAGTCTTGACTACCGGGGGATCGGAGCTCGCGGCGTACGCGGAGCCTCGATCCGCGCCCAGGCATGCTCCTCGGCGACGATCTCCGGGATCCGCCCCGCCTGCCGGGCCTCGAGGAGGACTGCGCGCAGACGCCGCGTGGCGTCGGCGACGCGGAGCTTGACCTCGTCGGGGCCGGCGCCGCGGCGCTCGGCGTCAGCATGAATCAGGCCGCCGCAGTTGGCCAGGAAATCGGGTACGTACAAGATCCCGCGTTCGGCGAGCAAGCGCACGGTCCCGTCGGTGGCGAGCTGATTGTTCGCGCAGCCGCACACGATCCGGCAGCGGAGCTGTCTGGCTACGTCGTCATCAATCAGGCCACCGACCGCGCACGGAGAGAGCACGTCGAGCTCGAGCCCGAGCAATTGCCCGGCGCTCTCGGCGAGCTCGGCACCCACGTCACGCGCACGCTGCGCGGCGGTCGTGTCCGGATCGAATGCGACGACTCTGGCGCCGGCGCTGAGCAGCGAGCGGACGATCGGCCAGCCGACCTTGCCGACGCCGATCACGCCGACCGTGCGGCCGGCGAGGCCCTCGTCGCCATCGAGCGTCGAGAGCGCCGCTTCGATCGCGCCGAGCACAGTCCTCGCAGTCTCGGGCGACGGATCGCCGCATACGCCACCGTGCCTGCTTCGCCCGACGACGTAGGAGGTGTGCTCGGCGATCAGGTCCATGTCGGCCGTCGTCGTGCCGATGTCCTCGGCCGTGATGTAGTCGCCGCCGAGTCGTTCGATCTCCTGTGCGAGCGCGACCAAGCGCGGGCCGCGCAGTTCCGAGCGGCCGTCGTCGACCACCACGGCCTTGCCGCCGCCGAGATCGAGTCCGGCAGTCGCCGCCTTCAGCGTCATCGCCCGCGACAGGCGCAGCGCGTCGTCGAGCGCCTCCGGGAGGTCGTGCTCGTAGTGGCGGATGCGCAGACCACCAAGCGCAGGCCCGAGCGCGGTGGAGTGGATCGCGATCACCGCGCAGAGCCCCGAGTCGGCGTCCCGTACCAGGTGCACCCGCTCGTGCTCCCACGTCAGCGATCGCATCAGTGATGCACACAGCATCGACGCCATCAGGCTCCTCTCGTTGGTGCGCCTATGACAGTGTGTGCCCGGCAGCCAGCCGGGTCATCGCCTTTCCCCCGCACCGGCTCGTGGCGAACTACGCACAGGGCGCTAGCCCGCGTCAGATCCCAACTTGACCCGAGGCCCGGGCCAGGGTGGGATAGCGAGCACGTATGCCTGTACTCGCCCCAGTTCGAGACCGCGGCGCGTCAGATTGGCCATCAATCACGTCCGCTCCGGGTCTACCCCCAGTTACGGCTCGACCAGGTCGCCACTCAGTAGCCCGCCCAATCATCAAGCGGATCGCGAGCGTCTGCATCGCGGTCGATGAGAATGCAACGATCGCCGCTGGCAGTTATTGATGAAAATATCTTGACTAATCGAGGCCGCCTGCGCTTGGCTTTCAGAAAAGCGCGCTCGGAGCGTACGGACGCAGAAATGTGATCTTGCTGTGACCGGCGGCACGGAGTACCGTCCTTACTCGCCGTTACGGTGGTCCACCGAGCGGCGCGACGCTTCGCTTCGCCGCGCGATCGGATCGGCTGGCCCCCGAAATCAATGTATCGGTCAGCCGCGAGCGCAGCGGGCGTTGGGGCTGCTGATGGTCGCTGGGCGCATACGGCGTGCGCCCCGGGCACGGGACCCACGGGAGACACGCATGGCACCAACTGCAACGATCGCTCCAGATCGACGGCGTCTGCTGGCGCTAGAGCGGGCGAACGAGATCAGGCGCGCGCGAGCGCAGCTCAAGCAACGAATAGGCGCCGGACACCTGTCCGCCGCCGAGGTCATCCTCGATTGTCCGGTAGAGGCGAGTCGATGGCCGTTGGCCGAGCTGCTCGCAAGCCAGCGGCAGTGGGGCACGGCCAGGTGCCATAAGTTCCTTGTCGCTCACCGAATCAGCGAACTCAAGCCAATCGGAGATCTCACAGAGCGCCAGCGACACCTGCTCGCTGCGCACCTCAAGCAACGCACGCCGCGCGGAACATCAATTCGTCGCTGTAAGGAGTCATCCAGCTTCTTTTGAGCGACACGGGACACCGCCAAGCCGGCGATGCGGCCAAGCGGGCCACCGGGTAGCTCGTACTCGTTGATATAGGAGAAGGTCGTCTCGCGCCCCTCGTCATCGGAGTCGAATCGATAGACGACGCGGGTGTGCGAGCCGAGCAGTCCTCGGCCTTGCCACACGACACGCTTGCACGGCTCGTTCTCGACGACCGTCCAGCGCACCGGGATGGTGCGGCCGGCGATTCTGAGCACCTGGGTCAGCTCCGAGCCCCGCTCCAGCGGGCGATTAGACGCATCCTGGAGGCTGTCGTGAATCGTCACCCACTCGCTCAGACGCGAGGGATCCACCACGACGTCGTAGACCTTCTCGCCCGGCGCGTCGATCGTGATCTAAGCGGCGTCCCGGAAGGGGAACTCCCGCTCCCTGCGGCGCATGTCCCGGTTGATCGCGGCAAACGGTGGATCCGCATCTTCGGCGAGCTCGGTCGGATCTGTGACGGTTATCGTGCGGCTCATCGCCTTGCTCCATTCTGTTGCTGCGTCCTGAAAAGAACCTGCGTTTGCGCTGCGGGTCGCATCGTCGATCGCGGACCCTGTGACAAGGCTGTGGAAACCCTGTCGCTGGAGCCTCCCCCGCCGCCGAGCGGCGCCCGCACCTGTTACGGCCCGAGCGGTGGCTGCTGGAGCCGTGCCTCCGCGGAGCAGCGATCCCGCGCGCACCGGGACTGGAGGTGTATCGCCAGCGCCACGGCACGCGGGCGTCGTGATGACGCCGAACGGCTTCGACGTCAACCCGCGCGTAAGTGTTTGGCTAGGCCGTCCGGCGCGGTCTTCGCAGGAGCTGTCCGGGGGAACGAACGCCTGAACGGTCGTTGGCCTGCGTTGACCCGTATTGACCCCAGCGGCTCCACTACGACGGCCGCACGAGGCCTGGACCGCGTTCAATAGAGGCGATTAACGTCCTCTAAGCGGACAGGGAGGTGTCTGGGTTCACGACATATGTCCCGAGACATCACAAAGCGGAGAGGGAGGGATTCGAACCCTCGATGGACGAAACCGCCCATACCGGTTTTCGAGACCGGCGCATTCAACCGCTCTGCCACCTCTCCGGTGTAGGCGCTCGGAACGTTAGAGGAAGGGGGTGTGTCGCGGTTCGATGCGAGCGGGGCGGTCGAGTCTGGCCGCGCATTGGGGGCGGCTAGATATTTGGTCAGGGGAGGGGGGGGTGGGATTGCCGCTGTCGCGGCCTTTCATGATGCATAGCCCAATCTCGCAACCAAAACCGAGCCCTGGCGTCCAGTGCACGAGGAGTGTGCTTAGCACGCCAGGGCTCGACGCCGGCGCCGAGGTTGGCGTGCTGTGCATCATCCGAGCCTCCGGATCCCGCGATCGGACCCCACCCTCCCCCTTTTCCCCTGCAGGCCCACCGTACGCAACGGCCGGCGCGAAGCCTTTGGGGCGAACGTCTCCAGCCGTGGCTCGCAACGACCCGCCACAGACCCCGCCACAGACCCCGCCACAGACCCCGCCACCGCGCTACCGCCGCCGCCCAAAGAACTCCCGCAGCAACTCCGCGCTCTCGCCGGCCAGTAGCCCCGACTCCACCTGCGGCCGGTGGTTCAGCTGCGGCACGTCGAGGACGTTCAGGACGCTGCCCGCGGCGCCGGCCTTCGGATCGTCGGCGCCGTAGACGACCCGCGGCACCCGCGCCAGGACGATCGCGCCGGCGCACATCGCGCACGGCTCGAGCGTGACGTACATGACCGCCTCCAGCACCCGCCAGCTGCCAAGCGCACGGGACGCCTCGCGCAGCGCGATCATCTCGGCGTGGGCGGTGGGGTCGGCGCGGACCTCGCGCTCGTTGTGGCCGGTGGCGATGACCTCGCCGTCCTTGACGATCACGGCGCCGATCGGGACGTCATCGTGATCGAGCGCGCGCACCGCCTCCCGTAGCGCGAGGCGCATGAAGTATTCGTCGCGAGGAAAGAAGCGTGCGCTCATCGTTCAGAAGGACGTGTACCGTTGGGGCAGGGCAACTTTTGACCGCCTGATCATGTCTTTAATAGGACTGAGTCGCCATCCGGGTGCGAACTCGGCGACCGGAATCCTTTGACCTCCATTCTCCGTCGAACCACTGCTGTGCCGCTCGCCTGTGCGCTGGTGCTGGCGATCGCGGCCGCGACACCGCGCGCGGCGAGGGCAGCGGACTACGTGCCCGGCCAGGTCGTCGTCGGTACTACCGCGGGTCCGTTCCCGTCCGTGATCGCCGACGTCGCCAATCAGAAGGGGACGATGGCGGTCGCCTCGAGCGTTCCCGCTCCCCAGACGCTCGTGCTGAACCTCCCACAAGGCGTGAGCGTGACGGCCGCCGTCGATCGCCTGCGCCACCGGCCCGGTGTCTCGTACGCGGTGCCCAATTTCGTGGCCCATGCCGACGGACTGGGCTGGATCCCCAACGATCCCGGCCGCGTCCACCACCGCGGCGGCTGGCAGCAACTGCAGTGGAACTTCCTACCCGCCGCCGGCGTAAACGCCCCACAGGCGTGGGCCAACCTGCGGGCCGATCATCATTCGGGCGGCCGCGGCGTGACGGTGGCGATCCTCGACACCGGCGTCGCCTACCGGAACTGGCACGGCTTTCATCGCTCGCCGGACTTCAACCGCACGCGGTTCGTCGATCCGTACGACTTCGTCGACCACAACCGCTTCCCGCTCGACCGCGAAGGTCACGGCACGTTCGTCGCCGGCATCGTCGGCGAGAGCACGAACAACGGAATCGGCCTGACGGGGCTGGCGTACGGCGCCTCGATCATGCCGGTCCGGGTCCTCGACCGCTACGGCGACGGCAACGCGGCGACGATCGCCCGTGGCGTTCGCTACGCGGTCAGGCACCACGCCCAGGTGATCAACCTCAGCCTCGAGTTCTACCCCGATGTGACCGCCGGCGACATCCCCACTCTGATCGACGCGATCCGGTACGCGGCGCGCCACAACGTCGTGGTCGTCGGCGCCGCCGGCAATGACTACGCGACCCAGGTGGCGTACCCGGCGCGTGCCCCGACGGTCATCTCCGTCGGCGCGACCACGCGCGACCGCTGTCTGGCCGCGTACTCCAACGGCGGCTCCCGGCTCGACCTCGTCGCGCCTGGCGGTGGCGACGACAAGCCGCTGAGCACCGATCCCGACTGCCATCCGGGACGGCAGCTACCGCCGATCTACCAGATGACTTTCTTCAGCCCGACGCATCCGAACCGGTTCGGGTACCCCGGCGGGATCTACGGCACGTCGATGTCGACGCCGGAGGTGTCTGCCACCGCGGCGTTGATCATCGCCAGCGGGATCCTCGGTCCCCGTCCGACGCCCGAGCAGATCCTCGCCCGGCTCGAGCAGACGGCGCAGCCGCTGGGAACCGGCCGGCCGAATCCCGACTACGGGTGGGGACTGCTCGATGCGGCCGCGGCGACGGCACCGATCGCCGCCCTCGCCCACCGCTAGATCGTCCGGACGATCAGCACCGAGCAGGCGCGTGGTGGGAGATCTTGTTCGGCACCGAGCCGAGCAGGAACCGCTTGGCGCCGGTCATTCCCTTGTTTCCGACCACGATCAGATCGCACTGCTGCTCCTCGGCGACATCGAGGATCGCGTCGGCGGCGTCTCCCTGGCGGGCGAACGTCTCGACTCGGGTGATGCCAGCCTGGCGGGCCACCGCGGCAGCCCCCTCGAGCATCGAGATCACGTCCTCGCGCGCCCTCACTGTCCACTCCGGATCGGGGATCTCGACGCGCTGGTTGCGCAGCCCCTGGGTCGCGACCGGCTCGTAGGCGCTGACGATGTGGAGTCGGGCCTCGTGCTGGCGCGCGAGCTCGATCGCGTGGCGAAGCGCGGTGCCGGCCGTTTCCGATCCGTCGGTCCCGACCACGATCGACAGAAACACGCGCTCCGCCTCAAGCCAGCTTGGTGATCGCGATCACCATGCCGGCGACCACGAACACGACGATCAGGATCTGCAGCCAAAACCAGTAGCGGGGCACGATGCGAAAGCTATCGTCCAACTCGATGTCTGAGCCGCTCAGCCCCGCGCTCAAGGCCGTCAGCGACGCCGTCCTGGCCGTCGCCTCGCAGCTTTCGGTCGACGAGGTCCTGCAGCAGCTCGTCGACTCGGCGCGGGAACTGGCGGGCGCGCGCTACGCTGCGCTCGGGATCCCGGACGGCGACGGCGGGTTCCGGCGGTTCCTGGTGTCGGGCATGAGCGACGGGCTGATCGCGGCGATGGGACCGCTCCCGCGCACGCACGGAATGCTCGGCGCAATGCTCGAGTCGACGGCCCCCTACCGGACCGAGGACATCCACCAGGACCCCCGGTTCAAGGGATGGTGGCCGCGCCAGCACCCGGACATGCGCTCCTTCCTCGGAGTGCCGATCGTGGCCGAGGGCGAGGTGATCGGCTCGTTCTACCTGACCGAGAAGCGGGACGAGCCGGCGTTCGGGGACGAGGATCAGGCCCTGATCGAGCTGCTCGCGGCCCACGCGTCGATCGCGATCACCAACGCTCGCCTGTACGAGCGCAGCCGTGAGCTGTCGATCCTCTCCGAGCGCAACCGCCTAGCGCTCGAGCTCCACGACGTCGTCAGCCAGAAGCTGTTCAGCCTGGTACTCACGGCCGAGGCCGCCGCGATGCAGCTCGACCGTGACCCCGCGGCCGCCCGACATCAGGTCGAGCGGCTAGGCGCCCTCTCGCGCGAGGCGCTCGATGAGCTGCGCTCGCTGATCTTCGGGTTACGCCCGCCCGAACTGGAGCAGGATGGGCTCGAGGGGGCGTTGCGCAAGGAGGTGGAGATGCTGCGGGGCGTGCACGGTGTCGAGATCGAGCTGATATCTGACGGGCTCCCCGGCGACAGCGACAGCGACGGCGATGGCGAGGGTCTGCGCAACCTGGCGCTCATGCGGATCGTCGACGAGGCACTCCACAACGCGCTCCGCCACGCACGCGCCCAGCACATCCGCGTGCGGCTCACCGACGACGGCATCGAGGTCAGCGACGACGGCGTCGGCTTCGAGCCGGAAAAGCCCGAGCTGCGCTCGCGCCACCTTGGCCTGACCTCGATGGAGGAACGCGCGCGCGAGCTTGGCGGCACGATCGAAATCCGCTCGGCACCCGGCGCCGGCACCACCGTCCGACTGAGGACAGGCCATTGATCCGGGTCCTGCTCGTCGACGACCACGCAGTCGTGCGCGAGGGGCTACGGGCGTTCCTCGAGCTCCAGGACGGCATCGAGGTCGTCGGCGAGGCGGGGGATGGGGAGGAGGCTGTCACCGAGGCGTCTCGCCTCGAGCCCGACGTGATCCTGATGGACCTGGTGATGCCGAAGCTCGACGGCGTCGGCGCCATGCGCCGGCTCCGCGAGGTGGTTCCCTCCGCCCGCGTGGTCGTGCTCACGAGCTTCCTCGAGGATCAGCGGCTGCTGCCCGCGATCCAGGCCGGCGCCGCCGGCTATCTGTTGAAGAACACCGAGCCCGCCGAGCTCGCGCGGGCGCTCCGCGCTGCCCACAAGGGCGAGGCGATCATCGACCCGACCGTCGCGGCGCGGCTGGTGAGCGCCCTGGCGGACGGCTCCCGGACCGGGCGCGACGAGCGAGATCAGCTGACGCGGCGCGAGCGCGAGGTGCTCGAGCTGATCGTGCGCGGGCGGTCGAACAAACGGATCGCGCTCGAGCTGGGGATCGCCGAGAAAACGGTCAAGACCCACGTCGGTCACGTGCTCGCGAAGCTCGGCGTCACCGACCGCACGCAGGCGGCGCTGCTCGCGGTCCGCGAGGGCCTCGTACCAGAGTCCTAAGGGCCTAGCCCATCGGCTAGGTCCTAAGACCAATTACCGCTGGTAAACGCGACCGCCGCTGGCCTAGCGTCAGCGCCATGCCACTAGCGATCATCACAGGAGCCTCGCGGGGCCTCGGGCTGGCGCTCGCCCGGGCACTCGCGCAACGACAGTGGGCGCTCGTGCTCAATGCACGCGGCACCGCCGACCTGGAACGGGCCGCACGCGAGCTCGGCTCGATCACCGAGGTCATCGCCGTCCCCGGCGACGTCGCCGACCCCGCGCACCGGATGGCGGTCGTCCACGCCGCCGGGCACGAGATCGACCTGCTGGTCAACAACGCCAGCATCCTCGGCCCGAGCCCTCAGCCGCCGCTCGCGAAGTACCCGCTCGACGTGCTCGAGCAGGTCTATCGCGTCAACGTGCTGGCGCCGCTGGCGCTGGCACAACTCGTGCTGCCGCGCCTCCCCGAGGGCGGCGCGATCATCAACGTGACCTCGGACGCCGCCGTCGAGCCCTACGACGGGTGGGGCGGCTATGGGTCCTCGAAGGCCGCGCTCGAGCAGCTGAGCGCGATCCTCGCCGCCGAGCAGCCATCGATCCGCGTGTACACGGTCGATCCCGGCGACATGCGGACGCGGATGCATCAGGAGGCGTTCCCGGGGGAGGACATCTCCGACCGGCCGCCGCCCGAGGAAAGCGTCCCGGGTCTGTTGGCGCTGATCGAAGGCAAGCTGCCGAGCGGCCGCTACCGCGCGCGGGAGCTTGGGGTGACCGACGGGGTGGTCGCGTGAACGCGCTGGCGTTCGAGCTGCCCAGCGCTCTCGAAGCGCGCGAGCCGCCCGAGGAGCGCGGCGTCCCGCGCGACGCGGTCAGGCTGCTCGTCGCGACGAGGTCGGGCGGCGAGATCGAGCACCGGCGGTTCCTGGACCTGCCCGCCGTGCTCGACCCGGGCGACCTGCTCGTCGTCAACGTCTCAGCGACCCTCCCGGCGGCGGTCGGCGCGACCTGTGAGGACGGATCGCGTGTGCGCGTCCACGTCGCGACGCGCGTGCCGCGACTCGACGATCGCTGGCGCGTCGTCGAGGTACGCAGTGCCGACGGCTCCCGGCCGCGTGGCGGCCACACGGGCGAGCAGCTCGACCTCGATGGCGGCGCGTCGCTGCAGCTGGTCGCACCGTACGCGTCGGGCGCGCGCCTGATGCTGGCCCGCTTCGACGGGCTTGCCTCCGTGGAGCGCTATCTCGCGCGCCACGGTGCGCCGATCCGGTATGGCCACGCGAGGCGCGGATGGCCGCTGTCCGCCTACCAGAACGTGTACGCGACCACGCCCGGTAGCGCCGAGATGCCGAGCGCCGGCCGGCCGTTCACCGCTGAGCTGATCACGCGCCTCCTCGCCGGAGGCGTCCTGATCGCGCCGATCACGCTACACGCAGGCGTCTCTTCACCGGAGCGCCACGAGGCACCGTTCCCCGAGCAGTTCTCCGTCCCCGAACAAACAGCACGTCTGGTCGAGGTGACGAAACGATCGGGCGGGCGCGTGATCGCGGTCGGTACGACCGTGGTCAGGGCGCTCGAGACCGCAGCTGAAGGTGAGCCCGAGGGGTGGACGGGCCTCGTCATCACCACCGACCGCCCTCTGGCCACGGTCGACGGGATCATCACCGGCTGGCACGAGCCGGAGGCGTCGCATCTGCAGATGCTCGAGGCGATCGCCGGCCAGGAGCTGCTCGAGCGCTCCTACGACTCAGCGCTCGGGCACGGCTACCTGTGGCACGAGTTCGGCGACAGCCACCTGATCCTGCCATGAGACCCATAGAGATTTGGGTTCAATAGGAACCCAAATCTCCACCGACACGCTTACGCCGGCACTTGCACCGCGAATCGAACGGGCACGGCGCGCGCGACGATCAACACCGGCGCGGTCGACGCCTCGATCGCGTTCTGCGCCCGCGCGCTGATCGTGACGTAGCCGGGGCGCGCCTCCGAGCGCGAGCCGACCACGAGCAGGTCGATGTTCCGCAGCTCGCGGGTCACGTCGGCGTCGAGCTGGTCGGCGAGCTCGCCGGCGGTCTGGGCGGCCGCCTCGTCGGCGGGGTCGGCGAGCAGCCCGACGCGCCCGAACTGCGGGCCGCCGTTCAGCCGATAGTTCGCCGGGGCGATCGCGACCGCCACGGGCCCGCCCTCGAGCAGCGTCACCGCGGACTGCTGCGGGGAGACATGACCGGGGGCGGTCCGGTAGTCGGAGCCGAACACGACGATATCCGCGTCCTCCTGCTCGGCGAGCCACCCCAGGCCGGCGCCGGTCGATGCACTGACCACGACCCGCCGGGCGACGTCGAGGTCGCCGAGCCACCGCGCGCCACGAGCTAGCAGCGTCTCGGCGTCGTTTTCCTCGAGCATCTCTCGGTCGCGCTGGGTCTGGGTCGTGTGCCGGACGTAGGCGAGCGTCAGAGTCGTCCCCGCGGTGGCGAGCACCCGCGCCAGCGCCAGCGCGTCGAGGTCGTTCAGCGTGTCGTCGTAGGAAACGATTGCGGTCGGGGCCATGTTGCTTCTCCGGGCTTCCGTGGGCGTGGTCATGCGTCCTTTCGCCACGAGAATTCCATTCGCCTGCTATCAGCACTAGTGAAGTTCATCATCATTCGGATAAGATTTACTTATGCTGAATCTGGGCCGGCTCCGGGTTCTGTGTGAGGTCGTCTCGCGGGGCTCGTTCTCGTCAGCGGCCGAGTCGCTGGCCTACACGCAGTCGGCGGTCTCGCAGGCGATCGCACGGCTCGAGGCCGAGACCGGTGCCGAGCTCGTCGTGCGCGACCGGCGCGGCGTGCGGCCGACGGCCGCCGGGGCCACGCTGATCGACCACGCCGAGGCGATCTTCGCGCAGGTCCAGGCGGCCGAGGCGGACCTCGACGCGGTCCTCGGGATTCGCGCCGGGCGGCTGCGGGTGGCGTCATTCCCGTCCGCGGGGGCGACGCTGATGCCGCTGGCGGTCGCGACGTTCCGCGAGCGACACCCCGGCGTCGAGCTGACGCTGGCCGAGGGCGAGCCCGAGGAGATCGGACCGCGACTGCGCGCCGGCGAGTTCGACCTGGCGCTGCTGTTCGAGTTCCCCGGCGTCGGCGAGGGGCAGCCGGATGACGTGAGCGCCGGCCGGAAGAGCGAGGCTGGACGCCGAGCGGGCGGCAGGCTCACGGTCGGCCTGCGCAACGTCGCGCTGCTCGAGGATCCGATGCACGTCGCACTCCCGGCAACGCACCCGCTGGCCGGCAAGCTAGCGCCGAGGCTCGAGGACCTTCGCGACGAGGACTGGGTGCAGACATCCGCCGTCAGCCCCTGCGCCAAACACGTGGTCCGCTCCTGCCTCGCCGCGGGGTTCGAGCCCCACGTCACGTTCGAGAGCGATGACTACGAGACGGTGCAGGGCCTGGTCGCCGCCGGGGTCGGGGTCGCGCTGATTCCGCGGCTCGCGCTCACGCGCGTTCACTCCGGGATCGTCGTCCGCGAGCTGGCCCCCCGCAGCCCTGCGCGGAAGGTCGTGGCCGCCACGGTGCCGGGCGCTGGCGCCGCGCCGGCGGCAAAAACGATGGTCCGGATCCTGGTCGACGTGGCGGGGCGCTACCGCGAGGCCTGAGCCCGCACGACCACGAACCACGGCGAGGCGTGTAGCACCTCGCCACCGCCCAACTCCTTCGCCAGCTCGCCGGCGTCGAAGTAGCGCTTGAAGACCTGGAAGCGCGAGCCGTCGTTGAGCTTGCGCTCCTGCCACTCCTCCCGCTCGTGGTCAGGGCGCACGGCGCTGTCGGCGACGATCAGCTCCGGCGCGACCCGGCGTGCCTCGGCGAGGAAGCGCTCGCGATCGCTCCCCTCGAGATGGCCGTAGAAATGACCAGTGAACACTCGGTCGAACGCGCCATCGTCGAACGGCAGCTCGAGCGCGTCACCCACGACGAACGCTGCCGCGGGGGCTCGTTCGCCGGCGATCGCGACCATCCGCTCGCTCTGGTCCAGGCCGGTGACCTCGCCGCCGAGGTGCTGGGTGAGAAAGCCGGTGCCGCAGGCGACGTCGAGCGTCCGTCCAGTCGCCAGCGCCGCCACCGTGCGCGTCAGCGCCTCGACGGCCTCGTCCCATCCGGGCCGGTCGCGCTCGGCGAACAGGCCCTGGCCGAGATACCACTCGTCGTATTCGTGGGCGCGGGTGTCGTAGTACTCCCTCAAGGCGCTCCATCGTTGCACGAGCGAAAATCTGAGGCGTGGACCAAGCGAGGCGGCTCGTGTTCGGGAACGTGGCAGATCTGTACGAACGGGTCCGGCCGACGTACCCGGAGGCGCTGGTCGACGACGTGATCGAGCTCTCGGGGGTCGGTCTTACGGGACAGGCGCTCGAAGTGGGCGCCGGCACCGGCAAGGCGACGCGGCTGTTCGCCGCCCGCGACATGCGCGTCCACGCGATCGAGCCGAGCGCCGAGATGGCCGCCGTGGCGAGGCGATCGTGCGCCGGGTACGTGGGCGTCACGGTCCAGGAGACTGACTTCGAGCGATTCGACCCGTGCGGCGAAAGGTTCCGGCTGCTGTTCTCGGCGCAGGCCTGGCACTGGATCTCCCCCGACGTGCGCTACGTCAAAGCTCGGGAGGTGCTCGAGCCGGGCGGCCTGCTCGCGCTGTTCTGGAACCGACCGCGGTGGGAGGAGTCGGCGCTGCGCCCGCAACTGATCGAGGCCTACAGCCGCGCCGCGGCCGCCTGGGACGTGGACGGGGAACCGGATCCGATGCATCCCGCCACGGACACGAACCCCGACCCGCAGGGGTGGGAGCGGGAAACTGCTGCAGTAGAGGGCTTCGAGCGGCCGCAGATGCGGCTGTACGGGTGGTCGTCGACGTACTCGACCGACGAGTACCTGGCGCTGCTGCAAACGCATTCGGGCCATATCGTCCGGCCAGAGCTGGAGCGGCGCGCGATCCTCGACGAGGTCAGGAAGGTGATCGACGCCAACGGTGGCTCGATCCGCATGGAACTGGAGACCCGGCTGTGCCTCGCCACAGCGACGTAGCGGGGCCGTGGCCGTAGATCACGAGCTCGGCGCGAAGGTCCGCCTCGGCGACCACGTGGCGCTCCTCGGGAGCTGCTCCTGGACGGACCGCACGCTCGTGCAGGACGGCGACTGGTATCCGAAGAAGACGATGAGCGCCGAGGAGCGACTCCGCTACTACGCGACTCAGTTCCCGCTCACGGAGATCGATTCGACCTACTACGCGCCCCCGGCCGAGCAACAGGCCCGGCTATGGGCGGAGCGGACGCCGGATGGTTTCCGCTTTGACGTCAAGGCCTACTCGCTGCTCACGGGCCATCCGACGCGGCCGAAGAGCCTGTGGCGCGATCTGCGAGAGCAGCTGCCCCCCGAGGTGGCCGAGAAGCGAAACGTCTATGCCAGCCACTTGGGCGCCGACGCGCTCGAGGAGGCCTGGCGGCGGTTCGAACGGGCCCTGCGCCCGCTCCATGAAGCGGGCAAGCTGGGCGGCGTGCTGTTTCAGTACCCACCGTGGTTCGTCCCGCGGCGAGAGAACCGTGCCGAGATCGACGCCCTGCGCGATCGCCTGCCCGACTACCGGATCTGCGTCGAGTTCCGCTCGCCGATGTGGCTGGCCGAGGAGCGCGACCGCGAGCGCACGCTGAGGACGCTCGAGGAGCACAGACTGGTGTTTGTGTGCGTCGACGCGCCGGAGGCTTCCGGCTTGCCGAGGCTGCTGGCGAGCACGAACGATGAGCTGGCGGTGGTCCGCTTCCACGGTCGCTCCGACAGCACGTGGTCTCACACCTCAGGGTCGGCGGCCGAGCGGTTCCGGTATCTGTACAAGGAGAGCGAGCTCAAGCAGCTGGCGGCGCCGATCGCTGAGCTGACGCAGGAGGCTCGCGAGACTCACCTGCTGATGAACAACTGCTATCGCGACTACGCCGTACGCAACGCCGCCGAGTTACGGGATCTCCTCGAGCGCTACGGCGAGGGTGAATTTCGCTGATGCCCGAAAGTGGCGTGGTCCGCGGCGAAGACGGCGTCAACCGCTGCTGGTGGGGCGATTCGGCCCCCGAGTACCGGCCCTACCACGACACCGAGTGGGGGTTCCCGGTCGCCGAAGACAGGCGGCTGTTCGAGAAGCTCAGCCTCGAAGGGTTCCAGGCGGGCCTCTCGTGGCTAACCATCCTGCGCAAGCGGGAGGCGTTCAGACGGGCGTTCGCGGACTTCGACTTCGAGCAGGTGGCGCGGTTCGGGGACCGCGATATCACGAGGCTGCTCGCCGATGCGTCGATCGTCCGCCACCGCGGCAAGATCGAGGCTGTCATCAACAACGCCCGCCGTGCCGTCGAGTTGGTGCAGAGTGAGGGCTCGCTGGCCGCCTACGTCTGGCGATTCGAACCCGCGGCGCGGCCTTCCCTGGACCGCGCGACGCTAGCCGAGCTCGCGCACACAGCCGAGTCTCACGCGCTCGCACGCGACCTCAAGCGCCGGGGTTGGCGGTTCGTCGGCCCGACCACTGTCTACGCGTTCATGCAGGCGATGGGACTGGTGAACGACCACCTCGACGGCTGTGACGCCCGCGAGCAGGTGCAGCGCGCGCGAGCCGAGTTCGCGCGGCCATCGTAGGCGCGCCGTACTTGCCGAGTCTGCCGGAGCGACCTAGAGTAGGCTCACACAGCCGGCAGGTCGCTGCGGCCTAGCCGGTCGGGCGGAGCTTCCCAGGGGCGGGAAGCCGGGACGATGACTTCTATCTTTGACATTGAGATTGTCACGCGGGACGACGCGCTGATCGTCCTGGTCAGCGGCGAGATCGACCTGTCGTCGGGCTCGCATCTTGATGGCGCGCTCAAGCAGGCCGAGGCGGGCAACGCGAAGCTGATCGTGGTGGATCTGGAGCGAGTGACGTTCATGGACGCGACCGGGCTGGGGGTCCTCGTCCGCCACGCATCGACGGAGGGGCGCCTCCGTATCACGCCCGGCCCGCCGCAGGTGCAGCGGCTGTTCGAGCTCTCTGGGATGCGCGCCCACCTGCCGTTCTACTCGCTGAGCTGACGTGGCCACGCTGCTGTGGCTGCGGCGCGATCTCCGCGTTCACGACAATCCCGCGCTGCGAGCTGCGCTCGATCGATCGGACGGATTGGTCCCGGTGTTCTGCTTCGACGACCGATTGCTGCACGGTCGCCACGCGTCGGGGCCGCGTACCCAGTTCATGCTCGAGGCCCTTTCGGATCTCGACCGTTCGCTGCGCGAGCGGGGCAGCCGCCTCGTCGTGCGCCGCGGCAGGCCCGAGCGCGAGTTGCCGCTGCTCGCCCGTGAGCTGGGGGCCGAGGCGGCGTTCATGAGCTCGGACGTCAGCCCGTTTGCCCGCCGCCGGGACCGCGCCGCGAGCGCCGCGCTGGCCGAGGCTGGGTGCGAGCTCCGCGCCGAAGGCGGGCTGTTCGCCGTCGACCGGCTCGAGTCGATCAGCACCGGGGCGGGCAACCCCTACACGGTGTTCACGCCGTTTCACCGTTCGTGGCTCGAACGGCCCCGCCGCGCGGTGCTGCCGGCGCCCCGTGCGCTGCCGCCCCTCCCGGCGGGGCTCGACGCCGGGGTGCTGCCGACACTCGCGGATCTCGGCCTGCACGAGGTCGTGCCCGAGCCGGCGCGCGGGGGCGAGCGCGCCGGGCGCAAGGCGATGCGCGCGTTCCTGTCCGATCCTGTGGCCGGGTACGGCGAGGGCCGCGACCTGCCGGGGCGCGAGCGCTCCTCCCGGCTCTCGCCCTATCTGCACTTCGGGTGCATCTCGCCGCGTGAGCTCGAGCACCGCCTGCCGCCCGGCGAGGGTGGGCGGGAGTTCCGGCGTCAGCTCGGCTGGCGCGACTTCTTCGCCCACGTGATGTTCCATTTCCCGCGCAACGCCCGAAGCGAGCACCAGGAGCGCTACCGCGCCACGATCCGCTGGAGCCACGCCCATCGTCGCTTCGAGGCCTGGCAGGAGGGGCGGACCGGCTATCCGCTGGTCGACGCCGGCATGCGCCAGCTGCGGTGTGAGGGCTGGATGCATAATCGGGCAAGGCTCGTCGTCGGCTCCTTCCTGACCAAGGACCTCGGCATCGACTGGCGATGGGGCGAACGGTGGTTCATGCGCCTGCTGCTCGACGGCGACGAGGCCAGCAACAACGGCAACTGGCAATGGATCGCGTCGGTCGGCGTCGATCCACAGCCGCCGTTTCGCCGGATCCTTAGCCCGTCCCGCCAGCAGCAGCGCTTCGACGCGGACGGGAGGTACGTCCGCCGCTATGTAGAGGAGCTCGGCGAGGTCCCGGACCGGTACCTGCATGAGCCGTCGCGAATGCCAGACGACGTCCAGCGGCAAGCAGGGTGCGTGATCGGTCGCGACTATCCGAGGCCGATCGTCGATCACGCGGCTGCCCGGCGCGAGGCTCTCGAGCGCTACCGGGGTCCGCCAGATACATGATCGCTCTTACGTAGGTGATCACCCGAAAGAGAGGATGCGCCGACCGACTCCTGGGTTACCGTTCGGCGCGTGGAAGGTGGCGCAGACCCTGAGCTGAACCGGCCGGACCCCGAGCCGGGGACCGAGCCGGCGACCGTGCCGGGGACCGAGCCGGGGAGCGAGACGGCGAGCGAGACTGCGAGCGAGCAGCCCGCCAAGTCGAGGGGCGGGCACAGATGGGGCGTGCGCGTGCTGCTCGCGCTCGCGACGCTCATCAGCATCCTCGCGATCCTCGCCGTGTGGGCGAACCGCCAGGTCCTGAACGCCAACAACTGGTCGAGCACCAGCACCGCGATGCTCGCCCACCCCGCGATCCGGACCGCGCTTTCGGAGTATCTGGTCAACCAGGTCTACGCGAACGTGAACGTGGCCGGCGACCTGCAGAGCGCGCTGCCGCCGGCGCTGAAGCCGCTGGCCGGACCAGCCTCCGGCGCCCTGCGCGGGGCCGCCCAGAAGGTTGCGGACGAGGTACTCGGGCTGCCGCGAGTGCAAGACGCGTGGCGGGCAGCCAACAAGGTCGCCGCCCAGCAGTTCATCAACATCGTTGAGAACAAGTCCAAGGTAGTCAAGCTGCAGGGAAACCAGGTAATCCTGGATCTGCGCCCGATCATGGTCGATGTCGCTAACCAGATCGGGCTCCCGTCGTCGCTCGTCGACAAGGTGCCGCCCAACGCGGCCCAGCTGAAGGTCCTCAAGAGCGATCAGATCAAGACCGTCCAGAGCGCCGTCAAGCTCGTCCGCGGCCTCGCGATCATCCTTCCGGCGATCGCGCTGATCCTGTTCGCGCTCGCGGTCTGGTTCTCCGAGGGGCGCCGGCGTCACGCGCTGTTCTTCGTCGGCGTCGACCTACTGATCGCGGGGATCGTCGTGCTCGTCGCCCGCAATCTCGGCGACCATTACGTGACCAACAAGCTGGCCCAAGGCGAGTCCGTCAGGCCGGCGGTGAACGCCGCATACACGATCGGCACGGGCATGCTCCGCGACATCGCCGGGGCCACGCTCCTGTTCGGCATCGTCATTCTGTTCGCGGCGGCGCTGGCCGGACCGAAGCGGCCGGCGGTGGCGCTGCGCCGGTCCATGGCACCGTGGCTCCGCGATCGACCCGGCGTGGCCTACGGCGTGCTCACCGTGATCCTGTTTTTGATCGTGCTGTGGGGACCGATCCCGGCCACCAGGAAGGTGATCCCGGTGCTGATCATCTTCGCGCTGGCATTCCTCGGCTTGCACGCACTCCGGGTCCAGACGGCCCAGGAGTTCCCCGAAGCGAGCGAGGGTGACACGGCCCACGCTCTGGGCGCACGGGCCTCGGGAGCGGCGGAATCGGTGAGGCGCCGGACCAGCCACGCCTCGCACAGGGATTCGGATCCATCGGAGGACAGGCTCAAGCAGCTTGAGCGTCTGTCGGCGATGCACGACTCGGGCAAGCTCACGGACGACGAGTTCGCCTCCGAGAAGGCGAGCCTCCTCGGCAGCAGCTGAGGCGCCGCCGTCAGGCTTGGCGCGAGGCGACGGTCAGCGGTCAACCTCCCCGTGCGGCTGGGCCCCGCCGTTCACCGCTCCGCCATGTGGTCGATGCAGACCGTCGCCGCGAGGATCAGCGCCTGATCTTCGCCCGGCTTGACCTCGATGCCGTAGGTCTCCCGCACGCGAAACCAGCGTTTTGAGATCTCGGCGACTGTGTCGCCGTCGCGCTCGATCTCGTACTCGTGGTCGACGATGTTGCCCTTCGCATTCAGCTCTCCACCGTCCTTGAGGTCGACCGAGAATCGGTCGCGGAACGGAGTGATCAACGCCTTCTTGATCGTCGCCACGGTGTCCCCGTCGCGCTCTATCTCCATCGTGTCGCGGACGCGGATCGCCTTCTCCTGGATCTTGAACAGCTCCTCGCCTGACGGGCTTTCGAGGATGAACGTACTTCTGGCCCGCAGCGCCTTGCCGTCGACCTTGAACGCTCGCTCACCGTCCGCGGTCTCGATCCAGAAGTCGTCGCCGATGGCGAAGATCTTCTCCCGCATCTGGTAGCGGGTCCCGGTCGGTTCGTCGTCTCTGCGCAGGAATCCCATGCGCCACTCCCTTCATCGGTTACCGGTGGCCGTCCCCGCCGAGGGGCGGGTCTGCGCCACCGCGGTGCGCGCCTCGAGCTCGTAGCGGTTCTCCCAGTAGCCGCGATGATCTCCCCAAAAAGTCGACGGCTTGACATATGAGACCCATAGGCGCACCCACTCGTTCTGGCCCTGCCAGACATGCACAGCCTCGTGGGTGATGAGCTCGTCGTCAACTTGTGCGAGAGGGTGGCGCAGCAGAATCGTGCTCCAGATCGTGTACCCGTCAAAGCGGCGAAACCAGGGCAGCCGGAACAGCCACGGCGCGCTCAGGATGCGCACCCGGCGTGCATCGAGCTCTCGCGGGTAGAGGGCGAGTGGCTCGATCCGGCGCCATGCCCGCTCGATTGCCGCCCGCTCGGCCACGGTCTGTGGCGCTACCAGCATGGCCCGCTCCGGCTCATGGCACCGCGAAGACGTGTTCCTCCCAGCCGCCGCTGCGCTGGTAGCCGACCTCGGCATAGATCTTGTTCGACGTCGGGTTGGTCAGGTCGGTGAACAGCATGCACCTCGTCGCGCCCGCACCGAGCGCGCGGCGGGACGCGTCGGCGACCGCGTTGCCGGCGTAACCGCGGCGGCGGAACTCGGCCGGCGTGTAGACCGGACCGATCCGAACGACGCCGGCCACAGGAGGGTTGATTCCGATCATCGAGACCGGCTGCCGGTCCTCCCACACGAGCAGCCGGCCGTGATCCAGCCTCGCGTCGACCATCGCCTCGGCTTGGTCGGCCGCGCTGACTCCCGCCTCGTAGTTGAACGCGCGCATCCAGTCGACGAGCAGTTGCCGCTCGGCACGGTCGGCTGGGCGGAGCTCTCCCGCGGCCTGATGCGGAGGGTCCTCGACCTGGTCCAGCCAATGGATCGCCTCCTGCATCCGGCACGACGTGGCGCCGCCCGTGTGCTCGGCCCACGCCGCGGCGATCGCCCGGGCGCTCGTGGTCACGCCGTCGACCCCCGGCAGTTCGGGATCCTCTGCCAGCCACGTCCTCACCAGCTCGCCGGCGTGATCGCCATCGATCTCGCTGGCCAGCAGGAACCATGGCGGCGTGCGCAAGCCGGCAAAGCTGACCTCGCCCTCGTCGTCGAGTCCGTAGACGAACAGCGCGTGTGGGTGCCTGCCGTCGAGGATGTTGAGCAGCACCGTCGAGATCACGTTGCGCTCGATTCGCTGCTCGAGGAAGCCACTGACCCGCGTGTGGAACTCACGAGGATCGCGCGTTAGTACGAAACGCATGTCACAGATGATCGCGAACTTGTGCGCCTAAGATGGCTACGTGCGACGCGAGGAGTTGCAGGCGCTGCAGGCGCCGCTGAAGGAGCGCTACGCGTCCGAGCCGGACGCGGCCCGGCTGACGCTGTCGGCCACGGGCGCGCTCGGAGACGGCGTGTCGTGCTCGGTTCAGACCGGTCGCGCGATCGCCCAGGCGGGGCTCCACCCGCTGACCGGCGGCGACGGGACGCTGCTGTGCTCGGGCGACATGCTGCTCGCGGCGCTCGTGGCGTGTGCCGGAGTCACGTTGAGCGCGGTGGCGACCTCGATCGGGATCGATGTGCGCTGGGGACAGGTACGGGCCGAGGGCGACCTCGACTTCCGCGGCACGCTCGGCGTCGACAAGGAAGCGCTCGTCGGCTTCTCGGCGATCCGCCTGTCATTCGAGCTCGACACCGACGCGGACGAGGAACAGCTGGCGACGCTCTGCCGGCTGACCGAACGCTACTGCGTCGTCTATCAGACGCTGGCCCGCGGACCCGAGCTGTCGACCACCGTCACAGCTGGGGCCACCGAGGCCTGACGGGCGCCTTCGTCAGGAGACCGGGGGCGGGTGACCCTCGGCTGTCGCCGTCAGCGCCGGATCCCAACTGCATGCATCGCATGCGTACCTGAACGCCGAGTGGGCGAACACGAGCGCGGTCTCGTGGGGGTTGGCCGCCCCGCACACGTCGTTCCAGTCCAGCAGGTATTCGCCCAGCGCCGGTTCCCACCGCGCGGCGGCGGGCGCGAGCGTCCCGGTCTCGAACCCGGGCGGCGCCGGGTGGGCGTAGGCGTAGAACGCGGCCTTCGTGTACCGCGGATCGCCTGGCCACCAGCCGATCGCCACCTCCTGCGCGTCCATCGCGTTGCGCATGATGAAGTCGTCGGACGGCGGGTCGGCGGGCAGCCCGGAGAACAGGCTCACCGCCAGGTCGAATGACCCCCACCAGGCGTTGACCGGCGTCGAGCGCCCGCGGTACGGCGCGCGGAACGCGGCGAGCGCGAGTGCTGCCTGCGTCGCGGCGGCGAAGTAAGACGCGACTTTGGACGGGTCGTATTCGGCGTGCTCGTCGTCCTCGTCGAGCGGAACGGTCCACGGCACCTCCTGCGGCTTCGGGTCGATCGTGACCGCGCCGCCGAGGCGACGGACGGCATCGAGCACGCCGCGCGTCACCTCGCCGACCGCGCGGTCGGGGGTGAGCGCCACGCGCTCGGCTCCGCCGTCGGTGTGTTCGACGGCTGCCTCGTGCCTTCGCAGGTCTAGTGCCACCACTAGGGCGCCGGAGCCGTCCGGGGCCGGCAGTGGCAGCGTCTCCCAGCCCCGCGCGGTCAGGCGCAGGGCAGCGTGCTGGAGCTCCGGCTCGGGCGGCGCCAGCGCCACCGCGAGCTTGCCGAGCAGCTGAGTGTGAGCGTGGAGCGTGTCGCACGTCGGCGCCCACTCCTCGTAGGACAGCTGTGGCCATTCGGCTGCCATTGGCTCACGCTATCAGCGCGGCTCCGTGCGGACGTGCGACAGTCGTGTCGCCAACCAAACTGAACGTCGAGGTGACCGATGAGCGAGATGGCCTCACCCACGCAGCCCGCCTCACCCTCCGATACGGCGAGGTGGGTGAAACGCGCCGGCGACAGCGTCGGCCATCCGCTCACCCGAGCGCTGCTCGTGCTGACGTTCACCACGGGTCTGGTCGACGGCGTCAGCTATCTCGGGCTCGGCCGGGTGTTCACCGCAAACATGACCGGGAACGTCGTGCTCCTCGGCTTCGGCGTCGCGGGCGCCGCCGGCCTTCCGGTCATCGCCCCGCTGGTCTCGCTCTGCGCCTTTCTCGTCGGGTCGAGTGCGGGCGGCGTGCTCGCCAAACGGATGGGCGACCGCCATCCCGTGCACGTCGCTCGCGCGCTTGCCATCGAGGTGTCTCTTATCGCAGCGGCGGCGGTGTTCACGGCGGTCGTCACGATCCGCCCGGACGCTCTGTCCGGGGACATCGTGATCGCGCTGCTGGCGTTCGCGATGGGGGTTCGAAATGCGACGGTCCGGCGGATCGGCGTTCCCGACCTAACGACGACCGTGCTCACGATGACGCTGACCGCGCTCGCGTCCGACTCACCTCTCGCTGGCGGTTCGGGCAAGGGCGGGGCGCGCCGAATCGCGGCCGTGCTGGCGATGTTCTGCGGAGCGCTCGCGGGCGCGTTGCTGCTGAAAACGAGCCTGGTCCTTCCGCTCGTCGTTGCGGCTGTGCTCGCGCTGGTCACCTGGGTCGTCTACGTGCCGGCCGCGAGACGGGCGGCATGATCGTGTGGCACCGGCTAACGGCCCATTGCCGCGATCAGCTTACGCGGGTCGAACGTCGCTCGGATCGCCGCAGCGTGGCGAAGTCTCTCGCCTTCCACGCCTCGAAGTAGGTGGCGGCGAGAGTGCCCGGGTCCGAGTTCATCGCGCTCACGGCTGGTAGGAGCCGGCGACCCAGGCTCGCGTGCTCACGCCGATCGCGTTCCAGGCGTTGATCGCGACGATCAGGCTGACCAGCGCCGCGACCTCGTCCGGGGAGAACTCGGCGGCAACGGCGTCGTAAGCCGCGTTCGGGACATGGTCATCGGCGAGCAGCGTGACCGACTCGGTGAACGCGAGCGCGGCGCGCTCTCGATCCGTGAAGTAGGGCGTCTCCCGCCACGCCGGCAGGGCGTAGATCCGCTGCTCGGTCTCGCCGATCGCGCGTGCGTCCTTGGTGTGCATGTCGATGCAGTACGCGCAGCCGTTGAGCTGCGACGCGCGAATCCGCACGAGCTCGCGCAGGCGATGGTCGAAGTCGACGGCATCGAGCTCCTTGATCGCCATGTTGTCGAGATGGGCCATCGCCCGCGAGAAATGGGGCGCGTGGCTGTCGAAATCGAGTCGGACGGGGATCTGCTGTGTGTTCTTGATGGTTGACATGCTCCTGCACACTACGACGTATGCGGCCCATGTGTAAGGTCCACATCAGTGACAAAAAAATGGGCCATTTCGGGCGTCGACCTGCACCTGGATCTCAAGGGGACGCGAGTCCGGGCCGCGCTCGAGTCGGCTTTGCGAGAGGCGGTTTCCGGCGGCCGTCTGCGACCCGGAACGCGGTTGCCGTCCTCCCGCGCACTGGCCGCTGATCTCGGCATCGCCCGGAACACCGTGGCCGATGCCTACGGTCAGCTGGTCGCCGAGGGCTGGCTCACCGCCGTGCGGGGTTCGGGCACCCGGGTGGCGCGGCGACCCGCGCCAGCGGACTCGACTCCCGCGCCCGAGGCGGTCATCCTCGCGCAGACCCGCTACGACCTGTGCCCCGGCGCCCCCGACCTCTCGGCTTTTCCCCGGTCGGCGTGGCTCGCGGCTGCGCGCCGGGCGCTCAGCGTGGCGTCCTGCGACACGCTCGGTTACTCGGATCCGCGCGGGCTGCCGGAGTTGCGCCGCGCGCTCGCCGACTACCTGGGCCGGGCTCGCGGCGTTCGCGCCGGCCCGGAGCACATCGTCATCTGCTGTGGCTTCACGCAAGGGTTCTGGCTGCTCTGCCGGGTGCTCCGGGCGAGCGGCGCCACGACCCTCGCGGTCGAGCAGTTCATCCAGCAGGGCACGTGCCAGGCCGCTAAGGAGAATGGGTTGACGCTGACGACGCTCCGGGTCGACGAGCGCGGCGCCCGGGTGAGCGAGCTCGGAGCCGCTGACGCCGTGCTCCTGACCCCTGCGCACCAATTCCCGCTCGGAGTGCCGCTCGCGGCGCGACGGCGAGCACAGGTTGTCGAGTGGGCGCTCGACACCGGCGGCCTGATCATCGAGGACGACTACGACGGCGAGTTCCGCTACGACCGCCATCCACTCGGGTCGCTGCAGGGCCTGTCCCCAGAACAGATCGTCTATGCCGGGACCGCGAGCAAGGCACTCGCGCCGGGCCTGCGACTGGGTTGGCTTGTGCTCCCGGGGCGGCTGATCGACGAGGTCTGTGCGGCCAAGACCCTGGCGGACCGGAACACCGGCGCGATCGACCAGCTCACGCTCGCCGAGTTCATCGTCTCCGGCGCCTACGACCGCCACATCCGGCGATCGCGGCTCATCTATCGCCGCCGGCGAGACCGGCTGGTGACCGCGCTGAAACGAGACACGCTCGGGGTGCGGATCTCCGGCATCGCCGCCGGCCTCCACGCCCTCGTCGAGCTGCCGCCCGGACACGACGAGCAACACATCATCGCGCGTGCCGCCGATCACGGCCTCGCGCTTCTCGGCCTCGGCACCTACGCCAAGGATCCACACAACCACCCACCGGCCCTGGTGGTCGGCTACGCGAAGCCGCCGGAACACGCGTACACCTCGGCGGTGGCGCGGCTGTCGGCGGTGCTGGCCGAGGCCGCCCGCTCTTCGTAGACGTCGAGTTACTGCGGAGCGGGGGCCGGGGCCGGGGCGGCGGCGGGGTGGGCTGCTTGGTAGACGGCCGCGGCGTGGGCGGCCCCGGCCCCCGCGCCGGACGCGAGGCCTCGGGGTCGGCCGGCACCTCGAAGTGGTCGAGCACGTCGTCGGCCGCGCCGTCGAGCGTCACGGTCGCGTTCTGGAGCCGGTGGTTGAGCGGCCCGAAGCTGGCGCCGAGCTCGGTGACGAGATAGTCGACCTGGGCGTCCATATCGAACAGGATCGCCGAGCCGATGTTGTTGAACGTGAACAGGCCGGCGCGGCGATTGCCACTCGTCCACTGGGCCAAACCGGTCCCGGGCATCCTCGGACCGGTCCCGCCGTGCCCGCCCGACGGCTGGCTGCGGTTCATCACCTCGTCCGGGGTGAAGTCCCTCACCGTGCCGCTGGAGTCCGCCGCGCGGAGTGGGGTCGCCTCGGCGCTTCCCTCGATCCGGCTCGGCAGCACGCCTGACTCGGCGCGCAGGTTGCCGACGAGGCCGGCGGCGCCGTTGACCGGGTAGTGGTAGGTGTCGATCAGACGCTCCATCACGTGGAGAATCCGTTCGTCCGCAGAACGCAGCGCCCATGGGTCGCGGAGCAACTCATCGATCGGATTGGTGACGCGGTCAGACCACCCGGGCATCGCCGTCAGCGCACCCGCCCGGAGGCTGTTCAGCTGCGCTTCGTTGTGGGGCAGGAACCGACGGATGTCGTCATTGCTGAAGCCGTTCAGGCCAAGGGCGGCGCCTTCCCAGTCGCCGCGCGCGATCGCGCCCTTGACGTAGTCCATCCGGCCGAGCCGCGCCGCCGCGCCGTCAACCGTGTAGATCACCAACGCCACCCGCTGCGGCGGTGGCAGCCGGATCATCGTCCGCAACGCACCCTCCATCAGCTCGCGGCGGTGTCCCTTGAGACGGCGGTCCGAGCTCACGCGGCTCGTTATGTCCGCGTCGTCACTGAAGCCGTTCAGCGTCTGCGCGACCCGTCCCCAGTCCTTGTCGCGGATGGCATCGTCGATGTCGGCGTCGAGCTGGGCCGGTGTCCTCGCCGGCGCCTGCTCGACCGCCTCCTGTCGCTGGAGGAGCCCGCGGCGGGCGAGCAGCCGGTTGACGGCGCGGTTGCCGGCCCCGCGCTGGATCGACAGCAGCCGTTGCGTCTCGTCCGGGGCTCCCTTCGGTGTCGGCGCGGCGCGCTCGGCTTCCGACTCGTGCCCCGGCGGTTCAGACGAGGCCAGCGAAGACACGACTCGAAGCTAACACGTGCACCTAGCGTTGGTGTTGGGCGGGGGCTATGGTCCGATCATGCGTGAGGTCGTCGTCGCGATCGGAATCAGCGCTCTGATCGCGGGCTGCGGCGGCTCGGGGGCGAAATCGCACCCGTCCTCGACGGCCATCCCGCAGGCGAGCCGCTCGGCCGTTGCGGCGACGTGCATCACCAAGCAGGGCTTCGGTGGGCTCGGCGGCCGCCGCGACCGTTTCGACGCCAACAACGACAACACCACAGGCGAGGCCGGTCCGACCCCGGGCGCGGCCTTCTTCCAGGTCGACGGCACGCTCCGAGGCTGCGTCGCCGCCTACGAGGTGCAGGACAGCGCGGCGCCGCCGCTGAGGGCCGGCGACATGCTGGACCTCGTCAGCGGCGGTCATCTCCCAAAGGACGCCGAGCCGGTCCTCACCACCAGCAACTGCGCCGTCTGGAAGAGCTTCGAGCTCCGGCGCGCGGTCGGGCTCCTGTACGCGAGGGCAACGGCGATCGGTCAGGTCGGGGGCGCGCCGGGGACCGCGGTGATCCAAGCAACGTCCCACTCGACCTGTTAGAGGCGAATGTCCGACACGGCCCAACCTTATGGCCGGATCCCGACGAGCCTCGTCGGCTCCTACGCCCAGCCGAACTGGCTGATCGATCGCGAGCGGCTGCGAGACCGCTTCCCGCCGCGCGTGCGCGCGCGGGAGCTGTGGCGCGTCGACCCTCGCTACCTCGAGGAGGCCCAGGACGACGCCACGGTCCTGGCGATCGGCGACCAGGAGCGCGCCGGCGTGGACATCATCACCGACGGGGAGATGCGTCGCGAGAGCTACTCGAACCGATTCGCGACGGCGCTCGACGGGGTCGACATCGAGACGCCGGGCACCGCGCTGGACCGCAGCGGCCATCCGAACCCCGTCCCCCGCGTCACTGGTCCGATCGCCCGCCGCCACCCCGTCGAGGTGCGCGACATCGAGTTCCTGCGCGTCCACACGAGCAAGCCGACCAAGATGACGGTCCCGGGCCCGTTCACGATGTCCCAGCAGGCCCAGGACGACTTCTACGGCGCCCCGGACGCGCTCGGCGCCGCGTACGCTCGGGCCGTTCGCGAGGAGATCGTCGACCTGTTCGCCGCCGGCGCGGACATCGTCCAGCTCGACGAGCCGTACATGCAGGCACGTCCGGAGGCGGCACGCGCCTACGGCGTCGACGTCTTGAACGAGGCGATCGGCGGGATCGACGGCACCGTCGCCGTGCACATCTGCTTCGGCTACGGGGCGATCATCCACGATCGGCCGAGCGGGTACTCGTTTCTGCGCGAGCTCGCCAAGACCGGCTGCGACCAGGTCTCGATCGAGACAGCACAGTCCGGGCTCGACCTCGAGGTGCTCGATTCGCTCCCCGACAAGACGATCATCCTCGGCGTGCTCGATCTCTCGACCGATGACGTCGAGACTCCGGCCACGGTCGCCGACCGGATCCGCCGCGCGTTCCCTTACGTGCCGGCGAGTCGGCTCGTGGCCGCGCCCGACTGCGGCATGAAATACCTGTCCCGCGGCGCTGCGTACGGGAAGCTCGAGGCGCTGGTGGAGGGTGCCCGGCTCGCGGCCGGGTGACGGTTATCGCACCTTGCCGCGGGCGGCCACAGGCCACACCGTTTCGATTCGTCCGCCACGGTGCACATGGAGTGCATCGTGGAGGTTGACTGTCGTGTCGATGTGGGACGGCTGGAGCGTGACCCTGTCGCCGACGCGGAGCTCCCGGGGCTCCGGGGAGTCGGCGGGCGTCAGCACCCCGTGCTCATCCCCGGCGTGAACGTATGACCATCCCGGAGCGTCGAGCAGACGGGCGGGCCCGGAGTCGTTCGAGAGCGTCTTCAGGCCGGCGTCGATCACCGCGCGGTCCGCTGCGGGCCGGCTGATCACCGTCGCGATCACGGTCAGCGCCGGGCGATAGGGCACGCCACCCGTGTCGGAGTAATCGGTGTCCATGAAGATGAACGACCCGGGCTGGACCTCGGTCACTATCTCGTGCGCGGCGCAGAACTCCGCCGTGCCCGTGCCGCCGGTGGTGACGACCTCGACCGCGTGACCGCCGGCGCGCAGATCGCCCACCGCCCATCCCAGGCGTTCCATCGAGACGTCGCAGCGCCGGCGCCGCTCGCCCGGGTCGCGGACGTGTTGCAGGTTGCCCTCGTATCCCTGTAGCCCGACAAGTTCGAGCCGACCCAGCCCTGTGATCCGATCCGCCAGCGCGAGCGCATCTTCGGGCGCGACCCCGCAGCGGTCCTGGCCGACGTTGACGTCGACGAGGGTCTCGAGCGGGCGGCGCAGGGCGTCGTCGATCGCGCTCGCCCCCTCCCACGAGTCGACGACGATCCGGATCCGCGCCAGCGGCCAGCGGGACGCCAGCTCCGCGAGCCGGCGCACCTTGACCGGGCCGACCAGCTCCGTGGTGACCATCACGTCGTCGATCCCGCCGGCGAGCATCACCTCGGCCTCGCCCAGCTTGGCCACGCACACGCCTTCGGCGCCCGCCGCCACCAGTAGCCGAGCCACCTCCGGGCTCTTCGCGGTCTTCATGTGCGGACGCACGCGGACGGCGGCCAGCCGGTGCATGCACCGCTGGACGTTGTCCTCGAACGCGTCGAGATCGACGGTCAGGCAAGGCGTGTCGAGATCGTCGATGTCCAGGCCGTCCACCGATCGAGAATCTCACACTGCCCCGGTCAGTGTGCTTCGATGCCGTCGATGGCGAGGGAACGCAAGCTCGGGGCCCAGTTGGATTTCACGGCGGCCGAACGGCCGCGGCGGGTGCCGTTGCGCGGCCAGTACGTTGTGCTTCGGCCGGTGAGTGCCGGCGACGATGCCGAGCCACTGTTTGCGGAGTCACACCCACCGCTCGCCGATCCGGGCCTGTGGACCTACCTGCCGGGCGGGCCGTACCGCGATGCCGGTGATCTGCGCGACGCCCTGGTCGGCATGGAGCGCTCAGAGGACCCCTTGTTCTTCACGCTGGCGCAGCTACCCGGGGAGGGTCCCGCCGGGGTCGCCTCCTACCTGAGGATCACGCCCGAATACGGCGTGATCGAGATCGGCAATATCTGGTTCGGGGCGTCGCTGCGACGGACGACGGCGGCCAGCGAGGCGATTTACCTGCTCGTGTCCAACGCGTTCGACGAGCTCGGAAACCGGCGGCTCGAATGGAAGTGCGACTCGCTCAACGAGGCTTCGCGGCGCGCCGCCGCGCGCTTCGGCTTTCGCTTCGAGGGCGTGTTCCGCAACCACATGGTCGTCAAGGGCCGTAACCGGGACACCGCCTGGTTCGCGATCACCGACGACGAGTGGCCGCCGATCCGCGGCGCGTTCCGCGCCTGGCTTTCGCCTGAGAACCAGGATGGGAGCGGCCACCAGCGCCTCCGCCTCGGCGAGTTGATCGCCGAAGCTCGCGGCGGGCTGTCCTAGATGCGCCCGCGGGCGAGGTCGAGCAGCCGGCTCAGGATCCGCTCACCATCGACCCGGAGACCGTTGTGCTCGTACTCGTTGGTGATCCACGGCCGGGCGCCCCGAATCCGCGCCGCGGTCGCCTCGGAGAACACTCGCTCCACGTACGCGTCCTCGGCGTAGATCGCGGCGGCGACGGGCACCTCGTTGGCGCTCAGGACCTCCGGGTCGTAGAGCCGCGGCCACTCACGCTGGGCGAGCAACTCGGCAGCCTCGCGAAGCGGCCGGAGCGCTCCGTAGTCCTCGAACATCCACGAGAAGATGTGCTCTCCGGTGAGCAGATGCGGCTCGTCGAACTCCGGCGGCATGACACGTTCCGCGGACCATCCGGTCGTGCCGCCGTCCGCCATGCAGGCCTCGTGGATGATCGCGTAGATCGGGTTGCGGGCAAAGCTGGTGTCGCTCTCGACGTCGTGCAGGAACGCCGGCGAATCGAACGGAAGCTCGAGCAGGTAGTGGAGCCGCTCGGCGCCGTCGCTCATGCCGAGCATGCCGCCCACCTGCCGAAACCGCCGCCAAGTCAAGCGGTCGCCGGAGGGCAGCCGCAGCTCTTCCCGCTCGACCTTGCGCTCGAGGGCCAGGAGCCGCTCACGGTCACCGGGGTAGCGCTCGAGGTACCGGCGATTGCGCTCGAGGACGCGGCGATAGGTGTGAGGGTAGTACTCGTCGATCACGTTCCCCAGCGGAGGGAGGCCGCCGGTGAGGAGGCCCTCGCGGAGGCCGTGCGGGGCCAGCGACAGATACGTGGTCACGCAGAACCCGCCGAAGCTCTGCCCGAGCACGCTCCAGCGCTCCACGCCGAGCTCGCGGCGAATCCACTCGGCGTCACGGACGATCGAATCAGCGCGGAAATGCGCGAGATAGTCGGCCTGCTCCTGCGCGCTCATCCCGGGAAGCGTCCCGACCGGCGTCGAGCGGCCCGTCCCGCGCTGATCGAGCATCAGCACGCGGAACTCACTCAGCGCTCGGTCGAGCCACCCCGGATCGCTGGGGTTCCGGTGCGGGCGCGGGGCTTCTGACCCCGGCCCGCCCTGGAAGTAGACGAGAAACGGCCGGTCTCGACCCTCGGGGTCGGCGACCTCGCGCGCGAACACCGTGATCCGCGGCCCGCTCTCATCGTCGTGGTCGAGCGGGATCTCGAACGAGTGCTCGACCGCGACCAATCGCGGCAGCAGGAACTCCTGACGCATCGCGCCGTCAGGAGTTCTGCAAATAGATCATCGTCGACTCGGTGGCCCCGTTGTTGAACGTGAAGACGACCTTGACGCCCGCGGGCGCGGACGTCAGCTCGAGCCACTTGCCCTTACCCGCGGTGATGTGCAGGTCGGTGAGCTTGATCGGCACTCCGGCCACGACCTGGAGGATCTGCGGGATCGTCGCGCTGAGGTGGTAGACGAAGTTGCCGTGGACCCGGGTCAGGTGGCCGACAACCGGCGTCTGCACTCGGGCTGGGTTGTTCAGCACCGTGAAGAAATATATGGCGTTGGCGCCGCCGTTGACGACGGTGATCTGCGGGTGCGTGATCACGGTGTCGGCGAACGCCGTCCCGCCGCCGGTGCCCATGATCGACGCCTTCGGGCAACCCGACGGCCCGACCGAGTTGAGCCGCTGGTAGCTGCAGGAGGCGTAATGCCCGCCGTTGTACTTTGAGCCCCGCGGGAACCAGATGTCGAGCTTCTGCAGCATCGGCTGTTGTGCGGCGTCCAGGCCGCCCCAGCCGAAGTCGACCGCGAGCTTGACGCCCACAGGATGTCGGGAGGTCGGCGTCGACAGGGCGGCAGCCCTCGCGACGACCTTCGGGGTGGACGAAGCAAGCGCGGCTACCGCGCCCGCGCCGAGGATCACGATGGTGCTGACTGCCAATGCAAACTTGCGCACGAGGATCGACCTCCTTGATGAGATTGAGCGGTGGCGCTAGAGCGCGCCGTCGCCCGGCGGACGGCGGAGACGAGCGGTTCGATCTCCTCCCGGGCGACACTACCTAAAACCCTTGGGTCCGGCCGTAGTCGCGCCGGCCAGAACGGCGGACTCGGCGGCGCTGGTAGCGTCCGGCGCGTGGTGGACGCGCGCGTCCGAGCGCGGTTCTCAGACGGCGATCCTGACGCCGTGCGGGCTGTCTACCGCGCGTACGGCCGGCTCGTGTACGCGATCGCCTTCCGGGTGCTGGCAGACCGGTCGCTGGCCGAGGAGGCAACCCAGCAGGCGTTCCTCAAGGCATGGCGCGCCGCCAGCAGCCTCGACCCCAGCCGTGAGATCGGTCCATGGCTGGCGACGATCGCGCGGCGCGTCGCGATCGACCTGTACCGACGCGAGGCGCACCGGACCGCCGACCCGATCGAGTCGGTCGCTCCTGACGACCCGGCGCTCACCTCGGCGCCGGTCTCGGCCGAATCGCTCTACGACGTGTGGGAGGTTCGTCGTGCCGTCGCCAGCCTGCCCGAGGAGGAGCGGGAGATAGTTCGTCTTCAGCACTTCGACGGGCTGACCCAGGCGGAGATCGCGGAGCGACTCGGACAGCCGGTTGGGACGATCAAATCGCGATCGTTCCGCGCCCATCGACGGCTGGCCGCCGAGCTCGGCCATCTGAGGGAGGACCCGCCGTGAACGACTTCGGGATTCGATCCGTAAGAATTAACGAGGAGAGCCAATGACGGCCAACGACGACGACCGGATCGCGTACCTGAGCGGCGAGCACGCCGACGCGCTTTCGGCCGAGGACCGAGCGGATCTCGACGAACTGCGGGCGCTGCTTCGCGCTCCGGCTGCCTGGGCCGAGCCCGACCCCGGTCTCGAGGACCGCGTCGTCGCGGCGATCGCGGCCGAGGCCGGCGCCCCGGAGCGGGCCGCCGAGACAGGCTCTCCGGAGAAGGCCGCCGAGACAGGCGCCCCGGAGCGGGCCGCGGAGACAGGCGCCCCACCGCGCGCCGCCGCTCCCGTCCGCAAACGCCGCCGTCTGATCTGGTTGCGCCCGGCCTACGCGCTCGGCGCCGCGGCGCTGGCGGCGGCCGCCGCGGTCGTGATCGTCGTTAGCGTGGGCAGCAGCGGCCCGTCGGCGCTCCACTTTGCGATGGTGCTCAACGGCACATCCCTGGCCCCGGGGGCGCATGGCAACGCGTCGCTCACGAAGACGACCGCGGGCTGGCGGATCCAGCTGGACGCGACCGGACTCCCGCGGGTCGCGAACGGCCGCTACTACCAGGCGTGGCTGAAGAACGCTCGGGGCATCCTCGTCCCGGTCGGCACCTTCAACGAGCCCGATCACATCACCCTGTGGGCCGGCGTTCCCGCGACCTCATTCCCGACTCTGACGGTCACGCTGCAGCAGGCCAACGGGAATCCGGCCTCCTCGGGCAAGCGGGTCCTCGTCGGCACGATCCGCTCTGGCGGCTGATCAGCGCGAGCCTGCGACGCCTGTCAGGCTCTCCCGGCGTCTCTAACCAGGAGGGTCTACGTTGAACCAGCCGGACAGTCCCCGATCCCAGCACGGCGAAAGCGAGTCCGACGAGCAGCAGGAAAAGCTCCCGCTGACGGCTCGCCTGCTGCTCCGTCAGTCGCTGACCGCGCGGAGGGCAGCCGGAATCATCGCCGGAGTCGCCGTGCTGATCACGGTCGCGGGCGGCATCCTCGAACGGGTCCTCGACCATCGGGAGTACCACACGATCGGGAAGGGACTGTGGTTCGCCCTCCAGACGGTCACGACCGTCGGATACGGCGACGTCACGCCCGCGCGCTCGATCGGGCGATACATCGCCGCCGTCATCATGCTCACCGGGATCGGCTTCCTGGCCGTGATCACGGCCTCCGTCACCGCCTCGCTGATCGAGAGCAGCCGCCGGCGGTTTGCCGACTCCGACGCGGGCATGACCCGGCGGCTGGACGAGGTCGACGCGCGGCTCTCGAGGATCGAGGCGTCGCTCGATCGGCTGGCGCCGCCCGAGTCCCCCGATCGCGTGGGCTGACAGCGCCTATCGCCTGATCGAGAAGCTCTTGCTCGCGCTCGTCGACGGCTGCCCGGTCGGCGTGAAGCTGCTCTTCTCGGTGAGCTTGAGACGCTTGCTGTGCTTCAGCAGCGAGCGCCCCTTGCCCGTCAGCTTGATCTTGACCGTCGCCGTGCCGGCGTTCGCGAAGCTCGCGCGCCCGCTCGCGATCAGCACCGGCTTCCTTGATTTCGCGGACCGCGCGCCGCTCGGCGTCGCATCCCACGAGATCACCAGCGCGCCGGCGCCCGGCGCGTCAAACGAGACCGAGTAGCCGCCGTGCTTGAGCAGCGACTTGATGCTTGCGTTCTTGCCGTGCGCGCCCAGGATTGCCTGCAGCGCGGCCTCGATCTGCGTGACGGTCGGACCGGGCAGCGTGACGGGCCCGACTGGGAGCGAGGTCGCTGCCAGGCTGCCGGCGGTGTTGCGCGCGGTCACGATCACCTGCACCAGCGCGTTCTGATCCGCGGTGCTCAGCGTGTACGAGCTCGCGGTCGCGCCGCCGATGTTCGAGCAGGACGTGGTGCACCGCTGCCACTGGTAGGCGTACGAGATCGGTGCGGTCCCCGACCACCCGGCGGTCGATGTCGACAGCGTTTGCCCCACAACCGGTGTCCCCGAGATGACGGGCAGCGAGAAGGTGGCCGGTTTGATGGGGATTGGCTGCACCACGGCTGTACGGTCGGAGACGGCCGGCGATGCGCTCGTGCCGCCGGGGTTGGTGGCGAACTCATCGACACGGATCGTGTGGCCGACGTCGGTGGGCGTCAGCTTGTAGGTCTGGTTGGTTGCGTGGAAGATCGCGGCGCACGAGGTGCCGGCCGCATTGCAGTCCTCCCACTGGTAGGAGTAGCTCACCGGACCGTTCGTCCACTGCGCGTGCGACTCAGTCAACGTCTTCCCCACCATCGCGGTGCCTGAGATCTTCGGCACCGAGGCGCTCGTGGGTATCGGCGGCACGACAATCCCGGTCGGCACTGAGCTTGCCGGCAAGCTCGTGCCGCCGGAGTTGACTGCAAACTCCTCGACGACGATCGTATGACCCTTGTCCGTGGTCTGCACCTTGTAGGTGGGGCTCGTCGCTTTGCCGATTAGCACGCAATTGTTGCCGTCCGCATCGCAATCCTCCCACTGATGCGTGATGGAGGTGGGGTTGTTGGTCCATGTCCCGTCGGTGACCGTCAGGGTCGTGCCCACGATCGGGTTGCCCATGATCGACGGCGGCGTCACGTTGACCGGCACCAGCAGGGTCCCCGTATAGGTCAACGCGAAGTCCTCGTTGTCGACGGCCTCGCAGAACGCCTGCGTGGGGC
>Ga0310037_10000192_pt1 | contig 46479 bp, 35 predicted proteins | sample Sb_taG_11_FD_200239 | JGI IMG/M metagenome (GOLD analysis project Ga0310037, IMG submission 200239) | Peat soil microbial communities from Weissenstadt, Germany - Sb_50d_3_AS metaG (v2) (version 2) | ecosystem: Environmental > Terrestrial > Soil > Wetlands > Peat | place: Germany: Weissenstadt... | reverse complement strand
GCTGATGTGCTGGGATGGGAGAGTGGGCGGGGGAACTCGCCGGCAGAGCGCGGCGAATGCGGTGCGGGCGGGGGATCATCCTCGCTTCGGCCAACTGAATGCCCCCGCAAGCCGAGTGGGACCCCGGGCTGAGTGTCACGTCTGCGGGTGACGGGAGGCCGGTGATGCTGGAGAACGTGACGTGACTGTGGCGGCACTCTAGCGCGGGATGCTGGACAGCAGGTTCCTGTCCCACACCATGACCGTGTAGGGGCCGAAGTTGTACACGCGGGCCGGACGGCCGAAGTACTTCTCTATGAGAGAACGCGGCTCCCAGTTCAGGTAGCCGGGCGCGCTGGACAGCACGATGAAGTTGGCCCGCTGTGACGCCGGGTCGTACCACGAGGGCCTGGCCAGCCACAGGTCCCGCTCCATGGTGCTCTTCAGCAGAGCCCTGACCTTGACCTGGCCGCCGGTCTCGACGGTGACGATGCTGCTTTCCCAGTAGCCGCCCAGGCCGTAGCGCAGGTGATGAGCTTCCAGCCAGGACGCGAGCTGAACGTTGTCCGGCGGCGCGGCGGGCTGGACCACCTCATGCGCGAGCCCTGCCACGTAGCCGGCCAGGACCACCAGGCCCGCCCCGTACGCGACCGCCCGCGCGCGGCGGGCGAGCGCGCCGCCGGCTCGCGCCCCGGCGGCCTGCGGGCAAGGCTGGCCGGCCAGCATCCGGGCGGCCTGCGCGCGGGGCTGGCCGGCCAGCATCCGGGCGGCCAGCGCCGCCCCGAACGGCGCGACCACGGCGATCTCGTGCGGGCCCTCGGAGCCCGCGCTGGTCAGCACGAACAGCGCGACGTTGGCCACGATGGCCACGGCCAGGACCTGATCTACCAGGCTGGCGCCGGCGAAAAACCGCCAGGCCACGAGCAGCACCGCCAGGATGACCAGGGCGACGCTGATCATGTGGAGCACCGCGATCACGAACACGGCACCGGTCAGCCCGCGATAGTCAGCCCCGAAGATCTGCGGCACGGCCCACAGGGCGTGCAGGTTAGCCAGGATGTGGTGCAGAGTGAATTTGAACGGGATCGGGCTCAGGATGTAGCCGCCCAGCGCGCGGAGCACCCGTTCCGCCACCCAGGCCAGCCCGGCCGCCACGCCCGCCGCAGCAATCAGGGACAGCTCGTACCACCGGGCGCGGACGCCGCGGGACAAGCTGCGCTCCCGGACCGCTCCCTCGATGACCCGCGAGGCGCAGACGAGGGCCAGCGGTATCACCCCGACGATGAGCACGATCTGGTCGGCGATGAGCACCCAGGCCAGCCCCAGCGCGGTCAGGAGCGGAACGTACCAGCGCTGCGGGGCGCGGTCGAGGAATAGCAGGATCAGCAGGACGGGGACCGAGGTCCCGATGTGGCCGACGCTCAGGAGAAGGGCGGAGACACCGATGCCCAGCTGGGGCGCGAGCATGATCCCGGCCGCGATCGCCATCCTGACCACCGCGGCCCGGCTAGTGAACCCGCCCCGGGCCACCAGCACGGCCAGCAGCGCGGCCAGCGTGTAGGTCATCGCCGCCGCGATGTGAGCCGTGTTCGCGTGCACGCCGAAGATGATCTCCAGCAGGGCGTACTGCGGCAGCTCGGTGGTGTAGAACGACACGTCGGCCTTGTACCAGCCGTGCAGCAGCAGGTTGCCGTGCAGCATGTCCGACGCCTGGAGCAGGACATTGGCCTGATCGGAGTTCTCGGGCATGGTCCGCGACAGCCTGAGGTACACGGTGAACAGGGCCGCCGCGAATACCGCGAAACCGGCCGCCTCGAGGAGGCGGCGGCGCCTGACGTACCACGGACGTGGCGCGGCGTCCGGCCCCACCGCATTGCCGGACGGAGGTTCCGTCTCGGTTCCCGCGCGGACCAACCCCATGGAACGGGGAGTTTAGCGGCTCACCAGCTGGTCGCGATGTACTTGGTCTCGGTGAACTCCAGGAGCCCCTCGTGCGCGCCCTCGCGGCCGATGCCGGACTGCTTCACGCCGCCGAACGGGGCGGCCGGGTCCGAGACCAGGCCGCGGTTGAGGCCGACCATGCCGGCTTCGAGGGCCTCCGACACCCGCAGGCCACGGCTCAGGTCCCGGGTGTAGACGTAGGAGACGAGCCCGAACTCGGTGTCGTTGGCCCAGTTGATGGCGTCCGCTTCCGAGGTGAACCTGACCACGGGCGCCACCGGGCCGAAGATCTCGGTGCCGAGGATGCCCGCGTCCGCCGGGACCTGGTCGATCACCGTCGGCTGGTAGTAGTAGCCGCGCCGGTCCGGCGCCCGCCCGCCGGTGACCACCTGGCCGCCGTCTGCCGTGGCGGACTGGACCAGTTCGGCCACCTTGGTCCGGGTCGGCTCGTTGACCAGCGGGCCCACGTCGGTGCCCTCGTCCAGGCCCGGCCCGACGACCATCCGGTCCAGCCGGGCCGCGAACGCCCGGCTGAACTGGTCGGCGACCGCCTCGTGCACGTAGAAGCGATTGGCCGCGGTGCAGGCCTCGCCGCCGTTGCGCATCTTGGCGATCAGTGCTCCCTCGACGGCGGCGTCGATGTCCGCGTCCTCGAAGATGATGAACGGCGCGTTGCCGCCGAGTTCCATCGAGCAGTTCACCACCGTGTCGGCGGCCTCGCGCAGCAGGATCCGGCCCACCTCGGTCGACCCGGTGAAGGACAGCTTGCGGACCCGCGGGTCGTTCAGCATCGCCGACACCAGCGCACCGGATTTCCGCGAGGTCAGCACGTTGACCACCCCGTCGGGCACGCCGGCCTCGGCCAGCAGCCCGGCGATGTACAGCGCGGTCAGCGGCGTCTCCGAGGCCGGCTTGAGCACGACCGTGCAGCCGGCCGCCAGCGCCGGGCCGATCTTCCGGGTGGCCATCGCGGCCGGGAAGTTCCACGGCGTGACCAGCACCGAGACGCCGACCGGCTGGCGCATGACCAGGATCTTGTTGGCGCCGGACGGCGCCTGCATCAGCACGCCTTCCATCCGTACCGCCTCTTCGGCGTACCAGCGGAAGAACTCGGCCGCATACGCCGCCTCGGCCCTGGCGTCGCGCAGGGCCTTGCCGTTCTCGGTGACCATCAGCTTGGCCAGCGAGTCGGTGTTCCTGGTCATCAGCTCGAAGACCCGGCGCAGGCACTCGGCACGCTGCCGAGGCGGGGTGGCCGTCCAGCCAGCCAGCGCGCCGTGGGCCGCGGTAACCGCGTCCAGCGCGTCCTCCACGGTCCCGTCGGCCACCTCGGCGACGGCGTCCTCGGTGGCCGGGTCGATCACCGGCAGCGTGCCGCCACCCCGCCCGCCGGTCCACTCGCCGCCGATCAGCAGGCTCGTGGGTACCTCGATGCCGACCAGCTGAGCGGTGTTGCTCACCATTCCTCCAGGCTCTTCCTGACTGTCTCGGTGATCCGGTCCGCCGAGGGCAGTACGTAGTCTTCGAGCTTATCCGCGGCCGGCAGCGGGACATGGGGGGTGGTGATGCGGACCGGAGGCCCGGTGAGCGCGCCGTACGCCTCTTCGGCCACGATCGAGACGATCTCCGCGCCCCAGCCGCACAGCCGCGGATTCTCCTCGACGGTGAACAGCCGGCCGGTGTTCGCCACCTCGGCCAGGATCGTCCGTGTGTCCAGCGGGACCAGCGACCGCACGTCGACCACCGTGACCTCGATGCCGTGCTCGGCGGATAGCCGCCCAGCCGCCGCCAGCGACCGCGGCACCATCGCGGCCAGCGCGAGGATCGTCGCGTCCCGGCCCTGCCGCAGCACCGTGGCCCGGCCGAGTTCGTCGAGGACCTCGGTGCCCTCCGGCACGTCGCCCTTGCTCGCCATCAGGCCCTTGTGCTCGAAGAACACCACCGGATCGGGATCCCGGACGGCCGCGGCGAGCAGGCCCACCACGTCACGCGGGCTCGACGGGGCGACGACCTTCAGGCCCGGCACCGCCATGGCCCAGTTCTCCACCGACTGCGAGTGCTGGGCCCCGAACCGGACCCCGGCGCCGTTGGCGCACCGGACGACCAGTGGCAGCGCCAGCTGGCCGTCGGACATGTACCTGATCTTGGCCATCTCGTTGGCGATCAGGTCCCAGCAGACCGCGAAGAAGTCGCTGAACATGATCTCCGCGATCGGGCGCAGGCCGGTCATCGCGGCGCCTACCGCGGCGCCCAGGATGGCCTGCTCGCTGATCGGGGTGTCACGGACCCGCTCGGGGCCGAACTCCTCGAGCAGGCCGACCGTCGTCTTGAACACCCCGCCGGCCGCTGCCACGTCCTCGCCGAGGAATACGACGTTGGGGTCGCGGCGCATTTCCTGCGCGATACCCCAGGCCACTGCCTCGCGGTAAGTGATAACTGCCACCACGGCTCCGTTCGGTGAAAATTAATTTTCGGAATTAAAAAAGAGTCAGCTAATCACGGCGATGACCGTCGCGACCGGGACGGTCTCGCCTTGCTGCACTCGGATCTCGCTGAGCACGCCGGTGACGGGAGCGGGTATCTCGGTATCCACCTTGTCGGTGCCGATCTCGAGCAGCGGCTCGCCTTCGCTGACCGGGTCACCCACCTGCTTGAACCACTCGTTGACAGTGCCCTCGTCGACCGTCTCGCCCATCCGGGGCATGACGACGTCGGTCATCAGTTCCTCCAGGAGTTCCCGCCGTCGGCCCACACGTTGGTAAGGGCCAGTTCGAGGCGGGGCTCAGGGCCGGCCTTGGCCTCCTCGGTGGCGCGGTCCACCGCGTCCCTGGCGTTCTTGTCGATCGCGTCCAGGGTCCCCTCGTCGACCCCGCGGCCGATGAGGACCCGGCGGTAAGCGGGCAGCGGATCCCGGGCCAGCCACTCCTGTACTTCGGTGGCGGGACGGTACTTGCCGGGGTCGGCGCGGGAGTGACCGCCGTGGCGGTAGGTGATCGCCTCGATCAGGGACGGGCCCTCATTTCCCCTGGCCCGGCTGATCGCGGCTTGCGCGGTCTCGTACACCGCCTCCACGTCGTTGCCGTCCACCACGATGCCCTCCAGCCCGTACGAGGCAGCGCGGTCGGCCGCGGGCCTGGGCACCGGGGTCACCGAGCCGATCGGCGTGTACTCCATGTACTGGTTGTTCTCGCAGATGAAGACGACCGGGAGCTCCCAGATCGCGGCCAGGTTGAGCGCCTCGTGAAAGGCGCCGATGTTCGTGGCGCCGTCGCCGAGGAAGCACACTGTGACCTGCCCGGTGCCCCGGTACTTCGCCGACCAGGCCGCGCCGTTGGCGATGACCAGTTGCGCGCCGATGATCGCGTAGGCGCCGAGGATGCCGCGGGAGACGTCCAGCAGGTGCATCGAGCCGCCCTTGCCGTGCATGAGGCCGTTCTCCCGGCCCAGCAGTTCGGCCATCACCGGGGTCATCGGCGTGCCGCGGGCCAGCACGTGGTTGTGGCCGCGGTACGTGGTGAACACGTAGTCGTCGTCGTTCATCGCCTGCGACACGCCGGCCGCGACCGCCTCCTGGCCGGTGCCGAGGTGCGTCGTCCCCTTGACCAGGTTCTGCAGGAACAGGTCGTGCGCGCGCTTCTCGAACTGCCGGATCTCGGTCATCTTCCGGTACATCTCGAGCGCGGTGTCCATTTCCGGGACCTCGGGTATCGCAGTGTCCATGTTCGGCACGTGATCGCCTTATCTCTTCCCGGCGTCAGTAGGGGTTGGTGACGTAGAGGTCCTGCGCCGGGAACTTGGTCAGGACGTCGACCCCGTTCGGGCCGACCACCACCTCTTCCTCGATCCTGGCCGCCGAGTGCCCGTCGGTGGCCGGGCAGTAGGTTTCCAGGGCGAACACCATGCCTTCCTTGATCTCCAGGGGCGCGTCAAGCGAGGTGAGCCGGGAGATAATGGGGCGTTCGTGCAGGGCCAGGCCGAGACCGTGCCCGAACTCCAGGCCGAAGGCGGTCTTCTCGTCGGCCAGCCCGATCTCCTGCGCGACCGGCCACAGCCGGGCCACCTGGTCGGTGGACACGCCGGGCTTGATCATGTCGATGGCGACGTCGATCCATTCACGGGCCCGCTGGTAGGCGTCTCTTTGCGACTGGGTGGCCCGGCCGACCGCGAAGCAGCGGTAGTAGCAGGTCCGGTACCCGTTGTAAGAGTGCATGATGTCGAAGAAGGCCTGCTCGCCGGGCCGGATCATCCGGTCGGAGAAGTTGTGCGGATGCGGGTTGCACCGCTCGCCGGACACCGCGTTGATGCTTTCCACATCGTCGGAGCCCATGTCGTACAGGCGTTTGGCCGCCAGCGCGACGATCTCGTTCTCCCTGATGCCGGGCTTCAGCGCGTCCGCTATGTCCTGGTAGGTGCCGTCGACCATGGCCGCCGCGGTGGCCAGCAGCGCGATCTCGTCCCTTGACTTGATCTCCCGCGCATCCAGCATCACCTGCTGGCCGTCCCTGACGTCCACTTGCTGTCGCTGCAGCTCGAAGAAGGTGGGGACCTCGGCCCAGTCCACGCCGATCGGTTCGTTATTTATGCCGGCTTGGCTGAGGCGGTCCTTGATCTCGGCGACCTGCTTCTGGGTGAGCCCGGAGGCGGGCGGGGCAGCGCCGCGCATGGTGGTGTAGGAGGCGATGCAGTTCTCCGGCTTCAGCCACGGGCAGTACATCCGGTGGTGCACCGCGGCCGAGCCGAAGTCCCACAGCACCAGTTCGCCGGTACGGGTGTACAGCGCGTACCGGCACAGCTTGTCCCTGGTCCACTCGCCGATGGCGACGCCCGTCAGGTACCTGATGTTGTTGTTGTCGAAGACCAGCAGCGCGCCCAGCCCGGCGTTCTCCATGGCCTGGCGGGCGCGGTCCAGCCGGTAGGCGCGCAGCCGGCCGAAGTCGAGCCTCTCTTCGAAGTCGACGTTCATCCGGCCGGGCGCGGGGGCCAGGGGAAGTGCAGGTACGGCCATGGGAACTCCTGTGCTCGTCCGCTGCTCGTGCTCTGTGCTCGTGCCGGTGCACTATGCCCGTGCACTGTGCGCTTGCACCAACCATCCAATGACGTGTGCAGTGAGACTGTCAAGATTTGCGGCGGGCAGCGTGCAGTGTACGTTTACATTATGTCGGCTGGCTTCGATCCGGGGACCGGGCTCGGCCCCCGGCTGCGCCTAGCCCGCGAGGAACGGCAGATGTCCGTGCGTGAGCTGGCTCGCAGAATCGGGTGTTCGGCCAGCCTGATCTCGCAGATAGAGCGGGGAGTCTCGGTCCCTTCGGTCGGCGTCCTGTACTCGCTGGCCGCCGAGCTGGACAGCTCACTGGACCACCTGCTGTTCGGCTCGGACCAGCGGCGGCCGGCCCCGGCCAGCAAGCCGGCGGCCAGCGAGCCGGAGCCCGGGCCGAGCGGGCCGGCGGCCCGCGAGACGGAGCCCGGGCCGAGCGGGCCGGGCATCGTCCAGCGCGCCGACGGCCGGAACATCATCGACCTGGCCAGCGGCGTGCGCTGGGAGCGGCTCACTCCCGGCGCGGACGCCATGACCGACTTCCTCGAGGTGATCTACTCCCCCGGCGGCCACTCCACCGACGAGCGCCGCCCGCTGCGGCACGACGGCCGCGAGTATGGCCTGGTCATCAGCGGCAGGCTGCAGGCCAACGTGGGCTTCGAGAGCTACGATCTCGGCCCGGGCGACTCGATCGCCTTTGACTCCTCGACGCCGCACGAGTACCTGAACAAGACCGGCGAGCCGGCGCACGCGATCTGGGTCGTCGTCCACTCCGAGCCCGGCCGCGCGTGATCGCTCGTCAGGGCAGCCGGCGCAGGAGGGCGTCGGCGGGTTCGGCGACCCGGATGCGGATGCGGCCGTCGACGGCCAGGATGCCGTTGGGGCGGGCCATGACCGGGCTGAGCTCGAGCTCGGCGATCTGCGGCAGGTCCTCCACCATCCGGGACACCCGCAGCAGCAGGTCCCGCAGCGCGGTCAGGTCCGCTGGCCCGTCGTGGCCGCGCCCGAGCAGTCCCGGGGCCTGTACCGAGCGGATCAGGTCGTCCGCGTCGGCGTCGGTCAGCGGGGCCAGGCGGGCGCCGCGGTCAGCCTGCCCATCGACGACGGCAACACCTGTCCCGAACATCATCAGCGGGCCGACTACCTGCTCGTGCAGCACGCTGATCGTCACTTCGACACCGTCGGCGACCAGCGGCTGGACGATGACCCCCGCCAGCCGGCCGCCGAACGTCTTCGTCAGCACGCCGAACCCGCGCCGGACCGCATCGGGACCGTGCAGTCCGGTCAGCACGTCGCCGGCGTCGCTGGTGCGCAGGAGGCCAGGCACGTCCGCCCGGAGCGTGACGGGACCGGCGAACCGCGCGGCCGCCGCGACGGCGGCGTCCTCGGTGTTGACCCCGATGCTGTCGGCCAGCGGCACGCCGTAGCAGCCGAACAGCTCGACGGCGGCGTCCTGGGGCAGCCAGCCACCCCGGGAGGGTTCGGCGAGAAAACCAGCGACCAGCTCCCTGGCCCGGTCCTGGCGCAGGCCGTCCAGGTCGGGCACCTGTCCGGGCGGGGACGCCCGCCAGATGCCGTAGCGGGCGGCGTGGCCGAGGGCGACCGCGGCGGACATGGGATAGGCGTAGGCCGGAACGGCAGCGGATTCCCCGTCCGGGGCCGGCAGCAGCCGGACCACTTCGAGCTGGTCCATCACCGCGGCGGCGATCGGCACCGGCAGCCGCGCGGCGCCCACCTCGGGAACCAGGTCGCCGCCCGCGGTCGTGGCCGTCAGCGCCAGCACCACGTCGACCCCCGGGTCGGCGCCGACCAGCTCCAGGCTCCGGCGGAAGCTGCCGGGCGTGACGAGCAGGGTGGTATCGACCGGCCCGGCCACCTCGGCGAAACCGCCGAGCAGCTCCCGCAGGGCCCGCTGGGTGTCCCCGGTCAGGTCCGCGATCTGCAGGCCCGCGTCGGCGCACGCGTCGGCGGCGAGCACCACGCCGCCCCGGGTATTGGACACCACGCCGACCCGGTCACCTGCGGGCACCGGCTGGACGGCCAGCAGCGCCGCGGCGTCCAGCAGCTCGCCCAGGTCGGCGACGGCGATGATGCCGGCCTGCTCGAACAGGGCCCGCCTGGTGACCAGCGGGGTCGCCGCCTTGGCGGCGCGCGCCCCGGCCAGGCGCTGGCCCGTCGCGGACCGGCCCACGTCCACGGTCAGGACCGGCATGGTGCGGCCCACGCGGCGGGCGGTGCGGGCGAACTTGGGCGGGTTCCCGATCGATTCCAGGTACAGCAGGGCCAGCTTGGTCTGCTCGTCGAGCTCCCACCACTGCAGCATGTCGGTACCGGACACGTCGTCTTTGTCGCCGAACGAGACCAGGGAGGAGAGCCCGATACCCAGCCGGGACAGGTGCTCGAGCAGGACGAAGCCGGTGCCGCCGGTGGACTGCAGGGCCAGGCCGGCCGTTCCCGCCCTGGGGTGGCGGGCCGCGAACGTCGCGTCCAGGCCGATGCTCGGGTTGGCCACGCCGTAGCTGGCCGGCCCCACCATCCGCATGCCATGGCGGCGGCAGATGCCGAACAGTTCCGCGCGGGCCTCGCCGCCGAGTCCGGCGGCCAGCACCACCAGCGCCTTGACTCCCCGCCGCCCGCATTCCTCGGCGACGCCGAGCACGGCCGGCGCCGGCACGGCGATGACCGCCAGGTCGACGTCGTCGGGCAGGACGGCCGCGGACGGTAGGCATGCGATACCGTCCAGTTCGGCCGCGTGCGGGTTGACCGCGTATACCTGGCCGGCGAAACCGCCGGTAATGATGTTCCGCAGGATGGTGCGCCCAACCGACCCGGGGCGACGGCTCGCGCCGACGACCGCGACCGAGGCCGGAATCAGCATGGGCCGCATGCTTGCCACGTCGGCCGACCGCTCCCGCACGGCGACCGTATCGCGGTAGGTGCCCAGGGCGGCATCTGTCTCGTCGGACGGCAGCGGAAAGGTGATGTCGTACACGCCATCCACCAGCGAGCGCTGTGCCGGGAGCCCAGCGTCGGCGAACACGCGCAGCATGGCCGTGTTCTCGGTCAGCGTCTCCGCGGTGAAGGCACGGAACCCGCGGCCGCGGGCCAGCGAGACCAGGTGCTCCAGCAGCAGCATGCCGATGCCGTGGCGATGCAGGTCGTCGGCGACCGTGAAGGCGACCTCGGCCGAGCGGGATCCGGCGCCGGCCTGCTCGTAGGTGCCGCAGCCGACCACCTCGCCGTCCAGCACGGCCAGCAGCGCCGCGTGGTCCGGCCCGGGTTCGCGGCATACCCGGCGCGCCTCCTGCTCGGCCACGATCGGGCTCACGCTGAAAAATCGCAGGTAGAGGTTGTCCGGGGAAATCTTGGCGTGCATGTCCCGCACCGCGGTGAAGTCCGCTGGCCGCGCGGGCCGGATCTCGATCGTGGTGCCGTCGGTCAGCAGCGCGTACGCGCTGTCCTCCGCGTGCCCGCTCATCGTCGCATGGTCCCTTCCTTCAGGTAGCGCACATGCCATGACAACGCCTCGCTGAGCAGGTGGGGGGTGTGTTTGCCCGGTCCGGTGGCGGCCGCTCGGTCGAGGTAGTCCTGCAGCGCGGGCTGGTAATCGGGGTGCGCGCAGTGGTTGATGATCTGCTGGGCGCGGCGCCGCGGCGGCAGGCCGCGCAGGTCGGCGACGCCCTGCTCGGTGATGATGACATGCACGTCGTGCTCGGTGTGATCGACGTGGCTGACCATCGGCACGATGCACGAGATCGCCCCGTTCTTGACCGTCGACGGGGACAGGAACATCGCCAGGTAGGCGTGGCGGGCGAAATCGCCGGACCCGCCGATGCCGTTTTGCATGCTCGAGCCCATGACGTGGGTGGAGTTCACGTTGCCGTAGATGTCCGCCTCCATCATGCCGTTCATGGCCAGGCAGCCTAGTCGGCGTATCACTTCGGGGTGGTTGCTGATCTCCTGCGGGCGCAGAATGATCTTGTCGCGGTAGGCCGCGATGTCCGCGCGCAGCTCGGCCAGGCCGTCTTCGCCGAGGGAGAAGGCCGTCGCCGAGGCCACGGTCATGGTGCCTGAGCGCAGCAGCTGCAGCATCCCGTCCTGGACCACTTCGGTGTAGGCGGTCAGCGGCGCGAACGGGCCGCCGTCGAGCCGGCCGAGTACCGCGTTGGTGACGTTACCCACGCCGGACTGAAGCGGCAGCAGCCTGGCCGGCAGCCGCCCGTACCTGACCTCGTGCGTCAGGAAGTCCAGAACGTGACCGGCGATCAGCTGGGAATCGCCGTCGGCCGGCCGGGACGGCGTGGGGTAATCCGGGTGGTCGGTCGGGACGACCGCGATGATCTTTTCCGGCGGGCAGCGCAGGTGAGGCACGCCGATCCGGTCACCGGCCCGCAGGATCGGGATCGGCGTGCGATCCGGGGGCAGGGCGGTGCCGTAGTAGATGTCGTGCATGCCGTCCAGTTCGGCGGGCTGCCAGGCGTTCACCTCGAGGATGGCCCGGTCGGCCTGGTCGAGCCACGTGTTGTTGTTGCCGGCCGAAGAGGACGGGATCAGCGCGCCGTCCGCGGTGACGCCGGTCACCTCGATCAGCGCGATATCCAGGTGACCGAAGAAGCCTTCCTCGACCATCTGCGCGACGTGCGACAGATGCACGTCCAGGTACTCCAGCGTCCCGGCGTTGATCTTGGCGCGGGTCACCGGGTCGGACTGGTAGGGCATGCGCAGGTCGATTCCGTCCACGGCCGCCAACGCGCCGTCCAGCTCAGGTGCGGTGGACGAGCCGGTCCAGACGCTGACCGCGAAACGATCCCCGCGCGCAGCCGCGTCGGCGGCACGGCGGACAAGCGCGGCCGGCACCGCCTTGGGGTGGCCGAAGCCGGTGAAGCCGCTCATCCCGACGTGGTCGCCGGGCGCGATGAACGCCGCGGCGTCCTCCGCCGACATCACCTTGGCCGCAACGGCCTGGCTTTGAATACGTGTCCGGACCGTCATCCGCCCTCCCGCCCGCGCGCGGACATCACGGCGACCCGCCGCCCGCAGCGCCCCTCATGGCCGACCGCTCCAGGGCCGGTGCCCTCGGTCAGACGACAGAGTACGGCAGTCCGCCGCCGGGCCCGCCGGGAGCGGAGGACCCTCGCGGGCGGGACCTTCGCCTCTTTCCGGGGCCAGGCCTCGCGACGTGGGATAAGAAACGGCCGAGCGGCCCCGGAGCCCCGGCTCGTTCCCCTGGGAGATCACATGGGCGAAGTATCGTACGCAGCGCAGACACCGCTGTCGTTCCTGGAGCGATCGGCTCGCGTGTGGCCGGACAAGGTGGCCGTGATCTACGGCGGCCGGCGTCTCACCTACGCCGAGTTCGCGGCGGAGACGGAGCGGGTGGCGAGGGCGCTGCGGGCCAGCGGCGTCGAACCTGGCGACCGCGTCGCCTACCTGATGCCGAACCTGCCCGAGATGCTCGTCGCCCATTTCGCGGTGCCGCTGGCCGGCGGGGTGCTGGTCGCGATCAATACCCGCCTCACGGGCGAGGAAGTGTCGTACATCCTGCGCCACTCGGGGGCGAAGGTCCTGGTGGCCGACGCCGACCTGCTCCCGGTGGCCCTGGCCGCCGCGGAGGGCAACGGCACGGTAACTACCCTGGTCGTGGCCACAGATGCCGAAGCCGGATCCGCTGATCCGGATCTGACGGCCCGGCCCGGGCTGGTGAGCTACCCTGAGTTCACCGCCCGCCAGGCGGCCGATCCGCTGCCCTGGTCGGTCCCGGATGAGCTCGCTCCCATCACGATCAACTACACCTCCGGCACCACCGGGCGCCCGAAGGGCGTGATCTACACCCACCGAGGCGCCTACGTGAACTCGTATGCGCAGATCATCCATTCCCGGCACGACGAGAACAGCGTCTATCTGTGGACGCTGCCGATGTTCCACTGCAACGGCTGGTGCACCCCGTGGGCGGTGACCGCGATCGGCGGCACGCACGTATGCCTGCGCGAGGTGCGCGGCGATGCGATCTGGCAGCAGCTGCGCGAGCACGACATCACGCACCTGAACGCGGCGCCCACCGTGGTGAGCACGATCCTGAACGCGGGCACGGCCGGGTCCGTGCCGCGGCCGGTTCTCATCACCACCGCCGGCGCGCCGCCCAGCCCCACGACGATCGCCGAGATGGAGCGCATGGGGTTCACGGTCGTCCACGTCTACGGGCTGACCGAGACCTACGGCCCGATCACCTTCTGCCAGTTCCAGCCGCAGTGGGCTGACCTGACCGTCGACCAGCGCGCTGCGCTGCAAGCACGCCAGGGAGTCGGCATGGTCACCGCCGGGGGGGTGCGGGTCGTCGACGACAAGATGGCCGACGTTCCGGCCGACGGCCAGACGATGGGCGAGATCGTCATGCGCGGCAACACCGTCATGGCGGGCTACTACCTGGATCCGGAGGCCACCGTCGAGGCGTTCCGTGGCGGCTGGTTCCACAGCGGCGATCTCGGCGTCGTGTACCCCGACGGGTACATCGAGCTGCGCGACCGCGCCAAGGACATCGTGATCTCCGGCGGGGAGAACATTTCCACGGTTGAGGTGGAACAGGCGCTGATGAGTCACCCGGACGTCCTGGAGGTGGCGGTGGTCGGGGTGCCGGACGACAAGTGGGGTGAGCGCCCGAAGGCATTCGTGGTGCTGCGCCCCGGCACCAGCCCGACCCAGCAGGAGCTGATCGCGCACGTGCGGACCAAGATCGCCGGCTACAAGGCGCCCCGCGAGGTCGTCGTCATCGTGGATCTGCCCAAGACCTCCACGGGGAAGATCCAGAAGTACATGCTGCGCGAAAAGGAATGGGCCGGCCACGGCCAGCGCGTGAAGGGCTGAGCAGCCCGGTGCCGCGGCAGTTAACGCCGCCCGCGTTGCGCCGCTCACCTGACTGTGGATCGCTACCGCGCTGAGAACGAGGTAGCGATCCACAACGGTGCGTTACGGGTAGCCGATGAGGTCGACGGGTGTTCCCACTCCAGGATTACTGGTGGAGGTCACCGGGCCGCCGACGCCGTTGATGATCGACTTGTCGCCGCCGGAGCCGCCGAGATAGACGACCAGGAGGCTGTGGAACTGCACACCCGGCGTCTTGGGGGCCTGGAAGGCCTCGTCGGCGAACAGCGTCGCCGAGGTCTGGATGAACACGATGTAGCTGCCCATCCCGTAGCCCTGGAAGCTCCGGACGTTGCCGGTGACCAGGAAGGCCGGGCAACCGTCCTGAGTCGGGCTACCCATCCAGGCGGACTGGCTGGGCGGGTCGTAGGGCATCTCGTTCTGGAAGAAGATGTCCGTGCCGCTCTGGCCGCTCCAGATCACCTCGTTCTTCTGGTAGTGCTCCACGGCCAGGCCATAGGCGGTGACGTTGTCTCCGGTGACGACCACGCCGGTGTCGGCCTTGTTGACCGTCCAGCCCACCGCGTTGCCATGGTCAGCGCGCCAGGCCCATATGTTGTCGATGATCGAGTTGCTGGCGTTGTCCAGCAGGCTCACCGTGGCGCTGACCGGCGTGGTCTCGGCGCCGCCAATGCGGAAGAAGATGTCCTGGATCAGGTCCGGATCGCTGGCGTTGCCCGGCCCGGGGGTCCCGACCGACAGCAGGACCGGCGAGTTGACCGGGCCCGCGTCGATGATGAGGCCGGACAGCTTCACCCCGCTGTTCGGGATGACGATCATGGCCGCGTTGCCATGCTGCGGGACGAGGGTCGCCATCCCCAGGCCCAGCACGACGGTGTCGGGATGGGGGACCACGATGGGCTGATCCAGGTCATAGACGCCCGGGGTCAGGATGAGGTTCAGGCCTCGGGCCATCGCGGCGGTCATGGCCGCGCCTGACGTGCCGGGGCTGGCCACGAAGAACTTCGACAGCGGAATGGAGGTGCCGGCCTCCGCGCCGCTGGCCCAGGCCGGCCCGGACGAATTGTGCTGGACTGCGGGAACGAAGACGTTGTAGTCGCCCTGCGAGTCGGTGTACAGGAACGGCTCTTCCTCGGTGACCGGGCAGCTGGCGAGCGTCGTGTAGACCCCGCCGTTGCCGAAATTCTGCGCGGGAGCGCCGTTATCCCCGCAGAAGACCTGGTTCCAGACTCCGTTGCTCCACCCGTCCAGGTTGCTGTTCCTCGTCACCCACTGCTGCTGGGAACCGTTGGTGACCGATGCACCGGTGAACTCTGAATCGGCGATGAACCCGCCGCTGGCGTAGTCCGGAGAGCCGTCGCAGTAATCCATCAGGGACAGCAGGCCGTTGACGTGGACGCGCCGGAGCGGCGAGGCCTGCGACACCGCCCAGAAGTCCGTGCTCGCGGAGCAACTGGTCCCGCCGGGCTTATTGCCCGTCACATTGATCGTGAGGTTGGAAAGCGAGCGCCAGAAGTTGTCGAGCGCGATGCAGTTGGTGCCGAAGCACTGGTTGTAGACGTTGACCTGGCCGTTTATGACGACATCTGAAGGGTTCAGCCCAAGGCCCGCGACGGTGGTGTAATAACCGACCTGGAAGATCAGCGGGGTCGTGGACGATCCGTAGGTGCCGGGCTCGAAGAACAGGGCGAAGCGCTGGGCCCCGAACTGGTTGGAGACCTGCTCGCTGGCGATCGAGTCAAGCGTGTTCTGGATCGACGACTGCGACATGCTGGGGCTGAAGACGTAGACGTTCGGCCCCAGGTTCCCGCCCGTGGTCGAGGCCGCCGCGGTACTCGCGGCCGGCGCCGCCGGAGCGGCCGGAGCGGCCGAGGCCGGGATCGCCGACCCGACGGCGATCCAGCCGCCGGCCAGCAGGGCCGCCGCGGCGGCCAAGGCCCGGCGAGCGGCCCGGCTGCTAATGATCTTGTTCATGGCGCCGCCCAGAGGCTGTCCTGGCGCATAACGGTTTCCTTCCTGTCTGGCTCCCCCCTGCCTATCTGTTCTGATCGCCATTTCCCGGGAAATAATGACAGCAGGCCAGTCATGGGCCATCGAGGAGAATGCATCCCGCAGTTCATGGCGTATACCGCGAGAGGGCGGCCTTTCATAGTCGTTTCGGGCCAGTATTACCAGGAAATGACATCGGCCTTAACCTAGCGGTGACGCTGTTAACGCGCCATAAACATCATTGCGCTACCGTCAAAAATCCGTTAACGAAACGTGTCGACAATTGATCATCGCTTACACCCCGCAGTTGGCAGGTGAGGAGGGACCAGTGGGACGGGTGAGGTATCCGTCGCTCGATGAGAGGCGTCCGGGCACGCGCGCGTGCACCGCGGGGCGCGCGGTGCCCGGCCGGCACCGGGTGCGGTCAGGTGGGGACGCGGGCGGGGGCGCCCAGGGCGGCGGCGGGGTCGCGGGCGGCCTGGTCAAGCCAGCGGGCGATGCGGTCGACGAGGTCGTTGCCGCAGGCGGTCTCGGCGTGGCCCATCCCGGGTACCAGCCACAGTTCCTTGGGCTCGCGGGCGGCCAGGTAGAGCTGGCGCGCGTGCTCGGGCGGGAAGTAGCGGTCCCTGTCGCCGTGCACGATCAGCAGCGGGATCGGCGCGATCCTCGCCGCGGCTTCGGCCGGCGGGACCGGGATCAGCTTCCAGCCTTCCGGGTTGACCCGGGTCTTCAGCCACCACCTGGTCACGTAGCGTCCGGCCCGGCGTTCGACAGCCCGGTGCACCCATCGCATCCGCTCGGTGCCCCGGTAGTACCACCGGCCGGGGCCGCTGACCGACACCACCGCGTCGAGCCCGCCCAGCAGGCCGGCGTGCCGGAGCACGACCGACGCGCCCATCGAGAACCCGACCGCGGCGATCTTCTGGTAGCCGAGTTCTCGCGCCCAGGCGACGGCCACGTCCAGGTCGTAAATCTCGCGGTCACCGAGCGTGGACAGCCCGCCGGAGCGGCCGTGGCCGCGGAAATCGAAGGTGATGACGCCGGCCATCTGGCTGAGCCGCGTGGCGATCCGCCAGACGCTGGGGCGCTGCCAGGACAGCGTGAACCCGTGCGCGACGATGATCGCGAGGTCCCCCGGGCCGGGCAGATGGATGGCGTCGATCGGCACGCCGTCCTCCGTGACCAGGGTCGTTGCCCTGAAAACCGGCTTGGTCATCCATTCGCTCCGTGCGCCGTGCCCGCCGTGGCCTGGTGGGCTTTGTCAGCCATAACCACATCAGGGACGGTATCAATCCTCGTAGGCGGGATCGCGTCACAGGGCCAGGGCGGCGCACAGGCCGTCGTTGACGTGTTCCATCGTGGCCTGGCGAGACTAGCGGTTGAGGCTGCCGATAGGGAAAGCTACCGGTAGCCGCCGAACGAAGGAGCATCATGTCCGTGCTGAACGCCCTGACCGACGCGATCCGTGACGGCTCGGTGGAGGTGATCGACCTCACCTCGCCGCTGTCCGCGAGTACGCCGATCATCCAGTTGCCCCCGCCGTTCGGTAACACGACCAGGTTCGGGCTGACCGAGATCAGTCACTACGACGAGCGCGGACCCGCCTGGTACTGGAACGACATCGTGACCGGCGAGCACACCGGCACGCACTTCGACGCTCCGGTGCACTGGGTCACCGGCAAGGACGGCGAGGACGTGGCCCAGGTCCCGGTGCCGCGGCTGATCGCCCCGGCGGTCGTGCTCGACTTCAGCGCCGAAGCGTCCGCCGACCCGGACTTCCTCCTCGAGATCGACCACATCAAGCAGTGGGAGGCGGCCAACGGGCCGCTGCCCGAGGGCGGCTGGATGCTGTACCGCACGGGCTGGGACGTCCGCTCGAACGACCAGGCCGCGTTCCTCAACGCGAACGAGACCGGCCCGCACACCCCCGGGATCAGCATCGCGTGCGCGACCTGGCTGGCCGAGGAGGCGCCGATCATCGGGCTCGGAACCGAGACCGTCGGCACCGACGCCGGGGCCGCGCACTCCTTCAACCCGCCGTTCCCGTGCCATTCCTTCCTGCTGGGGGCGGGCAAGTACGGGCTCACCCAGCTGCAGAACCTGGCCCGGTTGCCCGCCACCGGCACGGTCGTGATCACCAGCCCGCTGCCGATTGTCGGCGGCTCGGGTTCGCCGTGCCGCGCGCTGGCCTTGGTCGAGCGCGCCGGGTCTTTATGACGGGGGGCATGCGCGTCGCTGACGCGGTCGGGCAGGGGCTGGCCAAGCTCGGTGCCGACACCGTGTTCGGAGTGGTCGGCAGCGGTAACTTCCACGTTACGAACGCGCTGATCGCCGGCGGGGCGCGGTTCGTGGCGGCCCGGCACGAGGGCGGCGCTACCGTGATGGCCGACGCCTGGGCCAGGACCGCCGGCCGCCCGGGCGTCGTGTCCGTGCATCAGGGGCCGGGGCTGACCAACGCCATGACCGGCATCGCCGAGGCGGCCAAGAGCCGCACCCCGCTGCTGGTGCTCGCCCCGGAGGCCCCGGAGATCAGGTCCAACTTCCACGTGGACGTGGCCGGGCTGGCCGCGGCGGTGGGAGCGGTCCCCGAGCGGCTCTACTCCCCCGCCTCGGCGCTGGCCGACGCGCACCGGGCCTACCAGACCGCGCTCGGCCGCCGGACCGTGATCCTCGCCCTGCCGCTGAACGTCCAGGCCGCGTCCTTCGAGCCCGGAACGCTGCCGGCCGCCCCGCGCACCTACCCGCCCGGGCCGGCCCCGGATGCGGTGACGGCGGTCGCGGCCGTGCTGCGCGGCGCCACCCAGCCGGTGTTCATCGCGGGCCGGGGCGCGCGCGGGCAGGCGGGCCGGGCTTCGGCGCGCGCCGAACTCGAGCGGCTCGCCGACGCGTGCGGCGCGCTGCTGGCCACCTCGGCCGTGGCCAAAGGCCTGTTCCGGGGGAACCCCTGGAACCTGGACGTGAGCGGCGGATTCGCGTCACCGCTCGCGGCCGAGCTGATCACTGGCGCGGACGTGATCATCGGCTGGGGCTGCTCGCTCAACATGTGGACCATGCGGCACGGCAAGCTGATCGGGAGGGATGCCACGCTGATCCAGGTCGACGACGACCCGGCCGCGCTCGGCGCGCACCGGCCGGTCCACCTGGGCGTGCTCGGCGACGTGGCCGAGACCGCGCGGGCCGTAGCCCGAGCGCTCCCGGCCGCCGCGGCGGGGTACCGGTCGCCGGAGCTGCGCGATCGGATCGCGCGGGAGGTGCGCTGGCGGGACGTGAAGTTCGAGGACGAGAGCGACGGGCAGCGGATCGATCCGCGCGCGCTGTCCATCGCGCTCGATGACCTGCTGCCCGCGGAGCGCACGGTCGCGGTGGACTCCGGGAACTTCATGGGCTACCCGAGCATGTACCTGTCGGTCCCGGACGAGGCGGGGTTCTGCTTCACCCAGGCGTTCCAGTCGATCGGGCTCGGCCTGGCCTCGGCCATCGGCGCCGCGGTCGCGCGGCCGGACCGGCTGGCGGTCGCCGCGCTCGGCGACGGGGGCGCGCTGATGGGCGTCAGCGAGCTGGAGACCGTGGTGCGGCTGGGGATCCCGATGGTCGTCGTGGTCTACGACGACGAGGCGTACGGCGCGGAGGTGCATCACTTCGGGCCGGACGGCGACCCGCTGGACACGGTCCGGTTCCCGCCGGCCGACATCGCCGCGATCGGCCGGGGCTTCGGCTTCGACGGCGTGACCGTGCGGTCGGCCGGGGACCTCGCCGCGGTCCGCGGCTGGCTGGAAGGCTCGCGGGAGCGCCCGCTGCTGATCGACGCCAAGGTCACGTCCTCCCACGGCTCATGGTGGCTGGAGGAGGCGTTCCGCGGGCACTGACCAGCCAGAACGCCGATCCGGCAGCATCAGGGCATCCGCGGGCGTTCACCACGCGGGGCACGGGGATGACGGGCCGGGAGGACCACGCTTCGTTCGGGATAAAGAAAATGACGGCGGGTCACCTCGCGCGGCGGCATACGGGTACGCGCCCGGGCCCCTGCCGGGTGCCCGGGCGCGTACCTGGTTACGCTACGGCCGCACGTAGCGCACTTCCTTTCAGCCGTCGTCCTTCGAGGCCAGGCGGGCCCGCTCGGGGACCTTCCCGTCCGGCGGCAGGCCCGGCTTCTGCGCCTCGTCGGCGATCGAGGTAGAGCTCACGCTGACCAGCTCGTCGGACGGGTACGCCTCCTCACCGTGCACCGCCACGTCGCCGATCTCCAGTTCCGCGTCGGACAGCCGCAGCTTCATCCGGAACACGTGCCTGATGAGCATGAGGATGAGGAACGTGACCACTGCGTCCCAGACGATGATGGTGAGCGCTGCCTCGGCCTGGACGAGGAGCTGGTGCGGGTTGCCGTAGAACAGGCCGTGCCCGTAGACCGAGGAGGTCTTGCCGAGGCCGAGATACTCGATCATGTTCGGGTCGGCCAGGCAGCCGACCAGCAGGCCGCCCAACAGGCCGGCGATGCCGTGCGTGTACACCACGCCGAGCGCATCATCGACCTTCTTGAACGGCCAGACGTACTTGGGCAGGTAGTACCAGGCGACCCAGACGACCGCGGAGCAGACCAGGCCGATCACGATGGCGCCGAAGCCGTTCACGTAGCCGGCCGCCGGGGTGATGCCGACCAGGCCGCAGATCATGCCGTTCACGCCGCCGAGGAAGGTGGGCTTCTTCTCGCTGCTGAGCGTCATGTCCATGATGATCCAGGTCATCATGGCCACCGCCGTGGCCAGGTTGGTGTTGAGGACCGCCGCCGACGCGTCCTGGCTGGCGAAGTACGGGTCACCGCCGTTGAAGCCGTTCCAGCCGAGCCACAGGATGCCGGCGCCGACCGCGACGAACAGCAGGTTGTTCGGGATGGCCCGCTCGCGGTCGCGCTTGAGCCGCGGCCCGATCACCGCCGCGGCGGTGAACCCGGACACGCCCGCAGCCAGGTGGATGACGTAACCGCCGGAGAAGTCCAGGGCGCCCTTGCCGGCCCAGTAACCGCCGCCCCAGAGCAGGAACGCGTTGACCGAGTAGACGAAGGTGATCCACAGCGGCACCAAGACCAGCCAGGCCTTGAAGCTCATCCGGCCGATCACGCTGCCGATGAACAGGATCGGGGTGATCGCCGCGAACACGAACTGGAAGTAGGCCAGCGACGATGTGGGGAAGTGGAAGGCCGGTATCGAGACCCCGGTCGGTATGAGCGGAATGTTCGCCTGGCCCTGTTCGGCGACGTGCCCGAGGATGGTCCGCGGATCGCCGAGGAAGGTGTGGACCAGCGGTGTGCCGAAGCCCATCTTGAAGGCCCACAGGACCCAGGTGATGAGCGTCAGGCAGAACGTGCAGAAGATCATCATCACGGTGTTGATGGCCCACTTCTTCTGCACGAGGCCGCCGTAGAGCACGGCCAGGGCCGGGATGGACATCAGCCCGACCAGCGTGGCTGCTGTCATCTGCCAGGAGTTATCCCCGGCGTTCAGCCAGCTAGGATAGGGAACCACTACGCCTCCAGGGGCTATCGGGGCCTTCTGGGGGCCAACGTGTGCGCTGGCTCTACCCCGGCCGCTCCATATGCCTGCAAGGCATGTGTCCCACGCGCGAGTTTCCGTCGTATTACTCAGTTGTTACGCGGGCGGTAACGAGTGCGGCGGAGGTTTCCTCGATGTGTCACAGCTGATCACCTGGTCAGCGGCGGTACGCCAGCGTACAGGCCGGAAGTCCCGTCGAGCCCGGGACTTCCGGCCGTGTCACGTTCTCGTAACAGTGGGGACGGTTGCTCTTGAGATAAATCACCCGATAGTCGTACTCTGCTGACATACAAGTCCGGTAAGCGCTTACCGCAAGGTCCGGATACCCGAAGGCCGGTGCCGCCACCAGGTGGCACCTTTATTCGGGCGACTGCGGAAAGCGCTTACCGCAAGGTGAGGAGTACACGGTGGCGGCTGACGAGGGCGCTGGGCTCGGCGATCTGGTCGCAGACGCTGAGGTCAGCGATCTGGTCGCAGACGCTGAGGTCAGCGCTCTGGCCGCAGACGCTGAGGTCGGCGCTCTGGCGGCGGACCCCACCGCTCCGCCGACGATCTACGACGTGGCACGGGCCGCGGGGGTCTCCATCGCCTCGGTATCCCGGGTGCTCAACGGGCAGCGCAACCCGCGGCAGGAGACCCGGGAGCGGGTCCTGGCGGCGGTAGCCGAGCTCGGCTTCGCGCCGGACGGGGCGGCGCGGGCGCTGAGCGCGCGGCTCAAGGAGGTCGTCGGCGTGATCGTACGCCGACCGTGGCCGGCTGCGGAGATGGACGAGGCCCTGTTCACGGACGAGGCCGAGAGCCTGCAGTACTCGGACCTGATCAACCGCGGTATCGAGACGGCGGCCCAGCGCCGGGGCTTCGACCTGCTAATCCGGTCGGTCGGCATCACCGAGCACGACCCGGGCGGCCGGACCCTCGCACTGGCCCGCAAGAGCGACGGGCTGATCCTGCACGACCGCGTGCTCGAGCCGGACCAGATGGACCGGCTGTCCCGGCAGCTTCCGATCGTCACGCTGGCCGGCTACGCGACCCCGACCACCGCGAATGTACATGGCGACAACAAGTCGGGCATGCGGGCGCTGGCCCGGCACCTGCTGCGCGACCACGGCTACCTGAGCCTGGGCTACCTGGGCGGCTACGCCGACAGCCCGGACAGCATCGAACGGCGGGAGGTCCTCGCCGCGGAGGCCGACGCGGCCGGCGCGGTCCTGGAGTGCGGGCCGGAATGGCAGGGCTACTACTTCGCCTCGGGCGGCGCCCAGGTGATCAACCAATTGCTCGAGGAGGGCCATGAACTGCCCCGCGCGATCGTCTGTGCCAACGACCTCACCGCGGCCGGTGTCATGTCGGCGCTGCGCAAGCGCGGCATCGACGTTCCGGGCCGGGTGGCGGTGACCGGCTTCGACGACGTTCCGCTGGCCCGCCACCTGCGCACCAGCCTCACCACCGTCCGCCAGCCCATCAAGCAGCTGGGGAGCACCGCCTTCGACGTGCTGTATTCGATGCTCAACCGCGAGCGCCTGCCGGCCCGGGACATCGTGCTGCCCACCGAGCTGATCCGCCGGGAGAGCTGCGGCTGCCCGCCCCCCGCGGACCGCGCCGACATCGGCTGGTACCGGGAAATCTGAGGAAGCCGCCATGCGCATGATGACCCGCAGGATCGCGTTGTACGTGCTGACCGCGATCGTCGCGATCACCGTGAACTTCTTCATCCCCCGGCTGATGCCGGGCAACCCGGCGCTGGCGGTGCTGGGCCGGGTCCAGGCCCAGGAGTCCAAGCAGGCCATCGCCGCGCTGGAGCTGCAGTACGGGGTGGAAACCAAGACCGGACTGTGGGGCCAGTACGTGCAGTACTGGAGCCACCTGCTGCACGGGAACCTGGGCACCTCGCTCAACTCCTACCCGGCCTCGGTCGACAGCCTGATCCGGGCCGCCCTGCCGTGGACCATCGGCCTGGTCGGCATGGCCACGGTGATCAGCTTCGTGCTCGGCACGCTGCTCGGCGTGGCTGTCGCCTGGCGGCGCGGCACGTGGCTGGACGGGCTGCTGCCGGCCATGACGTTCTTCCAGGCCGCGCCGTACTTCTTCGTCGCGATCCTCGCCGTCGCGCTGTTCGCGACGAAGCTGGGCTGGTTCCCGCCGAACTCGGGCTACGACGCCACCACCTTGAACCCGGGCCTCAACTGGCCGTTCATGTCCAACGTGCTGGACCACGCCGCGCTGCCGGCCATGACCATCGTGCTCGCCTCCATCGCCGGCTGGATCATCGGGATGCGCAACATGATGATCACCACGATGGACGAGGATTACGTGCTGCTCGCCCAGGCCAAAGGGCTGCCGTCGCACCGGGTGATCAGCTACGCGGCCCGCAACGCGCTGCTGCCGAGCGTGGCCGGCTTCTCGCTGGCCATCGGGTTCATCGTCTCGGGCGCGCTGCTCACCGAGATCGTCTTCTCCTACCCGGGGGTGGGGTACCTGCTGTTCACCGCGATCGGCAGCGACGACTACCCGCTGCTGCAAGGGATCTTCCTGATCATCACCCTGGCGGTGCTGCTGGCCAACCTGGCCGCCGACTTCGTCTACGCGTTCCTCGACCCGCGGACCCGGCAGGAGGCCTGACGTGCGCAGATTGCTCCGGTCGCCGAAGGTCGTGGTCGGGCTGTGCCTGTCCGCGGTGTTCGGGCTGCTGGCCATCGTCGGCCCGCTGGTCGCGCCGTACAACCCGAACACCAGCGTCTCGACCACGGTGAGCGTCCCACAGCCGCCCTCGGCGGCGCACCTGCTCGGCACCACCCAGGTGCAGCAGGATGTCCTGTCCCAGCTGCTGGTGGGCGGGCGCAGCACGATCCTGGTCGCGCTCGTGGCCGGGGTGGCGGCGACCGCGCTGGCCGTGGTGTTCGGGGTGGCGGCGGGCTACTTCGGCGGCTGGGGCGACGACCTGCTGTCCATGCTGGCCAACATCTTCCTGGTGCTACCCGCGCTGCCGCTGCTCATCGTCATCTTCGGGTTCCTGGGCCGGGGCGCGAACCCGAACGACGCGCTGATCGGGGTGATCATCGCCGTCACCGGCTGGGCGTTCGGCGCCCGGCAGCTGAGAGCCCAGACCCTGTCCATGCGCAGCCGGGACTTCGTCGACTCGGCCCGGATCATCGGGGAGAAGAGCTGGCGGATCATGACGTTCGAGATCCTGCCCAACCTGATCCCGGTGGTGGCCACCTCGTTCCTGTTCACCGTCATCTATGGGGTCGGCACCTACACGGCGCTGTCCTTCCTCGGCGTCATCAGCACCTCCCACTGGAGCTGGGGGACGATGCTGTACTGGGCGCAGAGCGCCCAGGCGGCCCAGCAGGTGCACCTGGAGTGGTGGTGGTTCGTGCCGCCGGGGCTGGCGGTCGGGTTGTTCGGCACCGGGCTCGCGCTGCTCAACTTCGGGATCGACGAGTTCGTCAACCCGCGGCTGCGAGGCGGCGGGGCGAGCGGGCTCTCCGGTCGGCGTGCGCGCCAGGCCGGGCTGCCGAGGCGGCCGCAGCTGGGCCTGACACCGGTGGTCCGCGCCAGGGGTCAGTCGTGAGCGGCGTGGTGGGCTCCCCCGGCGCCCTCATCGAGGTCCGCGGCCTGTGCGTGGACTACGGGCTCGGCGACGACGCGGTGCACGCCGTGGTGGATGCCGACCTGGAACTGCGCCCCGGCGAGGTGCTCGGCCTGGCCGGGGAGAGCGGCAGCGGCAAGTCCACCCTGGCCTACGCGATCACCAGGCTGCTGCGGCCCCCGGGCGTCATCGTCGCGGGCTCGGCGCGCTTCGCGCCGTCAGACCACACTGCGTCGGTCAACACTGCGTCGGTCAACCTGCTCACCGCCGGCCAGCGCGAGCTCCGGGGGCTGCGCTGGAACGAGATCGCGGTCGTGCTGCAGAGCTCGATGAACGCCCTCAACCCGGTGCTGTCCATCAGTACCCAGTTCTCCGACGTGCTGCGCGCGCACCGGCCGGACATGAGCCGCGCCGACCGGCGGGCCCGGTCGGGCGAGCTGCTCGAGATGGTGGGCATTCCCGCCGACCGGCTGAGCAGTTACCCGCACGAGCTGTCCGGCGGCATGCGGCAGCGGGTGATGATCGCCACGGCGCTCGCGCTCGACCCGTCGGTGGTGATCATGGACGAGCCGACGACCGCGCTGGACGTGGTGACCCAGCGCGAGATCCTCGAGGAGCTGATGGCGCTGCGCGACCGGCTGGGCTTCGCCGTGCTGTTCATCTCGCACGACCTGTCCCTGCTGGCGGAGATCGCCGACTCCATCGCGGTCATGTACGCAGGCCGGCTGGTGGAACGGGCCGGAGCCCACGCGATCTTCCGCGCGCCGCGGCACCCGTACTCGCTGGGGCTGCTCAGCTCGTTCCCCGCCTTGCACGGGCCGCGCCAGGCCATGGAAGGCATCCCCGGGTCACCGCCCGACCTGCGGAACATGCCCCCGGGGTGCCCCTTTCACCCGCGTTGCGGGTACGCATTCGACCGGTGCCGCACCGACCCGCCGCCGCTGCTGGACCTGGACGCGGGCACCCGGGCGGCCGCGTGCTGGCTGCAGGACGGCCGCGTGGACGTACCCGCCGAGCTGGCCCGCCCGGCCCCGGCCCCGACGGCCCCGGCCCCGACGGCCCCGGCCCCGACGGCCCCGGCCCCGGCCCCGACGGCCCCGGCTGCGGCCCCGGCCCCGGCCCCGACGGCCCCGACGGCCCCGACGGCCCCGACGGGAGGGCGGTCATGACCATCGTTCCCATGGACCGGGCCCAGGCGGCCAACGGCGCCGGCGGCGGCACGCCGGTGCTGGAGGCGCGCGGCCTGACCAAGTATTTCCCCGTACGCGGCGAGCAGGCTCGGCCGTCTGCGGCGGCGGGCCGGGACGCCCGCCGGGCCGTGGTGCACGCGGTCGAGGACGTGTCCCTCGCGCTGCCGCCGGCCGGCATCACGGCGGTGGTCGGCGAGAGCGGCTCGGGCAAGTCGACGCTGGCCCGGCTGCTGGCCCGGCTGGTCAAGCCGACCGCCGGGTCCGTGCTGCTCGACGGCGCGGCGACGCCGGGGCGGCAGCGTTACGCCCGCGAGGTGCAGCTCGTGCTGCAGGACCCGTATTCCTCGCTCAACCCGGTGCACGACGTCCGGTACCACCTGGCCAGGCCCCTGCGGGTGCACGGCCTGGCCAGCGGGGCGAGCCTGGACACCCAGATCGCCGAGCTGCTCGGGCGGGTGGCGCTGACCCCGGCGGACCAGTTCGCCGGGAAGTACCCGCACGAACTGTCCGGCGGCCAGCGGCAGCGGGTGGCGATCGCGCGGGCGCTGGCCATGCGGCCGCGGGTGCTGCTGGCCGACGAGCCCGTGTCGATGCTGGACGTCTCCATCCGGCTCGGCGTGCTCAACCTGCTGGCGGGCCTGCGGCAACGCGAAGGCCTGGCCATCTTGTACGTGACGCACGACATCGCGTCCGCACGCTACCTGGCCGACGTGATCGCGGTCATGTACGCGGGGCAGATCATCGAGTCCGGACCCGCGACGCAGGTCACCGACGCCCCTTCCCACCCGTACACGCAGCTGCTGCTGAGCGCCGCACCCGACCCGGACCGGACGCAGCCGCCGTCGCTGCGGGGCCGGGGGGCGCCGCCCAACCTGATCCGGCCGCCCACCGGCTGCCGGTTCCACCCGCGCTGCCCGTTCGCCATGGCGGTCTGCGCCCAGGAAAGGCCCATGGCCACCCAGGTTGCCCCGGGACACTCCAGCGCGTGCTGGCTGCACGCGACGGGCCTGACCCCGGCCCAGTCCCGGCCGCTGAGGGAACCACCGCCGACGCAAACCCACGGACCTGGTGGGCCTGGAGAGGAGAAACGATGAACCGGCACGTCACCTAGCGTCACGGCCCGGAAGGCCCCTATAGGGCCTTGATAGGTCCATGCCGCACCAGCCGTACGAGGCGGCAGGCCGGGGAGATAGCAGGCCCGGCCGGTCTCGCACGTACCACGTTATGACGGACCCCGACACGGTCACCATGACAGGCCGGCGACAGCCGGCCGGGCAATGGGAGTTTAGACATGAATCACAGAACTGTAAAAGCCCTGGCTGCGGCGACCATCCTGGCGATGGGTGTGGCGGCCTGCAGCAGCTCGAGCTCATCATCCTCCTCGGCTACAACATCGACGTCCACCAAGCAGGGTGCTCCCCTGGTCATCGTCGACAACACCGGCCAGGTGTTCGCGCAGACGTTCAACCCGTACGTCTCTACCTCGCTGGGCGTCGAGGACAACATGCAGTCGATGACCTACGAGCCGCTGTACGAGTTCAACATCATGCAGCCGACCCAGGCGCCGATCCCCTGGCTGGCCACCGGCTACGCGTGGTCCAACGGCGGCAAGACGCTGACGTTCACCATCCGGCCGGGGGTGAAGTTCAGCGACGGCACGCCGATGACCGCCAGCGACGTGGCGTTCACCTTCAACCTGCTGATGAAGAACACCACCCTGACCTCGCAGGCCCCCGCCCCGACGCCGCTGCCGGTCAGCGCGACGGCGCCGAACGCCACCACCGCGGTGCTCACGTTCAGCCAGCCCGAGTACGCCAACCTGTTCCTCATCGGGTCGACGTACATCCTGCCCCAGCACGTCTGGCAGAGCGTGTCCAACCCGGCCACCTACGCGGACGCCAACCCGGTGGGTACGGGCCCGTACGAGCTGGGCTCGTTCTCCTCGCAGAAGGTCACGTTCAAGCAGAACCCGTACTACTGGCAGAAGTCCAAGGTGACCGTGCCCGAGGTGATCTTCCCCAACTACGTGAGCAACACCACGGCCAACCCGGCGCTGGACAGCGGCCAGATCGGCTACGCCGGCAACGACGTGGCCAACGTCGCGTCCGATTACCTGTCCGCGAACCCGGCGAACCACACCTGGACTTCCAACCAGCCGTGGTTCGCCGACAACAACGTCGTGACGCTGTGGCTGAACACCACCAAGGCGCCGCTGAACGACCCGAAGGTACGGCTGGCGATCAGTGCCGGGATCGACCGGGCGCAGCTGTCGGCCCAGGGCGAAACCAACTACGAGCCGCCAGCCACGTCGTCGAGCGGGCTGCTGCTGCCGACCCAGAGCGCCCTGCTCGACCCCTCCTATAACAACGACATCTCCCCCACCACTAACGCCGCCAAGGTCACCCAGCTGCTGACGAGCGACGGCTACACCAAGAGCGGCGGCAAGTGGACGAAGAACGGCCAGCCGATCAAGTTCTCCATCGAGGACCCGTCGTCGTACACCGACTACGCCACCGACGCGCAGCTGATCGCCAACCAGCTGAACGCGGAGGGCTTCGAGGTCTCCTTCGACGGAGTCCAGGCCACCCAGTGGTATAACGACTACCCGGTCGGGAACTTCGACGCGATCATCCACTGGAGCAACCAGGGACCGACCCCGTACGACTACTTCGACTACTGGATGGACAACAGCCTGTCCGCGCCGATCGGCAAGCCGGCGGGCAGTGACTACGGCCGGTACAACAACCCGCAGGTCCAGGCGGCCCTGGCGCAGTACGCCGGCACCGACAACACCGCGACCCAGCAGCAGGCGCTGAACACGCTGGAGACGATCGTCGCCACGCAGGCGCCGGTGATCCCGCTGCTGTACGGAGCGGCCTGGTACGAGTACTCCACCAAGGACTACACCGGCTGGCCGACGCAGTCCAACCAGTACATCGACCCGGTGCCGAACGCCCCCTACATGGAGTACACGCTCTTGCACCTCAGCCCGGCGTCCTGAGCTGTACCGGACCAAATGAACGACGCCCACGGGGCGCCCGGCCGCACCAGCGGCCGGGCGCAGCCCCGCCCTGCCCATAACCACGGGGCCCATAACCACGGGGCCCATAACCACGGGGCCCATAACCACGGGGCCCAGAACACCGATGACCGCGACCTGCTGGCCGGGCTCGGCCTGGAGGACAAGGTCCGGCTGCTGACCGGCGCGGACAACTGGCGTACGTGCCCGCTGCCCGCCATCGGGCTCCGCCCGATGGTCATGTCAGACGGCCCGGCCGGGGTCCGCGGCCAGACCATGGACGAACGCAACCCGTCGGCGAGCCTGCCCTGCCCGTCGGCCCTCGGCGCCACCTGGGATCCCGGCCTGGTCAGGGAGCTCGCGTTCGCGCTAGGGACCGAGGCCAGGAGCAAGGGCATCGACGTGCTGCTGGCGCCGACCATCAACGTCATGCGCACGCCGCTGGGCGGGCGCGGCTTCGAGTCGTTCGGCGAAGACCCGGTGCTCATCGCCCGGATGGCCGTCGCCTACGTCGACGGGCTGCGCCGGGCCGGGGTGGCCGCGGCGGCCAAGCATTACGTGGGCAACGACTCCGAGACGCAGCGCTGGACCTATGACGCGCGGATCGCCGAGCACGTCCTGCGTGAGCTGTACCTGGTCCCGTTCGAGGCCTGCGTGCGCGAGGCCGACCTGGACCTGGTGATGACCGGCTACAACATGGTCAACGGCGTCACCATGACCGAGCACGAGCTGCTGCTGTCGGCCATCCTCAAGGACGAGTGGGAGTTCCAGGGCGTGGCCCTGTCCGACTGGCACGCCGCGCGCAGCACGGTGGCGACCGCGGTCGCCGGGCTCGACCTGGCCATGCCCGGCCCCGCAGGACCGTGGGGCGGCCAGCTCACGGCGGCGGTGCGGGCCGGCGAGGTCAGCGAGGACGAGGTGGACGCCAAGGTCCTGCGTATCCTGCGGCTGGCCCGCCGGGTGGGAGCGCTCGGCCGGGGCAGCGCCTCCGCGAATGGCGCTACCTCGAACGGCGGGCCGGTGCTCGCCGACCCGGCGCTGCTCCGCCGGTGCGCCGCGGCGGCGTTCACGCTGCTCAGCAACGAGGGCGGCGTGCTGCCGCTCGATCCGGGCACGGCCCGCCGCATCGCGCTGATCGGGCCTAACGCGGTCAGCCCGGTCACTCAGGGCGGCGGCAGCGCCACCGTCCCCCAGGTCAGCGTGTCGACCCCGGCCGACGCGCTGACCGAGGCGCTGGCCGGGCAGGCCCAGGTGACCGTGCGGCCGGGCTGCGTGACCTGGGACGTCGTGCCCGAGCCCGAACCCGGCCGGCTGCGCGACCCGGACACCGGCGAGCCCGGCGTACGGCTGGAATTCCGCACCGAGAATGGTGAGCTGGCGGGCACGGAGCGGCGCACCGCGACCATGTTCACCTGGTGGGACGGCCTGCCGGCGGGCATCGGCTGGGGCGGCCGCGGCACGATCGTGCTCCGTGCCCGCTACCGGGCCGCTCACGGCGGCCCGCACGTGATCGGCGCGGGCGGGGTGGGCGGTCTCACGATCACGGTCGACGGGACGCAGGTCGCGGCGGGACATCCGGGCGTGCCCGCCGACCCGGTGGAGGTCATGGCGCGACCCGGTGAGGTCAGGGCCACGGTGGACCTGGCGCAGGGCCAGGAAGCCGAGGTCGGGATCTCGCTTCTGCCCGAGGACTGGCCGCAGGGCCCGGTGGCCATCCGGCTCGGCATCGTGCCCGCGCCGGACGCCGACCTGCTGCTCCGCGAGGCCATCGAGGCGGCGCGGAGCGCCGACGCGGCCATCGTGGTGGTGGGGTCGGGGCCGACGACGGAGAGCGAGGGCTTCGACCGCCCCGGGCTTGGCCTGCCCGGCGATCAGGACGAGCTGGTGCGGCGGGTCGCGGAGGTGAACCACCGGACCGTCGTGGTGGTGAACGCCGGCATGCCGGTGCTCATGCCGTGGGCGGACCAGGTGGCGGCGATCGGCTGCTGCTGGCTGCCCGGGCAGGCCATGGGCGACGCGCTCGCGGACGTGCTGCTCGGGCACACTGAACCGGGCGGGCGGCTGCCGGTCACCATCCCGCTCGCCGAGGCCGACTGCCCGGTTCTGCACTCGGTGCCGGAACAGGGCCGGCTGGAGTACACCGAAGGGCTGCTGATCGGCTACCGCGGCTATGACCAAGCCGGGAGAACGCCGCGCTTCGCGTTCGGCCACGGGCTGGGCTACACGACCTGGGAGTACTTGTCGGCCGGCGCGGAATCGACCGCGGTCGGCCCGGACGGTGACCTCGAGCTGACCGTCGTGATCCGCAACACCGGACCCCGCCGGGGCCGGGAGGTCGTCCAGGCCTACGTGGAGCCGGTCACGGCCGAGGCCGGCCGGCCGGTGCGCACGCTAGCCGCCTTCACCGCCGCGACCGCTGAGGCAGGCGAGAGTGCTGAGGTGAGGCTCACCGTGCCGGCCCGGGCGTTCGCCCGCTATGACGAGACGGCCCGCGCCTGGACCTGGCCGCCTGGCGAGTTCACCGTCCGCGTCGGCCGCTCGTCCGCGGACCTGCGCCTGTCCGTCCTGGTCAAGTCGTTATTCTTCCGAACGGAACTGGGCTCACCCGGCCCGGGAAACGCCTCATGCTGTACCGTCGCCGTTGGCGTACATGACTCTAGGGGAATTCGACGCGGGCGGTGAGCGGGAGGGACGCGGATGAGGGGCCCGCGGCCAGGACGAACGATCCGGGTTCGGTGGACCAGCCCTGGCCGGCCCAGTGCTGGAAGGCGCGCTCGGGGATGAGGATCCGGACCGTGACCGTCTCGCCGGGGTCCGCGTCAGCCGTGGCGAAGCCGGCCAGCCACTTGGCCGGCCGTTCCAGCGCCGAGTCCGGCCGGGAGGCGTAGACCTGGACGACTTCCCGGCCGCGCCGGGAGCCGGTATTCCGCACCTCGACGCAGACCGAGACGCCGGCGCCGTCAGCGGGGACGGCGATGGACTCGTACGACCAGGTGGTGTAGCCGGTGCCGTGGCCGAACGGGAACAGGGGTTCCCGGCCGTCGCGGTCGTAGCGGCGGTAGCCGATGTACAGGCCCTCGGTATAGCTCAGCACGCCGTCCGCCGGCTGGGTCGACGGCAGCCCTTCGTCGGACGCCGGCCACGTCACGGGCAGCCGCCCGCCGGGCTCGGCGTCGCCGAGCAGCACGTCGGCGAGCGCGTCGCCGTACTCCTGGCCGCCGAACCAGGACAGCAGCACCGCCGCCGCGTCCTGGGCCCAGGGCAGCAGGACCGGGGCACCCGAGTTCACTACCACCACGGTCCGGGGGTTGGCCGCGATGACCTGGCGGACCAGCTCGTCCTGGCGGCCGGGCAGGGCCAGCGTGTGGCGGTCGAAGCCCTCGCTCTCCACCTGGGCGGTGGTCCCCACCACCACCACGACCGCGTCGCTGGCGGCGGCCAGGGCCGTGGCCGCGGCGATCTCCTCGTCATCGGTGCCGTGCGGCGGCACCAGGTTGAGCTGGACGAGCGTGCCCATCCCGGCGAACGGCGAAGAGTCCACGTCGTGCTCGGCCACCACGTCGACCGGCTGGCCCGCGGCCAGCTGGACCGGGGCCAGCTGCTGCGGCGGCCGCATCAGGGCCTCGGCGATGTCCGCGCCCTCCGGGGGCGTCAAGGTGACGTCGAGGACCTCCGCGCCGTCCACGAGCAGGCGGTAACGGCCGAGGCCGGAGACACCCAGCTGGTAGACACCCCCCACCGTGGCCCGGATCACGCAGCGGACCTCCAGCCGGGCGACCGGCTCGGTGACCCTCGCGAACCCGCTCAGCCACATGAACGTGGCCCCGTCGCGCAGTTCCGATCCGGCCAGCTCGCCGGTCTCGGTCAGGAACCGGATCTCGGCACCGGTCCCGGGGTCGACGGGCCGGTCCGGCCGCAGCAGCCAGGGGGCCCGGGCCTCCCCGGCACGCAGGTGGGAAACGACCCCAGGCGCGAAGGTCACGTGCAGTCCGGCGGTCCGCAGGCCGTCCAGCGGCGAGATCGTGTACGGCGGGAACACGGTGGCGCTGCCGCCGCCCATGGTCCGCGCGACCTCGGCGTTCGGCCCGATGACGGCCACCCTCAGGCGCCGGTCGGATCCCGGGAGCCCCCCGGGCCGATATCGCGGCAGCGGCAGGATGCCGTCGTTGCGGGCCAGCACGAAGCCGGCCGCCGCGGCGTCGCGCAGCTGCTGAGCGACCGTCACCGAATCCGGAGCGTCCAGGGCCAGCTCGGGCGGGGAGGGGGAATCCCCCAGCGCGCCGACCCGCGCGGCCAGGCGGAGGATCCGGACCACCTTGTCGTCGATGAGCGCCTCGTCGACGGTGCCCTTACCGACCGCCTCGAAGAGGGCGTCGCCCCAGGGGCCGTACAGGCTCGCCGGCCCGGGCATGGCCAGGTCGAGGGCGGCCTGGGCGGCGGCCTCGGTGGCGTGAGCGGCGGTCCAGTCCGACATCACCACGCCGTCGTAGCCCCACTCGCCGTGCAGGATGTCGCGCAGCAGCGGGCTCTCGGTCATCGGCGACCCGTTGACCCCGTTGTAGGCGGCCATGACCGCCCAGGCGCCCTCGTCGCGGACGATCGCCTCGAACGGCGCCAGGTACAGCTCCCGCAGCGTCCGGTCGTCGATGCGGACGTCGACGGTCATCCGCTGCGTCTCGGAGTCGTTGCCGACGAAGTGCTTGACCGTCGCGCCGACGCCGGAACGCTGCAGGCCGCGTACGTAGGCGGCGCCGATCCGCGCGGTCAGCAGCGGGTCCTCCGAGAAGCACTCGAAACACCGGCCCGCGTACGGGGTCCGGTGCAGGTTCACGGTGGGGGCGAGCACCACGTCGACGCCCTTGCGCCGCGCCTCGCGCGCGAGCAGCCCGCCGATCGCCTCCACCCGCCCGGTGTCCCAGGTGGCGGCCAGCGCCGTCCCGCACGGCACGTTCGCGGAGCTGTCCCGCTCGTCCCAGGACTCGCCGCGCACCCCGGCCGGCCCGTCGGACAGCACGAGCCGGCGCAGCCCGGCTTCCGGCTCGGCGTACAGGGCCCAGAAGTCCGCCCCGGTCAGCAGCCGGACCTTCTGTTCCAGCGACAGCAAGCCGACCCGGCGCCGCAGCTCGGCCTCGTCGGGAATGACCATGCCGGTCACGGCGCTGGCAGGTTGACCAGGGAGGCGAGCACCGCGCGGTGCGCGTCAGGGGTGCCGAAGGCGATGGAGTCCGCCTTGGCCCGCTTGAGGTAAAGGTGCGCGGGGTGTTCCCAGGTGAAGCCGATGCCACCGTGCAGCTGCACGCATTCCTGCGCGGCGTGCACGGCGGCCTCCGAGCAGTACGCCTTGGCGATCGCCACCGCGACCTTGGCGTCGGGGTCGCCGGAGGCCAGGCAGGCCGCCGCGTACCGGGACGCCGCGCGAGCCTGGCTGACCGCGACCCACACGTCGGCCAGCCGGTGCTTGAGCGCCTGGAACGACCCGACCGGCCGGGCGAACTGACGGCGTTCCTTCACGTAGGCCAGCGTCATGTCCAGGCAGCGCTGGGCCAGCCCGACCTGCTCGGCGGCGAGGACGGCCGCACCCGCGGTCAGCGCCGCCTCCAGCGCCTGCGAGGCCGTCGCGCCGGACGCGATCAGCATGCCGGGGGCGTCGTCGAAGGACAGGTCGCACAGCTGCCTGGTCATGTCCAGCGACACCACCGGCGCCTTGGCCACGCCGGGGGCGGGCAGGTCGACCAGGTACAGGGCGTTCGGCACGCCCTCGGCCGGGACCAGCAGCACGCTGGCGGGCAGCGCGTCGCCGACCCCGCTGACCGTCCCGCGCAGCCGCGCGACCCCGGTCTGGGCGTCGCCGGGCCGGGGTCCCGCCACCCGGACCGAGACCGGGAACGCTCCGCCCGGCGCGGTGGCGATCGGCACCGCCAGCGTCACCGTCACGCCGCCATCCGCCATCCGGCGCAGCAGGTCGACCGCGGCCCGCGCGGGGGTGAAGGGCGTGCCCGGGGAGACCGCGGCGGTGCTGCGGGGTCCACCCGTGGCCGCGTCGGCCGGGATACCCGACGCCACGCTCAGCAGCGCGGCGGTGGCGACCACGGAGCTGCCGAGAAAGGGAACGGGGGCGACGGCACTGCCCAGCGCCTCGGCGGCCGAGCACGCCTCGCGGAAGGAGGCGCCGGCCCCACCGTCGCGCTCCGGGATGAGCAGCCCGGCGCAGCCCAGGTCACCGGCCACGGCCTGCCACAGCCCATCGTCGTAGGTCTCGGTGGACTCGGTGCGGGCCAGCACCTTGTCCAGGCTGCCCCGGTCGGCAAGCAGTGAGCTGAGGCTGTCAGCCAGGGCCCGTTCGGTATCTGAATAAAGGAGATCGGGGAGGTCCGCCTTGTCGCTCACCGCGGCAGGTCCTTCCATGGGATGTCCTTGTCGGCGCGGGGTTCTGGAGGCAGGCCCAGCACGCGCTCGGCGATGATGTTGCGCAGGATCTCCGAGGTGCCGCCCTCGATGGAGTTGCCGCGCGCGCGCAGGTAGCGGTAGCCGGGGTTGCGGCCGTAGAAGGTGGCGTGCTCCGGGCGGCGCATGGTCCAGTCGTCGTAGCGCAGGCCGTCGCCGGCGTTGAGCTCGACGTCGAGTCCGGAGATCTCCTGGTTCAGCCGGGCGAAGACCAGCTTGGCCGCCGAACCCTCGGGCCCGGGCTTGCCCGCCGCCAGCTGCTGGCGCATCCGCGCCCCCGCCAGCCGGGCGACCTCGGCCTCCGTCCAGAGCCGGAGCAGCCGGTCGTGCAGGCCGGGGGTGCGCAGCTCGGGACGGGACCGCCAGGTGGCGGCGACCAGGCCGATCATGCCGGCCTCGCGGAGGCCGGCGCGGAAGGAGCCGATGCTGACGCGCTCGCTCATCAGCGTGGAGTTGGCGACCTTCCAGCCCTCGCCGACCGGGCCGATCCGGTCCTCGTCGGGGATCGGCACGTCGGTCAGGAACACCTCGTTGAACTCGGCCTCGCCGGTGATCTGCCGCAGCGGGCGGACCTCTACGCCGGGAGCGGTCATGTCCACCGCGAAATAGGTGAGACCCTGGTGCTTCGGCACGTCCGGGTCGGTGCGCGCGAGCAGCAGCCCGTGCTTGGCCGTGTGCGCCTGCGAGGTCCACACCTTCTGCCCGGAGACTACCCACGAGTCGGCGTCCCGGACGGCCCGGGTGGCCAGGGCGGCCAGGTCGCTGCCCGCGCCGGGCTCGCTGAACAGCTGGCACCAGATCTCCCGGCCGGTCCACAGCTCGCGCAGCCAGCGCTTGCGCTGCTCATCGGTGCCGTAGGCGAGGATCGTCGGTGCGGCCATGCCCAGGCCGATCGCGTTGCGCACCTGGTTGTGGCCCGGCGAGCCGGCCGCCGTGAACTCGGCGTCGACCATCTGCTGCAGCGAGCGCGACAGGCCCAGCCCGCCGAGCCCTTCCGGGTAGTGCACCCAGGCCAGGCCCGCGTCGAACTGCGCGTTCAGGAACTCTGGCCCGGGCGTGTCGCGCGGGTCATGCTCGGCCAAGAACGCGCGGACCCGTTCGCGGAGTTCCTCCGGAGTATTCAGCACACTGTCTTTTCTAGCACGGTGCCTGGCCTCAATTGAGCGGCCCTCCCGCTACGTAGATGACCTGACCGGAGACGAAGCCGGCGCCCTCGCTGACCAGGAACGAGATGACGTGCGCCACATCCTCGGGCTGCCCCACCCGGTGCACCGGTATCTGCTCGGCCCTGGCTTTCTGGAAGTCCTCGAAGGGCACGCCGATCCGGGCCGCGGTGGCGGCGGTCATGTCGGTGACGATGAACCCCGGCGCGACCGAGTTGGCGGTGATCCCGAACTTGCCGAGCTCCTTGGCCAGGGTCTTGGTGAAGCCCTGCAGGCCGGCCTTGGCCGCGGAGTAGTTGGCCTGCCCGCGGTTGCCGAGCGCCGACGAGGACGACAGGTTGACGATCCGCCCCCACTTCTGCTCGGTCATGTACTTCTGCACGGCGCGAGTCATCAGGAACGCACCGCGCAGGTGCACGCCGATGACGGCGTCAAAGTCGTCGTCGGTCATCTTGAACAGCAGGTTGTCGCGGATGACCCCCGCGTTGTTGACCAGCACGGTCGGCTCGCCGAGCTCGGCGGCGATCCGCTCGACCGCGGCGTTCACCTGGTCGGTCTTGCTGACATCGCAGCCCACCGCGAGTGCCTTGCCGCCCGCGTTCTCGATCTGGATGACCGTGTCCGCGCAGTCGGCCTCGTCCAGGTCCAGGACGGCCACGGCCATCCCGTCCGCAGCCAGCCTGCGCGCCGTCGCGGCGCCGATGCCGCGGGCCGCTCCGGTCACGATCGCGATTCTGGACGCCACCATCTTCTCCCTTGTCCCGAACGGGCCGTGGTGCTCAGGACTGAGCCCCTCCGGATAGTGGCACGCAGACCAGGCCCGCGTCGAACCGCGCCTTCAGCAAGTCCTGCACCTGCACCGATCGCTCGCGCAGGCCCAGAAGGCCTGCGCTCGCGAACCGGTTTTGCCTCACGTCACTGGCACGGTGCCTGACTAGAAATGGTACGGGCCACCCGCCACGTAGATGACCTGGCCGGAGACGAAGCCTGCGTCCTCGCGGACCAGGAAGGAGACGGCGGCCGCCACGTCGGCCGGCTGGCCAACCCGTTGCACCGCTATCTGCTTCCTATAGGCCTCCACGAGGTCCTCGAAGGACATCTTCAGGCTGGCGGCCGTGGCCTGAGTCATTTCGGTGGCGATGAAGTGCGGCCCGACCGCGTTCGCGGTGACCCCGAACCTGCCCAGTTCCATGGCGAAGGTCTTGGTGAGGCCCTCGAGGCCGGCCTTGCTCGCCGAGTAGTTGGATTGGCCGCGGTTGCCGAGCGCCGACGAGGAGGAGATGTTGACGATCCGCCCCCACTTGGCGTCGGTCATGTACTTCTGCGTCGCCCGGGCCATCATGAACGCGCCCTTGAGGTTGACGTTGAGTACCGCGTCCCACTGCTCGTCGGTCATCTTGAACAGATTGGCGTCGCGGATGATCCCGGCGTTGTTCACCAGCACCGTCGGCGGGCCGAGCTCGGCGGCGATCCGCTCGACGGCGGCGTTCACCTGGTCGATCTTGCTGACGTCGGCGCCCACCGCGAGCGCTTTCCCGCCGGCGTTCTCGATCTCCTTCACCGTTCCCGCGCCGTCGGCCTCGTTCAGGTCGAGGACCGCCACGGCCATTCCGTCGGCGGCCAGCCTGATGGCAATTCCGGCGCCGATGCCGCGAGCTGCGCCCGTCACAATAGCAATTCTCTGTACCACTGATCTCTCCTTTGATCTGACCGGAGCCGTGGTGCTCGGGCCGGGCAGGCTGCCGAAGCTCGCGGCGTTTCGTTGTCGTCCGTAAACTTTCGTACGCCGCAAGCGTTCCGCCGGCTAGTGGCTTTGGTCCCGGTCAGGTCGTGGCTTTCCTCAGTTCGCGGCGGGCCAGCGACCTCTTGTGCACCTCGTCCGGGCCGTCGGCGAACCGGAGCGAGCGAGCGCTCGCCCACATGTTGGCCAGCGGGAACACCTGGCTGACCCCGCCGCCGCCGTGCACCTGGATCGCCTTGTCGATCACCCATTCGGCCATGGCCGGCGTCACGATCTTGATCGCCTGGATCTCGGTGTGCGCGCCCTTGTTGCCCACCGTGTCCATCAGCCAGGCCGTCTTGAGCACCAGCAGCCGGGCCTGCTCGATCCTGACCCTGGACTCGGCGATCCAGTCCTGGACGACGCCCTGCTCGGCCAGGGTCTTGCCGAACGCGGTGCGGGAGGCGGCCCGCTTGCACATCAGGTTGAGGGCGCGCTCGGCGGCGCCGATCTGCCGCATGCAGTGGTGAATGCGGCCGGGGCCCAGCCGCGCCTGCGCGATCGCGAATCCCTCGCCTTCGCCCGCGATCAGGTTCTCCTTCGGGACCCGCACGTCGGTGAACTTCACCTCGGCGTGACCGCCGTGGTGCCCGTCGCTGTAGCCGAACACGTAGATCCCGCGCTTGACCTCGACCCCGGGCGTGTCACGGGGTACGAGGATCATGGAGTGCCTGTGGTGGCTGTGTCCAGCTTCGGCGGTGGCCTCGGCGGTCACGCCCATCACGATGAGGATCTTGCAGTCCGAGCTCATCGCGCCCGAAGACCACCACTTGCGGCCGTTGATCACGTAGCTGTCGCCGTCGCGGGCGACCGTAGTGGCGATGTTCGAGGCGTCACTGGAGGCGACGGCGGGCTCGGTCATGCAGAACGCCGACCGGATCTCCCCGTCGAGCAGCGGGCGCAGCCAGCGTTCCTGTTGCTCCGGGGAGCCGAATTCGGCCAGCACCTCCATGTTGCCGGTATCCGGAGCGGCGCAGTTCATGGCCTCCGGCGCCAGCGCGGGGCTCCACCCGGTGATCTCGGCCAGCGGAGCGTACTGCAGGTTGGTCAGCGGCGGGTCCGGCAGGAGCGCCGGGTCCAGCGAGCTGACCGCCTTGGCGGCCTTGCCGGTCAGGAACAGGTTCCACAGCCCGCGTCGGCGGGCCTCGGCCTTGAGTTCCGCGGTGACAGGCAGCCGCTCCCACAGGCGCCCGGCGGCCTCGGCCGCCTCGGCCTGCTCCTCGAAGGTCGGCTCGGCTGGGTACACCTGCTCGTCCATGAACGCGAACAGGCGCTCACGGAGATCTTGCGTCCGGTCGTCGTAAGCGAAATCCATGCAGCACAACCTCCCATACGGTCGCGCAACAGCCTATCTACTCACCAGTAAGCACACCACAGCGGCGCTCCGGCGGTGTGTGTCCCCGGCCCCGCCTTCGGGGCCCGCGCGCCACAAGCCCAAACGCCTGCGTCCACTGGCCCGCAGCGCGCTCGCCACGCCGTCCCGGCAAGTTCCCGGCTCGCCGGCCCACCACCAGCAACAACCCCCACAGCAATCGCACTTTTCGCACACGTGTACCAGTCCGGCGTAATTAACGCGGAAGATATGGCTTATACGGAAGAATTAGGCAACAATAGCTGCCCCCGGACTCAACGGGTCGGCCGGATCCTCCGCGCTAATGGGAGACCAGCACACTAGCGGGAGCTGCGGGACGACGGGACCCGCGGGCGGCACGGCGGCCGGACCCGCGGGCGGCACGGCGGCCGGGCACACAGGACCCGAACCCGTTGAACCCGGGCTTGGTGAACAGGCGCTTCCCCCGCCCGCCTAAGCGGGTGCGGCGGAAGACGTAGACGTCGCCGGAGGCGAAGATCTCGGTGTAAGTGTGGGGCGGATACAGGCCCGCGATGAACGCGGGGACGTTCTTGATCGCGGGGCTGTAGTCGCTGTCGAGGCCGTCGAACACGATGTACTGAGCCACCGGATTGCCGGCGTTGCCGATCCAGAAGGTATCGGTCCGGGCGGCCAGCGGGGCCAGCAGGTCCAGCGTGGTCAGGACGGTGGCGCCGTCGGGCACGCGGGCCATGGCCGCCTCGGCCTGCCCGACGTGCGGGCTGATCCGGTAGGTCTGGGCGTTCCAGAGCTGGCTGAGCGGGAACTGGAAGGCGAGCGGGACCGCGATCGCGACCATCATGGCGGCGCCGTAGCGCCGGGCTCCGGCCAGCGCCGCCGGCCAGAGTCCCCGCCGTCCGCTGGCCCAGCCCGCGGGTCCGGCCGCGGTGGTATCGGCGTCCATCGCGGCCCCGATCCTGGCCAGCGCGTCGATGGCGGCGACGAAGATGATCGGCATCACGGTGGCGTTGTAGTGCCAGTACGTTCCCCAGAAGCTGCTGTTGGTGGCGATGAAACGCAGCAGCAGGCTCGGGGCGGCGATCAGGACCAGAGGCGAGCGGAGCGCGATGAACGCGGTCGGCAGCAGCAGCATCACCAGGGTTTGCAGCTTGTCCGGCCAGGCGTGCAGGAGCTGGCGGACCAGGCCGAAGACCGACGGGTGCCCGCCGGGGGCCAGGACCCCGCCGTCGCTCCAGTACTGGTACACACCGGCCCGGTTGAAGTGCGGGATGATCAAGCCGATGGCCACGAACGACCAGGCGAAGCCCCAGATCAGGAGGAACTGCCCGGCCACCATCCGGCCGCGGCCGGCCGGGTCCGCCGGGTCCCACGGGTCGGGGACCCTGGCCCGCAATCCGGACACGATCAGGTAGATCCCGATGGCGGCCACGGTGAAGCCCTGGTCCTCCTTGACGAAGACCAGGGGCAGCGCCCACCACACCGCGGCCTTGGTGTGCCCGCGGGCCAGCGCGGACAGCGAGAAGGCCAGCAGCGGCACCGCGAACGCGATCTCGTGGAAGTCGAACTGGGGCAGCTGCTGCAAGCCCCAGGAGAACCCGTACGCGACCGCGATCGCCCGGCCAGGACCGACGCCCAGCTTCTCGCGGGCGAGCTGGCTTACCGGGAAGACGGACGCCGCGGCCAGCAGCGCCTGGGCGACGACCAGCGTCGCCGAGGAGGGGAAGACCCGGAAGAAGGGCGCCAGGACCGCGACGATCGGCTGGAAGTGATCACCGAGCAGGTTGAAGCCGGGCGCCCTGATGTCCACGATCGGCGCCCGCAGATCGGCGTACTGCTTCACGTACTCGGTATAGATGCCCAGGTCCCAGGAGGACGGGTTGAGCTGCAGCAGCCGGAACAGCGAGATGGCCGCGTACGCGCCGAACACAGCGACCGCGATCGCCCAGGTGAACGGGTCGGTATAGGCGCGGGAGTCCCGCAGCCGGGCCGGCCGCATCCCGGAGAGCCGCGGCACCGCCTCCTGCGGCACCACGGCAGGCGACACCCCGGGCGGTGCCTCGGTCTGCGGCGGGACCGGCTCCGCGGGTTGCTCCTCCGGCATCGCGCGCAGGATATCCTTTCCGGCGAGCGCCGGAAAATAGGTCAGACGAGCAGGAGCTTCCCGATCCGTCGGCCGGAGGCGTACAGGCCCGCGACGCCGAGGGCAGCCAGGTAAGCGGCCCGCCACAGCAGGCCCGGGCCGACCACGCCGGCGGTGAGATCGCGCAGCAGCACGACCCCCTGGTACAGGGGCGTGCACTCGATCACCACCTGGGCCGGCCGCGGGTAGACGCTCAGCGGGTAGAACGTGGCGGAGAGCAGGAACAGCGGCATGCTGGCCAGGATGACGTAGTCGAAGTCCTGCCAGCTCTTCATGTAGGTGGTCCCGGTCATGCCGATGGCGGCGAAGGCGAAGCCGATCAGCACCGCCACCGGGACGTCCAGCACCGCCCACGGCGAGCGCACCAGGTCCAGCGCCAGCATGACCAGCGTGAACGCTACCGCGTAGATCGTGCCGCGGATCAGGGCCCAGCCGATCTCGCCCAGCGCGACCTGGGCCGGGCGCATCGGTGTGGCCAGCACGGCGTCGTACAGCTTGGCGTACTTGAGCCGGAAGAAGACGTTGAACGTCGAGTCGTACATCGCGCCGTTCATCGAGGACACCGCGAGCAGGCCGGGCGCGACGAACTCGCGGTACGGAATGAGCTGCCCGCCCGGACCGGGCACCTTGCCGACCAGCACGCCCAGCCCCAGGCCCACGGACAGCAGGTAGAAGAGCGGCTCGAAGATCCCGGAGATGAACACCAGCCAGGCCCGCCGGTAGGCCCGGGCGTGCCGCTCGATCAGGCGCAGGCTGCCCGTGTCGTTGCCCGCCCGGCGGATACCCCGCCGGGGGGGTCTGGGGGGGTCGTCCCCCCGGGCCAGCCGCCTCAGCAGCCCGGCCGGCGGGAGCATGCGCAGCGAGACGCTCTCAGACATAGAGGCGCCTGCGGTAGGTGCGGGCCCCGGCCCAGATCCCCGCGGCGGCCAGCGCCGCCAGGTAGGCGACGTGGCCGAGCATCCCGACGGGGTCGCTGGCCGCGGTGCCGAGGCTGAAGGCCCGGCACAGGGCCACGCCGTGCCACAGCGGGGTGACGTACGCCAGCGCGCGCAGCCCGGCGGGCAGCTGGGACAGCGGGAAGAACGTGCCGGAAAACAGCATCAGCGGCATCAGGCCGAACCTGAAGACGTAGGTGAAGGAGGTCTCCACCTTCACCGTGACCGCCCAGGCCGCGACGGGGGCGGCGAAGGCCAGCCCGGTGAGCACCGCGGCCGGGTAGGCCAGCACCACCCACGCGGACCTGACCGCGCCGAACGCCCACATGACCAGCACGACGAACGCGCAGTTCATCGCCAGCCGCATGACCATGAACAGCAGGTGGCCGCGGAAGATGTCCGCGGGCCGCAGCGGTGAGGCCTGCGCGCCGATATAGATCCGGTTCCACTTGATGGAGCCGAACACGGGGTAGCTCGCCTCGCCCATCGCGGTGTTCATCGCGCCGGAGGCCAGGATGGCCGGGGCCACGAAGGCCAGGTAGCTGACCCCGCCCAGGCTGGCGGTGCTGTGCCTGTCGACCAGCGTGCCGAGCCCGAAGCCCAGCGCTCCCATGTAGCACACCGGGCCGAGCACGCTGGACCAGATGCTGGAACGCCAGATCCGCCGGTACACGGTCAGCCAGCACCGGAACGCCCGGACGGAGAGCGACCAAGGCCGGGTGCCGGACGGAAGGGCAAGGCTGGCGGCCGCCACTAGTCCTCCAGCCGACGGCCGGTCAGCCGCAGGAACACGTCCTCGAGCGTGCCCCGGCGGACCAGCGAGGTGAGCGGCTCGAGCCCGCTGGCCCGCACCGCGGTCAGGGCCGCGTCCCCGTCGGGGACGTAGAGCAGGATCCGGTCGGCAAGCACCTCGATCCGTTCGGCAGAAAAGTCTTTGAGCTTGTCGGCGGCGGTGTCGTGCAGGGCGGGATCGAAGCGCAGCTCGAGGACTTCCGGTGAGCAGTAGCGGGCGATCAGGTCGCGGGGCGAGCCTGCCGCGGCGAACCGGCCGTGGTCCATCACCACCAGCCGGTCGCACAGCTGCTCGGCCTCGTCCATGTAGTGCGTGGTCAGGATCAGCGTGACGCCGCGCTGCTTGAGCCGGAACAGCCGGTCCCACACCACGTGCCGGGCCTGCGGGTCCAGGCCGGTGGTGGGCTCGTCCAGGATCAGGATCTCCGGCTCGTTGATGAGCGAGCGGGCGATGGTCAGCCGGCGCTTCAGGCCGCCGGACAGCGGGTCGACCTTATCGCCGGCCCGGTCCGCGAGCTGCACGAACTCCAGCAGCGCGGCGGTCCGCTCCCGGATGACGCGCCGGGGCAGCCCGAAGTACCTGCCGTACACGAGCAGGTTCTCCCGCACGGTCAGCTCGACGTCGAGGGTGTCCTCCTGCGGCACGACCCCGAGGCGGGCCCTGATGGCCGAGCCGTCCCGGACCGGGTCGCGGCCGAGAATGCTCAGCTCCCCGCTGGTCGGCGGCGAGACGCAGCCGATCATCCGCATCGTGGAGGACTTGCCCGCGCCGTTCGGCCCCAGGAAACCGAACGCCTCTCCGCGGTACAGGTCGAAGTCGATCCCGTCGACCGCGGTGAAGCCGCCGAACTTCTTGGTCAGCCCGCGAGCCCGGACGAGTACCTCGGTTTCGGGGCGTTCCAGCACCTGATCCAGGCTAGCCGGGGGTTGTGACATTCCTCGAACGCTTTTGGGCCCCTTCCCATACCACACCAGGGGACACGATAGTGTCAGGTCTATACGGGACGGACCAAGTCAAGGGGCGAAGCTACGGTGAAGCTTTTCCGCGACCTGTACGCGCGTTTCCAGGTGCTGATCCACGAGGTCGCCAAGTTCGGGATCGTCGGCAGCCTCGCGTTCGTCATCACCATCGTCCTGGTCAACGTCTTCCACTCCGGGGCCGGGCTGGGTCCGATATGGGCGGCCACGCTGGCCAACATCCTGGCCACGATATTCGCCTTCGTCGGCAACAAGTTCTGGGCGTTCCGGCACCGCAGGGGCAGCCACTGGGGCCGCGAGACCGTCTTGTTCTTCTTCTTCAACGGCATCGGGATCCTCATCACCGACGGGGTCATCGCGCTCGTGCACTACGGGTTCGGGCTCACCGACAACTTCTCCTACAACGTGGCCAACATCATCGGCATCGGCCTGGCCACGCTGTTCCGGCTGTACTGCTACCGCCGGTGGGTCTTCCTGTACACCGACGAGGAGGCACCCGCCGCGGAGCAGCTCGAGCCAGAGACCTCCCGCGGGTTACCGGTTTCGCCCAGCCACACCGAAAGGTGAACGTTACCGCTGCGTGCTTACCGGCAGCCGCGGACGGCGGACAGGTCCAGGGGGGCGTTGAGCGCGGCGGCCTGCTGGGCGCTGGTCAGGTACCCGACGGCGGCCATCCGGTCGATGACGTGCACCAGCCGGGCCCGCGCCCGGGCCGGATAGACCAGCGGGTCGTCGTAGGTCGGCGCGTTGACCGCGCCGGCCAGCATGGCGGCCTGCACCACGGTCAGCTGCGCCGGAGGCCGCCCGAAGTAGCCGCAGCTGGCCGCCTGCAGGCCGTAGTAACCGTGGCCGTAGTACGCGATCTCCGCGTACAGGCGCAGGATCTCGGCCCGGCTGTAGGCCCGGTTGAGCTTGACCGCCAGCGCCACCTGCTCGAGGATCTGCGGGAAGCTGCTGTGGCCCGAGGTGTACAGGTTCTTCGCGAGCTGCTGGTCGATGGTGCTGCCGCCCCCGTCGGTGTGCCCGGTGAGCCAGGAGGATGCCGCCCGGACCAGCGCGAGCGGGTCAACGCCCGGGTCGGCGTAGAAGCGGTGGTCTTCGGTCGCCACCAGGGCCTCGGCGAAGTACTGCGGCACCGGCGGGCCCGGATAGGCGATATGGTGCCCGGCCGCCTGGGCCCGGGCCAATCCGGTGGCCCGGCCGGCCGACGGGGTGAACGCGTACAGCAGGGCGACCGCGGCCAGGAGGAGGGCGATCAGGACCGCCAAGACCTTGACGATCCCCAGCGCGAGCCTGCGCGGCCAGCGGCGCCGTTTCAGCGGGAGCGTCGGCTCGTAGCCGGCGTCCTCATCGCCTTCGCCGTCGCCGTAGGCCGAGTGGCGAACGCCAAGCACCCTGTCTGCCCTCCGTCCGTCCGCCTGTGGCTCCCTGTCGGTTCAACGAGCGGGCCGCCCTGGCCATGCCCGGCACATCGTAACTTTCCACCCAGCGGGAATCATGCATGCGCGGCGGCGTGGCGGAGCGACCACAGCGGCAGGGCGCAGTTTGGTTTCCGGAGGAGGCGCGGTTGCGCTAAGCTAACGGAGCCCGCCCGATGCGACGGGTATGCGCTTGCGGACACCTCGCTGCGGCGCAACGGGACGTGGCCCAGCTTGGTTAAGGCGCCTGACTGGGGGTCAGGAGAGCAGGAGTTCAAATCTCCTCGTCCCGACAGACAACTGCTCGGCCCAATGAGTGCGGCACTGTACCG